>Ga0209934_1000069_pt1 | contig 395485 bp, 353 predicted proteins | sample ThiBiot_750_plan_2_FD_183950 | JGI IMG/M metagenome (GOLD analysis project Ga0209934, IMG submission 183950) | Wastewater bioreactor microbial communities from Cape Town, South Africa - Thiocy_expt_750_plan (SPAdes) | ecosystem: Engineered > Bioreactor > Thiocyanate-remediating >... | reverse complement strand
CTGCGGAATCTTTCAATGCCAAGATTAAAGCATTTAGAGCTACGCTCAGAGGAGTAAAGCATATACCCTATTTTTTATTTAGATTAACGAATATTTATGCCTAGTCCACAACTTTTAGGGAAGAGCCACTTTTTGTCCCTATTTTGTCTCCCATAAAACAATAAAACCCTGATTATCAGCTGATAATCAGGGTTTTCAAGTACCCAGAGCCGGGGGCGTAATAGTTAAATATGTGGAGAGTTTAAATATTTGAATTGTAGCTAATTTATATATAATTAATTGATAAATAAATATTTAATTGCATAATTAGTTCTAAATGCATTTAATTATATTCAAATAAATTTAGGACGTATGGGAACAATTTGGGAACAAATTCATAACTTTGTATTGAATCAATTATCAAAGACTTATGAAAGTTTCTGCATTCCTAAGAAAAATAGCAAAGAAAAATGATACAGACAGCCAAGCTACTATTTATTTTCGATTAAGAGATAAAAATAAAGATTTTAAATCTGCCAGTGAGCTAGTTATTAATCCAAATCATTGGAGCCAGGAGAAGCAAGGCTATAAAGACCGGGTAGCATTGATCAGCGATGATAAAAAAATGAAACTGAAAAATGATATACAAAACATTGTTTCTGTTATTACTCAAAACTATTCAGTAGATGCAAATGCAGAATGGCTTAGCGAGCAGATAGATAAATATCACCATCCTGATAAATATAAAACGCAAGAACAAATAGAATCAGAAACAAAACTCACCTTCGAACAGCTTTTGGAAGAATTTTTGCTAAAGCACAAATTGTCAGAAGTAAGAAAGAAGAATTTCCGAGTAATCAAGAGAGCTTTATTGCGTTACGAATTATATGTAAGGGCTACCAAGCGAGGGCAGAAATCTTTTATATTAGATATTGACAATGTTACTCCAGATACGCTGTATGATATGTGGGACTTTTTTGAAAATGAGCATAAATATTTTGAATTATATCCCTCTATTTATGAACAAATACCGGAAAAACGAACGCCTAAGCCAAGAGGAAAGAACACGCTTATCGATTGTTTCTGTCGAATAAGGACATTTTTTCTCTGGTGTTATGATAAGAAAAAAACTCAGAACAGACCATTTGATCAGTTTCGTATTGATGAATGTACTTATGGCACACCCATATATATCACATTAGAGGAACGTGATAAATTACTGGATAAAGACTTATCAGAATACAAACAAGTTGAAATCCAACGTGATATTTTTGTTTTTCAAAGCCTGATCGGTTGCCGTATTGGGGATTTATATCGTATGACTAAACGAAATATAATTGATGATGCCATTGAATATATACCAAGAAAGACAAAAGACGGTAATCCGGTAACAGTTAGAGTTCCATTAAATGATAAAGCAAAAGCCATTTTGGAAAAATATAAAGACTATACAGGTGATAAAATCTTACCTTTCATTTCTGAACAAAAATACAATGATGCTATCAAGAAGGCTTTCGAACTGGCTGAAATAAATCGAATAGTAACGATACTTGATCCCCTTACCAATGAAGAGGTAAAGAAGCCATTACACGAAGTTGTCAGCAGCCACATGGCAAGACGGACTTTTATTGGAAATATTTACAAAAAAGTAAAAGACCCTAACCTAATCGGAGCATTGAGTGGACACAAAGAAGGCAGCAAAGCTTTTAATCGTTATCGCGAAATAGACGAGGATATGAAAAAAGAATTAGTAAATTTGTTGAGTTAGATATTTCAAATTTAGAAAATAAATTACGTTCGCACTGTGAACGTAATTTAGCAACAACAAGATAAGTATAAAGAAGATCAAATAAATGGAAAACCGACAACTTATAGAATTATTGAATGAACTTGTGAAACAGCCTCACGAAAGCGAATGGGTCGAATTTAAACTCAATTTTCATTCTGCAGAAGAGATCGGAGAAAGAATCTCCGCAATCTCTAATGGTGCTTGCATCCACAATCAACAATATGGCTATTTGGTGTTCGGGGTTGAAGACTTAACACATATAATAAAAGGAACGACATTTAGAGGAAAGACTCATAAAAAGGGAAACGAAGAACTAGAGCACTGGTTAGCTACCCGCTTAAATCCAAGAATAGACTTTAATATTTATGAATTTGATTATGATAGTCAACGTCGCATTACTTTATTTGTAATCCCTGCAACAAAAACACAACCTGTGGAGTTTTTACATCATGCCTATATTCGAGTTGGAAGTATTACCAGAAAATTAAACGAGTTTCCTGAAAAGCAAGCTAAAATATGGAAGAAAGAGAGTATTCCTTTTGAGAGAGAGACTGCAAAAGACAACCTAGTAGCCTCTGATATAACTAAATATTTAAGCACAGAAACATATTTTGATTTGATGAAATTACCTTACCCTTCCAATCAACAGGGAGTAATTGACAAATTTATAGAAGAAGGATTAGTTGTTAAAGGAAAAACGTATGGTATAACTAAATTAGGAGCCATTCTTTTTGCCAAAAATTTAAAAGACTTTGAAAGTGTAGAAAGAAAGTCAGTTAGAGTGATTGTATATAGAGGAAAGAATAAAGTCGAGACTGAACGGGAACAAATTGGAATAAAAGGGTATGCTATCGGATTTGAAGGTTTAGTTAATTGGGTGAATGGACAATTACCTGCTAATGAAGAAATAGGTAAAGCTTTAAGAACTGAATCTAGAATGTATCCTGAAATCGCAATAAGAGAACTTGTTGCCAATGCTTTAATTCATCAGGATTTATCGGAAAAAGGATTTCCGATGGTTGAAATATTTCTAGATAGAATTGAAATCTCTAACCCGGGGACACCTCTTGTAACTCCGGATCGGTTTATTGATGCCTATGTTTCAAGAAATGAAAAGCTAGCAGATCTCATGAGAAGAATGGGATTCTGTGAAGAAAAAGGAAGCGGGATGGATAAAGTTATATTTTACAATGAATTATACCAGTTGCCTCCAATAAATATTATAGTAGCAGAAGGTAGAACTAGAGTTACAATGTATAGCTATAAATCATTGAATGATTTAGATAAGAAAGAAAAAATCCGAGCTTGCTATCAACATGCGTGTTTAAAATATGTTTCTAACGAAAAGATGACGAATCAATCATTAAGAGATCGTTTTAAAATAGAAGATCAAAATGCTGCTATTGCGTCAAGAATTATAAGAGACTCATTAGCTGAAAATGTAATTAAAGAAGATGATCCTGAAAGTAAATCACGAAAATATGCAAGCTATATTCCTTTTTGGGCATAAATCTTATTTGATGGTTATTTGATAACGGCATCGCACGGCATATATAATCGTCTTGTAATCAACCGGTTCTTATTTGATGGTTATTTGACAACTTCAATATTATAATTATGGGGCAGGTAGAATTTGACAACTTTCGGAATCGTATAAAAGACTGGATGGATCGCAATCAGGATGAATACGATTTCTTTGAAGAAGAGATTAATAAAAAAGATTCTACAGTCTACCAAACAATCATGTCCAAAGCGATCTCCCTTGTTCCACTGTATCAAAAAATCATAAGAAAAAAGGCTAATCAGGGAATGTACGACGACATTTCCGATATAGAAACCCTTTTCACAGAAAATAAAGTTGCCGAGTCACTCATCAAAGAATTCGATAAAGCAAATGAAAAATCAATTGTTCCGGCTTTATTATCATGGCTCTATTTTGGAAAAAGTTTTGAGAGAATGGTTGAAAGAGGGGAAGAGATGAGACGCAGTAGCGATACGAATTATATCCAGAAGCTAGTGATTACTGCTACAATAAAAATACTTATAGCTAAATCTATCAGTCTCGGGCTGCGTAGTAAATCCGACTGGCAGGAGCATCGGCGGTTAATGAAATTAGCGGATAGCGATCATGTTATGAATTGGGCTATTGACAATACTGTGCCCGAAGAAAAGAAGAAGGTTGGAAGAAAGAGAACAGAAAAAACATTTGAGGAAGTACTGTCAATCCTGGTAGAAGATAAAACTGAATTATTAAACCGGATCGAAGAATATTTAATTACCAAACATACCGACTTAGATTTAGCCCGTCTAAAGATAGCACTTGATGAATTATATTATATAGAACCCTGCGATATCAAGTTGTTCAGGGATGCTTTAGCTCAACAATACCAAGCTATGGTTACCATTGTCGGGGAAAGAGGTATTCAGAAAAAATACAGAGACCTTAATAGTTTTCTTCCGGTAAAGGAAGTTTTTATGAAGGACTTCGGAGAGGATAGAAACGTTATTGATAAACTAAAGGATTTTTTACGAAATTGAATTCGTTTGATTCGTTTTTTTATTCGGCGAATTTACCGCCAATTAAATAGCTTATAATCAGAATTATTCTCATATATATTTGCGCCACTGCTTTATTTTAAGGTAGTGGTTTTGCTTTTTATATCTGCCGATTGCAAAGCCTAACATAAGCAGATATATTACTAATATGAAAAAATTATTAGAAATTATCGAACAGGGAAATGCCAATATCAAATTAGAGATGAGCGGTGGAGACTTATTGGAGTTTTCAAATGATTTAATTAACCGTGCTAAAACCGAACTATCCACAGAGATAGCGGAAGCTCGAAAAGAAAAGTACCTGACACGAGGAGAAGTAAAGCAAATATGCGGAGTCTGTGATGCAACTTTATGGCACTGGAATAAAAAGAACTATTTGAAAACTATTAAAGTCGGTAGTAAAGTCCGATACCGAATGTCAGACGTCAAACGAATCTTAGAGGGTAATAGTGTGAATACTAAATAACCGTACCCATGAAAGAAAAAGCATCAGCCTCTGCCCGCAGGTCGAAAAATGAGCGGATTGAAGAGGAACTGCGGACATTGTACAACTTTCGGTTCAATACCGTAAAGAGCCGGACAGAGTACCGGGATATCCATGCACAAGGGGAATTCAGACCTGTAACCAAATACTTCCTGAATTCCCTCCGCAGGGAAATCGATGTCCGCATTGGTATTACCACTTCAGCCGATAATATCCGGGCTATCCTCGAAAGCAACTTTGCGGAAAAAGTACATCCCATCCGGGAATATCTTTCTCGATTGCCTTTGCTGAATCCGTTGGACTTTGGTTATACGGAACAACTTTTGCAAACCGTTGAAGTCTCCAATCCTGATAAATGGAATGAGTATCTGGTAAAGTGGCTGATAGGTGTTGTCGCTAATGCTATGAGTGATGTCGGTTGTCAGAATCATACCTGTTTAGTGCTGACAGGCGAACAGGGCAAGTTCAAAACAACATGGCTGGACCATCTTTGCCCCGATCCGTTAAAAAGCTACCTGTTTACAGGGAAGATAGATCCGCAGGGAAAAGATGTATTGACCCTGATCGCCGAATACCTGTTTATCAATATTGATGACCAGCTGCGAGCTTTAAACAAACGTGATGAGAACGAACTCAAAAACCTGATAACGACTCCGGCTGTCAAGTACCGCAGACCATACGATACCTATATTGAAGAATACTCTCATCTGGCGAGCTTTATGGCATCGGTGAACGGCAATGATTTTCTGACTGACCCGACAGGCAGCAGACGCTTTCTTCCATTCGAGGTTATCCGTATTGATATCGACAAGGCTTTATCCATCAATATGGATCATGTTTTCTCTGAAATCATGTATTTATACAAACAAGGTGTCCGCTATTGGTTTGATGACAAGGAAATAGAAGAATTACACAGGTTAAGTTCGGGCTTTCATGTGCAGACGGTAGAATATGAAATGCTGATGCAGGGTTTTGAAAAGCCGAATGATACGGACGATTCGTTTATGACAACGGCTCAGGTACTGAACTATCTTAGGATGTTCAGCTCTTTGCCCCTGTCAGAGAAACGGATGGGCGAAGCCATCCGAAAGGCCGGATTTACACGGACTCAGAAACGGATTAACCGCAATCCCTCTCCTGTATATGGTTACCGGATAAAGAAGATTAAGCCGAATCCCTTTGTCGATCAAGAACTGTAATAAAGATGATTTATTCTTTTTGCTTACTATCTTACTACATAACTAACTAATCCCATGAAAGAAAAAAGATTAGGTGTAGTTTGTTGCAAAAATATCATCTTACTCTCTTGTTACTACCTTACTACAGTTGTAAGGTATATAGTTACTACAATTCAATATAGATACTACATATTATAACTTATAAATAAGACACTTAAATCATTTGTAGTATGTAGTAAGAAAAAGTTCTACAAAATTAAAAACAAGATTATGATAACATATAATGAAGCAAATAAAATAAGTATCAAAGCCTATTTAGCTAATAGAGGTATCCATCCGGTTAAAGATCATGGTTATTATGGCATGTACCGTTCTCCATTCAGAGAGGACAATAATGCAAGCCTGAAAGTCGATTATAATAAAAACCTATGGATAGATTTCGGAAGCAATGACGGGGGAACAATGATAGATTTGGTTATGCGAATCAACAATTACTCATTGAACGAAGCAATGCAAGAACTAAATCAATACAACAATACATCAGTAAATCTGCACGACAATACAACAGCACAACAGCATTCTCAATCTTTTTCTTTTCACGGAAATAATTCAAATAAGAATACTTCGGCTATAACAATACAACAGGTACTTCCGATCACGCATCAAGCCCTGATCAATTATCTATCGGAAAGAAAGATCAGCCTTGATATCGCTAAGCAATATTGCTCTGAAATACATTATTCCGTAAACGGAAAACCTTTCTTCGCTATCGGTTTTCCAAATGACAGTAAAGGTTGGATATTGCGAAGCGAGCCATTTAAGGGCTGTACCTCTATGGAGGTAACAACATATGGCGGAGCAAATAATACCAACAGTAAAAAAGAATCGTGCCTGGTCTTTGAAGGTTTTACCGATTTCCTTTCCTACCTGTCACTAAAGAATACACTTGCACCTCAAGAGGATGTAATAGTGCTTAATTCACTATCCAACCTTCCCAAAGCTATCGACAAGCTAAAAGAATACAAAGAAGTCCATACTTATCTCGATAATGATAGTCCGGGAAAGAAAGCTACTCTAACCATTAAACAAACTCATCCGGTTGTAATTGATCAGTCAGTAAAGTATGCAGGCTATAAAGACCTGAACGAGTATCTTATTTCGATCAGGCAGATACAGCAAAAAGAGAAGCCTAAAATCGAGGTTAAACGGAAACCCTTCAAAGGTTTCAGACCTTAAGCTTTCGTGTGTACCCCAGGGGCTTTTGAAAAAGCCATAGCCTATTAGGGATTTTTCTTTACGCTCTCGTTGCACTACCACTAAAAAATCCCAATAGGCAAAGGGTGTTCCCCCTTTTGAATCCCCCTGAGCGATCTGATGACCGCAGTCGCTTTAAGCGACTATTTAGAATGATGAATCATTGTCCACCGACAAAGGATAGTCGGCTGGCATAATTTCCAGTTATCAAATTTACGAACTTTTTAATTAAAAATAGCTATGGGATATGTTGTTCTCCATTTAGATAAATCACCACGAAACGAAGCGGCGATGACAGACCATATAGAACGGAAAGTAATGGCTCCGAATGTCGATCCGAAACGAACGTATCTGAATAAAGAGTTGGTTCCATTCCCCGAAGGAGTAGCCAACAGAACAGAGGCTATAAAACACAGGATACAAAATGCAGGATTGAGCCGTAAAGTCGGCAAGAATCAGGTACAGGTTATTCGGCTTATACTTTCCGGCAGTACTGAGGATATGTTGCGGATACAGGCCGAAGGCAAACTTGATGACTGGTGTCGGGACAGTATGGATTGGCTAAAAAAAGAATACGGAGAGAAAAATATTGTCGCGGCAACTTTGCATCTGGATGAAGATGCTCCGCATGTACACGCATCGGTTGTCCCAATTGTTCAGGGAGAACGAAGGCAAAAGAAATCGAACAAAGTACAGGAAGCTCCGAAAAAGCAGTATAAGAAGAAAAACACAAACAGACCTCGCTTATGCGCTGATGACGTAATGACCAAAGAAAAGCTGATCCACTATCAGGATAGCTATGCCGAAGCGATGGCTAAATATGGATTGGATCGTGGAATTAAAGGATCGGAAGCCCGTCATATCAGCACATCCGAGTTTTATCGCAATCAAAAAGAAGAATCCAATAATTTACAGATAAATATAGGGGTATTATTGGCTCAGGAAGAAGCCAAAAGAAACAGTATCGAACAGCTCAGGCGACAGGAACAGGAAGCAAAACAAAATTACGAGCGGGTAGAAAACTTGAAACAACAAAAAGAATCGGAACTAATGGAAAGCATTGGTTCTCTTCAAGAAGAGAGGCAGGAAGTATATGAAAAAGTGAGGGATATGTACGACCGTAAGGACGAGGCACGGGAAAAGTTTCTGAATATGCACGAATACACCCGGGAAAAGGAACAAGAAGTTACTGCTGTTGAAGCTCGATTGGAGCAACTTAAACAAAATTATGAGCCATACAAAGCACAAGAAGATATAAATCTACTATTTGAAATATTTCCACAGCTAAACGAACGCTTACGGATAGCTCAACTATGCAAGAGTATCGGGCTGGCAGTAGATGCTGTTAAACGGCTCTTCAAGGGTGAAGTGCTAACGATAACAGGCAAACTCCATTCAACTGAGCATGGCCAAGTGTTCAATGTACAGAATAGTAAATTGCAACTTTTCAAAGACCGAGATAATCCAAATAAGTTACAGTTATGCATTAATGGAAAGAATATTGTCGATTGGTTTAGGGAAAGGTATGAAGAGTTCCAAAAAACAATACGAATTAAACCTAAACAAAAGCAAGAAATAGGTAACAGTAAAGTATTTAAAGTAAGATGATATTGCTTACCATAAATTATGTACTTTTGTTACACAAGGCATAAAAGTAATAGAATTTTTATAATAACGGACTAATATAAATTATTTAAACAATCTAGGTATGACAATTGAATATAATCCCAATCGTTTTCTAAGAATTTCAGATAATTTAGTCACTCAAGATTTGACACCTCCTAAGTTGGGGATCATTTTTGAAGGAATAAACAAAGAACATATAAAGATTATATTTCCGTTAGGTATATATAAGACTGGTCTTATTGAAAAAATAGAAAAAACAAGAGATTACTACAAAGGAGGTCACTCGGACTATAACATTATTGTTGAATATTTAGATGAAGAAAAAACAACTATTAATGACTTAATAATACCTCAGATACAATCGGGTGCTTATTTTCATTATATAGCGGGAGAAATGAGTGATCTACAAAGTGAAATTTCAATTATACAAAAAGACCAACACAATCGTACATTAGAAGAAAATGAATACGATTCGAAAGGAGAACTGTATAAAACTCGTTTTTATGAATACTTAGATGAAGAAAATAGTATCGAAAAGAAAATCATTGATCACTACCTAGGTCATACTTATTTTCAAAAAATAATAAATAATGAGAGATTGGAAGAGAAAGTATTTAGGGAAGATGGATCACATAAGCAAACAAATATATGGAATTTATGATTAAGATTATGGGGTATTTGGTATAAATATACAGAAGTAGTAAGCAATAAGAAAATAAAGAGTTTAGGGTATCAATTATTTGTGTTTCGAATATTTAGTATTCTTATAGATGATTATGAACCAAATTCAATTTCAAGCAGGATATATACTTGATGGTATCAATGAAATTTTAAAAGATATTGACAAGGATAAAGAAGTCAAAGGGCTTCTGAAATTCTTGTCCTGCTTTGACCTTGAAACGGATAGTAATGTTTCCTCAAATTCATCTGACAGTCTTACTTCTATAATTCATAATTTAATTGTTCGTGGTATTCCTACTCGACCAAGTATTTTCATTGAAAATAAGTTCTTAGAAGCTTTTCGGAAATTTCAACTTGACAATTCTGATTTCACTAAACAATTAGGAAGCATAAAGTATGAATCAAAGCTAAGCAATGAAGATCTCAATAATATTTTTTCGGCTTTACATATCATTGACTCAAGGATAAAATTAAATAAAAATAATTACAACTTTGACCTTGAAAGTGATTTTGAAAAAAACTTTATATTTAAATATTTACCTGAAAATGGATTAGATTTTATACAACAACTTTTAGAATCACAAAGAAAATTAAGCACAATTGTAACGCCTGAGATTGGGCGTGATCTCCATTCTCAAAGAGTCGATTTTTCTTATGAATTTCCTTATGTCCTCGAAGATGAAATTGAAATATTTGGAGAGAAAAAAGTAAAAACATATAACCAAGGATTGATTATTGAAATCGACGGGATAAAATTTCATTCCAATCCCTCACAGGTACAACTAGATAATTTTCGAGATAAAGCAACAAAAGAAACTAAATGGATCACGAAAAGGATTGTTGATTTTAACACTACTGATTTTACGAAATGGATAAAACGTTCCAATTCGTTAAAAATAATAAGCAATAATTACAATAAAGAACTTGATGATAATTGGCTTGATATTCTTCAACTGACTTTATCGCCTTTTGCTATTGCGAGAGTTCAGAAAACGATTGTCGAATTTATCCGATCAAACAACCTTGATTTAAAGTCTAAAGAATGGAATATTTTAGCAATTGAAAGAGATGTCCCTTGTGTAGCATTAGCTATTGAAGATTTGAAACAACATTTCCAGCATCTTTTTGCTCTTGTAGGAAAAAACCAAAATTTTCCAATTATTAATATTCAAATTTTAAGCACGAAAGAATTTGCTAACTCAAAACTACATGAGATAAAGCCCGAAATCATAGACAAATATCAAAATGAGAAAGAATTTGATTTAATTATTGACATTTCCGTTCTACAAAGACGAGGAATTGTAAAAACTAATATTCCGTTTAATAGTAAAAATAAAGCTATAATACGTTCTTCTCATTATGTAAATTCCGATAGAAAACTCTATACCTCTGATTTTATTGATTATAAACCAATCACGAAAAAATTAGAAAATGAAACTTATGAAGATATTTCCAAAGCTAAACAAAGCCTAACTTATTTTTTGCAAAACATTTTTAGGAAAGAAAGTTTTAGAGAAGGGCAATTACCTATTTTAAATCGGGCATTGCAAGGAAAAAGCGTAATAGGCCTATTGCCAACAGGTGGTGGGAAATCATTGACTTATCAAATAGCATCCTTGCTACAAGCAGGGGTTACGATGGTTATTGACCCGATTAAGTCGTTGATGCAAGACCAATACGACAACCTTTTAAAAAATGGGATTGACAGTTGTAATTTCATCAACTCAAAATTAACTCGTGAAGAAAAAGCAATTGCAACCAACCAAATTGCGGACAGTAAAGTTTTATTCACTTTTGTTTCGCCCGAGCGTTTGCAAATTGAAGAGTTTAGACTTTCTTTAAAGGAAATGTACAAAAACAAAGTGTATTTTAGTTACTGTGTCATTGATGAAGTACATTGTGTTTCAGAATGGGGACATGATTTTAGAACATCCTATTTGAGTTTAGGGAGAAATGCAATCGAACATTGTAAAACAAAAAACAAACAAACCATCCCGATTTTTGGGCTTACTGCAACGGCATCATTTGATGTGCTTTCTGATGTTGAGAGAGAACTATCAGGAAATGGACTTGTTAATATTGACACAGATGCAATTGTAAGATTTGAGAATACAAACAGAGCAGAATTACAATACCAGATTGTCAATACAACCGTAAAATTTGAAAGAGATGAAAAATTCAAATTTATACTTTCTGATAAAACCGAATTACTATTACCTATTCAGCCCATCAAAGGAGATATAAAACAGCAAACGGCTATAGAAAAACAATGTGAGTTAACAAAAGTCGTCAATTTAATCCCTGACAGACTTTTAACATTGAACGAACAATCACATTCAATTTTAGCGTGGACAAAAGAAAAGTTTTCGATTGAGAGCAATTTACCTAATATTAAAATTGAAAATTTTGAGACAGTATCTTTTTATAGCTTAAGTGAATATCATAACAAATCAATTTACAAAAATGGAGGGATTGTGTTTTGTCCACACAGAACACACTTATTTGGTGTAACTGATAAATTCAAATTTGACAAATACGATGATGACATTCGTGATGACAAAGGCAACATTATTCATCGCTGGGGAGATTTTGTATTAGATGAAAAAGGTAACAAAGTAAAATTACCACTTCCAAAACGTAAAGCAATAGCAGACACTTTATCTAAAACAGAAATATATGAAGTAGGTGTCTTTATGGGAAGTTCCGATGAAGATGAAAAAGTTGGAAAAGAAATAGAAACAGAATCGTTTGACAATCAAAGAAAATTTATTGAAAATGAGCAGAATATTATGGTTGCGACCAAAGCTTTTGGAATGGGAATCGATAAACCAAATGTCCGTTTTACAGTTCACGTAAATATTCCTGCTTCAATTGAAAGTTTTGTGCAAGAGGCAGGAAGAGCAGGCCGTGACAGAAAAATGGCACTTTCCACAATTCTGTTCAATGAGCAGAAAGTAATTCTTTTCAATCAGAGGTTTTATGAAAAATTAGAAACTGAAATAAGCGAAGAGGGATTAAAGCTATTAAAGAGGCTTAAAAACCAAAAGTTTTATAAAGAAGAAGTCTCAGCTATTTTAAAGGCTCTTGGAAATGACGAACTAATTCAAAATGAGAAAAAGATTCTTGAAAACTTAGGAGAGATCTTTACAGATAAAGATAACTTATTGTTCTTTCACAATAACTCATTCAAAGGACAAGATAAAGAATTGGTTGTTATCAATGAACTTTTAGAAGAAATCCTTTTACCAAGCAAAAACCATTTATATTCTCTAACTGAAAATCTAAAAGAAGAAATTGATAATCAGGAGGTATATTTAAAAATAGACTTGAAAAACAATCGAATTTATGTTAATGAAGTCTTTCCAAAAGGCTTTGGTTTTATAAACCTAATTGACTTAACACCAAATGCCAATTTTGCGACTTTTGACAAACTTTATTCAAGACAAGTTTTAGATTTTGTGATAATAGAAATTAAATCACAGTTTCCACTTTATAATGATATAGATAAACTAAAAAAATGGCTAAGTCTTAAAGAAATAGGTTCATATGAAATCGGTATAGAAAAGAGGCTGAATGAATTAGAAAGTTTTGGTCAAGCAGTAAACCCTGAAATAGTTATACCGTTTGCCAATAAATATGCTGACAAAAACATTTTTCACGAAGAGTTAAAAACACTTTTTAAAACGATAATTACGGACAAGGTAAGTGATGAACTAATTATAGAATCTATTGAGGGAACTTTTGAAAACTACCTGAAAAATGTGAAAGAAAAACTCAATTTTGAAATTGAAACAGACAAAAATAAGTTAGAAAAACTGAAACAGCTTTATTACAGTCCAAGAAAAAAACCTGATACTGACAAAGCAATCTTCCGCCTTTCATCAGTTGGAATAATTGATGACTATACGGTCGATTATAATAAAAATTGCTACAAAATACGTACTCTCAAGAAAACAGACAATGAATATATTGAACATCTGAAAGTATTTATGCGGAAATATTATTCTGCAAATCGTGTTGAAAGTGAAATTGAAAATGTTTATAAAGCAAAAGGCGATACAATCCTTCAAAAATGCTTATCATTCCTAACAGATTTTGTTTACAAAGAAATTGAAGTGAAACGTTTACGTTCTATCGAAGATATGATATTGGCTTGTGAAATCGGAATGCAGGAAAATGGAAATGAAGAATTAAAAGACTTTATCCATTTGTATTTCAACTCCAAATATGCCAAGGAAAATCACGAAATAGACGGAAAAAATTATTCGCTTACAATAGATACCGATAACGCAAAAGAATATTCTTTTGAAATTTTATGGAAATACATAGAAGCTACGACAATTGACCCAAGTGGAGCACAAAAGGACAACACAAAACATCTTCGAGGTGCAACATTAAGGCTATTAAGAACAGAGCCCCAAAATGGATCTTTATTACTATTAAAGGCTTATTCCCTTTTTGTATTAGGAATTGGTACAAATAGGAATATTGAAACTGAAGCAAAAGATAGCTTGACTTCAGGATTCAAACTCTTTAGAGAAAAATATACAACCCTTACATTTGAAGAGTTGTCTCAAAATATTGAGCGATATAAAACAGAAATTATTAAAAATGCCAATGATAGTGATGAAGTTGAAAAAATCCTTGACGTAATCATTGAGGAGTTGTATTTAGAATTTCATAATGATTGGTTAAATAATTTCAATCAAAAATATTTATTAGAATATGATCGATAGCACTACACATTCGATTCTTTTTGAACTTCAAAAGAATCTTGAAGATTTATCATCTGCTAAAACACAGATGGAAGAATTTCGTACATCGTCGGTAAAAGTTGTTCAAGGCATTGATAGCATAAGGTTAAAGTATGTTGAATACCTTGAAAATATAAAATCGGGCTACGAAAAAAAAGTAAACAATTTAACAAACGAATTAACTTCATTCACATCTACCATCAAAGATGAAAATACAAAGTCAATTCAAAAAGTTGTTATCAAATCAGAGGAATCTATAGAAAAAGGAATTGAAAAAATTGAATTTGTTTCCAAGAAGATAGAATCATCTAATAACGAAAAAATTGAGACAATCAATAATCTTCTGAAACACTATAAAAATGTTGTCGAAGCGAGTAATTCTTTGATTGATACGTTAACGACAATTGATTTTCCGACAAAACTTGATGCAATTTCCACAAAATCACAATTAATAATTGAAGCTATTACAAACTCAAAGCAAGCATTAGAAATAAAGTCAAATGAAGCCAAAGACCTAATTCTTGAAAAAGCAACATTTACTAAAGAACAAATAATTCAAAATAATGATGGTAAAATAAATTCATTGACTGAAAAACTAATCGAAGTTAATAGTAATTTGGAAACTAAGCTTACAGAAGCATTCGAAAAACAACTCAATCTGACTAATGAGCGTTTAAATAGACAAAATAAAGAACTTAGAACATTGAAAACAACACTATTTATAGCTATTGGGATCATAATTATAGGAATCGCATTAAACTTTGTACTGAAATAAATAACAAAACACCCAATTTAACATTTCAGGGTGTAAAATCGGGTGTTTATTTTGTAACAAGCTTATTTTCAGATTTATTGGCGGAGAGAGAGGCAGAGTAAGAGTGAGAACAAGCCGAGAAGCAAAAACAACAGAAAGAAGCCGAATTGCAACAAACAGAACAGGCTCTCAGTAAAACTAAAAGTGAATTGAAAACCGAGAAACTTAAAAAATACGGCTGCTGATATCGGTTCTACTATTATGGATAGTACAGTTCTATGATAGGCTCTTCTAAAGTGAAACGAAAACAGCAGGAGATCGAAACGCTGAAAGAAGAAAAGGAAAATCTAATTCTAGAAGTAAAAACTCTGAAATAGGATATGTAGAAGGAGCATGAAGTATAATTGTTTTTTGCTATCTGAAAAAAGGTTCGATTTATAAACTTAGTTTAAGTTTACTATACATCCAAGATTTTCGATTATTTTTTATTTTTAAAGTATAAAATCTAAATACCTAATTTAAATTAAAAATTAGTTTATGTCCTTTACCTCCTATACAATATTATGTGTAATCATTGGTATACAGGCTATTGATGTTTTAAATAATTAAAACAATTTTACGCTTTATATTTTGAATCAATTTAAATATACGATATGAAAAAAATGACATTGATATTTCTTATTGCTTTTATTCATACTTTTTGTTTTGCACAAAAAACAGCTGATGAGCAGGTTGGTAATTGTTTAAATACATCAGATTTCTTTTTATTAGAAGAAATATATCCAACAGTTAAAGATAACATGCAGACACCGTTTTTAAAAACATTTGCGGAATCGTTATTAAACATTGCATTCAATCAATCTGACCAAGGAGTTGCTTCAGTAGATTCTCTTATTATAAAGTATCAAGGAGAAATTGGGTTAGAAAATGTTAAAAGTATGCTTATTTTCCAAAGTTGGCTTCTTTTTCGACAAGGAGAATATCAGCAAGCTTACGATAGATTGGAGGGGTTTATTGCTCAGATCGAGCCTCACGTTCCGTCTGAATTTCTCATTGGTACTAAAGCAAATCTTAATATGTATAGAGCATTACTTGGAGAAGGTAAACCCCAACTTATTCGTCCAGATATGGATTGTGTAATTCCATTAGAAATTGATACTATAAGAATAAGAGGAAACGAAAATGACACAGTCAAACATTCTACACTTATGTATGTTCCAGTTACGGTAAACGGTAGTCGGGAAAGGTTTATTTTCGACACTGGATGCGGTGGAGGGGTTTTCTTGTCGCAGGAATATGCTACCCGTTTGGGGGTTAGAATCAAGATGGATTCGCTAGTAATTACAGGAGTAGGAGGAAAGGACTATGGCCAAATGGGAATTGTAGATAGCATAGGAGTCGGTAATATGATCTTTCGAAATGTAAGAGCAACTATTGTTTCGCCTAATACCGAAGTGGATTCTCTTTTTAGAGTAAATGCTATATTAGGTAGTGATATTATGCACTATGCAGGTGAAGTCCAAATATTACCCAACGAAAAAAAAATTGTTTTCCCTATACATAAAACACCATTGCCTACTACAGGGAGAAATATGATGCGAGTTCCAGGTGGTGATGCTTTCTTTTTGAAAGTCTATTCAGGCGATAATAGATTAGTTATGCTATTCGATACGGGAGATACTTATGCTCATCTTAATGGTCATTATTTTGGATCAAATAAAGAATCTGTAATGCGTAATGGCACAAAAAGTAGTCGGGTGAGTGGAGGCTTCGGAGGAGCTGGTCTAAGAGAATATTATAACTTGCCTTTTTTTTCGATAAAGATAGGAAATAAACAATTCAAAATAGAGAATATGGCTGTAGAGAGTGAGTTACCTATTGGCACACAATTCGGGTCAGGAGCTTTGGGAATGGCTTTCATTAATACTTTTAAAAAAACAACTATTAATTTTGAACAAATGTTTGTTGAAGTATATGATTGAAGAGTCCAATGCATATAAAATAAAGCCTATATATATGGTTGAAATCCAAATTTTGAAGTATTGACCTCTTTACACTAAAGAATACTTTATTTAAGGAATATCATTCTCATCAATCTTGCGTGTAAATCATATACAAATGTAAGTTCACAATGAGACAGATTTTATTACTTCTTTTTTTATGTTTAAATGAATAGCTAAGAAAATCTTTTGGGAACAATCCGGGAACATATTCTTAAAACAAAAAGCCTAATTGATTGATCCTCAATTAGGCTTTTGTTTGAATAGTACCCAGAGCCGGGATCGAACCGGCATGGAAGTGAATCCACTGGTGTTTGAGACCAGCGCGTCTACCAATTCCGCCATCTGGGCTTGTGCCTAGTGCGGTGCAAAAGTACACATATTTTTCATATATCAAAAGATCAGGTATAACTTTTTTGAAAAAGAATCGTATAATTTTATTTCGCTATTGTCCCTAATCGTTTTGTTTGTATATTAGTATGATATAACTTTGTATAAATTTTTAAAACAAACATGGATAACAAGAACAATTATTGCGTGATCATGGGTGGTGGCATTGGCAGCCGTTTTTGGCCCTTTAGCCGCGAAGCCCGTCCAAAGCAGTTCCTTGATTTCTTTGGAACAGGACGTTCTCTTTTGCAGATGACTGTAGACCGGTTTAAAAGAATCCTTCCTCTTGAGAACATATTTATAGTCACCAATAATGAATATGCTCAGATGGTACAAGAAGAACTGCCTGAGTTGAAACCCAATCAGATATTGTTAGAGCCAATGCGACGCAATACAGCTCCATGTATTGCTTTTGCGACTTACCATATCAACTCTTTTAATCCTGAAGCAAATATTGTAGTTGCTCCTTCCGATCACTTGATTCTGAAAGAGGATGAATTTCTTTCTATCATTCAGAACGCTTACAAATTTGTATCTAAGCACAATACGTTGTTGACACTCGGCATTAAGCCTAGTCGCCCCGAAACAGGTTATGGATACATACAAATGAGCGAAGAAAAGCTGGACGGAGTAAATAAGGTTAAGGTCTTTACCGAAAAACCGAATCTGGAGCTGGCTAAGGTCTTCTTCGAAAGCGGAGAGTTCCTGTGGAATTCAGGTATCTTTATCTGGAATAACAAAACCATCTTAAGTGCACTTCGTGAATATCTTCCTGAGATAACTTCTCGTTTCGACCGTGGTATCGATGCCTTTGGTACAGAAAAAGAAAAAGCCTTCATTGATGAGAATTTCCCATTTTGCCCCAATATATCAATAGATTATGGCATAATGGAAAAAGCTACAAATGTATATGTACAGGCAGCAGATTTCGGTTGGTCTGACTTAGGAACTTGGGGATCACTCTACGAAATATCCGAAAAAGATGATGAAGCCAATGCTTCACTCATTGCCAACACTATATTTTTTGATAGTGCCGAAAATGTTGTGACATTGCCCGCCGGCAAATTAGGGGTTATACAAGGCCTAGAGGGCTACATTGTAGCCGAAGCTGACGGCGTACTACTGATTTGCAAGAAGTCGGAAGAACAGCGTATCAAACAGTTCGTTGCTGACGTAAAGCTAAAATACGGAGAAAAATATATATAACAATCAAATAAATATATGTCAAAAGAACTTTTACCAAATCTTCCTTACCTTGTAGCAGATATCAATCTGGCAGACTTTGGGAGAAAAGAAATAGAAATAGCAGAGCATGAAATGCCGGGATTAATGGCACTTCGCAAGAAATATGGAGCAACAAAACCGCTGAAAGGCGCTCGTATCATGGGTTCGTTACATATGACTGTGCAAACAGCTGTACTTATCGAAACCCTGAAAGAATTAGGAGCCGATATACGTTGGGCTAGTTGTAATATTTTCTCTACCCAAGACCATGCAGCAGCAGCTATTGCAGCAGCGGGAATACCCGTATTTGCATGGAAAGGAGAAACCCTTGAAGAATATTGGTGGTGTACAGAGCAAGCTTTAGCGTTCCCTGAAGGGAAAGGCCCTAACCTGATAGTAGACGATGGCGGCGATGCTACACTGCTTATCCACTGGGGATATAAAGCCGAAGAAAATGCTGACTTCCTGAATAAAAAAGCTTCGAGCCACGAAGAGCAAGTAATACTCGATACCTTATCTCGTATCCTTAAGGAAGACAACAATCGTTGGCATCGTACAGTTGCCGATTGGAAAGGAGTATCTGAGGAGACAACAACAGGAGTACACAGGCTGTACCAAATGATGGAGCGAGGCGAACTACTTGTTCCGGCTATTAATGTAAACGACTCGGTAACCAAGTCTAAGTTTGATAACCTTTATGGTTGTCGCGAATCATTAGCCGATGGCATCAAGAGAGCTACCGACGTGATGATTGCAGGTAAGGTTGTAGTTGTTGCAGGATACGGAGATGTAGGTAAGGGCTGCGCTCACTCTATGCGTTCTTACGGAGCTCGTGTCATTGTAACCGAGATAGACCCGATATGCGCCTTGCAGGCAGCAATGGAAGGCTTTGAAGTGACAACAATGGAAGAGGCCGTGAAAGAAGGTAATATTTTTGTTACAACAACAGGCAACAAGGATATTATAACAATAGAGCACATGTCTCGTATGAAAGATCAGGCTATAGTATGTAACATAGGGCATTTTGACAATGAAATTCAGGTGGACAAACTTGTAAACTACCCTAGCATTAAGCATGTAAACATTAAGCCGCAGGTAGATAAATATACATTCCCTGATGAACATTCTATATTCCTTTTAGCCGAAGGTCGTTTAGTCAATTTAGGTTGTGCCACCGGTCACCCTTCATTCGTGATGAGTAACTCATTCACAAACCAGACTTTAGCTCAATTGGAGTTATGGGTACGCGACTATGAAGTAAACGTTTATCGTTTACCGAAACATTTGGATGAAGAAGTTGCACGCCTACACCTTGAACAAATTGGAGTGAAGTTGACCAAGTTGACTGAGGCGCAAGCCGAATATCTTGGGGTTCCTGTAGAAGGTCCATACAAACCTGAACATTACAGATATTAAGATATCATCTATCAATATAAACGGGCTTTATGGTTAAAGCCCGTTTTTTTTGCAATATATAAGTGCGGTACTAGAGCTCACTTTCTTATTCAAAAAGTGACAAAGGTGACAAAAGTGACAGGTTTCAATCTGTTCTTTATGTCACCTTTTTTAGTTTCTGATTACCACTTTTAATTTTACTTTTATTTCAAAGATCCCTTTTAGTTAGATAATTATTATTTAAATAATTAAAGAGAGATCTGCCAGTATGATGCATCACTTTTCATACAAGCTACTTCTTAATTATGATTTAAAAAATTTTCGATTCTTGTTTTTGTATTTGCGGGTAAATCTGAGCTGTAGACCTCGTAATTAGACACACTCATTTCCTTGAACCATTTTTTCCAAAGATATGACATAATATCTTCATCAACTTTATTGTTCGGACTCTCTGCTTTTATCTCTAACACAAGAACCTCTAAATTATTCAAATCATTACGCTCTGTCTTTATCCCAAAATTGTTTCGCTCAATCATTTGCTTCCAATCCTGCTTTCTATATTGTTTCAAATTAGTATTTGTGAGATAACTGAAGCGATTCTTATCATTTATCACCGACTGACTATGATACAAATACCCATCAGTGAAAATTATCAATATATTTCGATAGTTGGGATCTTTTTGAATGCAAAAATCCTTTACGTCATTCTTAAAGAAACGCCAAATATCACTACCCTCCCATGCACTTGTAGCAATAGTTTGCCGGTATATCTTCTCTAAATTTTGCGAATAAAGTTCTGTTATATTATCATATACTCCTTTTCTGCCTTTGTTATCCATTTTAGAGCAATCAATAATAAGCTTACTAACCATTGAGTTAATATCACTACTTACAGGCGGAGGACTGAAGAATATTCTAATTTTTCCTTTGGCATTATAAGCCCCCAAGCTTGTCATATTAGATTTAAAGAATTCTGTAATGGTCTTAATATTTTCAATATCGTTTTTTTGAGCATTCGCATTTATTTTGGGACTAATTCTATCAGATAAGTCCAATAAAATCGAGATATTCAATTGCCCTTGTTTCCTCGATATTTTACTATTCCCAGCATTATTACGATTAGTATCATTATTGCTATCACTAACATTATTTTTACCTCCGCAAGCCACCATTGAGAATGCTAAGATTGTTATAATAAATAGAAGTTTCATAAATCCATGATTATTTTGATTAGTTACTAGAGACTGAATTTGTCCTAATAAATTCTGAATTTTTTAATTCAAGTAAAAATTTTTCTTTAATCCTTTCACATTCATCAATCTGAACTTTTGAAGAACTCGTTGAGCGCATGTAAACAATCCATCCCGAGAAGTAATTATTAACCCCTTCTCTTACATCATTGAAATACAACACATATGACTCCAACTGTATTTTCAATTTATCTATTTCTCCCTGATTATTATTCTTTTCTCTTTGAAGAATAGAAATTTTATCCCTCAACTGCTTACATTCAGTCTTGGAAGATGCTAGTTTTTGTTCTTTATTTTTAATTGCATATCTAACTTTGTCCATTTTCTCGTATTCACTCATTGTAAAGCTGAACACAAGCCCCCAAATAATATAAACGACAAAACCCGCAAAGATTATTATCCAGAAATTAACTTCATGAAAAGCTCTCGATATCGTCATCGGTGGCATATCCATAAAAAGTCCCCCTATCATGATATTGTATATTTCTTTAACAATAGCATATGCTATAATAAAATCAAAAAAGAACGTGACAACAACAAGTCCCGAGATTTTAAAATACTTACTTATACCTTTTTCTTCTGAGAATTTATGAATTAAAAAGCCCAAACCTAAAAACACAGCAGGGATTGCTAAAATGAAAATCAACTCAGTAAAACCGTCTGCCCAAGCTTTACCTACGGCCTGCGCATCAAAGATAGCTTGAGTTATCTTTGTGTCATCAGGTGTAAAGTCTTTGAAAAAAGCTGAATAAGCCGCTGAGCTGTAAAATACAAACAAGTAAATGGTAAGAAATACTATAATGACTAAGCCAATCCAGAAGCTTATTTTTACGTAAGAATCTCCCAAAACAACTTTTGGATTTTCCTTTATATCATGAATTTCCTGTAAAATTCTTCCAATTTTATTCTCCTCATGCATTAATCGATCTTGCTCTGTTTTTATTTGATTTTCAACATTTGCATTTTTCGCTTCAAGACCACTAATTTCTTGTTTGATTTGACTTTTTCTCTCATCTTGTTTCATTTTATCTTGCTGGATATAACGAATCAATTGCATATATACCGCATGCAGTCTGGGCAATAATGCCTGAGAAGAGCCTCCACAATAACCCGCATCTCTTGTCCCTTTGCTAGCATAAGATGCTCCCGAAATGACGGCAATAGAATCATCTGTATCGTCTTGTTGAAACCTTTGTTGGGGTTCAAGATCTTGAATAGTAAAAATATCCTTAAGTCCCATATCTATGATTTTTTAATGGCCTGTAATACTTCGTCAAATGATCTTTCCTCCTTCGCTTGCGCTAAAAGATATTCTGATATCTCTACTGCATTTTCTATTGCAAAACCAAGTCGCTTACTTGCCTCTTGCAAAGTTTCCTTTTCCTTATCCTCTATCTTTCCGTCAGCCCAAGCAATGCGAGATAAATTATATAGATACTCTATTCTCTCATCTTCGCTTAAACTTTCTAACGAGACAAATGTATTTGGAGAAAAAATCGCTTTCTGTATTTCTTCTTCCAAAATTCCTCCTTTTTCCTTGCCTATTTGATAAAGCAATTCTAATTCATGTGGATGAACTTCTGCATCAGCTAACACCATTTGATATAAGCCTAAAAACATCTTTTTTTCACTCTCGTTCATATACAACTTACTTACCCCTGCTCTTACGGCTTTGCAGGTCTTGCCTTGATGATAGATGTAAGAGGAAGAGATCAATAGAACTGTTCCTTGCTTACTTCGAATTAACAAACCCACACAACTTCTTCACGAAGAGCTTTAAGGATTTACAAAAATGAACATGGGAATAACCCCCTGTCAATTCAATTATTTAGTGTATGTTTTGTATGAATAAGTATGGGCTCTGTGTGGACACACATTTGTGAATTTTCCTCTTGAAGACATAAGAAATTATGTTCGGCTCATACTCTAATGGTGGAAATCAATACCTGGTAGAATTTCTTAATTTTTCCAAAATTAGCAAAAAAAATAAAAAAACAAATAAATGTGATATATTTTTTAATCAACTGGATTTAAATCTATTAATTTATATTTACAAGAAAAGAAAATGTTAAATAAGAGGTAGAGAACAAGTAACATTTTATCTACAAGATTTAATATAGTCTGAATAGAAAATATGCAAATGATATGATATTTCTATAAACAAAAAGAGTTCCGCTGTCTAGCGGAACTCTTTTTGTATAATATATATAAGATCTATTATTTCTGTCCTTTCAGTATATTAGCTTCATCAATATATTTGTCTGCTTCAATAGCAAGAGGTGAGTTCATATATTGATTCTTTATAATTGAAAACACTTCAATTACTTTATCGTAATTTCCTTGATTACGATATATAAGACCTGCTTTTTTGTATAACATAGGGCTTTGAGAAGCATTATCTACACCTTTAGCAGCCTTGATATAATAAGAAACAGCCTCATCTGATTTTCCCAGGTTATCCAAGCAGTCGCCGATTGCACCATTCGCCAGTTGTGATATTATTTTATCACTACCGCTATAGTCTTTCAGGTATTCAAGACCTTTCTCGTAGTTACCCATATTTGCATAACAGATCCCGGCATATAGTTTAGCCAGTTTTCCGGCTTTAGTAGAACCATAGTCGCTTATGATTGATTCAAATCCTACATATCCGTTTTTATCTCCAAAAACAGCTAATGAATCTTGTCCGGCTCTGAAGTACTGTTCACCTCTGAACATTGCCACCTGAGCTTCGGTAGTTTTTGGCCCTACAATAAAATAGTTGTATGCAAGAAATGCACTAACGACCACAACTATAGCACCAATACCTATTAATAATTGTTTTTGGTATTTTTCAATGAAACGTTCTGATTCTGCAACTGCTGTTCCAATACGTTCCCAGTCTTTTTCTTCACGCAATTCAGCTTGTTTCTTTTTAGACATTTTTAATCTGTTATAAATATTTATATTATTCTGTTAATTTCAAATTTAGCAGCGACAAAAATAGCTGTTTTATCCTTATAAATAAAATCCTTAACTATATTTTTTTTATTCGGTATAAAATTTAATGAGTTGTTCAAGTGCCTTTTGACATGCAGGACAAAAATCTTTGCAAGTATTTGTCTTCATTCTACAGTCAACAGCAGGACGATATATCCCTTTAGACGAATAGCCTCCTCCTTCAAAGACTCCAATAGGATATTTATCTGCCGACTTTATATCCGTAGGAATTGGAGTGTCTTTTACCAATAAGCTTTTCCATTTCGAATTAAAATCGACAAGCGTTGTTATATTTGGTTCCCATGGCTCTACACCAAAAGGATAGCTATCGCTAAACGTATCATTTTCATAGTAGTATTCATCGGCCAATCCACCAAAGCTATGACCAAATTCATGAACAACAACAGGCTTGAAGTCTGCATGCCCCGTAGTAGTCAATGTATAGGCATTAAAAATACCACCACCGCCATATACATCAGTATTCGCTAATATAATAATATGAGCATAAGGTATCCCTGCAATTGGGTCGTGTATGTCCTTTACATTCGTAGTAGTCAGGTAACGATCAGAATAAAAGGTATCGAAATGGGAATGAAAAGCCGTTTCATTCCATTTGCCTTTACGAGGCACGCTTACACCGGAGTCTTTCGATTCTGTTTCTACAGCAATAAAGTTGAACTTATCTTGCATACGATTAAATGGGCTATGTGCTAAAATCTGTTCGCATGCCGTTTTTGCATTTTGTCTGAATTTTTCCATTTCAGAAGTCGTGTAACCTTCTGCCAGAATAACGACATTGACGCATTTATCTACAGGTCCCCCTTGATGTATAACGGTATAAGCCGGGGTATTTTTCAATCCTTTTTTCCTTATTAGGATATCGTCAGGAGTGACAGTATGCCTAAGAGCGGTTTTGTACGAACCGCCTTTTTCTCGCAGACTTACCTCTATATCAACCTTATCTTTGGGATATGGCAATAAGAATGTGTTTTCGAAACTTTTTCTTACTGTAGCAGCTTCAGGGATAGTGAGCCATTCTTGAAATAAAGAACTGAAGGATTCAAGATAAATACATTTCCCGGTTCTATGATCCGTCATTTTGATTTGCCCGTTACCTTGTCTTCCCAGTTCTGCAAGATGGTGACGGCGTCCTGCCCATTGGGGCAATTGGTTTAATTGTTCGAGAGAAACGGTCTGAGAGACATTGTCACCTGTAAATATATAATCCACACGCAACGTTTTGTTTTCAAAGTATTCTTCAAAGTTTTGAGAATATCCCCCCAGTGCAAGAAGGAAAAGTGATAGGGTTAACAGAAAATATTTCATGAAAAGCTTCGTTTTAGAATAGAACAAAGATAAAAAATTAATCACAATATTTAAGGATAAAGTTTCTATCAATTCAATTTGATTCTTAGGATGGAAGATGAAAATTTATACTTTTTTTGATTTTTCATATTATGCTTTCTTATATAATTGATTAGCTTTGCATCCGAATACACTATATAGTTAGAGGTCTCTACATGAGGAAAATTCAGTTGTTGACGTATACGTTTCTGCTTATTCTTTTTTCTGTGCCTTTTTGGGGTGCACAAATTTCTCGTATAGAGTCACGTATAACACACCTCGACAACCCTCAAGACTCATTGCCTACCGACTCTGCATCACCTCGGGTTCGTTTAAGTCGAGACCCAGTTCGTAAGACTCAGAATGATTCTATACGGATGCGTGGAGATTCCCTTCCGTCCGACTCTATAAAGAAAAAGAAAGCCGTTTTGGATGCTGTAGTAGACTATACAGCCAATGACTCTATAGTTCTTACAGCAGGAAATTGGGGATATTTATATGGCGAAAGCGTTGTGAAATACACCGATATTTCACTCAAAGGAGAAAAAATATGGATGAACATGGATAGTAGCCTTGTTTATGCCACATACGGTCTCGATTCTGTAGGAAAAGAATTTGGATTCCCTGTATTTACAGATGGAGGAACAGACTACGAATCAAAAACAATGAAATATAACTTTAAAACAAAGAAAGGTTATATTACAAATGTGATTACCACTCAAGGAGAAGGATATATTGTAGCAAGCAGAGCAAAAAAGAACGACGACAATTCATTTTTCATGAGAGAGGGAAAATATACCACTTGCGACGATCACGAACACCCTCACTTTTACTTGGCACTGACAAAAGCCAAGGTGAGACCTAAAAAGAACGTCGTAACAGGTCCTGCATATCTTGTTATTGAAGATTTACCTCTTCCTATCGGTTTACCGTTTGGATTTTTCCCATTTTCTGAAAAGTATTCTTCGGGGGTTATCATGCCTTCCTATGGAGATGAGCTCGCCCGAGGATTTAACTTAAGAGACGGAGGTTATTACTTTGCTATCAATGATAATATCGATTTAGCTGTGACCGGAGAAATATATACTAAAGGTTCGTGGGGAATCAATGCCCGCTCATCATACAGAAAAAGGTATAAATATTCGGGGGGATTTGATGTCGGATATCTAGTTACCAAACTCGGAGAAAAGGGAATAGATTACTCTTTGGCAAAAGACCTAAAAATCAACTGGACACACAGCCAAGACCCTAAGTCAAATATGTTCAGAACTCTGTCGGCAAGCGTACAATTCTCTACCAGTTCTTACGACCGTAATGACCTGAATACGGCTTACACCCCTATGGGAACCAATAATACAAAAAGCTCAAATGTAACACTAACCCAAAAGATACCAAATTCTCCGTGGAGTTTCTCTGCCAATATTAGTGCAGCCCAACGTACACAAGACTCAACAATATCTCTTACCTTGCCTAACGTTACAGTTACGATGAGCCGCATAGCTCCGTTTAAAAGGAAAGATGCCGTAGGCGCAGAAAAATGGTACGAGAAGATACAATTGAGTTATACGGGAGATTTAAGAAACAGTATTACGACAAAAGAAAACAAGCTATTTCAGTCTAACTTGCAAAAAGACTGGAATAATGCAATGAAACATACAATCCCTGTGTCTGCTACTTTCAGTGCGTTAAACTACCTAAATATCACTCCGTCTTTCAACTATACCGAGCGATGGTATACAAGCAAAATAGAAAAACGATGGGATACTGATCAACGCCGCATGATAGCTGAAGATACAACCTATTCATTCAACCGCGTTTATGATTTCAATTTCTCTCTTGGTTTTCAAACCAAGCTGTATGGGATGTTCACTCCTATATTTTCAAAGAACACTCAGATCCGCCATGTATTCACCCCTAGCATAAGTCTAAGTTATGCTCCGGATTTCAGTAGTCAAAAATTCGGATTTTATGAGAAGTTATATTACTATGATTCGGAAGGAAATTGGAGAGATACAGGAAATAAATATTCTCCATATGAACAAGGTATGTTTGGTGTACCAAGCCAAGGAGCCCAAGGAATGATTAATTTCAGCTTCGACAACAATCTTGAAATGAAATACAGAGACTCCAATGACTCTATAAAAAAGATCAGTTTGATTGATAATCTCGGGATTAATTTCAGTCACAATATGATGGCCAAAGAGTTCAAATGGAGTGACATAAACATGGGGCTCCGGCTCAAGTTCAGCAAATCATTTACTGTAAATCTGAATGCAGCATTCGACCCATATCTCTATAGAGCTGAGACAAACGATGCAGGGGAAGTAACCAGTTTGAGACGTGTCAATGAACTTCGTATTTCAAACGGAAAAGGGTTTGGGCGATTGAAAAGTACAGGATATTCCATATCGCCATCTATTAATCAGGATACATTCAAAAAATGGTTTGGAGGCGGCGATGACAAGGACAAGGATTCTAAAAAGAAAGAAGATGAATCCACACAGAGTGAAAATAATTTGGCCGCACCCGGAGAAGAAGAAGAACGTAAAAGCTTGATGGAGGCAAAAAAAGATGATAACCAGTATGATGAAGATGGTTATGTAAAAAATGAGATCAAGTGGAATTTGGGGATCAGCTTCTCAATGAATTATAATACGAATAAACTACCTAAGCAAGCAGCTCGAAACGATTACGCAGAATATAGAGGTACGTTAACTAAAGCCCTCAGCTTGAACGGAAATATACAACCGACGAAAAATTGGAGTTTCAATTTCAATGCCAGTTATGACTTCGATGCAGGCAAAATAGCATACATGAGTTGTAATCTTACTCGCAACCTACACTGTTGGTCTATTTCGGCAAGTTTCAACCCTGTGGGTCAATACAAATCATATTATGTATCGTTACGTGCAAGTTCTTCAATGCTCCAGGATTTGAAATACGAGCAACGCGGACGGGCTTCCAGCTATGATCCTAATTGGGATTAATATGTTTCATAATACTTTGAACTATGCAAAGTATTATCAGTATTTGTCTTTTACTAAACCTATAAATATCACCAAAGATGAAAAAAATCATTTTCAGTTCTCTATTAATGATATCTCTTCTTTTTATCTTAGGCGCATGCAGTTCGGCAGACAAGCATTTCCTTAAAGATAAAGAGTATAGGGAACAAGTACACCAACAGTTTATGAAACGCAAAGACCTTGCGGCAGGACGTAGTGAACAATTGTTTTCTGCTTTAGATAAACAAGAACTCACCCTGGAACAACGTGAGGCTTTAGAATTCCTATACGCTTATATGCCTCTTTCGGATTTGGCAGATTATGATGCGGATTTTTTCCTTGGTCAGGTAGATGCAGCATTCAAAGCTCGTGATTACTTCGATTGGGGTAAAAAAATACCTGATGATATATTCCGTCATTTTGTATTGGTCTATCGTGTAAATAATGAAAACCTAGATACTGCCCGACAAGCATTCTTCGATGAACTCAAAGATAGAGTAAAAGGGCTGACAATGGAAAAAGCAGTATTGGAGGTAAACCATTGGTGTCACGAAAAAGTAACTTACCGAGGAACAGACGGACGCACATCCGCACCACTTGCTTTAGCTAAAACATCTTGGGGACGCTGTGGCGAAGAATCGACTTTCACTACAGCTGCACTTCGTGCTGTAGGTATTCCTGCCCGCCAGTGTTACACGCCACGCTGGGTACACACCGACGACAATCACGCGTGGGTAGAAGCATGGGTAGATGGCAAATGGCATTATATAGGAGCTTGCGAACCAGAACCAGAATTGGATGTAGCGTGGTTCTCTGCTCCGGTAAAACGTGCTATGATGGTACACACCAATGTTTTTGGATTGTACAATGGCCCTGAGGAAAAGAATGTACAAACAGACCTCTATTCGGTTATCAATCTGCTTGGTAATTATACGAATACACGCGATGTAAAAGTAAAAATAGTAGACGAAGCCGGTAAACCTGTAGAAGGTGCAACCGTAAAATTTAAAGTTTACAATTATGCTGAGTTTTACCCTATCGCCACAAGTACTACTAAAACGGATGGAACAGCTTCTATAATCTCAGGAATGGGAGACATATTTGTTTGGGCAAATAAGGGCGATATATATGGATATGCTAAATCTACTCCTGAATCGGGAGAAGTGACAGTTACATTAAATAATAAACCGGGAAAAGGCTTAGATGAAACCATTGTAATGGAAGCTCCGGCAGAACAAGCCATAAAAGAATTAGCACCAGAAAAGATTGCTGAAAACGCAAAGCGTCTGGCTCACGAAGACTCGATACGAAATGCATATATGGCAACCTTTATTAGCGAATCGGATGCTAAGAAATTTGCAGAAAAAAATAAGCTAAACCCTGATAAGACTTGGAATATTTTATCCAAATCGCAAGGAAACTGGCAGGAAATATCCTCTTTTATGGAGGCTAAAAAAGATAATCCATATCTGAATGCATTCTTATTATCTCTATCCGATAAAGATTTACGAGATACTCCGGCTGCATACCTGTTAGATCACCTTACTATCGGACAAGATGCGACACAAAAGAAACTAGCTGAAGACAGCCCTCTGGTAGGCAGCATCTATTCTCCAAGAATATCACAAGAATTGATTCGTCCGTGGCGAAGCTTCTTCAAAAAAGTATTAACGGAAGATTTTGTAAACAAATCGAGAAATGATATTAATGAAGTAATAAACTTTGTTCGTGAAAATATAAAAATTGATGAAGAACAAAATTATTTCAAATGCCCGATCTCACCTCAAGGCGTATATGAATTGAAAGTTTCAGATAAGCCATCAAGGGATATATTATTTGTTGCTCTTTGTCGTTCTATAGATATCCCTGCACGTATTGATCGTGCAACAGGACGCCCTCAATATCTAAAGGGGGAAACTGCTTGGACTGATGTATTCTTTGATAAGCAAGCCGAAGAACAGCCAAAGGCTACAATTCAGTTTACAAATGCAAAGGATAATATTGTGAAGCCGGGTTATTATACTCATTTCACAATTGCCCGATACGACAATGGTGACTTTGTTACTCTCGATTATGAAAACAGTATAAAAGATCTACCGGCTAAAATAACAGTAGACGCAGGCTACTATCGTTTGATGATAGGTAGTCGTGGAAATGATGGTTCTGTAACGATAAGTACACGCTACTTTGAAGTAAAAGGCAATGAAGCGAAAACATTCGAAATCGAATTACCGAAAGTAGAAGGTCGCATTCAGGTACAAGGTATAGTAGATCCGAACACAGTTGTTACATTACAAGATGGCAGTAAAAAGTCAATCAAAGAACTAACTAACGGTAAAGGTTTGATGATCTGCTTTGCTGATCCGGACAAAGAACCTACTAAGCATATCCTGCAAGACCTTCCGGCCGTACAACAAGCTATTGAAGAATGGGGCGGAGGAATCTTGTTTGCTATTCCTGACGACAAGCTAAGTAAGGCGTTTGATGCTTCTGTCTTTAAAGGTCTACCTAAGCAATCATTATGGATGACTGATCATAACAGGACTTTGTTAAATACAGTAGCGGGAGCTTTGCAAATCGAATTCTCAAACAACTTCCCGCTTACAGTATATATTTCTACAAATGGCGGTATTTTGTATTCTTCGCAAGGTTACCGAATTGGTATCGGAGAGAATATAATTAAGACAATAGAGTTGGAGAAAGGAACAAAATAACAGTTGAAATATAAGATACAAAAAATGGCAGATCATCTGATCTGCCATTTTTGTTATTTATAGTAACAGCTTACTTTTTTGTATGCTCTGTAATTATTTTCACAAGGTCTTCTTTAGATACCAAACCTCTCAAGCGAGTAATCTCCTTTCCATCTTTGTATACAACAATAGTGGGTAATACCTCAATCCCTTTATCTATCGAAAACTTCTTGTAGTTGTCAACATTCATTTTCGCAACCTTTGCCGATCCTTTGTATTCTTTAGCTACACTTTCGAGAATAGGAGCCATTCGGCGACATGGACCACACCACGGAGCCCAGAAGTCAACAAACACTAATCCTGTTCCGGTCTCTTTTTCATAATTAGAAGAGGTAAGCGTTACAATAGGAGTATCATTATTAGTCGTGTTGTTATTCCCAAACACACTATTGTTTCCCAATAGAATAGTCAAAGCCATAAGAACTATGCCGAGTATTGGAAGGGTTATTTTACGTCTCATTATTAATAGTTTTATATGATTTTGGGCAAATATAATAGTTCTTATCTATTAAAATGTTCTTGTTATAACTATTTATACATTTTTCGGTATGATATATATTAAATTCAACTATTTTTGCATCAGAAAGGTATATAATACGGAATGAATCACGAACCTCAAATACTAGATTTAGATAAAGTACTTGCCGAGAAAGCTCCCAAGATTTATAATAAGGTACCACGTTTTGCAATAAACTGCCTCAAGCGAAAAATCCATTTAGATGAACTGAACGAAATACTTACGATCTATGCTGATAAGTATGGAGTGGATTTTATGCAAGCGGTTGTAGGATATTTCAATCTTACATTAGAGACTTCGGGGCTAGAAAATATTCAGGATGACAGAAAGTATATATTTGTATCAAACCACCCTTTAGGCGGACTCGATGGCATCTGCTTATCTGCAGTTATTGGAGAACGATTCGATAAAAAAATAAAATACGTAGTAAACGATGTTTTATACTTTATTAAGAATCTGCAACCTATTTTTCTTCCGGTCAATAAATATGGACGTCAGTCGAAACAAGCGACCACAAGCCTAAATGAAGCCTATGAATCGGACAACCAAATCATTACCTTCCCTGCGGGCTTATGTTCCAGACAAGAGAATGGCAAGATTCATGATTTGGATTGGCAGAAAAATTTTATTCTGAAAGCGGTAGAATCAAGAAGGGACGTAGTTCCTGTGCACTTTGAGGGCAAAAATTCAAATTTCTTTTATAGATTTGCAAATATAAGAAAGCGTCTGGGCATAAAATTTAATATTGAGTTGATCCTATTGCCTGACGAAATGTTTAAGAATAAAAATAAAAGTTTTTCCATAACATTTGGTGAACCTATACCATATACATTCTTTGACAATTCAAAGAGTGCTATGCAATGGGCGCAGTATGTAAAGGAAAAGTCATATAATTTGGCAAAAACAAACAAGCAATAAATGGAAACTGTTATCGCACCGATAAATAAGGATTTATTGAGAGCCGAACTGACAAAGGATAAATTTCTCAGGTATACAAATAAGGCTAACAATGAAATCTATATTGTCACACATCATAATTCGCCGAATGTGATGCTGGAGATAGGCCGTCTGCGTGAGATAGCATTCCGGTATTATGGCGGAGGAACAGGGAAGTCTGTAGATATAGACGAGTACGACAAAATGGACAATCCATACAAGCAATTAATAGTATGGAATCCGGAAGCAGGAGAGATAATCGGTGGATATCGCTTTATATGCGGACCTGATATTTGCTTCGATGAGAATGGAGAACCCATATTGGCTACATCGCATTTGTTCCATTTCTCCGAAAGGTTTATTAAGGAATATCTCCCTTATACATTCGAGCTTGGACGTTCGTTTGTTACGCTCGAATATCAATCAACACTAGCCGGCTCGAGAGGTATCTTCGCATTAGATAATCTTTGGGATGGATTAGGTGCCCTATCTGTGGCTGACCCTTCCATGAAGTATTTTTTTGGGAAGGTAACAATGTACGACACATACAATACACAAGCCCGGGATATGATTCTTTATTTTCTGAATAAATATTTCCCGGATCCCGAAAAGCTTGTATGGCCAAAGCAAGCCTTAACGATAGAGACCGAAAAGAGCAAGCTGAGAAGGCTATTTGATGGAGAGTCGTTCAAGTCTGACTATCGAATATTAAACACTTCCGTTCGTAAATTAGATCTTAATATTCCTCCACTTGTAAATGCTTACATGAGCCTTTCCCCTCAAATGAAGGTCTTTGGAACGGCAGTAAACGATACTTTTGGCAATGTAGAGGAAACAGGAATCCTCATCAATGTGGATGAGATATTAGAAGAAAAGAAAAAAAGACATATTGAGTCCTACTTAAAAGATAAACCTTCGAAACGCTTTTTGAAGAGACTTCGACAAATGATAAACTGGAGTTGGACAAAATACGAAGACAGGCCTAAACCGAAGAAAAGAAAAAATGAAGGCTTTTTTACAATCTCCCGTAGGATTAATCGAGATAAGAGAAACTGACGGTTATATTTCATCGGTAAGGATTATTCACCAAGAAGGGGAGGAAAAAGCCGACTCTTCACCACTTTTGAATAATGCAATAAAACAGCTGGAAGAATATTTCTCCGGAGAACGTAAAGTTTTTGACTTACCCCTGAAACAAAACGGTACACCGTTTCAGCAAAAAGCATGGGAATATCTGAGCACAATCCCTTATGGAAAAACTGTTTCGTATAAAGATGAAGCTATCGCTATTAGTTCACCCAAAGGATGTAGAGCTGTAGGTGCTGCAAACGGAAAAAATAATCTAGCCATTATAGTCCCTTGCCACCGTGTGGTAAATGAAGGAGGACAATTGGGTGGCTATGCATATGGAACAGATATAAAACTTCTTCTTCTTGAACTCGAAAATTATTATAACTTCATGTAAATGCTGAATCTCTCACGATATAACATAATTCTAGCATCCAATTCGCCTCGTAGAAAAGAACTTCTGAGTGGGCTAAACATACCCTATGAGATAAAAACTTTACCTGATATTGACGAGTCATATCCGGACAACCTTACAGGAGAGGATATCGCTATCTATATTGCGAAAGAAAAGGCTAATGCTTACCTCGATCAACTGGATGAGAATACATTACTTATAACTGCAGACACAATCGTCTTACTCGATGGAAAAGTTTATGGAAAGCCATCAGATGAAACAGATGCGAAGCAAATGCTACGCGATCTTTCCGGAAAAACGCATCAGGTAATGACAGGCGTATGCATCACAACCAAAGACAAGCAAGTCTCTTTTGGTGTATCATCCGAAGTTCGCTTCTCTAAACTTGATGACGATGAAATTGAATATTACGTTTCCAACTATAAGCCTTTCGACAAAGCCGGAGCATATGGAGTGCAAGAGTGGATAGGATATGTAGCTGTAGAGTATATCTCAGGATCGTATTTTAATATAATGGGATTACCCATACAAAGATTATATAGAGAACTGAAAAAGTTTTGAGTTATACAAAACAAAAAAGACGGCTTCAAACCGTCTTTTCTTGTATTATTATAAATATCCTGATTTTATTATCCTACACTACCCTCCAGACTGATTTGTAATAGCTTTTGAGCTTCAACAGCAAATTCCATCGGAAGATTTTGCATTACCTCTTTAGCATAGCCATTTACTATAAGCCCCACAGCTTCTTCAGTTCCTATACCGCGCTGATTACAATAAAGAATCTGATCTTCACTAATCTTAGAAGTAGTAGCTTCATGCTCAATGATAGCCCCCGGATTTGCTATATCTGAATAAGGGAATGTATGTGCACCACACTTATCACCGAGTAATAAACTGTCGCATTGCGAGTGATTGCGTGCACCTTCTGCCTTTGGTGAAACTTTAACCAAACCTCTATATATATTTTGACTAAGCCCTGCTGATATCCCTTTGGATACGATACGGCTCTTTGTATTTTTACCGAGGTGTATCATCTTGGTACCTGTATCAGCCTGCTGATAATGATTGGTTACCGCAACAGAATAAAACTCACCGATAGAATCATCTCCTGCAAGGATACATGATGGGTATTTCCATGTAATAGCGGAACCTGTCTCTACCTGTGTCCAAGAGATCTTAGAGCCTTTTCCTTTACATATACCACGCTTAGTAACAAAGTTATAAATTCCTCCCTTACCATCTTTATCTCCCGGATACCAGTTTTGCACAGTAGAATATTTCACTTCTGCGTAGTCGAGAGCTATGATTTCTACAATAGCAGCGTGCAACTGATTTTCGTCACGCATAGGAGCTGTACAGCCCTCAAGGTAGCTAACGTATGAATTATCCTCAGCAACGATCAGAGTTCGCTCAAACTGACCTGTATTGGCCGCATTGATGCGGAAATATGTAGACAACTCCATCGGGCAACGTACACCTTTAGGAATATACACAAAAGATCCGTCACTGAATACGGCAGAGTTAAGCGCAGCAAAGAAATTATCTCTATATGGAACTACAGATCCAAGATACTTTTTAACCAATTCGGGGTGTTCCTGTACAGCCTCACTGAAAGCACAGAATATAATACCCTTTTCGGCCAACACTTCCTTAAATGTAGTTTTTACGGAAACACTATCTACAACTGCATCCACAGCCATAGTTTGCACACCGGCTAATATTTCGCGTTCATGAAGCGGAACTCCTAGTTTATCAAATGTTTTCAACAACTCAGGATCTACTTCATCAAGGCTTTTAGGTCCGTCTTTTTTCTTTGGAGCTGCATAGTAACTGATGCTCTGATAGTCAATCTCCGGAATTTCCAGATGCGCCCATTCCGGCGTCTTCATTGTAAGCCAATGACGATATGCTTTAAGACGGTATTCGAGCAACCAATCCGGCTCATTTTTTTTCGCTGAAATCAGACGTACAACATCTTCGTTGAGTCCGATTGGAATAACCTCAGTTTCAATATCCGTTACAAAACCGTATTTATAATCTCCGGTGGTAACGTCTTCTAAAATTTTATCTTGAGTTTCTTGCATGATTAATTTTATTTTAGCGAATAGCCGTAGGCTATAGGCTGTTAAAGTCAATTATTGGTTGTAAGCAGAATGCTTATTGCCAGTTTGCAAAGATATTACATTCTATTCATAAATTATACATATATAAATATTTTGCATCACTGATAGAACACATAGAACGGGCTTTTGTTTAGTTTTTTCCTTTTTATAACAGTAGGACTAACCGATACAACATAAATAGTCGGCTCTCCTGATATCCCATCAGAAGAGCCGACACGCTTCAAATCCAAATTGATCTTAATAGTGTTATGAATTTTTAAGAACGTTTATAATATTCCCTTGTCTGAATCTGAGTTCTCCAAGCTCTTTTTCCCTGCTTCATGCTTTCTACCGAACGATACGTTCCATGAAAAGCGCAAATAAAGCATGTGTCCGTTTTCTTTTATATACGACCATGATGTCGATGGCTTAATATTGGACACGTTACGACTTCCTGCACTCCAGTAATCCTTAAACGGATATGACATCCCAACCGAAAGTTGTGCTTCTTTGTACTTATATCCGGCTTCTATATAGTTCCAGTCTTCACCATACCAGATAGTTTCGCCCCACAACTCTTTATATCTGGTATACATTCCCATTGTCAATAAACAGTTTTTATATATAAGGTTTGAACGAGCTCCGCCATGCATAAAATTGTGTACATGTGTATTACCATAATTGGACTTAAATATATCCCGATGCACTCCAAACCATCCGGTAACAGTCCATATATCTTTAATAAGCCTCAAAGTAACATCTCCATTTAAGAATAAGTAATGTTCTCCCTTATGATTATCCGAAAAGCTTATCACCTTATCCCCTTCTATACTAAACGCGTCTACTATAAGCTTATCAAAATACATATAACCGATAACTGTACTTATATCAAATATTCCTTTATTGTAACTTAAAGTCAATCTGTTGTTATATAAATTATATGGTTTTAGGTTAGGATTTCCCCTACTTATCTGATAAGTATCGGTTTGTTGTTCCACACCACTTAGTTGCCCCAAGGAAGGAGTCCGTGTATTCACTATAAATGAATATTTCAACGAAAAATTATCATTTAATGGATAACTAAGTTGAACGGAAGGGCGGAAAGTATAATAGGTAGCATCCTTCGTCCCTTCTTTGAAAAACAGACGAGTTCCACCTATGCCGATAGTGTAGCCTAACTTTTTAGCTATTTTTCCCTGTATCTGAGCATACAAATAAGATTCCGCATTTTTCATTTTAGTAATAGTATTTGCTCCGCCCTCATACGTATTATCAGCAAAACCTTGTGTATGTTTTATTCCCGAGGAGAAGGATAGATTTTCGAACTGCTTTTCATATACGGCTTCACCGATAAGTGAGTATTTATTACCGTCTATTTTATTGAAAATATCGGAAAGCACTTCGCCATCTTCAGTTTCTTTGTATCTACGGTCACTATTGGAACCAATGTATGTCCCCACCAGATTTACAGCAAGTGATTGCTTATTCTTTAACTCACGCTTAAAGTATATATCGAGTACAGGAGTATATTCATTCCCTTTATTTCTTGAAGAGGAAAGTGTCTTATTTAGACTATTGGAATATAATATATTTTGTGCGTTTTGATTTTTATAATTGTAGAACTGATTCTTAAACAATACGTTAAACACATACTTATCAGGGGAAGTAAGATTGTATGATAGATTCAAGTATTGATATTGATAATCCATAGGAGCATAAATACCTTTCTGCTCTCTGGTGATCGGATTGTTCGGAAAATTCAGTGTCTCTGTTTGATCAGACCACCGTTTGTCATAGCTTCTATAATTAATAAAATAATTGAGTCCGAATTCAGAGGCCTTATAGTTTGTCTTGAAAGTTAGATTATCATTTCCAAACCCTACATATGGAGAATTCCGTCCGTCTGCAAACACATACCCTCCATAATTTTTCTGTCGGTCAACAATCAGATTTAATACAGCACCCACATTCTCATTTCCAAAACGTACTCCGGGATCTTCAAAAAATTCGACACGAAGGATATCTTGTGATCTCAAAGCTGCAACTTCTTGTACAGAAGCCCTGACCCCATTGATGCGAAGTTGAACTTCTTGGTTACTAATTTTTATAGTCCTGTTTACAGCATCTATATTCAATCGGGGTATTGCCATATTGCTAAGCAAGTCGAATGCACTCACAGATGTTTTTACCTGCATAGAGTCGGGCATAAGTATTTGACGATCTATTTTGTTTATTATCCGATTCCCTGTTACAATAACTTCACCAAGAGTTTTCGCATCTTCCTGTATTTCTATATCACCTAAATCGATATGTGTTGTAAGATTATTAATCTTGATAAATGTTGTACGATAGCCCATGTAAGAGGCCTTCAGGATGTAATCTTGTTTTTGAAACTGCCCCGCAATCAAGAACAAACCTGTAGTGTCTGTTTGAGATCCGGTGATATATGAGGAATCCACTTTAAGCAATACTGTTGTAGCAAACTCAATAGGCTGTTTTGTTTTCAGATCTACAATACGCCCTTTTATATCTATCGCACTTACCGAGATGCTGACGATAATAAGTAAAAGTAAGGATAATATAGCTTTCATTCTTTTTGTTTAATTATTTATACTATTTACACGAAATGAAAAGCCATAGTGTTACAACAGATTTCCTTTAATTTGAAAATATTGTCATTTTCGATCTTTTTGATTTCTATATAATTTTAATTTCCAACGATTTTTATATATAAAAAAATGGCTGTGATGTTTCCTCACAGCCATTATATATATCAGAAGTTGTTAATTAACTTTTAAAGTTAATAGCAGCCTGTGCTGCCGCTAGGCGTGCAATTGGAACACGGTATGGAGAGCAGCTCACATAGTTCAATCCTACGCAATGACAGAATTCGATAGAAGATGGTTCACCTCCATGTTCACCACAAATACCGACTTTCATGCCCGGACGAGTTTGACGGCCTTTAGTCACAGCAGATTGTACAAGTTGTCCCACACCTTCCCTATCTATAGCCTGGAATGGATCTATTTTTAGAATACCTTTCTCTAAGTAAATAGGCAGGAATTTACCCACATCGTCACGAGAGAACCCGAATGTCATCTGAGTAAGGTCATTTGTTCCCAAAGAGAAGAATTCAGCAGATTCGGCAAGCTTGTCAGCTGTAATAGCGGCACGAGGCGTTTCCACCATTGTTCCTACTTCAAAATCGATTCTATCTCCTATTTCTGCAAACACCTTTTCAGCAGTACTGCGAATGATATCTTCCTGGAATTTCATTTCACTCAAAGACGTAGTCAATGGTACCATGATTTCAGGATGAGTTTTTATTCCTTTTTTCTTCAGTTTCAGAGCAGCTTGCAGAATGGCTCTTGTCTGCATTTCAGTAATTTCAGGATAAGTATTTGCAAGACGGCAACCACGATGTCCGAGCATTGGATTCATTTCTTGCAATGATGAAATCTTTTGTTTTATCTTACTTTCAGAAATCTGCATTGCTTCTACCATTTCTTCCAAACCCTTCATATCATGAGGTAAGAATTCATGCAACGGTGGATCCAGTAAACGAACTGTTACAGGAAGTCCTTCCATAGCTGCGAATATACCTTCAAAGTCTTCTTGCTGGAGAGGAAGCAGCTTTTTTAATGCTTTCTTACGTTCTTCTACATTGTCTGCCAAAATCATTTCACGCATGGCAATGATCTTATCTCCTTCGAAGAACATGTGCTCTGTACGGCATAAACCAATTCCTACAGCCCCAAAGTTATGGGCAACAGAAGCATCGTGTGGAGTATCCGCATTCGCTCTTACTTTCAGGCGGGAATATTTATCTGTAAGCTTCATCATTTCGGCGAAGTCTGCACTTAATTCGGCATCTTTTGTTCCTACCTTACCGTCATACACTTCTCCTGTAGAGCCATTGATAGAGATCCAATCCCCTTCACGATACTCACGATCATCAATCATCAGAGAACGCCTCTTGTAATTGATACGGAGATCAGAAACACCGGACACGCAACATTTACCCATACCACGGGCAACAACGGCAGCGTGAGAAGTCATCCCTCCGCGAGCCGTAAGGATACCTTCGGCAACAGCCATACCTTTTAGATCTTCGGCGGCAGTTTCTATTCTGACAAGGATAACTTTTTTATTTTTATGATGGCTTGTTTGCCATTCTGCATCATCGGCAAAGAAAACGATTTGCCCTGTAGCTGCACCCGGAGATGCAGGAAGCCCCTTAGCAATGACTGTAGCAGCTTTTAACGCCTTCGGCTCGAACACTGGGTGCAACAATTCATCTATCTTCTGAGGTTCAACACGCAACAAAGCTTCTTCTTCGGATATTAAACCTTCGTTTAACATATCCATGGCAATCTTTACGGCAGCAGCACCTGTTCGTTTTCCACTACGAGTCTGAAGCAACCATAGCTTGTTGTCTTGTATTGTAAACTCAAGGTCTTGCATGTCTTTATAATGCAATTCAAGCTTTTTCTGAATTTCATTCAGGCTCTTGTAAGCTTCAGGCATTACTTCCTCCAAAGACAATCCTCTTTCTTTTCTTTCCTCTTCAGTGATGCCCTGTTGTCTTGCCCAGTCATAAGACCCCTGTAAGGTAATCTGCTGAGGAGTACGTGTACCGGCAACCACATCTTCACCTTGTGCATTGATAAGGAACTCACCATTGAACCGGGATTCTCCTGTAGCAGCATTACGAGTAAATGCTACTCCCGAACCGGAATTATCATTCATATTACCGAATACCATTGCCTGCACATTAACGGCAGTACCCCACTCTGCAGGAATATTATTCAGTTTGCGATAAAAGATAGCACGTTCGTTCATCCAGCTTTCAAATACAGCCATGATGGCATTCCAAAGTTGTACCCATGGATCTGTTGGAAAGTCTTGTCCGGTCTTTTCTTTTATTATTTTTTTGAAACGTACAACAAGCTCCTTCAAATCTTCTGTACCAAATTCTGAATCTTGTTTTATACCTTTCTTTTCTTTCAGTTCATCTATAATTTCTTCAAAAACATCTTCATCATCCTTTTCTACAGGTTTCAAACCCATCACCACATCACCGTACATTTGTATGAAACGACGATATGAATCCCAAGCAAAGCGAGGAGTCTGTGTCTTACGCGCAATGGCTTCTACGGCTTTTTCGTTTAATCCTAGGTTTAAGATTGTATCCATCATCCCCGGCATGGAAGCTCTTGCTCCCGAGCGAACCGAAACGAGAAGAGGGTTTTCATCATCACCAAATTTAGGGCCTCCCACAACACGCTCGATATGATGTATTGCTTCTTTCACCTCATTTGTAAGAAGTTTAATAACATTTTCTTTACCTTCCTTGTAAAATAAATTGCACACTTCTGTAGTGATTGTAAATCCCGGAGGCACAGGTATACCCATTAGACTCATTTCTGCCAAATTAGCACCTTTTCCTCCTAGTAACTCCTTCATTTTCGCGTTTCCCTCGGTAACTGTACCGCCAAAGACATAAACAGACTTTCCACTCATACTGTAACGATTTTAAAAGGTTAGATAATAGTATTTAACATGTTCATGATATTCGTATAGTGCAAAAATCGACTGACTATCTGTTACAATCAATCGATTTCAATATTATGAAAAAATAACCGGATAACAAAGTATTTTAGAGTAATTTAATATGGTTATAAAACATAATAATCCCGACAAGAGACCTTGCCGGGATTACATGAAAATATTATTTTTTGTAAGCGAAACCTCGCTTTTTAACAAATATACACTATCCTATAACATGCATTGCATCCAACACTAATTTTAGAAGGAATAATACTGCAATGACGTACACTGTAACAGATACATCTTTTGATTTTCCGCAAAAAACTTTGATAAACGCAAAACTCAACATACCGAAAACAATACCTTCTGCTATACTGTATGTAAAAGGCATGAACACGATGGTAAGGAATGCAGGCAAGCCTTCGCTCATGTCGCTGAAATTGATCTTAGCAACAGACGAAATCATAAACAACCCTACAATAATCAAAGCCGGTGAAGTTGCAGCAGCGGGAACCATCAGGAATAATGGTGCAAAAAACAGTGCTAAGATGAAAAACAACGCTGTACTTACAGAGGTAAGTCCGGTACGACCGCCCGATGCTACACCCGATGCACTTTCTACATAGGCAGTAACTGTACTTGTTCCAAGTATAGAACCCACGGTAGTACCTAGAGCATCAGAGAACAGGGCTTTCTTCATTTGAGGGAAATTTCCGTCTTCATCTGCAAGTCCTGCTTTTGATACCACACCGATCAATGTTCCTACTGTATCGAAGAGGTTTACAAACAACAAGGTGAATACAACGATAACCATGTTGATAGATAAAATATGATCCCACTCAAACTGAGCAAAGATAGGAGCAATAGATGGAGGTGTATCAATCACATTTCCTTCGGGTAATTTAACATCTCCCAAAATAAGACCAAAGATAGTTGCTACAACAATTCCTATCAGAATAGAACCATTTACATTTCTTACGAATAGTACAGCTGTAACAAATAGTCCTAAAAAGGCAATCCATATACTGTGTTGAGAAAAGTCTCCTAATGCAACCAATGTAGCAGGACTTGACACTACGATTCCTGCGTTTTTCAACCCAATCAGTGTAATAAACAGCCCGATACCTACAGGTATTGCGTCTTTTAATACTTTTGGTATACTTTTTACTATCAGTTCACGAACATTGAAGAACGTAAGTAGTATAAATATAATCCCTTCGATAAATACTGCTGTAAGTGCAAATTGCCAAGAATATCCCATTACACCGCATATTGTGAAAGCAAAGAATGCATTCAATCCCATTCCGGGAGCTTGTGCAATTGGCAGTTTAGCATATAATGCCATCATAAGGGTGGCGAAAATAGTTGCCAAAGCTGTAGCAGTAAACAACGCATCCTTATCCATCCCTGTAGTAGACAATATACTTGGGTTTACAATCAGGATATAAGACATAGTAAGGAAAGTGATAAGACCCGCAAGAAACTCTTTGCGTATAGTCGTATTATTCTCCGAAAGCTTAAATGTTTTTTCTAGTAAGTTTTTCATATTCTATTAATGATCAAAAGTTCCACTTAGCAGCAATAGTAGGATTTATATATGGTTCATTTAAGCGAGACCCATTAGCTGAGTTAATAAAGTTGTTGCTTATCTCTATTTCTGTACCTAAAGACAGGTTTGAATTAACATTATACCAGAATTGAGGTTCTGTAAGCAGAATTATTTTTTTACCACCTCGATCTACTCCATGAACCGGGTTTTTATCCTGAGTCCAAACATCAAGGAATCCACATACAGTAAATTTATTATCAAAGAGATTAGCTCCCCATGTTACTGTCCACTGAACATCGTTACTCACTCTCTCAAAAGCATTGTATTTATACACTAAATAAGTCCCAAGGTTTACTCCTTTAATATTTGTAGCATAAGATGCTCCGGCTAAGTAGGCATTTGCGATAGAAAAACCAAAGTTGTTAGCATTTCCTACACCACCATTAAACTCTAAGTGGGCCATAATCGGGCTTTTTCCCAACTTCAGGTCGCGGGCAATTTCAAGGTACATTGTTCCTATATTTCCTCTGCTTTGGTTAAAATCCAAATCGACAAACATGAAAGTAGAACCCCATTTGTCGGGTTTGAACATCTCAAAGGTTGCAGTAAAATAGTTTTTTCCAGAAATCTTGTCTCCATGTAGGGCATGACGTGGATCGAAATGTAACTGAAGATTCTGTGCCGAAGCATAGAATGAAGCCATTAATACGATTAATGTGAATAGTACCTTTTTTGCCATATTATTAGAATTTATTATTAAAAATGCAAAAATAAGTAAAAAAAAGAATTAAATATTTGTCGAAGAAGATTTAACAATCGTTTTTTTTCAACAATATGTAGAATCCTTTCCCAGCTTCGTTTTTTAGTTTTAAAATAAATTATGCGTAAATTTTTATTTTTTATTTTGAAATATAAAAAAATGTCATACCTTTGCACCGCAATAAGCAAAAGACGGGATGTAGCGCAGTCCGGTTAGCGCACCTGCTTTGGGAGCAGGGGGTCCCAGGTTCGAATCCTGGTATCCCGACAGAAGAAGACAAAGGAGCTAGATAAAAATCTAGCTCTTTTTTCTTTTTATACGTACACACAATTTGCACACAGCTATCGAAATGCAAAGAAAAAAACTTGCTATCTATAAGAACTCTAAATGCAAATATTTACACTACCAGATTTCATATTATTTCTTCTTTTTACATCTGATATAGACCTTTCATAAAGAAAGAATAAACAAAGCAAGACTTTTCTAATAAATACGCTTTGAGGAACGAAAAGGAAGATTTATTAGAAAACCGTAGGGCTTGGTCTTGATGGTTTATTCTTTGTATATTTTTTTGTATAAAAGATGAAAATAACATTCTTGATATTTGAAAAAATCCTACCTTAGTTCATTCAAATACATCACGAGCACAGGAGGACATCAGGTGTGATAGGTTGTGATTTGCTTTCAAAATTGCATCTTAGTTCATTGAAATACATCAAATCTGTCGCAGCAATGGAGCTGGCAACAGTTGTAATTTGCTTTCAAAATTGTATCTTAGTTCATTGAAATACATCCCTTGAACGTTGGTAACTATGCAGATGCAAGTTGTGATTTGCTTTCAAAATTGTATCTTAGTTCATTGAAATACATCAGAGATAAAAAAAGCATTCGATAGAATGAGTTGTGATTTGCTTTCAAATCACAATAAGGATTATTCCGTTGTGAAAACATCTAGAGCGGCACTTCGGTGCCGCTTTTTCTATTATATAAGAGAAAACAATTGTTGTGAGTTTGATATTCTATAATAAATATCCCTCAATCTCTATTTATAAGTACATACTATAAATCTCCTCTGCAACTTGACTAAGCTTTAAGAAATTAAATCAGAATCTTTTCTCCAGAAACATTGTACAGAGTTTGAATTACAACAGCTTAGTTAGAGAACGTTAATTCGTACAGCTAGAAAGTTTCTATTCTAACTTTTTCTCTTTTTTACACTAAATCTGTGTATTTTTGCATTCACAACAACAAAGATATGATAAGTAAGCAACATAAAGATATTGCCCAATGGTCTATGCAACTGGCTCTGGCTAATGGATGCCAAGGAGCTCGGGTTTCAGTAATCACGGCAAACAACAACTCTTTCGAATACAGAAACACTCAATTAGATAAACTTCACCAAAGCAGTGAAAACAAACTCTATATCGAGTTATTTATAGATGGCAGATACGGCTCATTTTCTACAAATCGAATAGAAAAGGCAGGATTAGAGTCTTTTATAAAAGAAGGTATCACGTCTACTAAATATTTATCGGAAGACCCTTTTCGCCAACTGCCCGACACGCAAAGATATTTCAGAGGAGACGAAACGGATTTAGACCTCTGTGATGGAAGCTTTGAGTCCATTCCAACAAATGAGAAGTTAAATCTTATAAAGCAGTCTGTAGACGAAATACATGGCAGCGACAATCGTATAATCTCTGTCACCTCGGCATACGATGATGGCGTAGGAGCAGAATATATGATTGCCAGCAATGGATTTGAAGCCGAATGTGTAGACTCAGCGGTCAACCTGATGGTAGAAGTATCGCTGAAAACGGATGGTAACGCTCGTGCCGAATCCTTCTGGTACGACAGTGCTGTATATTGGGAAGATCTGAAAAAAAATGGGATAGCAAAAATTGCATTCAACAGAGCATTACGCAAGATCGGACAACAAAAGATAAAATCAGGCAAGTATGACATGTTGTTAGACAATACTACTTCGTCGCGTATATTATCTCCGCTTATCAGTGCAATGTACGGGACAGCACTTCAACAGAAAAATTCTTTCCTATTGAACAAAATGAGAGAAAAGATAACGGCTGACATCTTTACACTTTACGATACACCACATCTAAAACGCTCCTTTGGAGCCCGATGGTTTGATGGTGAAGGCGTAGAGACAAAAGATAGAACGATTATAGAGAAAGGTATTCTGCAAAATTATTTCATAGACACATACAATTCTCTGAAAATGAGAGTAGCCCCTACCATATCTTCCCCGTCTATTCTTCAAATGTCTTTGGGAGAAAGAAACTTCGATGTCATTTTGGCATCTGTACAGAAAGGTATATGGGTCACCAACTTCAACGGCGGTAACAGTAACCCTACTACCGGAGATTTTTCGTTTGGCATAGAGGGCTTTTTGATCGAAAACGGAAAGATTTCAACTCCATTGGGAGAAATGAACATAACCGGAAACATGCTGTCTCTTTGGGATAGTCTTACAGAAGCGGGAAACGATCCCCGTGAGACTTCCTCTTGGCGCATTCCATCGCTTTTATTCAACAATGTAAACTTTAGCGGATTATAGAATATGAAACCGTTCCACCTCTTATTTCTACTTTTACTACTTCCTCTATATATATTTTCTCAGGCTCCTGCGACCGAAATACGTGCCGTTTGGCTAACAACGAACTGGGGTCTCGACTGGCCCGTACAGCGTACTAGCGTAAAAGCTCAGAAAGAACAATTAAAAAATATTCTGGATAAATTACAGGAAGCAAATTTCAACACGGTGCTCTTTCAGGCAAGAGCTCAAGGTTATGTTTTTTATCGCTCCAAGATAGAACCTCTCAGCTCATATTTCAATCATGATGACAATTTCGACCCGTTGGTCTTCGCTGTAGAAGAATGCCACAAAAGAGGGATGGAATGTCATGCATGGGTTATAGCCTATCCTATGGATAAAGCCACAGTGCGATATACAGGCAAAGGCAGGCGAAGAAAAGCCACAGTAGTACAAAACAAGCCTTCATATTACAAGGCTATAGGAGAAAGATGGTATCTCGACCCCGGAATGCCCGAAACACGCAATCTGATAGTATCTATAGTGAAAGAGATAGTTCAGAATTATGATGTAGATGGCATTCATTTCGATTATATCCGCTATCCGAGTAACTCCCGCAAATTTCCAGATGACGATACCTACCGAAAATATGGAAACGGGATGAATCTATACGATTGGCGTAGGGAAAATATAAACAAGCTGATCAGTGAAGCATACGATACGGTAAAGTCTCTAAAAAAATGGGTACAAGTGAGTAGCTCTCCTTTAGGAAGATACAAAGTTCTGCCGGAGGTTTCACCCAATGATGGATGGACAGCTTATGAAACAGTGTTTCAGGATGCAGGACATTGGCTGAAAAGTGGAAAACACGACCTACTTTTCCCAATGATGTATTACCGTGATCATTATTTTTATCCGTTCCTTAACGACTGGATTGCAAATAGTAACGGACGGCTTATTGCTCCGGGACTGGGTGTTTATCAGATGGATGAATTAAAGTGGCCGCTACAAGATATTACGAACCAGATGCAATACATTCGGGATAAAAAGATCCCCGGAGCAGCATATTTCAGAACAGCGAATGTTCTCAGCAATCTGAAAGGGGTTTTAGATTCTATACACACCTACTACCCTACTCCGGCGAAGCTACCGCCGCTGACATGGCTAAACAACATTGCGCCGAACTCCCCAACTGATTTGCAAGTCTTTAAAGACAAAGACAACAAGCTAAACATTAAATGGAATCCGCCGACAGCAGATGGGGATTACACATATACCGTGTATGTATCAGACAAAGAACCCGTAGACACCAACAATGCAGGCAACATATTATCAACAGGTCTACGAACAAATAGCTATGCTTTTACAATCAAAGAGGGCGATTTTGGGTATTATTATACCGTAACAGCTTCAGACAGATACCATAATGAGAGTACGGTTACCTTCCCTGCATTTTTCTCTCATTCAGCAAATGAGCAATAAACAACCATCAAGAAAGTTTTGATTTCAGTCATAATTTATAAGAAAATCATAAAAAAAAGAAAATCAGCAGTTTTATTGTAAACTGCTGATTTATATATTTTCAACACAATAATACTATCCCTTATTACGCTATGGAAGTCGGTGGCACTATGGCATCCTTTAATTGATTGATTGTCTTATGAAGAATCGGATGCATGTATTCCCCTGCAATCTCAGCTAGAGGAAATAAAACAAAAGACCTTTCGTGAATATGAGGGTGCGGTAATTTCAAATCAGCAGAATCCAGAATTACATCTTCGTATAACAAGACATCAATATCTATAATCCGATCGGTATATCTTTCGCCCTGAGACTTAACATCTCTCCCCATCTCTTTTTCGATCCATTGAGTAGCCTGCAATACTTCAATAGGAGTAAGTTTAGTCTCCACTCTGCATGCAGCATTCAAGAACTGATTAGCAGACTCAAAGCCGACAGGCTCGGTAATATAAAAAGCGGAAGTGGCGATCACCTCGCCAATCCGCTCTTCTATATAATCTATTGCATTATCCAGATTTTCTCCTCGGTCTCCCAAGTTGGAGCCAAGTCCCAGATAAACATTATGCTTTTTTTCTTTTTCGAGTATCATCAAATGATAAGCATTGCGTCTCCGTAAGTTCCGAATTTATATTTCTCCTTTACAGCGGTTTCATATATATCCATTATACGGTCATACCCGCCAAATGCTGCAGTCATCATCAATAATGTAGACTGAGGCAAATGAAAATTAGTAACCATAGAGTCGGCTATACCAAAATCATACGGAGGGAAAATAAACTTATTTGTCCACCCTTCATTTGTTTTCAGGTAACCATCTGTACTCACTATTGTTTCTACAGCTCTCATCACCGAAGTCCCAACGGCACATACTCTACGACCTTCATCTTTTGCTTTGTTGACGATATCTGTCGCTTCCTGAGTAATAAGCAATTGCTCCGAGTCCATTTTATGCTTTGTAAGGTCTTCTACGTCAATATCTCTATAATTACCCAAGCCCGAGTGCAAAGTTATATATGCAAAATGAACACCTTTAATTTCTAAGCGTTTCATTAACTCACGGCTAAAGTGAAGTCCGGCAGCAGGAGCTACGACAGCACCTTCGTTTTTAGCGAATATAGTCTGATAGCGATCCTTATCTTCGGGTTCTTCACCTCTGTTCAGGTATTTAGGGATTGGAGTTTCACCAAGAGCATAAAGTGCTTTTCTGAACTCTTCGGATGGACCATCGTACAAAAAACGAAGCGTACGTCCACGCGAAGTTGTATTATCTATAACTTCGGCAACCATTGAGTCATCGTCACCAAAATACAATTTATTTCCTATACGTATTTTACGCGCAGGATCAACAAGTACATCCCACAAATGGAATTCCTCGTTTAACTCACGCAGCAAGAATACCTCTATTGTAGCTCCGGTCTTCTCCTTATTTCCATATAAACGTGCAGGAAAGACTTTCGTATCGTTGAAAACAAAAACATCTTTATCGTCGAAATAGTCAATAATATCCTTAAAACTTTTGTGTTCAATATCCCCGGTTTTACGGTTGACAACCAACAAGCGTGACTCATCCCTGTTCTTTGACGGATGAGTGGCGATCAATTCCTCTGGAAGATCAAATCTGAATTGAGAAAGTTTCATGTTTCTTTATCTAAATTTATTATTTATCAATAATTAGTGCGTCCACAAATTCTTCTATCTGGCTTCCCTCAATACACTGATCAAGAGTAACCTCTCCTATTCGTGTTCGCTCCAGTGCGGTAAGATGTGCACCTGAGCCTAACGCAACTCCAATATCTCGAGCCAAAGCTCTGATGTAGGTACCCTTACTACATACCACTCTAACTCTTATTTCGGGAAAGGAATAGTCAAGAAGCTCGATTTCATCTATAACCAACAACTTTGGTTTCAACTCTACGTCCTGTCCTTCTCTCGCAAATTCGTATGCCCTTTTCCCATCCACCTTACAGGCAGAATATGTTGGCGGCACTTGCTCTATTTCTCCAATAAAATCTTTAAGTTTAACCTCTACCAGCTCCTGCGTTATATGTTCTACGGGGAAGACGCCATCTACTGCTGTTTCCAAATCAAATGAAGGAGTTGTTTCTCCAAGCTTGATCGTTGCAATATATTCTTTAGTCTGATATTGAAACGACTCTATCAACTTTGTCTTTTTCCCTGTACAAACAATCATAACACCCGTAGCCAATGGGTCTAGAGTGCCGGCATGACCGACTTTTAATTTCTTAATACCCAGCTTGCGGCATAATTTGTTTCTCAATTTGCGCACAAGGGTGAATGATGTCCAATTTAGTGGCTTATTAATACATAAGACCTCTCCTGATATAAAATCCATTATACTGTTAATTCGTGTCCTGCCAGCATAAGGATAAGAATAATTCCTCCAACTACAATTCTATACCAGCCAAAAAATTTAAATCCATACTTGGTTACAAATCCTATAAAGAATTTAATAGCCAACAGCGCTACGATAAACGCTACTACATTTCCTATTATAAGCACAGTCATATTATCCAGTAATATGCTGAAATCAAAATCAAATACTCCTCCATTGGGTGCTTTTATCAGCTTATACACTTTCCATCCGGTAGCAGCAGCCATTGTAGGAACTGCAAGGAAGAAGGAAAATTCTGCTGCATTTTTTCTACTCAAGCCCTGACTCATCCCCCCTACGATAGTAGCCATAGAACGAGACACTCCGGGAATCATAGCTATACACTGAAAAAAACCAATTATAAACGCATTCTTATATGTTATTTCTTGAGAGTCTTCTTTCGGCTTGTTAAACCATTTATCTACAAACAGCATCAGAATACCGCCAAGCACCAACATGATAGCTACAACTGTTACACTTTCGAGCAATTCATCTATTTTATCACTAAAGATCAATCCTAAAAAAGCAGCCGGAACAAAACCGATCAACAACTTCCAATAGAACTCTAATTTATAAAACAAATAGCTGGATATATTTTTAAAATCCGCTCTTAATCTATCATTTCTAAAGCGAAAAAAGCGGTTCCAGTATAAAACAATCACAGACAAAATCGCACCAAATTGTATAATAACAGTGAAAGCCTTTACAAATTCGCTACTTTCGATCCCTAAAAGACTTTGAGCAATAATCATATGCCCGGTTGACGATACTGGAAGAAACTCGGTAAGCCCTTCTACAATAGCAATTATAATTGCCTCAAAAATACTCATCGTTATTTATAAGTTTTGTAATTAATCAGTTGTGCTCTTTGTTCTCCTCAGCTAAACTCTTACGACGAGGATACAGTATTCCGACAATCATCAGTAAGAAACCTGCTAGACACACCATTGGAGCCACAACGATTCTCTTGGCACTAAAGATGTCCGGTTCAAATCCGCCTTCGATGCTGGAAGATGGCCCTGTCATCAGGATAAACCCAATTATAATAATTACAACCGACACAGCACAAATGATGTAATTTAGCTTGCCAAAAGCAAAATCTTTCTTATCCATATGTTTTAAACGTGATAAAGTTTATTTGTAGTCATTCTTAAATACCTATTCACCGAAAATGCTGTGGCAAATGCTGCTATAAGTATGCCAAAGATAAGGACAAGCCCATATACAATCAACAATTCGTACATTTTCACAATAGACAGCATATCAGGAATTATGCTTGTAATATAATATATTACTCCCGTAATAGCTAAATTCGCCAAGATAGCAGCAACAACACCACTAATTACCATACGCCACATAAAAGGCCATCTGATAAAAGAGTTTGTTGCACCCACCAATCGCATTGTATTTATCAAAAATCTCTTTGAATATATATTCAGCTGAATAATGCTTCGTATCAGCGTAAAGGATATGAGCACAAGTATCACAGCCAGTATAGCCAATATAGTTCCAATTAAAGAAAGCTTAGAATTTGCATTTATAATATCACTTTCATTATAAACGATATTATTTACTATCTGAGCTCCTTTCAGATTTTGAACCTTAAGACTTGCTTCTACTTTTTTTATACTGTCTGGATTTACATAGTCAGACTTGATAAACACATCGAAATAGGCATGAGCAGGATTATATCCTAACACCTCTTCCGGATCACGACCAAGATCTTCTACCAATTGTTTTTTCGCCTCATCTTTGCTGATATACACGACAGACTTAACATACGGATTTGCATTCAAGTTTTTCTGTATCTTCGCGACAGAAGCATCATCTACATTACCGGCAAGCTCTATCGAGATGCCCATATTCTCTTTCAGATACGAACCTATGCCTTTAGCGGTAAATCCTACCAAAAAAGTCAAACCCAAAAGAAAAAGAACAAGAGTTATACTAATCGTAGTAATGACCCCTGTAGTAAATAGTGATATCGTTTTATACTGATGCTTATCAGACATATTGTACAAAGACAAATAAGTAGTATTTAGTGAATGAGTACAAAACACCCAAATTCGCTGCAAAGAAACAAAATAAATACATCTTATAGTAGTATTTTCATCTTTTTTAATAAATACTTCTTTGCAATTAAAGAATAAACACTATTAAAACTCCATTTGTTTTGGTTTATTGATTAATTTAAGACTTTGAAACACTTCCATCAGACTAAGACTATTCTCAACTCTCATAGTCGTTATCTATAACATAATAAAATCACAAGATTCACCCTGCCAATGACTATACAGGTTCGACATGTAGGTATAGCAATTTTATTTTTTAGATATGGTTAGATTCACATTCAGGGGAAGAAAAATATTTTTTGTTAAAAATAGCCTTATATTTGTGTTTATCATTTATAAAAAAGCTCGTATAACTTAAAAAAATATCATGCAAACAGAATTAACCAAATCAAAATTGAGTCCAACAAACTTCTCCGGGAAAGTAGATGGTAAAGATGTAAAAATGTACGTATTATCCAACAAGAATGGATTGGAAGCAACCGTCATTAATTACGGAGCAAAAATAGTTTCCTTATCCGTACCTGATAAAAACGGCCAACTCACCGATGTCGTTCTCGGACATAATAATCTAAACGAATATCTCAATTCTGAAGAGCCATATTTTGGGGCTGTATGCGGACGAACAGGAAACCGCATTGCCAAAGGAAAATTTACGCTCGATGGCATTACATACGAATTGGCAATAAACAATGGGCCGAATAACCTACATGGTGGACTAAAAGGTTTTAATGCTGTGGTATGGGATGCAAAACAAATGGATCATCAAACCCTGGAGCTGACATATCTATCCAAAGACGGAGAAGAGGGATTTCCGGGTAATCTGAATGTGAAAATGATCTATAAATTGACAGATGACAATTCGTTTGATATAGACTACGAAGCCACAACAGACAAGGCAACTATTTTGAATCTTACAAATCATTCATATTTCAATCTTTCGGGAGAAGGAGATCCTACTATAAACGATCACATTCTGGTCATGCATGCCTCTAGCTATCTCCCAACGGACGATACTGCTATTCCTTACGGAAAAGCTGAACCTGTAAAAGGAACTCCGTTCGACTTCACTAATCCTCATACCATCGGAGAACGAATTGAGGACGACTTCGAACAGTTGCATTTCGGGAAAGGCTACGACCATACAATGGTATTGGATAAAAAAGAGGATGAATTGGCCTTAGCGGTAGAATGCTTTTCTCCCAAGTCAGGAATTCAAATGAACATTTCGACTACCGAACCGGGTGTTCAGATATATACAGGTAACTGGATGACAGGTAATTTTGAAGGAAAACACGGACACTGCTATCCGATGCGTGCAGCTGTATGTTTCGAAACTCAACATTTTCCGGACAGTATCAACAAACCGGAGTATCCGAGTGTAATACTCAGACCCGGAGAAACGTTCAAGAGCAAAACTGTACATCGATTTACAATAAAGAAATAAGATAACCTTTGTCATTCAAGATGGAGCGAAGAATACATCAATAAAAGATAGCCTTTTCGCTCCATTCCTATTCATAAATTAAATAAGATATTATTTGATGGAACACAAACATATAATTCCTTAATTCTGCAACATGAAAACCAAAGCCCCAATCAAAAAAGTAAACATTGTTATTGATTGTGCCGATGCTGGAGTTATGTCCAAGTTTTATAGTAAAATTTTAAAATGGGAATGCACACACCCTCATGCAAATGGTTGGGCAGCTATAACATCTCCTTCCGGTATGGTGATAGCTTTTCAGGAAGTAGAAAACTATACTCCTCCTGTCTGGCCTTGGCAAGAAGGAAAACAAGGGCAAATGCTACATTTAGACTTTTATGTGGATAATCTGGAAGAAGCTGTACAATTTGCGATAGAATCTGGAGCAAAACTTGCAAGCGAACAATACTACAAAACTTCAAGAACAATGATCGACCCGGCAGGTCATCCCTTTTGTCTCGATACTAATGAACCCGAATAAGTAAGATTTACTAATTATTTCCTTAGCCTTACAAAGTCAACAGAATGACCTTCTCCCTTGTGAAGTATGAGGTTGGCTCTTTCCTTTGTCGGCAAAATGTTTTTTCTCAGATTTTTACGGTTAATCTCTCGCCAAATCGTTTTCGCCGTTTTCATCGCTTCCTTCTCAGATAGCTCCGAAAAGCTCTTGAAATAAGACCGGGGGTTAGTAAACGCACCCTGTCTGAATTTCATAAAACGGGAAATATACCAATCTTCGAGCAACTGCTCTTCGGCATCTACATAAATAGAAAAGTCGACAAAGTCGGATACAAATATCCTTGGCTTTTCGCTGGGGTAATCCATTCCACTTTGCAATACATTCAGACCCTCCAGAATCAAGATGTCGGGCTGCTCAACGATATCATATTCGTTAGGGATAATATCGTATACCAAGTGAGAATATCTCGGCACTTCTACCCGATCTTTTCCTGATTTTATATCTGTCACAAATTGAAGAAGACGCTTTATATCGTATGATTGGGGAAATCCTTTTTTCAGCATTATTCCTTTTTCTTCGAGAGTAGCATTCGGATAAAGGAATCCGTCTGTAGTTACCAAAGACACTCTTGTGTTTTCTTTCCATCGGCTAAGCAATGCTTGCAAGACACGAGCAGTAGTACTTTTCCCAACCGACACACTACCTGCAATACCTATTATAAAAGGAATCTTCTGTACTCTTTGATTGAGGAATCGCATCAATACGGACTGACGGCTCACACGTGCATGTACATAATAGCTTAACAGACGTGATAGAGGCAGATAAATATCTTCCACCTCATCTATCGACAATTCGTAGTCAATTCCTTGTAGAGTTAGCAATTCCTCATAGGTGAGAGTCATCGGCTCGGAGTCGCGTAACGCAGCCCACTGTTCGCGAGTGAAAATCATATAAGGGCTAATAGGAAGAGTTGCCATTTGTTTACTTTTGATAACTGATACAAAGGTATGCAAAAGTTGTAAGCCGAATGTTATATGTCGTACATTTTAAGTTTTTCTCTTATAAGCAGAATAGTGTGATACATGAGCATTACATCATGCTTTAGCAGAAAATTGAAGAATATGTGTCGAATATAAAAAACATCCCGCTCACGTGGTAGCATAGAGTTTGTTTTCTAATTATTTATTTATCAAATTGTCACTTACACGTTTTTTTAATACATTTGCACCTCTAAAAACATAAAAACAACTAAATATTAATCTTATGATTACAGCAGACCAACTCAAAGAAGTGTTGGAGCGCGAGGACGCGCTGAGGAGGTATCTTTGACGTCGATGCGAAAAAAATACAACTAGAAGAAGAAGAACTAAGAACTCAAGCTCCGGGATTTTGGGATAATGCAAAAACAGCAGAAGCCCAAATGAAAATTATACGTGGGCTGAAAGGCTGGATAGAAGGCTATAATGAAGTAAAGGCCTCAACAGATGAGCTACAGCTTGCATTCGATTTTCAGAAAGAAGGTATTACTACCGAAGAAGAGGTGGACGAAGCATATAAAAATGCTCTAAGCCTTATAGAGAATCTCGAATTGAAAAACATGCTTCGCCGTGAGGAAGACAAACTAGGAGCTGTATTAAAAATAAACAGTGGTGCAGGAGGTACCGAAGGACAAGATTGGGCTTCAATGCTATTCCGCATGTATCAACGTTGGTGTGAAGACAAGAAGTATAAAACGACTATAACCAACTGGCAAGACGGCGATGAGGCCGGTATAAAAACAGCAACCTTGCAGGTAGAAGGCGAATATGCATACGGATATCTCAAGTCCGAAAATGGAGTTCACCGTTTGGTACGAGTATCGCCATTCAATGCACAAGGAAAACGCATGACTTCGTTCGCTTCTGTCTTTGTGGTTCCTTTGGTCGATGATACTATAGATATTGACATCAATCTGTCTGACATTACATGGGACACATTCCGTTCGAGTGGAGCAGGAGGACAGAACGTAAATAAAGTGGAGACAGGTGTGCGTCTACACTATAAATACAAAGATCCTGAAACCGGCGAAGAAAAAGAAATCGTCATCGAAAACACAGAAAGCCGCTCTCAGTTTGGAAATAAAGACAATGCGATACGCTTACTGAAATCTCAATTGTATGAATTGGAATTAGAAAGACGTAGCCGCGAACAGTCGAAAGTAGAGGCCGGAAAGAAAAAAATAGAATGGGGTTCTCAAATACGAAGCTATGTGTTTGATGACCGCCGAGTAAAAGATCACCGCACAAATTACCAGACATCAAATGTAAATGCCGTGATGGATGGGGATCTGGATGATTTTATCAAAGAATATTTAATGGAATTCGGCGAAGAAGCCTGATTCTGTTCATTATAAATCTTATAGTTATGACAAGAAAGACATATTTAAAATGTGTCTTTCTCTGTATTGCTGTACTATCAGCATTGCAGGGAAATGCACAAAAGAAAGTATTAGATCATACGGTCTACGATTCGTGGAAAAGTATATCCAATATTAGTATTACAAATGACGGTATTTATACGGCAACCGTAGTCAAAGAACAAGAAGGGGATGATTATCTTCTGGTTAGTAATCTGAAGACAAAGCAGGAATTGAAAATTCCACGTGCATATACCTACTCGATATCACCAGACCAGAAACACATAATAGCACAGATCAAGGCTCCTTATGCAGTTACACGCCAAGCCAAAATAAAGAAAACGGCCGATGAAAAGATGCCAAAAGATTCTTTAGCCCTAATTTCGCTGGATAAACTTATAGTTTCTAAAATTCCGAATGTAAAGAGCTTCAAAATAGGAAAAGATTTTTCGGATTACATTGCTTATACAATAGACGACACATTAAAATCTAAAGATAAAAAAGAGCCTAAAGCTCTCACGCTTGTACTCCGCAATCTTTATACATCGAAAGAAGATACCATAAAAAATACGACAGAATATATTTTTAGCCGCAATGGTAAAAGCTTTGCGACAATATTGAAGCCTTCAGCAAAAGATACGGTTAATAAACCGGGTGTCCTTTTTGTCGACCTGAATAATTTACGCAAGGATACGGTTTCTATAAATAAAACAATTTATAAGAACCTTACTTTATCCGAATCGGGAAACAAGCTTGCTTATTTAGCAACATCAGATAGCCTGAAAAAGGAAATTAAAGATTATAGACTTTTCTACTTTGATCCGACTTTAGACTCTGCAAAAATAGTTGCAGATAAGAACACCGCGGGAGTCCCTGAAAAATGGACTGTAAGTGATAATTATACTCCACTGTTCAGTAAGAATGAGAAAAGATTGTTGTTAGGAATAGCTCCTATCGTCTTACCAAAAGACACGGCTATTCCCGATTTCGAAAAAGCAAAGCTTGACATCTGGCACTGGCAAGAACCGCTTATCCAACCTCAGCAGCTTGTACAGTTGGAAAAGAAACAGAAGCAAACATTTCTGTCTTACATTGATTTGGAATCAAATACATTCTATCAATTAGCAACAGAGGAGATACCCGATGTTAGTATCTCTGACGAAAATAACGGGCAATACGCTATCGGAACGTCAGACCTGAAATATCAACTAAAGACTCAATGGGACTATCGTGCAAATCAGGAAAATGATATCTGGCTTTTCGATTTAATCAATCATACAAAAAAGCAGATCAAGAAAGGATTACAAGCTAGGCTTATACTTTCACCTCTGGGCAATTTTCTGGCTTGGTATGATATAAATACCCTTCAGTACTATGCCTATTCGATAAGAGATGAGAAGGAAGTCTGTTTGACAGATCAATTGAATGTGAATTTCTGGGATGAGAAAAACGACATCCCGACAGCTCCTTCTCCATACGGATATGCAGCATGGATGGAGAAGGATGCCGCTTTACTTGTTTACGACATGTATGATATCTGGAAATTAGACCCTACCGGAATAAAAACTCCTGAGAATATTACGAAAGGTTTAGGCAGAGAAAGAAAAGTGACATTGCGATATATCAAACCCGATCCCGAAAGCAGGTTTATAAAACCAAACGAAAAACTACTCCTCTCGGCATTTGATAATACAACAAAAGAAAATGGCTTTTATGAATTGGCTAAAAACAATATTAAGCCTCTAACTATTGCAAAATACTCTTATAGCACACCTGTAAAGGCAAAAGATAAAGAAGTATTTGCTTATACGAAAAGTAACTTTAATACCTCACCCGATTTATATTTTACAAGCAATTTGTGGAAAGCTGAAAGCAAGCTTTCCGATATAAATCCACAAATGAGAGAATACAACTGGGGAACTGCCGAATTAATGTCATGGACTACATTTGATGGGAAACCAACACAGGGAATAGTATACAAGCCTGAGGATTTCGACCCGAACAAGAAATATCCGGTGATGATTTATTTCTACGAAAAGCATTCGGACGAACTGTATCAGTACTTCCCTCCTGCTCCAAGTCGCTCTATTATCAATATACCGTTTTACTGTAGCAGAGGTTATATTGTTTTCACGCCGGACATACAGTACACTACAGGACACCCCGGTGAAAGTGCTTACAATTCGATTGTGTCAGGTGCTCAAGAATTAGCAAAAAACACATGGGTAGACAAAGCCAATATGGCTATACAAGGGCAAAGTTGGGGAGGATATCAAACAGCTTATCTTATTACACGCACAAATATGTTTAAAGCTGCCGGTGCGGGTGCTCCCGTATCAAATATGTTTAGTGCATACGGAGGTATACGTTGGGGCAGTGGAATGAGCAGACAGTTTCAGTATGAACAAACACAGTCTCGAATAGGTGCGACGATGTGGGAAGCTCCCGAACTTTATAAAGAAAACTCGCCGATATTCTTTGCGGATAAGGTGCAAACTCCACTCCTGATTATGCACAACGATAACGATGACGCTGTTCCTTGGTATCAGGGAATAGAGTATTTTATGGCTTTACGCCGTTTGGGGAAACCTGTATGGATGCTACAGTACAACAACGAAGCCCACAATTTGAAAGAAAGGAAGAATTCGAAGGATTTAAGTATACGCCTACAACAGTTCTTTGATCATTATCTCAAAGGAGATCCAATGCCTGTATGGATGAAAAGCGGTGTTCCGGCAACAGAGAAAGGAAGGACGTATGGATTTGATTTGCAATAAGAGATACTAATATAAAAAATAGGCTGGATAATTTCCAGCCTATTTTTTATATCACATCCACCCCTTGCTCTTTCAGCAAGTTGAGGCCAATATCTTTAAGTTTAAATTTCTGTATTTTTCCACTTCCTGTTAGAGGGAAAGAGTTTACAAAAAAGATATATTTCGGAATTTTGTGGCGAGCTATTTTTCCTCGACAAAAGGCTTTTACATCTTCAGGCAGGAGATCTGCCCCCTCTTGCAATATAATGAAAGCGCCTACTTCTTCTCCATATTTCTCGGAAGGTATTCCGGCTACTTGAATGTCCTTTATGCCTTGCATGTGATAAAGATATTCTTCTATTTCACGGGGATAAATATTCTCGCCGCCCCGTATTATCATATCTTTAATACGTCCCGTAATGCGATAATATCCATTCTTATCTTTTACCCCCAAATCGCCCGAATGCAACCAACCATCTTTGTCTATTACTTCGTTTGTTGCGTCAGGATTCTTATAATAACCTTTCATCACAAGATAACCACGACAGCAGACCTCGCCCTGCTCTTCTATAGCACACTCTTCGCCAGTATCAGGATTTAGAATCTTCACTTCTGTATATGGGTACTCTCTACCAACAGTCGTACATCGTACTTCAAATGGGTCTTCAGTGGTAGAGTGCGTCATTCCGGGAGAAGATTCAGTCAACCCGTAGACACTTGTAATATGTGTTACATGAAGCCTTTCAGTTACTTGGCGCATTAGTTCTATAGGACAGAGAGCGCCTGCCATAATACCTGTTCGCAGAGAACTGACATCAAACAAATTGAACATCGGATGATTCAGCTCTGCAATAAACATTGTCGGCACACCGTACAAAGCCGTACATCGTTCTTTATGTATAGATGCCAACACCACTAACGGATCGAAACGTTCAACCATAACCTGAGTAGAACCATGGGTTAGACAGTTCATCGTTGCCAAAACAATACCAAAACAATGGAACAGAGGCACGCATACACATAATTTATCATCTGCTGTAAATTGCATAGCCTCGCCTGTAAAGAAGCCATTATTTACAATGTTATAGTGAGTGAGCATTACTCCCTTAGGGAATCCGGTAGTACCTGATGTATATTGCATATTCACTACATCGTGACAATTTACGGTACGCTTCGTTTTATTTAAAATATCACACGATACGTTTTTACCTAACAACAATATCTCAGCAGTATTATACATTCCTCTGTATTTTTCCTGCCCGATAAAAACGACATTCTTTAATTTAGGGAAATGCTCTACATTGAGGTAGCCTCGCTGAGTAGTTTTTAACTCGGGAGCCATTTCATAAACCATATCAATGTAGCTCCCATCGAAAACACCTTCGGTAATGCAAAGAGTATCTATATCTGCATTATCGACAATATATTCTAATTCGTGCTGCTTATAATTGGTATTGATCGTAACCAAAACCGCTCCAATCTTGGCTCCTGCATACAAAAAAGTCAACCAGTCGGGAACGTTTGTAGCCCATATACCGACATGAGAACCGGGCTTAACGCCTATAGCCAAAAGTCCTTTAGCCATATTATTTACCCGCTCATCAAAGTCTTTCCATGTGAAGCGAAGATCTCTATCTGAATATACTATATATTCTTTTTCGGGAGTTTTTTCTGCCCAATATTTAAGCCATTCTCCTATTGTTCTTTCCGATAGTTGCATTTCATGATTTTTGAAGGTATTATCATAAAGGAGTATAAATCACCGCTAAAATCTTAGCTCCACTTTCACCTCCGGCATGTACATGGTGGGATACGATAGAATCATAATAAATGCTATCCCCTTCTTCAAGCCAATATACATCAGTACCATAGTTTATCTCAACAATACCTTCGAGACAATAAATAAATTCTTCACCTTCATGCGTAGATAGAATAAAATCAACACCCTTTTTTATTGGCTCAATCTGTATAACAAATGGCTCCATGTGTCTCCCCGATTTTGTAGAAGACAGAGAGTAGTAGTCCATGTGTTTAACAGAGGAAGTATCTTTTGTAGAAAAGCTTATACTCTTGTTATATTGTTCTTTGCGAGATATTACGGGACCGGTCTCATCCACGTCATCAAGGAAAGTACCCAGCCTTACACCTAATACACGGGCTATCTTTATCAGCGGAGCCAAAGAAGGAATTCCTCCTGTCTCTTCTATTGTAACAACTTGCTTCTCGTCTAAGCCTGAACGCTCTATCATATCAGCAAGAGATATTGATTTCGATTCGCGGATTTCGCGAATCCTCTCCCCGATGCGTTTATTCGTTTTCATGAATAGATAGTATGTTTATTATTTATTTTTAGTGTGATATACAAAAATATGATATTTCTTTAATTAGTATGACTAATAGTCAAGAGGATATTAAAAAACCCTATCATAAATATATTTCTTTAACACAATTATTTCTCAAACAAGAAATCCAAGAAAGAGTACAACAGTCTATATATCAGATATATAACAAATAGCATAAATTTTATTCAATATAACATATAAGAGATTCTTCGAATCTAAATAAGTTTAAGAAGTTATTCCTATTTTTGCCATGCGAATAAATAATTGTAATTATTGAACAATATCTGTCCTTAACAGATTATACATATATGAAAATATATTGGCAGATACTTAAGAAATACAAAACAAGCTTGATTATAAGCCCGGTTCTTGTATTGATCACCGTATTGTGTGAAACAATACAGCCTTGGTTTATGGCTAAGATTGTAGATGATGGGGTTGTGCACCGTAACCTATCCGTTATCACAGAGATTGGAGCATACATGGTGGGAATATCCATCGTGGGGCTTATTGTAAGCATCATTAATGTATATGTATCTTCACAAGCATCGATCGGATTTGGCACTGACCTTAGAAGCAAATTATTTTCGAAAATACAGCAGCTTTCTTTTACCGAAATCGACAGATTTAATTCCGCTTCATTAATCACACGCCTAACAAACGACATCAGTCATATACAGCAAGTTGTATTAATGAGTATGCGCTTACTGTTACGCTCACCATTAATGTTAGTTATGTCTTTTTTCTTTGTTATAAAAATAAATACCGATCTTGCTTTTATCATGTTGGGGGTTGTACCTATACTCAGTATTAGCATTTTCCTCATCATGTATAAAGGGCTTCCACTCTTTATGAAAGTACAACAAAAGATTGACCAACTCAATGCGATGGTAAGAGAGAACCTGATCAACATCCGTGTCGTTAAATCATTTGTAAGAGAAGATTTTGAAACTAAGAAATTTGAGAAAAGAAGTGAAGATCTGCAAAATATGGTAGTGAATGCGTCCAATGTTATTATAGCAATATTTCCTGTCATGCAGCTTATAATGAATGTATCTGTTATCGTAGTTCTTTGGGTAGGTGGAGCAAAAGCGATAGAGGGCAATCTTAAAGTGGGAGAGCTTATTTCTTTTGTCAATTACATGACGCAAATACTTATGGCTTTGATGTTCCTCTCAATGGTGATTGTAAATATCGCGAGAGCTTCGGCCTCATCAGAACGTATACTCGAAGTTATAAAAACAGAACCATCACTTACGAATACACAAGAAGGTTTATCAAACAAGCATAAAATAACAAAAGGAGAAGTTATTTTCAGGAATGTCTTTTTCCGATATAATGGCAGTGAAAACGACGTATTGAAAGATATTAATTTCCAAATAAAACAAGGTGAAACAATCGCTGTAGTAGGAGCAACAGGCTCAGCTAAAAGTTCTATGCTTCAGCTTATCCCAAGGCTCTACGATGTTACGGCAGGAGAGATTCTCATAGATGGAGTTAATGTAAAGGATTATAATCTGGAAGAATTGCATGCCGAAATAGGAATGGTACTGCAAAAAAATGAACTCTTCACCGGAACAATTATAGATAATCTTCGATGGGGACGACCCGATGCAACAATAGAGGAAATAGAAGAAGCGGCAAAAGCAGCTCAAGCACACGATTTCATCGTATCTTTTACAGATGGGTATAACACTCTTCTCGGACGAGGAGGTATTAATGTATCAGGAGGACAGAAGCAACGGATTTGTATTGCACGGGCACTATTACGTAAGCCCAAAATCCTTATACTGGATGATAGCACAAGTGCTGTGGACACGGAAACAGAACAGAAAATCAGATATAATCTTAACAATCTCTTAAAAGATACAACTGTCTTTATTATAACACAACGTATCAATACAATGCAATCAGCCGATAGAGTGATAGTACTGGAGGATGGAGAGATAGACGTTATTGGTAAACCTGATGAACTAATAGAAAAGTCGAAGTTGTATCAGGAGATATACAACTCTCAACAAATAGTCTACTGAATAATATGGCACACGGAGATCACTATAAACAGAGCGGCAAGCCGATAGAAGCTAAAAAAACCTTCTTCAGGATAATGACATATCTTGCTAAGGATAAAAAACTCTTGATCGTTATCGGTTTTCTTATCATTATCAGCATTGGGTGCAACCTTGTTGGTTCATATATGATACGTCCTATCATCAACAATTATATCATTCCGGGCAACTATGAAGGACTACTGCATATACTCATTATTCTCGGAGTTATATATCTGATAGGTGTAGCTGCTGTGTATATACAATACAGGCTGTTAAATAGAATAGGTCAACGTGCAGTAACCCGTATGCGTACAGATCTGTTCAAGAAGATGGAAAAGCTGCCTATCAAGTATTTCGACACGCATCAGCATGGCGATATCATGAGCCGATATACAAATGACATAGATCAGGTGAGTAATGCCCTTACAGATGGCTTATCGGATATGCTGACCAGTTCACTGATGCTTGTAGGGATATTCACGCTTATGATTTATATAAGCCCTATACTAACTTTAGCTACCCTGATTACCATCCCTCTCATGTTCCTTAGTGCCAAAACGATCGTAACGCGAAGTAAGAAATACTTCAAAGCACAACAAGATACACTGGGAGACACAAACGGGTATATAGAAGAAATGATTAGCGGGCAAAAAGTTATAAAAGTATTCGGTTATGAGAAAAAGGTGGAACAAGACTTCGAACAACTGAATCAAAAGCTAAATGAGAAATCAAAAAAAGCACAATTTTACTCGGGGATGATGATGCCTGTGATGCAGAACCTTAATACTTTAAACTTTGTAGTTGTTACCATAGTGGGCGGATTACTTGCTATATTCAGAGGATTTGATGTCGGTGGATTGGCTGCATTTCTTCAATATTCCCGTCAGTTTGGTCGCCCTATAAATGAGCTTGCCGGCCTTTATAATAGCATACAAGCGGCAATGGCAGGAGCAGAACGTATCTTTCAGGTAATAGATGAGGCTCCCGAACAAAAAGACGCTCAGGATGCAATAAGCCTCAATGATGTGAAAGGTGATCTGAAAATGAAAGATGTCTATTTCGGATACAAACAAGACAAGCTAATTCTGAAAGGAGTATCACTGCATGCAACACCCGGAACGAAAATAGCCCTAGTGGGAGAAACAGGGGCAGGAAAAACAACTATACTAAATATGCTCCCCCGCTTCTTCGACATTAAATCGGGAGAAATAACAATAGATGGAATATCGATACATAATATAAAAAGAGAAAGCCTTAGACAGTCGATGGCTATCGTACTACAGGATACCCATTTATTTACAGGAACAGTATGTGAAAACATCCGCTTTGGACGACCGGAAGCGACAGATGAAGAAGTAATACAAGCGGCAAAACTAACAGCGGCTCATTCGTTCATCAAGCGTCTACCAAAAGGATATCACACTATGCTGGAGAATGATGGCGCAAATCTCAGTCAGGGGCAGCGACAACTGTTGAATATAGCACGAGCAGCTATTGCTGATCCTCCTATCCTTTTGCTAGATGAGGCTACCAGCAACATAGATACCCGAAGCGAACTCCTTATACAAAAAGGACTTGACAAGCTAATGGAAGGCCGTACGAGCATTATCATAGCACACAGACTTTCTACAGTGCGTAATGCAGATAGAATACTCGTGCTCGATGATGGTCAGATAATAGAACAGGGGACACATACAGAGCTCCTTAACCTCAAAGGGAAGTATTACAGTCTGTACCAGGAACAGTTTGAGGAATTTTAGTCGAGTTATGCTAAAAAGCCATATAATAATCAGATAGAAACCAAAAGGAGTAAAATTAACAATATATCTTATCCTCATATTTAAATAATCTTGTACTTTTAGCCCAATTTTCGAATTAGAATAATGAAAGAGAATCACAAAGTTCCGTTTAGCGCATTAGGTGTCGTTTTAGCAATAGGTATCGTATTTGGAGATATTGGTACATCGCCTTTATATGTGATGAGAGCCATCTTGAACACCCTACCTGCCGGGCAACACAGCCATGCGGAATATATTCTCGGTGCTATATCTTGTGTGATATGGACTTTGACAATTCAAACCACTCTGAAATATGTTATCATCACCCTTCGTGCCGATAATAAAGGTGAAGGTGGTATCCTTTCTTTATATGCCCTTATCCGCCAAAAATACCGGTGGGCTTATATCCTCGCAGGTATAGGTGCGGCTACATTGCTTGCCGATGGTATTATAACTCCTGCCATGACCGTTATGTCTGCCGTAGAAGGTCTTCAACCGATAGCTCCGCACATACCGGTTATACCTATTACAGTAGCTATAGTACTCATCCTATTTCTGGTACAACCCTTCGGGACAGGCTCTTTGGGAAGATACTTCGGGCCACTGATGATCATCTGGTTTACGATGATGGCTGTGATGGGTCTAAGTCAGGTCGTGCACGATCTAACTGTATTCAGAGCTTTTAACCCGATGTATGCGATTCATTTTCTGATAGAAGTACCACAGGCTATGATTATACTCGGTGCTATCTTTCTATGTACAACAGGGGCAGAAGCCTTGTATTCAGACTTAGGGCATTGTGGATTGAAAAACATACGCATTTCGTGGATCTATGTCAAAGCAGCTCTTATACTCAACTATTTAGGACAGGCAGCATGGATTATCAACAGCGGACATGTAACCCCTGATGTAAATCCCTTCTTCTCTATGATGCCCGAGTGGTTCAGACTTACAGGTGTAATAATGGCTACCGTAGCTGCAATTATTGCCAGCCAGGCGTTGATAAGTGGATCTTTCACCGTTATCAGTGAGGCTATATCACTGAACATCTGGCCGAATGTAAAAATACAATACCCTACTAACATCAAAGGACAATTATACATCCCATCCATCAACTATATGATGATGGTACTTTGTCTTATCATCATACTCACAATGCAATCTTCGATGAAGCTGGAAGCGGCCTATGGTCTTGCTATCACCCTCAGCATGTTGATGACCAGCGCCTTGCTCTTCCTTTACTTTATGAAAAAGAAGAGACCATTGTGGTTTACTATCCCACTCACTCTATTCTTCGTTATCATAGAACTCAGTTTCTTCTTTGCAAATATGCAAAAGTTTGCACACGGAGGATTTATCCCTATCATTATTGCAGGAGTACTACTGCTTCTGATGTATTCATGGTATAACGGGCGCCGTATTAAACGTCACTATACTGTTTATGATCAGGTAGATGAGCATTACGTCAGCCAATTATTAAAGATAAGTGATGACACAACCATACCTAAAGCAGCTACCCATCTGGTGTATATAGTGAAGGCCAATAATAAGAACTTTTTGGAGAGCAAGATTGCCTACTCCCTATTTAAGCGAACACCTAAAAGAGCTGACACATACTGGTTTGTAAGAATAAAAAGAACGGATGAGCCTTATGAATTCAGTTACGAAACAACTATATATGCCCCTAAGAAAATTTTCCGTGTGAATATCCGTGCAGGGTTTAAACTAGGAATACATACCGACAAATATGTAAACCTAATAACCAATGAGTTGGAACGACTAGGCCTTGTAGATCTAACGTCTCGATATCCATCTATGCAAGATGCTAAAGAGAAACGAGGAGACTTTAAGTTTATGATCGTAGACCGCATATTCCGCAATGTACACATGAACCCTTCAAGACAGATTATCTTGGGATGTTACAACCTTGTAAAGAGATTAACAACCTCAGACACACAGATGTATGATATAGATCCATCTCTTGCTGTTGTTGAGACTGTACCTTTAAGGCAAGTAGACCATACCGAAGAGCAACTGAAAGACCTGCTGAACCAAGCAAATGAAGCGGAATAGTTAAACTCGAAGTCCATCCAGCAGCTTCACATAAAGCTCTATAGCTTCCCTTATTTCACTCAAATGGATATATTCGTTTGCTGTATGCGAGCGGGCTGAGTCTCCGGGTCCCATCTTCAAAGTAGGGAAAGGCATAAATGTCTGATCAGATAACGTAGGCGATCCATAAGGAGTTTTTCCAATGATAATAGCACGTTGAACAAATGGATTTTCGAGAGAAATCCTCGATGAATTCAGGCGAAAAGACCGGGGTTTTACCTCACAGTCTGTATGCTTATCTATAATATGATAAAGCTCTTCATTACTATACAATTCGTTGCTTCTTACATCTACAACAAAGTCACACTTATCGGGTACTACATTATGTTGTGTTCCTGCACTCACCATACTTACAGTCATTTTTACAGGGCCAAGCAAATCGCTCGTTTGCGGAAACTCGTACGTCCGAAACCATTCGATATCTTTAATTGCCTTATAAATGGCATTTTCTCCTTCGTTACGGGCTGCATGTCCCGCTTTTCCGTATGATGTACAATCAAGGACTAAGAGACCTTTCTCTGCAATAGCAGGATTCATCTGGGTAGGTTCACCCACAATACCAAACGCAATCTGGGGAAGTTCGGGAACAACAGCCTCCGCTCCGCCATTGCCGGAAACTTCTTCCTCGCACGACGCTAAGAAAATCAGGTTATAATCTTGTTTCTTTTGAGTCAACATAAAGAAAGCATGCAACAAGCACACCAAGCTGGCTCCCGCATCGTTACTTCCCAATCCATAGAGTGTGTCACCATCTTCTTCGGGAAAGAAAGGATCTTTTGTCCAGCCGGATACAGGACGAACGGTATCCATGTGCGAATTGAGCAGGATAGTAGGTTTTGAAGAGTCAAAATCCTTACTCCGAATCCAAAGATTATTTCCCTTTCTATCGGGAGTAAATCCCATCTTACGCATGCACAAAATTATTACTTCTGCTACATTATGCTCCTCTCTACTGAAAGACGGAGTACTTATCATTTCCTTCAATAGGTCGACTGCATTGTAGTATAAAGCATCAATATCCTGTTCCATAGATTTTATTTTTTAGTGAAAAGGTGACAAAAGTGACACTTTTTCTACTGTTTTGAGTTGTTACTTTTTTCTATTATTGAAGCGCATCAAGCACTTATATTAGATAATTATTTTAAGTATTTATTATAGCTATTGCAACAAAGTATACACACTTTATTCTTTATCACGTATAATTAGCTCGCCGATCTTTAAATCCAACGGCGTAGTGATCTTTATATTCGTTACTTCTCCTTTTACAAGATGCACATTTACGCCCATAGCTTCTACAACCGAAGCATCATCGGTAAATGTTTCTTTGAAATCCGTTTGATAGGCTTTTTTGAGAACATTCACATCGAAGACCTGAGGCGTTTGTACCAACCTTATTTTAGACCGATCAACAATTCGGCTTTTATCCTCATCAACAACTTCCCTGAGACTATCTGTAGAGTCTATAACAGGTATAACGGCAGGGTATTCTCTCGCAGCATCAAAACACCGCTTTATCATTTCCACCGAGCCAAAAGGGCGAACTCCATCTTGCACACCAACCAATCCGTCAGTCACAAGGGCCAACCCGTTTTTTACTGAATGGAAACGAGTTTCTCCTCCATTGGCAATTAAATGTTCTATCGAAAAGTTATATTCTTCACACAAGCTTTTCCAATAGTCCTGATGAGAGACAGGCAGCACCAAAATAATATTTATATCCTGATCAAACCTATAAAAAGCCTCTATTGTACGCATAAGTACAGGTTTACCGCCGATAGGAATAAACTGTTTTGGCAAATCATTCCCCATGCGCAGCCCTTTTCCTCCGGCTACTATAATGACATTTTTCTTCATTCTATTTCGTCCAGAATCTTTTGTATTTCTACATTCGTCTTTTGCAGTTTATCTTTACAAAACTTAATAAGGGTTGCCGCTTTTTTTACTTTTTCGAGAAGGATATCTACATCCAAATCGTCATTTTCGATACTGCCCATAATATCCTGCAACTCCTGCATTGCTTCTCCGTATGTTTGCTCTTTCTTTGCCATAATTCATTATTAGTTACAAGAACAAATTATAATTATTTCTATCATTTATTACCAACCGAACTCAATTCTTCTTTTTTTATTCCAATTCTATTAACTAGCGATTGCTTTAATCAGCATATATATAACCGTAGCAACAGCTAAGGTAAGTATTGCAACCTTTAGTTTTTCAAGAAGTGTATAACTTCTCTTGAGTGCAATATTTACCTCTCCAAACTTATCTATAAAATAGGCATTTCGCCCTTTCTCCATAATTAGCGCTAATCCATCGGAAAAAGAATATACTCTCTCATAAATAAGTGACACAACTACTTTATTTTCCTTGTTTATAAATCCCCATTTGCCCCCCATCTTTGCAGCGGCAAGCCCTTCTGAGAAATTAGATAAATCTTCATATATAAAAGGAATGATTTCCTCTCCTCTTTCATTAATAAAACCGTATTTACCGCTTAAATTGACATAAGCTAATCCCTCTGAATATTCGGAAGCAATATCGTCATATATAAAAGAGACTATTTCATTACCGACCTTGTCGATCACTCCCCACTTCTTACCTTTAGAGATACAAATCAGACCATCCTTACATTTAGCACCCTGTGAACGATCATATATAAAGGGAATAACTTCATTGCCCAAAGCATCGATGAATCCACATTTTTCATCTTTACAAACACAAATAAGGCCTTCACGAAACTCGAATATATCATCATAGACAAATGGTACAACTTCGTTACCCTGCTTGTCAATTATGCCGGCTTTACCATCCTTAAAAACACCACAGAGGCCTTCCGAAAAGCAGTTTATCGTATCATAAACGAAAGGAATCACCAATAATCCCTTTTTATCGATAAATCCCCACTTACCATCCTTGCATACCCCGGCTAATCCATTCGAAAACACATCAGCATCTTCATACTCGATATGAATAACCTCGTTACCGGCTTTATCAAGATATCCGCATTTTCCGTTCTTTTGCACCATTACCAAGCCTTCGGAATAACTGAAAGCCATTTCATATATACAAGGAACAACCAATTCTCCGTACTTATTAATAAACCCTGTACCCGATTTTCGTATAATGTGCGCCATCCCCTCTTGAAAACTAAAGGCATAGGAAAAGGGTATCGGATTATTATTTACACTCATCTTTTATTATAATTATTCTACAGTAGATTTTATCTTTCCATCAGCAAATACAGTAGTCAGTTTATCTCCTTTTTTCACTACGCTGCTTTGTTTTATGACTTTCCCATCTTTCATAGTCAAAGTATATCCTTTTTTCAGAATATTTTCGGGAGAGGCAAGAAGAAGATGTTTCTCAAACATCTCCAATTGCGTATTTTCATCCTTAAATTTTTGCAAAGCAACTCGTTTTAAAGTATTCTCAAACACACCAAGATTGTTTATATTCTCTTTATTTAATTGCTGCGATTCCCTGACAAGGACATCCTGAAACGAAGACAACTTATTCTGATTTTCTTTATGTGAACTTTGCAAACCTCTTATCAAAACATTCTTTGCAGAAGCTAGAATTGTATCCTGCTCTTTGAGCCATGCTTTAAGTAAAAATGTGTTTTTTGTTTCAAAAACACTTAAACGTACAGCTTCATCCTGTAGTCTTTGCGTAACGATAGAGACAATATCATGAGCCATTACGTCCAATTCCATCGCTGTTTCCGCAATATTCGAAATCAAAAATTCTGCAACAGCAGTCGGGGTTTTCATACGTGTATGCGCTACAATATCAAGAACCGTATCGTCCCGCTCATGCCCTATTCCTGTTATTACAGGCAAAGGGAACTGTGCACAGCTTGCCGCCAAAAGGTAAGAATCGAAGCTGCTCAAATCCGAAGTCGCTCCTCCTCCCCGAATAATAACTACGGCATCAAAACAGTCCTGATATTCATAAATACGCTCCAATGCTGAGATTATAGAGCTCTCGGTGCGCTCACCTTGCATAAGAGCCGGAAATAATTTGGTATAAAAAATAAATCCATAAGGATTATTTGCCAATTGATCGAGAAAATCTTCATATCCTGCTGCTGTGGGAGAAGATATTATTGCAATCTTATTTGTGGGAATAGGCAACTCAAGTTCTTTATTTAAGGAAAGAACTCCGTCTTCTTCCAATTGTTTTATTATTGCAGCTCTATTTAACGCCTGATCTCCCAATGTATAAGTGGGATCGATATCGTGAACCGTGAGCGTGAATCCGTATAATTCATGAAACTCAACACTTACCTGAACTAGAACTTTCAGTCCCGATGAAAAGGTCTGTTTTGTCGTGTTCTCGAAATACGTCTTGAGTATATAAAATGTATTTGCCCATATCATTCCTCGGGCTTTAGCGACCAGAGCTCGCCCGTTTATATCCTTCTCTATAAACTCGAGGTAGCAATGTCCATTCTGATTAACACGGACATCACTTGTCTCAGCCCGAATCCAAAAAACTTCGGGAAGTGTATCTTTTAAGACACCCTTGATGAGATTATTCAATTCATAAAGAGAGATTGCAGGACGGTTCATTTCTTTCCTTTCTTTAGCGGCTGTTGCACTGCTGTTTTTTTATCAACCAACTGTTGTGCTATTTCCATCGCCTTTTTCATATCGGGAATACCATAACCATAATCCTTGTTCGGATGATCATAAATATCAGAAGATTGCCTTACGACCTCTATTATCTCCTTGTTGGTCAATGCAGGAAAAGCCTGCCACAAGCAAGCAACCATACCGCACATGATAGGTGAAGAGAAAGAAGTTCCACTTTTATATGTAACCAACCCATTGTCTCCCACTACTGTTGCTCCTTGTCCGAGAGCCATTACATCAGGTTTCATCCTAAGATCTTCGGTCAAGCCTCTTGAGCTAAACGGAGCTATAACAGAGTCTTTCTGAACAGCACCTACCGTCAATATATTGAAGGCATCGGACGGTGGTGTTATTTTCTCCCATTCCGAATCTCCAGAATTACCCGCACTGACAACGACCAATATTCCTCTCTTGGCTGCAGCGTCAGCCGCACGGGAGATAAGCGCCGTTCTTCCTGTCAGGTCTTCATGTGTATAGCTTTTCGCCGGATAGTCGAAACTATTATAACCGAGAGATGTATTCACTACATTAACGCCAACACTATCGGCAAACTCGATAGCCGCTGCCCAGTAATCCTCTTCTATAGGATACTCACTGCGAGCATCTTCAGAACCTAATAACCAAAAACTAGCTTCAGGAGCTGTTCCCACAAACTGCATAGGCTTATTCGTCCCAATACAAGACAACACATTTAATCCATGCTGGTTGGCTCTATTAAACATATTTTCATTTTCGTAAACAAAGCCTTTGTATCCTTTGATATCCAAATTGTCTAGCATTGCGATTTGAGGTAAATGATTAAAGCCGGCATCGATTACAGCAATTGTCATCCCTTTACCTTTATACCCTGCATCATGAAGGTATTGTCCGTTATTAATTTTGATATTGTTTTTTCCTCTTGCGTAATAATCGCCAAACACAACAGTTTCCACAGCCGGATATGCGATTATACTATCCTTCTTTGTTTCTTCTACCGGCTTACCTCTCCATACAAACAATGCATCCGACACAAAAGGCAACGCCTTATACTTATCCACCATTATACTATCCGAACAATGAACAGCAACAGTTCGCTGCCATTTGCTCTGTGCTACAACTTTTCCTCCAATACTTTCAATCGCTTTTATATACTCTTGAGATATCGGAAGATCGGTTTCATCGATCTTTATATTATATTTCTGCCTTCTTTCAAGCGACTTAGCGGACAGAAAGTCTTCCGGCTTATCAATAGAATAATCGCTTTTTTTATCTTTGAGTGTAAGGCGGAATTTATAGTTATATTCCTGAGAGAATACAGAAAGTGAAGCTGCTAGCAAGAAGCAAACAAAAAACGTAGTTCTTTTCATATCTTTATTCGTATGTTTTATACAAAAATAAGGATAATAGCTTTTAGTTGGTATAAGATGTATCGTTATTTGTAAAATATAGAAGGTAAAACAAATTATATTAATGATTCAAAGAAAGCTTATGTTATGAAAAATTTAAAAAGCTTAAACGGCCTAAGTTATAAAATTGAAAAAGAGGTAATGTATTATTCTTTTCAAATAATACATTACCTCTAATCATATAGAATAAAGAGAAGGAATTTCGTTACAGCAAATTCCCAATCTTGAAACCTAAGAAAGCTGTTCGTGGCAAGCTAGGGCCATAAATGTATGAAGGGTCACGATCGATACCTTTGTCAAAGTCTTTCTGATATGAATTGAAAATATTTTTCATACCTGCAAACCACTCTATAGTAATATTACCTGCAAGCCTCATATCATAATGGAACTTAACTCCTGTATCAAAAAAGGTTTTTGACTTGCGCAATTCTCCGGCTTCGGGGTTAGCTATTTCAGGGCCAAAATACGGAACTAACATTTTGCCTGTATAATTACCCGTTCCAGATACTCCGAAATTACGAGCAAACTCCCAATCCAACGCTAAAAATCCGTAAGCGTCGGGTGTTCGGAAAAACTTCTTTTCACCGAAAGTTTCATCACTCACTTTGTATCGGCTCGACTGAACAGTAAACCCCGCATTCAGACTTAATTTATCTGACGGCATAAGCTTCACCTCCAGATTTACACCCTGAACAGCAGCTCCGTCTTTAGAATTGATACGAGTATAAATCACTGTTCCATTTTCATCAGGCTCACCAATTTCGTTTCTGAATGGATTATGCAGTTTATTATAAAACCCTTCTACCAGAATATTTGTATTGATTCCTCCTATTTTTTTATTAAAATCGAACGACAATGTAAAGCTAGAGCTATTTTCTTGTTTTAAATGAGGGTCGTTTTTGTTGATCACCTGACGAGAACCCGATGTTTCTATATGAAGATCCTCATCAAAAATTTGCGGAGCACGATACCCCCTTGAGAAACCAATACGGGTTTGTAAATATGATGAAATATCATACATTATACTTGCCCGGGGCACAACTACCGTTCCTGATTTATCACTGTCGGCCTGCTTATCATCGATAGAGTAATGTTCCACACGCGCACCGGCAAGGAATTTTGCTTTTCCTACTTTTATCTCATATTGTGCAAAAGCTCCTGTAATATTCAAAGCTTGATCCGACACTATACGATTCGGCACATGCGTGACAATGATATCTGTACCTGCGTCATTCAGTTTATATTCGGGGTATCCCAGTTTCATGTCGGTAAGGTGCGAGCCGGTATGCTCCACTCCACCTATTAATGTAGAGATATCGTTGACTGACAGCTTATATTGAGCACCCATATTATAGGTTTTATCCTTTGTATTTCCATAATCGCTCAACGACTGTTTGGCTCCATAGTAAGAATCGCGATCAAGATATTGCCCCGAACCAAACACTGTAAGCAAATCACTCTCTCTGAAATATTGTTCGTATGTCAATGCTCCGGTTATCATATCATGCTTTACCGACTCAGAGATATCTCTTTCGTGGTCGGGATAGTCTTGTTTATTCCCTCCTTTGCGCTCTTCTCGGATATTAAAAAAGTCGAGGCTCAATTTACTTCTGTATGCAGGACGATAAAAAATACGAGTTCCTATAACCGTATTCTTCATCGGTGCTATTTCAGAAAAGCTATCACCATTTGCATCAAACATATTACGATCTCGCATATTTCCGAAAACAGATATGCCGGTTTTATGATCTTCCGTTACCAATGTAGCATTGAAGGTAGCGTTATAATCTGCTACAGAACCATTCGACCCGCTTACCCCCATTCCTATTAGAGATGTATTTAACCCCGCTTCGAAGCTATTTGTTTTCGGGTCTTTAAGTATAAGATTTATTGTTCCTGCAATTGCATTCGAGCCATACAAAACAGATCCGCCGCCTCTGACTACCTCTATACGTTCAAGCATATTAGACGGAATAAGTTCAAGCCCATATACTCCCGCCAAACCACTAAATATAGGACGGCTGTTTATCAATATCTGCGAATAAGGACCTTCCATTCCATTCATTCTCACCTGCGAAAAGCCACAGTTCTGACAATCATTTTCATAACGCAGCCCTGTACAAAAGTTAAGTCCTTCACCTAATACAACCGATTGCGTGGTCTCAAGCATTTTTGTACTTATCGTGTTCACAATTACAGGTGCTTCGGTACGTTTCTGAGAGGTACGCCCTGCGGTTACCACTACTTCATTAAGATTAAGAGCATCTTCTTCTACCTCAAAGTTAATTTCTATAGACTTGCCTCTTCTGAGTTCAACTTCTTTTTCCTGCGGTTTGTACCCGATTCCCTGTGTTACAACTATAAACTTTCCTTCGGGCAAGTTCGTTAATGCATAATGTCCGGTAGCATCGGTAGATACACCTATTGTTGTATTTTTCAGTACAACATTTATAAATGGGATATGCTCACCTGTTTTTGCATTCACTACATGGCCAAATATATTGGCATCTGTTCTGATCAGGTTAGCATGTATAAACGAAGAGAAAAATAGAAGAAGAATAAAGAATAGAAAGTGTTTAGAAAGACGTTTTAGAAAATTCATAGTGTGTTTAAAATAAGAATAGATAAATTGTTGTTTCTGGATGCGACGCGAAGGTATAAAAATCAAGAAAATCCTACAATCACCATTTCTAGGTATTTTAACTATTCCTAATCCACATTAAAATATTTTTCACTGATTACAGCTCCATATTTATAAAAGCAGAAAATCCGCAATATTTAAATTACGGATTTTCTTTTTTATGTATTTAAAACACTATAGGGCCTCCTCCCGGATGACCTCCGGGGCCTCTACCTCCCCAGCCTCTATCTCCTCCATCCATATCTTCTCTTTTTGTACCTTTACCAAATATCTGGAACTTATACACAAAATTGACCATGAAGTAGCTGTTGATCGTATTAGATATGGACTCCTGTACATATAATGCATTCTGATCGATATTTATATTACTCCTCTGCTGTAAGATGTCATATATTTTGAAGCGCAACAGAGCATTTCCCGTATACTTATTTTTAAATATACCCTTTAGCATCGAGTCCATATTGTAAGTTAACGAAGCATTCCACAACCACTCGTTCAACTTATATCCGGTAGTATAACCGGAGTTAGTCGAATATTGAATATCGGATTGCAAAGTAAGACCCAAAGGTAAATAAGTGGTGAAGTCACCCTTCGCTCCATAATTAAATGTCTCTCTATCCTGATCGGTTGAAATGGTATTTTTTATATTGTTATATCCGAAGTTACCGCCTATATTCAACAAAAAGCGAGCATCACTCAACGTTCTTATCTGATCATCAAGAGAACCGGTGCGAAACTGTAATGTCATATTCTCTCTAAAGTTATATGTATCCGCCTTATTTTCTGTTGCATTTATAAATGTAGTATTGCGAGCATATCTACCCATTGTGAATGTATTAATCGAAAACTTCTTATTTCGCAGAGGAGTATTATATGTCACTCCCATAAATCCATCCATATTACCATCTACATTCTTATAAGTCATTTCACGTCCCTGATCCTTGTATGTAGAAACGTTCACGATAGCATCCATCGTATAATTGAAATTTGTAAAGACTGATAAGTTCGAGTTTCTGTTTGTATTGAAATTCTGATATCGTCCTCTCAAACTATGTTGAAAGCTTGGCTTCAAATCGGGATTACCATAAGTAACATCAAATCCGCTTTGAGAGATAATACCATCATATAGCTGGGTTGTGGTAGGCTGCGATGTTCTTCCGCTATAATCTACCCGGAGTGTGTTTCTTCTATCCCATTTATAATTAAACTGAGCATTAGGAGCAAAACTCAGCGAATTACGTGGCTTTATATCTTTTTCCGGTTGCCCGGGCTGAAAAATACTAGTCTTAGATCTTGATGGTTCTAATCCAACGCCCAATGTATAGTCAAATTTCTCTCTAATCGATTTAAAATTCAGAGAGACATTTTGATTAAGGAAATCATTCTTCACATTGCGTGTATATTCTTCCGCTATCACATTATAATTTCCTTCAGCATCTTTATTGTATGCCTTGCGGTCAGTTTCAGAATGATTGTTACGTACATTATAAGTTAATTGCAAAAAATTGTTTCTACCCAAAGGCTCTACATACGAAACAAATGCACGCCAATTATAACCTTTGTCATCTTGCAATGACTTTTGATCCCTGATCGAATCATTCTTAAGAGGGTCTGCATAGATAGAATGAGAGTAATCATAACCTTCGCTATCCGAATTATTCAGACCTCCCGAAAAACTGAAACTCAATACTCGTCCCTGACTATTCAACTTACGACTGATATCAAGGTTACCACTCAAAGAAAGCCCTTTCCCATCAACCGTATTCCAAGACGATTCCTTGTAATTTCTCTCAGGATTATCGGCAAATGAAGTTTCACTCTCTGCTGTCTGATCATTTATGTTCTTATTGTATTGAATATTGGGTCTGAAAACGATCTTTGTTAATGAATCGGGAGTCCATTCGAAGCGAAAATTTGCACCGAAATTATCACTTTTATTATTCCCAAGAGAATTTCCGTTTTGTGTTTGGCTCGCTCCTGTAAATCTTCTGCTTGTAATACTAGACACATCATTATCAACAGAGCCATACCGAACATTTCCGCCATATTTTAGCTTATCCGAATACTCAGTAGCAAAGTTAAACCCTCCATTCAGTGTTTTTGCGACTCCATTGTTCGCTCCGAATCTCAATCGTCCTCCGCCTCGTCCACTAAATGCACTCGAGGCAAAATCTGAGAAACTGGCATTATTTGTATTATTTAATCCTCCTAACAGTGTAAACTGAGTATTATCGCGCATGTAGTTAAATACCCCATTTGCCTCATAACGCTTTTTACTTCCGTAGCCGACATAAGTATCGCCCATAAAACCCTGCTTCATACCTTTCTTTATCGTTAGATTGATCACGGTTTCGTCATCACCATCATCAAAGCCGGTCATCTGAGACATGTCAGATTTACGATCAAGCACCTGAAGCTTATCTATAATATTAGCGGGCAAACTTTTAGATGCAACTTTGGGATCATCGCTGAAGAATTCTTTTCCGTCCACAAGGAATTTCTTTACTTCCCTTCCGTTGATCGTTATTTTTCCATTCTCATCTATTTCAGCACCGGGCATTCGTTTTATCATATCTTCTACCACATCGCTTTGCTGGGCTTTATACGAGTCGGCATTGTATTCTATGGTATCGCCTTTCACTTGTACCTCTATAGCCTTAGCTTCCACTACAGCCTCCCCAAGCATAATAGCATCTTCCTTCATGTATATATCTCCAAGGGACACAGACTTTTGGACATTTGCTTTGAAGTACTGATCAGTATATCCGATAAATGATATTTGAGCAATATAGCGTCCTTGTCTGACTCCTATACTGAATTTTCCTTTCTCGTCCGTCACAGTACCAGTTACATAGGCACTATCTTTAGCATTTAGGATTCTTATACTGGCCATCTCTATCGGCTCTTTCATTTCATTGTCGAATACTGTTCCTGTTATCGCTGTGGTCTGCGATTGTGCACTCAATCCTAAAAATGCACATAGAAATAAAAGTATGGGGATATTCCTTTTCATTTTCCTTTTAATTATTTTTGACTGATTTCTGTGACTGGCAAAACATTAAAAGGTTTAATTATATTTCTATTTTTTATAAATCTTTTTATTTTACTATCTTTTTATATCTTTATAAAAGAAGAAACAGCAAGGATAATCTTTCTGAAAAAGAGTTATCTTTGTATCGAATATAACCTACTTAAAAGAAAAATAAAAAGCTTTACCGCTTCACTATATGGCAAAAAAAACAGTCAGGAAAAAGAAAACTCAAGATAAAAGAACCTCTTTCATCGAATTCATAAAAAAAGAGCGTACAAAATTCTTATTGGGAGTCTGCCTCTCATTTTTTGGGGCATACATACTACTGGGAGAAATATCATTTTTCTTTACAGGAGCTGCCGACCAAAGCAAGGTAACAAATAAATTCTTTCTTGATCTTATTTCTCACAAACAGGAAATAAGCAACTGGACAGGCGTTGTAGGTGCATTCGTAGCAGAAAAGCTTATAAACAATTGGTTTGGAGTATTCTCCTTGCTTATACCTGTATATCTCATCCTGATGGGCTTGAAGCTGATGCGTGTCGTCAACATTTCGGCTATCCGTTCATTCCTGCTTATGGCTTATGCACTTGTGTGGGGTTCTATTACATGTGCTTTTATTTCCAGACTGATAAACGACGGAAGCAACATCCTTTGGGGTGGTCGTCACGGAATGTGGGTAGAAAGAATACTGGAAGCCGCATTGGGTATACCGGGCGTTATTATGATTATCATTCTTCTACTCATTATATTCCTTATCATTACGAAGAAAGCTTCTATGGAATTCTTCCGTGGTCTATTTAAGAACCCACTAAAAAACTCTAATCAGGAGGAAGAAGATATAATTGAAGAGGAAGAAGAGGTATATGAAGAAGAGCTTCCGGCTGAAGAAAAGAAAAGCTGGTTTAGCTTTCTAAGGAGAAAGAAAAAAGAGGATGATCAATCGCCTGAAACGGAGGACTTCGGAGAGGACTTCATATTGCCTACAGCTACAGCAAAGGATAAGAAAGCAAAGGACAAGCCGGCAACTTCGATGAAGATAGACAACGACTTCGAGATTGTTATCCCTGAGGATGAAGAATTTACTCCTACACAAAACACATTTACTCCTTCGGTAAATCCTCAGCCGCTTACAAATACGGAAAATGTTCCGGACTTCTTGCCCGAAGGCGAAGAGATGGAAGAATACGATCCCACCAAAGATCTATCCAACTTCCATTTTCCATCTACAGAATTGCTGAAAATATATGACATGACAGGCAAAGGAGTGGATATGGAGGAACAGAATGCCAACAAGAGTAAGATCATCACGACCTTACAAAATTATGGCATCGAGATCACATCCATCAAAGCGACTGTAGGACCTACAATCACCTTATACGAAATAGTACCAAAAGCAGGTGTACGTATCTCTAAGATCCGCAACCTCGAAGATGACATAGCTCTTAGCCTCTCAGCTCTGGGTATACGTATTATTGCCCCTATGCCGGGTAAAGGAACAATAGGAATTGAGGTTCCGAACAAAGACCCTCAGATAGTATCTATGCAGTCTGTAATTGCGTCTCGCAAATTTCAGGAATGTGCTTTCGATCTCCCCGTTGCTTTAGGGAAGACAATCACGAATGAGATTTTCATGTTCGACCTATGCAAAATGCCTCACTTACTGGTAGCAGGAGCAACAGGACAAGGAAAATCGGTAGGTTTGAATGCCATAATAACTTCGTTACTATACAAAAAGCATCCGGCCGAAATGAAGATGGTGTTGGTTGACCCAAAGATGGTGGAGTTCAATATTTATTCAAGAATAGAGAAACACTATCTGGCAAAACTTCCAGACGCAGAAAAAGCGATTATCACCGATGTTACCAAAGTGACTCAGACGTTAAACTCTCTGACTAAAGAGATGGATGATCGTTATGAGCTGCTTATGAATGCGGGAGTGCGTAATATAAAAGAATACAATGAGAAGTTCCGCAAACGCCGACTAAACCCATTGAAAGGACACCGCTTTCTCCCCTATCTGGTTATTATCATCGACGAGTTTGGCGACCTGATAATGACTGCCGGAAAAGAGATAGAAATGCCTATCGCCCGCATTGCCCAAAAGGCTCGTGCCGTAGGTATGCACATGGTGATCGCAACACAGCGTCCGACAACAAATATCATTACAGGAACTATAAAAGCGAACTTCCCTGCCCGTATGGCTTTCCGTGTCACTTCGCAGATCGACTCCCGCACGATACTTGATATGTCAGGTGCCAATCAATTGATCGGACGTGGAGACATGCTCTTCTCACAGGGCAGCGACCTTGTACGTATCCAGTGCGCCTTCGTCGACACTCCTGAAGTAGAGGGCATAGCTCAATATATAGGAAACCAACAGGGTTATTCGAGCGCATTCGAACTACCTGAATATATAGGAGAAATGGGCGAAGACAAAGTTGGAAATATCGACCTCAACGATCGAGACCCACTATTTGAAGAAGCTGCACGTCTTCTCGTAGTTCACCAGCAAGGATCTACATCGCTAATACAGCGTAAATTCTCTATCGGGTACAACCGTGCAGGTCGTCTGATGGATCAACTGGAAGCAGCAGGGATAGTAGGACCAACGCAAGGAAGCAAGGCTCGTGATGTTCTTATTGCTGACGAATACAGTTTAGAACAGAAGTTAAATTCATTTGGCTAAGCCTCCTTAATGGTCAATATCATTCTGCCGAAAAAAGAATAGGCTAGTTTAATATTTAAACCTTTAATGAACAACAAAGTCAAAAAGGCTAAACAATATAACAAAAGATGAAAACAAAGTTACTTTCCCTTATATCACTGTTAGTATTCACGTTGAGTATTTCTGCACAAGATGCACGCTCGATCTTAGATAAAGCCGCCGAAACATACAATAAGGCCGGAGGAGTCGTAGCAAGCTTTACTTTAGACTCTAAAGACACAAAGGCTAAACTGGTTTATAGTTACGATGGTAAGGCTTATATGAAGGGAGACAAATTCAAGATAGAAATACCCGATGCTATTACTTGGTTCAACGGTAAAACACAATGGGTGTATGTAAAAGATACTGAAGAGGTAAACATCAGCAATCCTACAGGTGCAGAGCTACAAGGAATAAGCCCTTCTATGCTTTTCAGCATTTATAAGAAAGGCTATAATCTATCCTACAAAGGAGAAAAAAGAACAGGAGGAAAAACCGTTTTGGAAATAGAACTGATTCCCCAAAAGAAGAATGCAGACATCACCAAAATATTGGTACAAATAGATAAAGCCAGCAATGTATTCTCAAAGATCACGTTAACAGATAAAGCCGGCATACAAAATATCTTATCTATAAAAAGCTATCAAACAGGAACTAATATTTCCGATGCTACTTTTTCTTTCAATAAGAAAGATTATCCTAGTGCAGAAATAGTAGACCTTAGATAACATAGATTGTGTTTATCATTACATAGAAAATACGAACCGAATAACCTTTGAGGATATAAGAAAATTCTATATCTTTGTGTAAAATATAAACAAAATATATAAAAATATAAAACATGAACGAAAAAGTACGTTGCCTCATTATTGGCTCAGGACCTGCGGGATATACTGCAGCTATTTATGCGTCGAGAGCAAATCTTTCTCCGGTACTATATGAAGGAATACAACCCGGAGGACAATTAACAACAACTACCGAGGTTGAAAACTTCCCGGGATACCCTGAAGGTATTACCGGCCCCGAACTAATGGAAGACCTAAAAAAACAAGCTACACGCTTTGGCGCTGATATACGCTTTGGCATAGCTACAGCGGCAGACTTCTCTTCTCATCCGCACAAAGTAACTATCGACGGCGAAAAGGTGATTGAAGCAGATACTGTTATTATAGCAACAGGTGCCAGTGCCAAATACTTAGGTCTATCAGACGAAACTAAATATGCTGGCATGGGTGTTTCTGCTTGTGCTACATGCGACGGATTCTTCTATCGCAAGAAGGTTGTAGCCGTTGTTGGTGGTGGAGACACTGCTTGTGAAGAAGCTATCTATTTGGCTGGACTAGCCGAGAAAGTGTATCTGATTGTACGTAAAGCACATCTACGTGCATCGAAGGTGATGCAAGACAGAGCTATGCAAAATCCTAAAATAGAGATCTTATTCGAATGTAACGCTACAGGACTATTTGGCGAAAATGGCGTAGAAGGTGTACATGTAGTAAGACACCTAGGTGAACCAAACGAAGAAAAGTTCGATATCAAAATCGACGGATTCTTCCTTGCTATAGGACACAAGCCAAATACTGACATATTCAAGGCGCAGCTTAACCTCGACCCTGTAGGATATATCATTACAACACCAGGTACTCCGAAAACAGGAGTAGAAGGCGTTTTTGCCGCAGGAGATGTAGCCGACCCTATATATCGTCAAGCGATTACAGCCGCCGGAAGTGGTTGTCAAGCTGCGATAGAAGCAGAAAGATACTTAAGCGAAAAAGGCCTGTAAGGCATCTATATACTAAAAAAGAAAATCCGGATCGTACGATCCGGATTTTCTTTTTATATATCATTCTATTAAGAATTACCTTCTCATATTCGGCATTTTGCCACCTTTCATCTGAGTCATCATCTTCATCATCTTACGAGTTTGGTCAAACTGCTTGATAAGCTTATTCACCTCTTGGATAGATGTTCCGCTACCTTTAGCGATACGCTCACGACGGCTTCCGTTCAGGATCTCAGGAGTTGAACGCTCTTTGGGTGTCATCGAATAAATGATAGCTTCGATACTCTTGAAAGCATCATCGTCAATATCCATATCTTTAATAGCCTTACCAACTCCCGGAATCATAGATGCCAAATCCTTCAGGTTACCCATCTTTTTGATTTGCTGTATTTGTCCGATAAAGTCGTTGAAGTCAAACTGGTTCTTTGCTATTTTCTTTTGTAGGCGACGAGCTTCTTCTTCATCGTATTGCTCCTGTGCTCTTTCTACGAGTGAAACGATGTCACCCATACCCAAGATACGGTCTGCCATACGCTCAGGGTGGAATACATCCAATGCATCCATCTTTTCGCCTGTACCCACAAACTTGATTGGCTTGTCTACAACCGAGCGGATAGAAAGCGCAGCACCACCACGCGTATCACCATCGAGCTTGGTAAGCACTACCCCGTCGAAGTTGAGCCTGTCATTAAATTCCTTCGCAGTATTCACCGCATCCTGTCCCGTCATGGAGTCTACCACAAAGAGAATCTCATCAGGTTTCACAGCATCTTTAATCGCTGTGATCTCTTTCATCATCTCCTCATCAATAGCCAGACGACCGGCGGTATCGACGATGACAAGGTCATTGCCGTTTTGCTTTGCATGCTTAATTGCATTTTGAGCGATCTGTACCGGGTTCTTGCTTCCCTCTTCCCAATATACAGGAACTTCGATTTGCTCTCCTAATATCTTCAACTGTTCGATCGCAGCAGGACGGTAAACGTCTCCGGCTACAAGTAACGGATTCTTACCTTTCTTAGACTTCAGCATCTTGGCAAGCTTACCAGAGAAAGTAGTCTTACCCGAACCTTGAAGACCCGACATAAGGATTACAGCCGGATTGCCTTTCAGATGAACATCTGTAGCGGTTCCACCCATCAAGGCAGCAAGTTCGTCATGAACTATCTTTACCATCAATTGCTCAGGCTTAACGGCAGTAAGCACATTCTGCCCCATTGCCTTTTCCTTCACAGTCTCGGTAAACTGTTTTGCTGTCTTATAGTTTACGTCGGCATCTAATAAAGCACGGCGAACATCCTTTAGGGTTTCCGCAACATTTATTTCGGTGATTTTACCTTCACCCTTCAGTATCTTAAACGAGCGCTCTAATCTATTACTTAAACTTTCGAACATATTATATGGTTGTTATTTATAATCAATTTACATGGGTGCACAAAGATATAAACTTTTGGTATAAAGTGAAAAACTCACTATGCTTTTCTTATATTTGAAGTCACAAAGAATGATTATGTCAGCACTATGGAATCCGTGGCACGGCTGTCACAAGATAAGCGAAGGTTGCAAACACTGCTATGTGTATCGTGGTGATGCAAGACGAGGCATAGACAGCACGATTGTAACCCAAACAAAAAACTTCGATGTACCCATCCGGAAAAAGAGAAACGGAGAATACAAAATACCATCCGGCACAGAAGTATACACCTGTTTCACATCCGACTTCTTTAACAAAGACGCAGACCAATGGCGTCCCGAAGCTTGGCGAATGATACGGGAACGAAGCGACCTAACCTTTCTGATGATAACCAAACGCATCGATCGGCTGACAGTAGGACTACCCGACGACTGGGGTGATGGCTACGACAATGTCACTATTTGCTGCACGGTAGAGAATCAGGACAGAGCCGATTACAGGCTGCCTATTTACAAAGCTGCTCCCATCAAACATAAAATGATTATATGCGAACCTCTCTTGGAAAGGATAAACCTGAACCCTTACATAGGGTCATGGGTAGAGCATATTACAGCCGGAGGCGAATCGGGTCAAGATGCACGACCATGCAATTTCGACTGGATTATGGAACTACACGAACTATGTATAGCGAATAACATATCATTCTGGTTTAAGCAAACCGGTTCGCGACTGATAAAAGATGGCAGGCTCTATAATGTTCCCAGAAGACTGCAACATGCTCAGGCACGCAAAGCCGGAATCAACTATAAACCATAAAAAGTATCGACAAAAGCCTAAAAAGTGACAATTCAGCTAAAAATATATCCACTAAATATCAGCCACTTACAATCAAAAAGTGACAAAAGTGACACTTTTAATCATGTTTTAAAGTGTCACCTTTTGTCACCCTGTTATATCAAAGAACTCTCTCTTATTAGATAAACTTTATAGCTGAAAATGCAAAAAGTAAATCAAGACAGATAGTTCTTATATAAGCTTACAATAGAACGGATCAGAATTTATATCCTACACTGATATATGCAGCCCGATTTTTGATTTTAGTATCTTTAAATACTTTGGTTAATCCATGATCGGCACCAAGGCTAACATTTATTTTATTTAAAAATTCAACACCTACAGCTCCGCCAATTCCAAAATCGAAACGATTGGTATCATCCCCAAAGAAATCCTGATCTTCAAATAGTTTTGCATCCGATTTTATTTTTCCGCCTACTCCATAAGCCAAATACGGCCCTGCACGGAATACGAGTTTAGTCCCGGGTGTTAAATCTAGTTTATACCCAGCATGTATAGGCAATTGAATATACATCGAATTATAGGTAACTTTATCCTTCGTGCCGGAAACATTAACCGGTACATTTTTACCCTTGGTCCCTTTCGTTGTAAACTCAAGTCCCGACATCAAATAAAAACTACTTGGCAATGCAAGCTCGGCAGTTAGCCCAATATTGAAACCAACCTTATTATCATCATCTACATTTTGCAACTCGGACAAATTCATTCCGGCCTTTACTCCTAGAGATACAGGCAATTGTGCAAACATACTAACGCTTGTTACCAAAGCAACAAGCAAAGCAAAAGAAATTTTAATAATTCTCATAATATTAATAAATTAGTTCTGGTTCTTAAGCACCCTAAATTAGACAAATAATTCTATTTGACAAAAAATCGGATATAAAGAAAGCTTCATCAGCACCATGTTTTTTATTGTATATACCGTAAAAAAGCCGACGGACTTCGTCACCCCAGTATAATAAAACCTTTATTTAAAAGATGTAAAAAGTTATCAAGAATAATTTTATTCTGACTACTTTAGCAATCTAAATGTATAACGATATAAATTAATAGCCAGATGAACACTCTTTTATTTTTAGGAAACTTAGGAACCGGAGAAATCATCATCATTGCCATTGTTGTTTTACTATTGTTTGGAGGAAAGAAAATTCCTGAACTCATGAAAGGATTGGGTAAAGGAGTAAAAAGCTTCAAAGATGGTGTAAATGGCCTTGAAGACGATATAAACGGAACTTCTGAAAACAAGTAATAATTTCTCAGAAAATTATTCTTTTGATATAGGCCCGGATTAGTTATAATCCGGGTTTTTCGATTTGTAAACAAAAGCGTTTTATTTCTGTTTTAAGTAATATGGATATATGTATAGATTTTGACGGGACATGTGTAACACATGAGTTCCCGAATATAGGAAAAGATATTGGCGCAATCCCTGTTTTGAAAGAACTAACGGATAAGGGGCATCGGCTGATACTCTTTACGATGCGCAGCGACCGCAAAAAGAAGAAAAAAATAAATGGCGAGGAGGTCATCGTTGAAGAAAACGTACTGACAGAAGCCGTAAAATGGTTTGAAGATAATGGCATACCTTTGTATGGCATCCAAAAAAATCCGACTCAACGGTTTTGGACATCATCGCCCAAGGCTTATGGACATCTTTACATAGATGATGCGGCTTTGGGTTGTCCGCTTGTTTTGGATGATCCCACATCTGATAGACCCTATATAGATTGGGTTCGAATAAGGGAAATACTGGTGGATTCGGGTGTTTTATAAATAAAGCAAATTATAAAAAGGAATTACTCTCGGATTCTCATTTTCCTTTTTTTACCACAGAGTAAAAAGTGTCACACAGAATTCTTTCAATACAAGAAATAAGTCATTATTTTTTACCAACTACTTAATTACTGTATAAAATGGGCAGAAGAATATTATTTATCATCTTAATGTTTGTTTCTCTAGACTCTTTCGGTCAAGAGAAAATGGCTTTACGCACTGATGAGGCGAATGTATACTTTAAGGAAGCAGAAGTTGCTGCAAAGAAAAGTAAGAACCTTTGGGGTAAAAATATCTTTGGTCCTATAATGTTGATTAATCCGGCAACGAAAGAAATCTATGCGAATGTACAAGACTCGTTAGGCGAACTAAAACAAGACAATCATATCTATACCGGAATTTTCTCCAAAAAGGAAAATATAGCTAATACTTCTATCCGATGGAACGGAACAGATTGGGCTACAGTGATGCTGCCTTTGCCCGAAAATAAATATGATCGAATAAGTTTATTGCTTCATGAACGGTTCCATGTTGTACAACCGGAACTGGGGTTTAGCCAAAGTAATGGCAACTGTGCTCATCTTGACAGTAAAGATGGCCGTATATACTTGCGATTAGAATTAGAGGCTCTAAAAAAAGCAGTTTCGGCATCTACAACATCCCAGATTAGTGAGCATGTGACGAATGCATTTATATTCAGAAAATACAGGCAATCTCTTTTCTCCGGGGCAGATACCGAGGAAAATAAATTAGAGCTCAATGAAGGCCTTGCCGAATATACAGGCGAAGCAAGTTGTGGAAGGCCCGAAAAACAAAAGGGAGAACACTTCGTGAAGAACATTGATAGATCTATGAAAAATCCCACTTTTGTACGCTCTTTCGCCTATCAGACGATCCCTGCTTATGGTTATCTATTGGATAAGAGGAAGCAAGGCTGGAACAGAAGTATAAATGATAATACCAATCTCAGTAATTTTCTTATTGATGCTTTTCAAGTGAAAATTCCTTCAAATTTGAAGGATGTCGTAAGCCAAATCGCGAACTCATATAATGGCACGGAGATTACAAATGAAGAGATAATCCGCGAAGAAAAAATTCAGAAACTTATAGTAGAATACAAATCCAAATTTATCGAACAGCCTCATTTCGAAATAAGATTGGAAAAAATGAGGATAAACTTTGACCCTCGTAACATTATGCCTCTTGAAAATAAAGGGACTGTATACCCTAACGTTAGAGTTATAGATGAATGGGGCACATTAACAGTTACCGATGGAGCATTAGTAAGTTCGGATTGGAAAACAATCACAATAACAAACCCGACCAATATGGATGGATATAAATTATCGGGTAATGGTTGGACGTTAGAGCTAAACAAAGGGTACTCACTAGTTATTACAAACGGAAACTTTGGTTTGAAAAAAGATTAAAAACATTAAGATGAAAAAGATATTGATGGGGCATAATTTCAAGCGGGAAGATTTTGCCGGACTTGAAGGAAAGTTTATCATTATATACCCCGAAAACAAGCTATTCACAAAAGATGAAATTTTGGAACGGATATCCGACATAGACGTATTCGTCCCTAATTTTTCGTTTCAGACAGATGCAGAGATTATAGATAAGGCAAAAAACCTAAAACTGATAGCCAACTATGGCGTAGGGTATAACAATATAGATGTGGAATACGCAGCCTCGAAAGGCATTGCCATAACCAATACTCCCCAATCGGTACTAGAGCCCACAGCCGAGTTGTGCTTTGCCCTGATGATGGCAACAGCTCGTAAAGTAGCTTATTACAATCACAAGCTCCACTCAGGCGTCAGACTCGATTGGAGTATATATGGAGATTTGGGTGTTTCGCTTTATGGGCAAACGCTTGGTATATATGGCATGGGGCGTATCGGGCAGGCGGTTGCACGCAGAGCCATAGCATCGGGCATGAACATCATTTATCATAATAGAAACAGGCTGCCAAAAGACATTGAAGAGAAGTATAACGCCACCTATGTAGATTTCGACACACTCCTCAAAGAGTCAGACGTGGTATCGCTTAATGCACCTGCTACACCCGACACTTATCACCTGATGGGAGAATCCGAATTCAAGAAAATGAAAAACAGTGCTATACTTATCAATACTGCCCGTGGGCAACTGGTAGACGAGAAAGCCCTTGCCACAGCCTTGAAAACAGGAGAAATATATGCGGCAGGTCTTGATGTGTTCGAAAAAGAACCTAAGATTTATCCGGAACTATTGGAGCTCGATAATGCCATTCTGTCCCCTCATGCCGGAACAGGCACTTATAGCGCACGGCGGGATATGGCTCACGAAGTGGTAAAAAATATAATTAACTTCTTTGAAGGAGGGCAAATAGATAAGGTGAATTAGTTACAATTCATCTTTCTTTATTTTATTCAGCAGCCCATCGCAAGAGTCTTCCAGCAGATCGAGAACCAGCTCGAAGCCGTCAGCGCCCGAATAGTAAGGATCGGGTACGTGATCGTGTACAAAGTCTTGCGAAAAATCCATCATACGGTATACTTTCTTTTCCGATTCCAAGTCGGGTGCTAGTCGCATTACATCACGATGATTATTGTCGTCCATCACCAAGATAAGATCAAAGCGATCGAAATCATTAACCGTGAACTTACGAGACAAAGAATCCAGTGTATACCCTCTCCGAGTTGCATGCTTTCTCATTCGCAAGTCGGGCAATTCATCGATATGATATCCTGACGTTCCCGCCGAATCAACCGCAATCTTATCACTTAACCCCTGCTCTTTTACCATCGTCTTGAAAATTCCTTCCGCAGCAGGAGAACGGCAGATATTTCCTAAACAGACGAAGAGTACTTTATATTCCTTTTGATTGTCAATATTTTGCATTTATTCTTTCGTTTTGGTTTATATTAATCGATTAATAACGATTTATACAAAGATATAATTATTTGCCTAGTACGCTAATTAAAGCACTTTTTTAGAACAGATGACAGATAAATTTCGTTCGGAGATTGATATGTAGATTTTGTTAATATTAAGTAATCAGAAAAAAGGTTAGTATCTGCACATTCTTTTTGTCATACTCAGGTAACGAAGTTCCTATATTTAGCAACAAAGATCCTTCCTCCGTCGGGATGACAAAAGAGTAACATGAAATAAAGACTTTTATAAATAAACTATTATCTGAGAATCAGATATAATACTCTGCCATATCAATCAGCCCTGCACGCATCGCATATTTTGTTGCTTCGTGCACATTATTTACCTCCAGCTTGCGGAAGATATTCTTACGGTGGGTAATGATAGTATGAAAGCTCAGATTGCGATTCGCCGCAATTTCTTTTGTGGTACGCCCTATGGCTATTTCTTTCAGTATTTCTTTTTCTGTAGAGGTCAATATATGATCCACAGTATCGGTAGGTGCTTTCTGTGCTTGCAGTAATTGGTTGGCAACCCTTGCACAAATAAAACGTTCGCCCCTTAATACATGAGCCAGCGCAATATTTATCTCGTCGAGCCCCGACGACTTGAGCACAATACTGTAGGCTTCACTTGTAGATGTCAATCTGCGCAGAAACTCATAGCTCAATTCTTCGGAGAATAATAACCAATTTACATGCGAAAAACGATAACCTACATTCAGCAAATCATCTACGCTTATAAAATCAGACAGGGTATAATCCAGTATCACAACGGCTTCGGGGTGAGAGCTCAACAATCTTACCAATTCGGATTTACTTTCCGTGAGAAGTACCGAAGAGGCTTTTTTTGTCTCACCTACCAGCGTCTCCATCCCGATACGGGTTATACCTTGCCGGTCTACGATTATAACATCTTTCTGTTCCATTTATTCATTTGATGCAAAGAACAGTAAAGTTAGTTATTTCTGCTTAAAAAACTTATAAAAAAATAGCATTTGATAATCAATTGCGTTATTCCAGTATTCACCGGTATGTCCTCCCGGACGAACGATATAATCATGATTGATATTTCGGTATACCATTTCTTTGTGCAATTGCTCGTTTACCTGATAGAAGAAGTCATCTGTTCCGCAATCGAAAATAATAGATAACGAACCCGGTTCTATCTTATCCAGTTGATTGATTACCGTATGACTATTCCACAACTCGGAGTTTTCTTTATACGAACCTATACGCAGTTTCATATCCCAGTTGTTTGGAAAAGGACGTATATCTACACCTCCGCTCATCGACCCGCATGCACCAAAAACATCGGGATGGTTTATACCTAGCCACAAACCCCCATGACCACCCATGCTAAGCCCTGTTATCGCACGGCCTTTGGGTGAGGTAATTGTTTTATAATTTTGGTCGATATACTGCACCAATTCTTTGCTCACATAGGTCTCAAACTGAAACTTAGGATCGATAGGGCTATCCCAATACCAACTATTTTGTCCATCGGGGCAAACAACGATCATCCCCAATCGGGTAGCATCTTGCGGTAGTGTTGGTTTGAGCGACACCCACGAATCATAACGCCCCGAGTAGCCATGCAGAAGATACAGCACAGGATATTTAACCGTACCATCCTTCTTATATCCATCAGGAAGAATTATTACATTTTTAATACTTCGGTTCATTTTAGGACTGAATACCTCAATTGTATCCACAGTCTGAGCCTGTACAGAACACAAAGCAAAGATTGCAAGTAAAAATAAAAGAGCTTGTTTTTTCATAATATTTTAGTCAATAATTATAGTTCATGCTTCGTCAAGAAGTTTGCAATAGCCTGCTCTACATACTCCTCTCCTCTTTTCATCGATTCCTCCAGGGAAACACTTTCAGGTTTAATCGGAATTATAAAATCAAAGACAGAAGCATACAACTCCTGCGCTCCTTTTTCCAGATCTCCTGCAATAGCTATTACTTTTTTCCCTTCTGCTCGTGCTAGTTGAGCTACACCATAAGGTGTTTTGCCATATTGGGTCTGAGAATCGATTTTACCTTCACCGGTAAATACCACATCAGCCTTTTTTATTGCAGCTTTAAGATTAGTATAGTCTATTACAATATCGATCCCTTTCTGCAAACGTGCATTTGTAAACGTTAGCAATCCGGCTCCCAGACCTCCTGCAGCACCGGCTCCCGGTACACCCTTCACGTCTCTGCCCAGTTGATTCTTTATCACTTCTGCATACTGTAGCAAGGCATCGTCGAGCGCACTTACCATTTCCGCAGTAGCTCCTTTCTGCGGTGCGAAAACAAAAGAGGCTCCGTTTTCTCCACACAAGGGATTGGATACATCACAGGCTACCTCAATATCTATATCTTGCAATCGCTTATCTATAGATGAGACGTCTATCTTCGCCAATTCTCGGAGAGCTAATCCGCCAAACGGCAGATCTTTATTTTCCTTATCAAGAAATCTGACCCCTAACGCTTGGGCGAAGCCTGCGCCACCATCATTGGTAGCGCTACCTCCTATTCCCAATATTATTTTTGTTACACCTCTGTTGAGACAAGCCTTAACCAACTCACCTGTACCGTATGTAGTGGTCACAAGTGGATTGCGGCTACCGTTATCTATCAAGTAAAGCCCACTTGCCGAAGCCATCTCAATAACGGCAGTAGATCCATCACCCAGAATTCCATATTTAGCAGAGACTGCCGATCCCAACGGACCCGTTACAGGCTCTTCATATATCTTACCGTCGGTAGCATCTACCAAAGATTGCACAGTTCCCTCTCCTCCATCTGCCATTGGTATTTTGATGCATATTGCTTCAGGGTAGATTCTTTTTATACCTCTTTCCATCGCATCACACACTTGCTTGGCTGTCATGGAACCTTTAAACGAATCGGGAGCTAATACAAAAATTGGGTTTTTCACAGATTAGCAACTTCGCAGATTTACTTCACTCTTGTCCAGACCTGTGTTCTTCCAAAAGCTGAAATACCTACATAGCCTCTTACTTTCAGTTTATCGTTTCCGTCAAGCGATACCGTACATTTGTACAGTTTGCCATTCGAAGGGTCTAGTATCTTTCCGTCACTATATTCTTTGCCATCTTTAGATAAACCTTTTAGAATCTCAAGACCAAGAACCGGCTTGTCTTTATCAGCCCCCGAACAGTCTTTACATTTTATATCTTTCTTGGCAGGATTGAGTATCTCGATCACTTTTCCATAGATTTTACCACCACGTTCGGTAATTTCTACAATCGATTTAGCTTCTTTGGTTTCATCATCAAATGTTTTCCATTTACCAACCACAGATTGTGCATTTGCAGTAAGTATAGAAATAAAGAACGCCGACAGCAATATTAGTTTTAATTTCATACAATAATTTTTTAATTGGTTATTCGTTTGCGAAAATAGTCAAAAATAAAGAATAGTTTATTTTGAAACTTTCTAAAAGTGAAGTCTGAAATAATAAATATTGTAAAGAGATTTAGTTCTCCTCCTTTTCTTGTTGTTTTCCAAAAGATTTCTTCACCCACCGAGGAACAATCAATGCCCCCACCAACAGGTAATTATAATAGGTAAGCAATCGCCACAAGAGGATCATCAACGGCACAACCCCTACTAATGGTATAAATTCGCTCAGGTATTCTTTAAAGATAAACTCACTGAAACCGCTTCCTCCGGGTGTCGGACTTACTACCATCATAATCCACATCACAAACTGGCGGGCAAAGATAAGCAGGTTGTCATGCACAGTAAAGAATGCCATAAAGATAGCATTGACTACCAGGTATCGTGAACCCCAAGACAAGATGGTAGCGAGTATCAGAGGCCACCAAAAAGAGATGCCTTTTCCTCTTATTTCTCTCGAACTAATAACGAGATCATCGCCCGCCTTCACTGCACTTTTGTGCCATCGCCTCAAAAAAGGCAATCGAAAGAACTTAATAATAAGCCAGCGTATTGCCTGAGGTCTAAAAAACAGCCCAATTATCAGCAGTGTACACAGAATCATTTTTATAAGATAAGCAACTGCAAACAAAGCTAATACTCCGTTACCAAGGGCCGAATGATCGGAAAATAAAGTATCGAAAGGGATAAAAAGAAGTAGAATAGGAAATGTAACAACAAAGTACATTTCGTCGAGCAACAACGTAACAAAAACCATTGCCGTACTTCGCCCGACAGGAATTTTCTCTTTTGTCAAGAAAACAACAGCCATTGTAGAACCACCTACTACCGAAGGTGTTATTGCCGAACCGAATTCAGCCAATAGAGTGACTTTGATACATTGCATCCACGACAATTGTTTTTCGGTAAGATAGCGATAACGGATTGTAAAGCCGATATCACGCCCCAACATAAAACAAAAGGCAATACATATCCAGAATACAGTATGTTCTGTAATGGATATCTGTTTGAGATCAGACATATCAAACTCGCGGCTAAGCATGTATATGATAACTCCTATACCGATGAAGGTAGGGAGCAATATCTTCCATATACTAAATCCTTGAGATTCTTTTTCCATATTTAAAATCTGAAAACGTACAAAAATAAGAAAACATTTCGTCTTTTTCTTTTCTTTCGTACATTTACATAGCCGAACTCTTAATAACAAATGAACGATATGCAAAACAGAGTAGAAAAAGCAATCGCTTTATTCAACAGCGGTTATAATTGCGCTCAAGCTGTTTTTACAGCTTATGCGGATATATATGGTATCGATCCTGAAACAGCTCTGAAACTATCCTGTACATTCGGAGGCGGAATGGCCGGTACTCGCGAAATGTGCGGAGCTGTATCCGCCATGACAATGATAGCCGGGCTGGAGACAGGAACGGCAAAAGCCAACGATCAGGAAGGGAAACAATATTCATTTGATAAGGCACAATACCTAATGAATGAATTTAAGAAAGAAAACAAATCAGTCATCTGTCAGAATCTCTTACTCGAATTGGAGAAAGAACCCGAACCTGCCGATGGTAAAAAACGATGTTCTAAATTCATTAAGTTATCCGCCGAACTTATCGAAGAACATTTAATCAGAAAGAAATGAATTTTGCTCTACACTCGGAAAGGATAAAACTAAGAGCAATCTTAAAAACCGATACTGAGGCCATATACAATTATCGCTCGTTACCCGAAGTTGCCAAATATCAATATTGGGAACCTTTTACCATGGAACAAGCACACGATTTTGTCAGCCGATGCTGTAATCCTGATTTGGACGAAGAAGATCAATGGATAGGCTTGGCTATCGTGTATCAGGGAAAAGTGATAGGTGATTGCGCTTTCAATATTAGCGAAAATATAGCAGAAGTCGGTTGCAATATTTCGCCCGAGTATCAGGGTATGGGGCTCGCAAGAGAATCATTGAGTATTCTCATTCGTTATTTCCTTAAAAATAAAGATATAAAAGAAATAATAGGGATCACTGATTCAAGAAATATCGCTTCTGTCAGGTTGATGCAATCGTTGGGCATGGTTAAAGTTCCGGACTTCGAAACCCGGCTAGTTTGCAAAGGCGAAGATTGCATCGAACACAAATATGCTATAAGAATACATGATTGAACAATATATACAAAAGAGCAAAGCTTTTATTTTCCGCTTATGGGAGAAGTATAAAGGAGCAAAAAAGAAATACCAAATAGGGATTCCCATTTGTCTCATTCTTCTTGTGTGGTATATATTTTGTTTACCTTCTCCACTATTCCATGTACCATATAGTACAGTTGTATCCGACAGGCACGAAGAGCTACTTGGCGCACGTATTGCAGACGATCAGCAATGGCGTTTTCCCACAAGCGATTCTATCCCTGAAAAATACAAGATCTGTCTGATAGAGTTCGAAGATCAACACTTTCGTGCACATTGGGGAGTAAACCCTTTAGCAATAGCACGTGCTATAAAACAGAATATCAGCAGCGGAAAAATCAGGAGCGGAGCAAGTACCATCACCATGCAAACCATCCGTCTGTCTCGGAAAGAGAATCGTACATTCGGAGAGAAGTTTATAGAGATGATATTGGCTACACGACTCGAATTTTCATACTCCAAAGACGAGATACTCAACCTGTATGCATCTCATGCTCCGATGGGAGGAAATGTGGTAGGAATAGACGCTGCATCGTGGCGATACTTCGGACATCAGGCGGCAACACTATCATGGGCAGAAGCAGCAACCCTCGCCGTGCTCCCCAATTCTCCGAGCCTGATGCACTTCGGTAAAAACAGAGATAAGCTTCTGAACAAAAGAAACAAGTTACTGGAAACACTTCATCAGCGAGGTATTATAGAGAAAATAGACTACGAACTGGCAGTGGGCGAACCCTTACCCTTTCAGCCTTATGCACTACCCCAGATAACACCGCACCTCGTTACCCGCATATACAAAGAGGATGGAGGTAAACATATAACAACGACCATAGATAAATACCAACAGGAACAGACAGAATCTATCCTTAACCGCTGGAATGCTGAATTTGCCCAAAATGGAATTAAAAATATAGCAGCAATAGTTTTCGATGTAGAAAAGAATGAGGTTGTCGCCTATTGCGGGAACGTTGACTTCGAGAAGGATATCTCCGCCAATCAGGTAGACATTATACAAGCGCCTCGCAGTACAGGTAGTATACTCAAGCCTTTTCTCTATTGTGCTATGTTGCAAGAGGGAGAATTACTCCCCAATCAACTCCTACCCGACATACCGATCAATATCGGAGGGTTTGCGCCCAAGAACTTCAGCTTGCAATACGATGGGGCCGTTTATGCCTCCGAGGCCCTTGCACGCTCCCTGAACGTCCCGTTTGTAGTATCCCTTCGCAATTATAGTATACCCAAATTCTATAACCTGCTAAAAAAAGCGGGGATGACTACACTCAACCGTTCTGCCGACAACTATGGTCTGTCTCTTATATTAGGCGGTGCTGAAGGGAAACTATGGGATATAAGCTCTATGTACTTGAATATGGCGCAGCAATTAAACTTTTATAATGAGGACGGCAGATATTATGAAATGGGTCAACCCTCTTATATACTGAATAAAAATAATGGAGAAAAAGGAGACCTTATCAGGAATCCGTTATTTTCGGCAGGAGCAATCTGGCAAACATTCGACGCACTGACAAACCTGAACCGCCCCGAAGAAATAGACTGGCGATCGATACCATCTATACAAAAAATAGCATGGAAAACGGGAACCAGCTTTGGATTTCGTGACGGATGGGCTGTGGGCGTAAATCCCAAATATGTAGTTGGCGTCTGGGTTGGAAATTCTGACGGAGAAGGACGTCCCGGGCTAACAGGTGCACGTACTGCGGGCATGGTGATGTTCGACATATTCAGTTCATTACCGCAAAGCCGTTGGTTCGAAAGACCTGATCGAGATCTTGTAAGGGCAGAGATATGCCACGAAAGCGGATTCTTGAAAAGTATGAATTGCCCGGAAACAGAAATAGATACGATGTGGATTTGTAAAAAAGGACTGGAAGCAAAGCCATGCCCATATCATAAACTTGTCCACCTATCGGAGGATATGCGTTATCAGGTTTACGAAAACTGCGCAGGCAGTAGAGGTATTATACATACATCGTGGTTCATTCTGCCGCCATCGTGGGAATGGTACTACAAAGAGCAGCACCCTTCTTATCGTTCTCTACCTCCTTATTCACCCGAATGCATTAAAGATTCGGATGTAAAACCTATGGAGTTTATTTATCCTTTCCCTAATGCCCTTATTTCGCTACCTAAACAGTTGGATGGCTCTCCCGGACAACTTGTATTTGAGCTGGCTCATAGAAATCCTCAGAGCCGTGTGTTCTGGCATCTTGATGGGCAATATATAGGAGAGACTGAAATCTTTCACAAAAAAGAATATATTCCGGAAAAAGGAGAGCATACTTTGACCGTAGTAGACGATACCGGAGCTAGTCTTTCCACAAAATTCACAATAAAATAAAAAAATAAATACACCACAAAAAACCTATACAACAATCAGTTATATAATTAAATGAAAAATATTTTATTTTTTGCAGCATTTCTATGCAACGTTTTTAAAAGAAATGCATCTTTATAATATATTTTTTTAGAGACTTCTCAGCCTTCATACAAAACACAGTGTACAAAAACTATATTAAAAAGAAATCGCAATTTAAAATATGCCCATATTAAAAACTGCGATTTAAAAAATAAAAAAAGTATCCGGAACCCCAGATACTTTTTTTTCTTTTATATAAAAGAGTAATTTCTTACTCTTCTTCTTTTTTAGGTTCTTCTGCAACCGGAGCTTCTGGCGCAGCAGTTTCTTCAACTACCGGCAAAGTTTCTGGTGCAACTTCCAAAGCTTCTACTTCTTCAGCTTTTTCTACCTTTTCTGCTTTTTCAGCTTTCGCTTTTTTTGCAGTTTCTTTAGCTTCTACAGCAGGAGAATCATCCTCTTTTTTCTTCGAACGACGAGTTCTACCTTTAGATGCAGCTTTCTTCTCTTTCAACATGTTTTCGTTATAGTCTACTAATTCGATAAAACACATTGAAGCATTGTCACCTAAACGATTACCTGTCTTGATGATACGTGTATAACCTCCCGGACGGTCGGCTATCTTCTGCGAGATATTTTGGAACAGTTCTGTCACAGCAGCTTTGCTCTGAAGTTCCTGAAAAACCAAACGTCTCGATTGAGTTGTATCTTCTTTTGACTTAGTAATAATAGGCTCAACCACTTTTCTCAAAGCTTTCGCCTTTGCTACAGTCGTAAAGATGCGCTTATTAGGACTAAGTAACAAAGAAGTACACATATTGGATAACATCGCATTTCTGTGTGCACTTTTACGTCCTAAATGATTAATTTTTTTATTATGTCTCATGTCGCTTATTAATCTTTATCTAATTTATATTTAGAAATATCCATACCGAATGAAAGGCTCAGGCTATCCAATAACTCATCAAGCTCGGTAAGCGATTTTTTACCGAAGTTTCTGAATTTAAGAAGGTCATTCTTATTGAACTGAACCAATTCGCCAAGTGTTTCCACTTCTGCTGACTTCAGACAGTTAAGTGCACGAACCGAAAGGTTCATATCAGATAACTTAGTCTTAAGCAACTGGCGCATGTGCAGGATTTCTTCATCAAACTCTTCGTTACCATCTACTTCGTTTTGTTCAAGAAGAATCTTTTCGTCAGAGAACAACATAAAGTGATGGATAAGGATTTTAGCTGCTTCTTTCAAAGCATCTTTTGGATGAATAGACCCGTCGGTTGCTATTTCTATTACTAATTTCTCATAGTCCGTTTTCTGCTCTACACGATAGTTTTCTATCGCATATTTTACATTACGGATGGGAGTATAAATAGAATCGATAGCTATAACATTAACATCGTCGGACAGACTACGATTTTCATCAGCAGGTACATACCCACGGCCTTTGTTAATATTCAATTCTATTTGGAAGCTTGCACTTTTGTCTAGGTGACAAATTACAAGATCAGGGTTTAATACTTCAAATCCTGACAGATGCTTCCCTATATCTCCAGCTTTGAATACTTCGGTACCTGAGACAGTAATACTTACCTTTTCTGTTTCAATCTCTTCTACGATTTGCTTGAATCGAACTTGTTTCAAGTTCAATATTATATTCGTTACATCTTCTATAACACCCGGTACGGTTGCAAATTCATGTTCGACACCGTCGATTTTTATAGAAGTGATAGCAAAACCTTCAAGAGATGAAAGCAGAATACGGCGTAAAGCATTACCCACGGTAATACCATACCCGGGTTCTAACGGACGAAATTCGAATTTTCCGAAGAAATCATCCGCTTCTAACATCAATACTTTATCCGGTTTTTGAAATGCTAATATAGCCATGAATTTAATTAATTTTTAGAATACAACTCTACGATCAACTGTTCTTTAATGTTTTCAGGGATATCCGCTCTTTCAGGAAGATGTAAGAATTTTCCTGTCATCGTAGCTTGATCCCACTCGATCCAAGGGTATTTGCTATGGTTAAAACCAGATAGTGCTTCGCCTACTACTTCAAGTGATTTTGATTTTTCGCGAACACCTACCAATTGGCCTGGTTTTAGTGAATATGAAGGAATATTTACCACAGATCCGTCTACTACAATATGACGGTGAGAAACAAGCTGACGTGCTGCTGCTCTTGTAGGAGCTATTCCTAGACGGAATACAACATTATCTAATCTTGATTCTAACATCTGAAGTAATACTTCCCCTGTGATTCCACGTGAAGCAAGAGCTCTGTCAAACATATTACGGAACTGTCTTTCGAGTACTCCGTATGTATATTTTGCTTTTTGCTTTTCACGTAATTGAATACCGTACTCGGACGATTTCTTTTTTCTTCCGTTACCATGTTGTCCCGGAGGATAGTTCTTTTTTGAGAGAACTTTGTCAGGTCCGAATATTGGCTCTCCGAATTTACGGGCGATTTTTGATTTTGGTCCAGTATATCTTGCCATTTTCTTTCTAATTAATAATGAAATGAAGCTAAAATTGTGCAGCCGCGACTACAGAGAGGGTTTTTGTAATCAAATCACAATTTAAGATCCAATTTTTAAATTTGATTAAACTCTTCTGTGTTTTGGAGGACGACATCCGTTGTGAGGAAGTGGAGTAACGTCAACGATTTCTGTTACTTCGATTCCTGCTGCGTGGATAGTACGGATAGCAGACTCACGTCCGTTGCCCGGTCCTTTTACGTATACTTTCACCTTTCTTAGTCCAAGGTCAAATGCTACTTTAGCACAATCCTGTGCTGCCATCTGAGCTGCGTAAGGAGTGTTCTTTTTTGAGCTTCTGAAACCCATCTTCCCTGCCGATGACCAGCTGATAACCTGCCCATCATTGTTTGTAAGCGATATAATGATATTGTTGAAAGAAGAATGCACATGAGCCTGGCCAATTGCATCCACCTTAACATTTCTCTTTTTCGCTGCGACTGTTTTTTTTGCCATATCAAATTAATTATTTTGTAGCTTTTTTCTTGTTAGCAACAGTTTTCTTTCTACCCTTACGTGTACGGGCGTTGTTCTTAGTACTTTGACCTCTCAATGGTAAACCGATACGATGACGGATACCTCTGTAACAACCTATATCCATCAATCGCTTGATGTTTAGTTGTACTTCCGAACGCAAGTCTCCTTCTACTTTAAACTGAGCAGCGATGATTTCACGCACAGCTCCGGCCTGATCATCGTTCCAGTCTTTTACCTTGATATCTTTATCAATACCTGCTTCAGCAAGGATTTTGTTAGCAGAGCTACGTCCGATACCATAAATGTATGTCAAGGCAATCTCGCCTCTCTTATTTTGTGGTAAATCGACCCCAACTATTCTTATTGCCATATATTTTTTAGATTAATTTGCAAAATTAATAAATTATCCCTGACGTTGTTTGAACTTAGGATTTTTTTTGTTTATCACGTATAAGCGACCTTTTCTTCTGACAATCTTGCAGTCAGCAGTACGCTTCTTAATTGATGCTCTTACTTTCATATCTTATGTTTTTTTTATTTGTATCTGAATGAAATCCGTCCTTTTGTTAAATCATAAGGAGACATCTCTACACGTACCTTATCTCCGGGAAGTATTTTAATGTAATGCATACGCATCTTTCCTGAGATATGTGCTGTGATTTCGTGACCGTTTTCGAGTTCTACACGAAACATAGCGTTTGATAGTGCTTCAACTATAACTCCGTCTTGTTCTATTGCCGATTGTTTAGCCATAAATAAATAAAAGGTTTTTTAAATTGCGTTACTTCCTAAAACAGCTTCTACAAATTCAAATGTAGATAATATGTCTGCTTTTCCCTGACGAATAGCGACTGTGTGCTCAAAGTGAGCCGAAGGTTTACGGTCACGAGTTCTTATAGTCCACCCATCATTTTCGAAAACGACATTCTTGCTTCCCATATTAATCATCGGTTCTATGGCGATGCACATACCTTTTTTCAACAAAGGACCTGTACCGCGTTTACCATAGTTAGGAACCTCCGGTGCTTCGTGCATCTTGCGACCTATACCATGTCCAACCAGTTCGCGAACGACCGAATAGCCACGTTTCTCGCAATATGTCTGCACAGCCTCACCGATATCTCCTATACGATTACCTTCTACAGCTTTTTCTATACCCAAATAAAGAGATTCTTTTGTTGTCCGCAACAAAGCTTTCACATCTTCCGCAACTTCTCCTACACAAAATGTATAGGCCGAATCGCCACAAAATCCGTTCTTCTCAGTACCGCAATCAACAGAGATCACATCTCCATCTTTAAGAATATAATCAGTAGGGAAACCGTGTACCACCTGATCGTTTACCGAAGCACATATAGCACCCGGAAAATCTACGGTTCCCGGAGCACCCTTGTATCCTAAGAAAGAAGGGATTGCTCCGTGATCGTATATAAATTCTTTAGCAATTTTATCTAACTGAGCAGGAGTTACCCCCGGCTTAATATGTTTAGCTACCTCGCCCAGGGTCATACCCACCAGGCGGTTAGCTTCACGCATCAATTCAATTTCTTCGTCTGTTTTCAGGAATATCATTTATAAACCTCCTTAATAAGCTGCGATCGAACCCGAACGTCCTTTGATTCTACCAGATTTCAATAAGCCATCGTAATGTCTCATCAATAGGTGGCTCTCAATTTGTTGCAGTGTATCCAAAACAACTCCCACAAGAATCAGCAACGATGTTCCCCCAAAGAATTGAGAAAACTCACGGCTTACTCCAAAAGTACTTGCAAATGCAGGCATGATAGCAACCAACGCCAAGAATAATGATCCCGGGAATGTTATACGGGACATTATCGAGTCGATATAGTCTGCTGTCTTTTTGCCCGGTTTGATACCCGGAATGAAACCATTGTTGCGCTTCAGTTCATCTGCCATCTGCACCGGATTGATGGTAACAGCAGTATAGAACCATGTGAAAGCAATAATAAGTACGGCAAGTACAACATTGTATACTACACTTGTATGATCGGTAAAAGACCCTAGAAAACCTGTTTTATCGGTAGAGAATCCTGCAAACATAACAGGCACCATCATTATTGCCTGAGCAAAGATGATAGGCATTACGTTCGCTGCATTTACCTTAAGTGGAATATACTGACGAGCTCCGCCATATTGTTTGTTACCCACTACTCTCTTAGCATATTGAACCGGTATACGGCGAGTACCTTGTACCAGTAATATTGCTCCGCAAACAACCAGTAACAAAAATACTATTTCTGCCAAAAACATAACCAATCCTCCCGCAGGGTTGCTCAATCGTGAAGTAAATTCACCGATCAGCGCATGAGGAAGACGTGATATGATACCCACAAGGATAATGAAAGAAACACCATTACCTATACCTTTATCTGTGATACGCTCTCCTAACCATAGAACAAACATACTACCTCCCGCAAGAATAATTGTAGAAGGAATAAGAAAATCCCATGAAGAAGGGGCTGCAGGTCCTAACGCTCCCAACAGGTATGCAGGTCCTTGGAATACAAGGATTGCCACTGTCAGATAACGTGTATATTGGTTCATCTTGGTACGTCCGCTTTCGCCTTCTCTCTGCAACTTTTGGAAATATGGTATCGCGATACCCAATAATTGGATAACGATTGATGCCGAGATATAAGGCATGATACCTAATGCAAAGATCGACGCATTGGCAAATGCACCTCCCGAGAACATATCCAATATTCCGAGCAAACCTCCGGCAGTCATCGAATGCAAGTTTGCAAGCTGCTGAGGATCTACTCCGGGAAGGATGATGTGAACTCCGAAGCGATAGATCACTACGAAAAAGAAGGTGATGAGGAGCCTTTTTCTAAGGTCCTCAATCTTCCATATATTTTCCAGTGTTTTTACCAATCCCATCTTACTTCAGTTTTGTTACTGTTCCACCTATAGCCTCAATAGCTGCTTCTGCTGACTTAGAGAAGGCATGTGCTTCTACATCAACTTTAGCTGTAAGGGCTCCGTTTCCAAGTATCTTTACTAATTGATTACCTGATAGGAAACCGGCTTCGATCAATGTTTGAACATCGATCTTAGTAAGTTTCTTAGCATCAGCTAAACGTTGTAAAACATCCAGGTTGATAGCTTTGTATTCAACACGGTTAATGTTTTTGAAACCGAATTTAGGCAAACGACGTTGAATCGGCATCTGACCTCCTTCGAATCCAAACTTTCTGGAATAACCTGATCTGGACTTAGCTCCTTTATGACCTCTTGTGGAAGTACCACCTAAACCAGATCCGGTACCACGTCCGATTCTCTTTCCGGTTTTAGTTGATCCTTCAGCAGGTCTCATATTTGATAAACTCATATTTTATATTTTTTTATCTTACTAAACTAAATTACTCGACAACAGAAACCAGATGGCTCACCTTGTTGATCATACCTCTGATAGACGGTGTGTCTTCATGCTCTACAACACGATTCAACTTTCTAAGACCCAAAGCGTCTAATGTCATCTTTTGGTCTTTAGGACATTTGATTCTGCTCTTTACTTGTTTAATTTTAATTTTTGCCATAATAGTTTTTTCTTTGCAAATTAACCTTTAAACACTTTTTCCATAGAAATACCTCTATTCTGAGCTACAGTGTAAGCATCTCTCAATTCGCCCAAAGCTTCGATAGTAGCCTTCACAAGGTTGTGAGGGTTAGACGAACCTTTCGACTTAGCCAATACATCTGTTACTCCTACACTCTCAAGTACGGCACGCATCGCACCCCCTGCCTTAACCCCTGTACCGGGAGCAGCAGGACGAAGCATAACTTCAGATCCACCGAAACGAGCGATTTGCTCGTGAGGAACTGTTCCTTTAAGAATTGGAACTTTGATAAGGTTTTTCTTTGCAGCTTCAACTCCTTTAGCAATGGCTGTAGTTACTTCACCCGCTTTACCTAGGCCCCAGCCTACGATACCATCTTCATTACCAACAACTACGATAGCGGCAAAGCTGAATGTACGACCTCCCTTTGTTACTTTAGTAACACGGTTGATAGCTACTAGTCTATCTTTTAGCTCGATGTCGTTTGTCGATTTTACTCTATTGTTAACTCCTGCCATTTCTATTAAAATTTAAGTCCACCGTTACGGGCAGCATCTGCCAATTCTTTAATTCTACCATGATACAGGTAACCGTTACGGTCGAATACCACAGTTGTAATACCAGCTTCCTGAGCACTTTTAGCGATAAGTTCACCAACTTTAGCAGCTATTTCTTTTTTAGGAGCTTTCTCTGATATTTTCAGAGAAGATGCTGCCGCCAAAGTTGTACCTGTCAAATCGTCGATAACTTGCGCATAAATTTGCTTGTTGCTTCTGAATACAGTCAGGCGTGGACGTTCGCTTGTTCCGTGGATCTTGCCACGTACACGCATCTTTATTTTATTTCTTCTTTCTGTCTTTGTTACCATGATTACTACAGTTTATGAATTATTTACCTGCGGCCTTACCTGACTTGCGACGGATAACCTCACCAACAAAGCGTATACCTTTACCTTTGTAAGGTTCCGGTTTACGGAATGAGCGGATTTTTGCACAAATCTGACCAATCAGCTGTTTATCACAAGATTCTAGTATAATTAGAGGGTTTTTGTTTCTCTCCGATTTAGTTTCCAGTTTCACTTCAGGAGGCAACATCATGTGGATGTTGTGTGTAAATCCTAAAGATAATTCCAAAAGCTGATCTGCATTCGATGCACGATAACCAACCCCTACTAATTCCAACTCTTTGCGATATCCTTCAGAAACGCCAATAACCATGTTGTTAATCAATGATCTGTAAAGACCATGTAACGCACGATGAATTCTATCATCAGAAGGACGTGTCACAGACAACAATCCGTCTTCAACAGAGACTTTGATATCAGAATTAATTTCTTGCGATAGTTCCCCTTTAGGTCCTTTTACTGTAATTACGTTATCCTTGCCAACAGTAACTGTTACTCCGGCCGGAAGATTTACGGGTAATTTTCCTATTCTTGACATAACTTTCTATCCTCCCTCTTAATTAATAAACATAACACATTACTTCGCCACCAACTTTCAGTTCGCGAGCTTCCTTGTCTGTCATCACTCCTTTAGAGGTAGATACTACAGCTATACCGAGTCCGTTAAGGACACGAGGCATTTCTTTATACCCTACGTATTTACGTAGACCTGGAGACGATACGCGGATTAATTTCTTAATCGCGTTTACTTTATTTACCGGATCATACTTCAAGGCAATCTTAATTGAACCTTGAGGACCCTCGTCTACAAACTTATAGTTAAGGATGTAGCCCTTTTCCATGAGAATTTTTGTAATTTCTCTCTTCAAATTTGACGCCGGAATTTCTACAACTCTGTGTCCAGCCATGATAGCGTTTCTAACACGCGTCAAATAATCTGCTATTGGATCTGTCATGTTTAAATTGATTTAAATTAATTCCGCAACCGGAACAATATTTAATTCTATACTAAAATAATTTCTTACCAACTTGCTTTTTTAACTCCCGGTATTAACCCCTTAGAAGCCATTTCCCTAAATTGGATACGGGAAATTCCAAACTGGCGAATATACCCTTTTGGACGACCTGTAAGGCTGCAACGATTGTGCAGACGTACAGGTGAAGCATTCTTAGGTAGAGCTTGTAGCGCTTCGTAATCGCCATCGGCTTTCAACTGCGCTCTTTTAGCTGCAAATTTAGCAACCAGTTTAGCTCTTTTTACCTCGCGAGCTTTCATTGATTCTTTTGCCATCTTATATCAATTCTTTTTTTGCGTTTTTAAATGGTAATCCGAACTCTCTAAGTAAAGCATAACCTTCTTCATCTGTTTTTGCAGAAGTTACAAAGGTAATATTCATTCCCAAAATACGGCTAATGTTGTCGATATTAATTTCCGGGAAGATAATTTGCTCTTCGATACCTAGTGTATAGTTTCCACGTCCGTCAAGCTTACTTTCGATACCTTTAAAGTCACGAATACGAGGAAGTGCTACACGTACAAGTCTTTCAAGGAATTCATACATCTTTTCGTTACGTAATGTTACCATTACGCCAATCGGCATCTTACGACGCAACTTAAAGTTAGAGATATCCTTTTTAGAGTATGTCGCAACAGCTTTTTGACCTGTGATGGTTGAGATTTCGTTAACTGCTGTTTCGATAATTTTCTTATCTGCAACTGCAAGACCAAGACCTTGGTTGATAACTATTTTCTTCAACACAGGGACCTGCATTGTTGACTTATAACCGAATTCTGTCATCAAAGAAGCAACAATACGGTCTTTATATTCAGTCTTAAGAGTTGTTGTATTGCTCATTATTTAATTTCCTCCCCTGATTTTTTAGCGTAACGTACTAGCTTACCATCTACTTCTTTACGGCCCACACGTGTAGGTTTTCCTGTTTTAGGGTCTACTACGTTCAGGTTAGAGATATGGATAGCAGCTTCTTTCTTTTCAATTCCTCCTTGAGGACTTTTAGCATTAGGCTTAGTATGTTTCGATACCATGTTAAGGCCTTCTACGATAGCGCGTTGTTTTTCTACAAAGACTCTCAACACACGACCGGTTTTTCCTTTATCGACACCAGTATTCACATAAACTATATCGCCTTTTTTGATATGTAATTTACTCATTGCTTTTTAGTTTTTTGAATTATAGTACCTCTGGTGCCAATGAAACGATTTTCATGTTTGTTGCGCGAAGTTCGCGGGCAACCGGTCCGAAAATACGGCTTCCTCTGATATCACCTGCTGCGTTTAGCAATACACAAGCATTATCGTCGAAACGTATATAAGAACCATCGGGACGACGGATCTCTTTTTTTGTACGTACGATCATTGCTTTTGTTACAGCACCTTTCTTAATATCACTCGAAGGGATTACATTCTTGATAGCAACCACAATCACATCCCCTACAGACGCATAACGTCTTCTTGTACCGCCTAATACGCGGATACATAAGCATTCTCTAGCTCCACTGTTATCAGTAACTACTAGTCTTGATTCTTGTTGTATCATAATTATTTAGCCCTTTCGATTATTTCTATTAATCTCCATCTCTTTGTTTTACTCAACGGACGAGTTTCCATAATACGTACAGTGTCGCCAATGTTGCACTCGTTCTTTTCGTCGTGAGCGTGATATTTCTTCGTTTTGTTAACGAATTTTCCATAAATAGGGTGTTTTTCTTTCCATTTTACAGCCACAGTGATGGTTTTATCCATCTTGTTACTGAAAACGACCCCGAATCTTTCTTTTCTTAAATTTCTCGTTTCCATCAGCTCTTAATTATTTTTTTAGTTCTCTTTGGCGCAACTCTGTAAGGAAACGTGCGATATCGCGACGTTTTTCTTTAATCTTAGTCGGATTGTCCAATGGAGATACACTGTGGTTTAACACCATTTGGTCTAACGCTGTTTTTTCAGCATCTAGTCTTTCATTCAATTCTTTGTCCGAAAGCTCTCTTACTTCTGCAATTTTCATACTTCTTAAGCGTTTTGAGTTAAGTCATAATCTCTGCGAACTACAAATTTTGTAGTCACAGGAAGCTTTTGTGCTGCTAGGCGCAATGCTTCTTTTGCCACATCATAAGATACACCTTCGATTTCGAATATGATTCTTCCTGGTGTAACGGGTGCAACGAAACCTTCCGGCGATCCCTTACCTTTACCCATACGTACTTCGGCAGGTTTCTTTGTGATAGGTTTGTCAGGGAAAATTCTAACCCAAACTTGTCCTTGACGCTGCATGTAACGAGTTACTGCAATACGAGCCGCTTCGATTTGGCGTCCTGTGATCCATTTGTTTTCCAGGGTTTTGATGCCAAATGAACCGAAAGCCAATTCATGCCCTCTTTGAGCAATGCCTTTCATACGACCTTTTTGCTGTCTTCTGAATTTTGTTTTCTTCGGTTGTAACATTTTACTTCAAACGTTTTTTAATTACTTTCTCTTATTTCTCTTGAAACCTTTTCCTTGGTCACCTCTGTCGTTGCGACGGTTGTCTCCACCTCTGTTACCAGAGTGTCCACCATCTTTGGCAGCTGTGAATGAAGGAGCAAGGTCTTTCTTACCGTAAACTTCTCCACGGCAAATCCATACTTTAATACCAATCAAACCAACTTTTGTTAGTGCTTCGGCATGTGCATAATCAATATCGGCACGGAATGTATGAAGTGGTGTACGTCCTTCTTTGTACATTTCGGAACGAGCCATTTCAGCGCCATTCAGACGACCTGATATTTGAATTTTGATACCTTCTGCACCCATTCTCATTGTTGAAGCAATTGCCATTTTGATAGCACGACGGTAAGCGATTTTACCTTCTACCTGACGGGCTACATTGTTGGCAACGATAACTGCGTCCAACTCTGGTTTTTTGATTTCAAAAATGTTGATTTGGATATCTTTATCTGTAATCTTCTTCAACTCTTCTTTCAGCTTGTCTACTTCTTGTCCGCCTTTACCGATGATGATACCCGGACGAGCTGTACAAACTGTGATAGTTACAAGTTTCAAAGTTCTTTCGATAACGATGCGAGATACACTAGCTTTAGCCAGACGGGCATTCAGATATTTACGGATTTTGCTGTCTTCCAACAAAGTATTTCCATATCTTTTGCCTCCATACCAATTAGAATCCCATCCACGGATGATACCTAAACGATTTGCTATTGGATTAACTTTTTGTCCCATCTGCTAATTAATTTTGATTTTCTTTATTAAGTGTATCTACGTGAAGGGTCACATGATTTGAACGTTTACGTATTCTGTAACCTCTTCCCTGCGGAGCTGGACGCATTCTTTTCAGCATGGCTCCACCATCTACGTTTACCAATGATACATACAACTCTCCACTTTCTGCTTTACGCTCATTTTTTGCTTCCCAGTTGGCGATAGCAGAGCGTAACAATTTTTCTATTCTTGCAGCAGCTTCTTTATTTGAGTATTTCAATACACCAAGAGCCCTAAATGCTTCCATTCCACGTATCATGTCGACAACAAGGCGCATTTTGCGTGGAGAAGTAGGAACATCATTCAGCTTGGCGAAAGCAATAGTCTTTTTAGCTTCTTTTCTTGCTTCAGCTACTATATGTTTTCTTTTACCCATTTTAATGTTTACTTTTTATTAATTTACTGGCTTCTGCTCCAATTATTTTTTCTTATTACCTCCGTGTCCACGGAATGTACGTGTAAGAGAGAATTCTCCTAACTTGTGTCCTACCATGTTTTCTGTCACATATACAGGAATAAATTTATTTCCGTTGTGAACAGCAATAGTATGGCCTACAAAGTCGGGGGATATCATTGAAGCTCTTGCCCATGTCTTAACCACAGCTTTCTTACCTGACTCATTCATGGCCAAGACTTTTTTCTCAAGCTTAACATTAATATACGGGCCTTTTTTTAACGAACGACTCATAATTTTCTATTGATTAATCAGGTTATTATTTTTTTCTTCTTTCGATTATGTACTTAGAAGAATGTTTCTTAGGAGCTCTAGTTTTGAGACCCTTAGCGTACAATCCTTTACGTGAACGTGGGTGACCTCCTGAAGCACGACCTTCACCACCACCCATTGGGTGATCGACAGGGTTCATTACTACACCTCGGTTGTGAGGACGGCGGCCAAGCCAACGAGAACGACCGGCTTTACCTGATTTCTCTAGTCCGTGATCTGAGTTTCCTACGCTACCGATAGTAGCTTTGCATGTTGCAAGGATCTTACGTGTTTCGCCTGAAGGCATTCTTATGATTGCGTAGTTTCCTTCGCGAGAAGTTAACTGTGCAAAAGCACCTGCCGAACGAACCATTTTAGCTCCCTGACCAGGACGAAGTTCGATATTATGAACAACTGTACCGATTGGAATTTTTGCCAAAGGCAATGCATTACCAACCTCAGGAGCAGCATCAGCTCCGGATACCACTGTTTGACCTACTTCCAAACCTTCTGGTGCTAAGATATAAGTTTTAGCTCCGTCTACATAATACAACAAAGCGATACGAGCCGAACGGTTCGGATCATATTCGATTGTTTTTACAGTGGCTGGAATTCCGTCTTTCGTTCTCTTGAAGTCTATGAGCCTGAATTTTCTCTTATGACCGCCGCCGAGATAACGCATAGTCATCTTACCGGTATTGTTACGGCCACCAGACGCTTTTTTACCGACTACAAGGGATTTTTCTGGTACACTTGCAGTGATTTCTTGGAATGTACCAATAATTTTGTGTCTCTGCCCCGGTGTTGTGGGCTTTAATTTACGTACTGCCATTTTTTATTTAGATATTACTAAAAAAGTCTATACTTTCACCTTCTTTCAGGGTGATTATTGCTTTCTTGAATGCAGGAGTTTTACCTTTTATCACACCAGCTTTTGTGTAACGGCTTTTTAGCTTTCCGGAGTAGTTAATTGTATTTACAGACTTAACTGTTACGCCATAAAGCTCTTCTACTGCGTTCTTAATCTCCACTTTGTTTGCACTTGGAGCAACACGAAAACCGTAACGATTCGGAAACTTTTCTGAAATCGCGGTTTGCTTTTCTGTTAAAATTGGTTTTATCAAAATTCCCATAGTATTCTCTCCTTATGCTTTTAATAAAAGATTATCTATAATAGCAACCGAAGACTCAGCCAATACTAGACTTGTACAGTTAAGTATTGAGTAAGTATTTAAATCAGAAGCTTTTACAACTTTTACTCTTTCTAAATTACGAGCCGACAAATATACATTTTTATTTTGGTCTGGCAAAACTAGAAGTATCTTTTTATCAGCCACTTGCAAATTTTTAGCCAATGCTACAAAATCCTTAGTTTTTGGAGAGTCGAAAGACAAGTCTTCAACTACCAATATTTGATTTTCTTTTGCTTTAGCAGCAAGGGCAGATTTACGTGCAAGTACTCTTACTTTTTTGTTCAACTTGAAGCCATAGTCTCTTGGTTTTGGACCAAATACACGTGCTCCACCAACCAATACAGGTGAATTGATATCACCACGGCGAGCACCACCTCCACCTTTCTGACGGATCAACTTACGTGTACTTCCCGACATCTCACTTCTTTCTTTAGTCTTGTGAGTACCTTGACGTTGATTCGCAAGATATAGCTTCACGTCCAACCAAAGAACATGATCGTTAGGCTCAATTGCATAAATAGCATCGTTCAACGCTACTTTTTTACCGGTTTCTTTACCGTTTTTATCTAATACACTCAGTTCCATTATCTTTCTATTCTAACGATTGAACCTTTACTTCCCGGTACTGAACCTTTTATTAACAAAAGATTATGTTCCGGAATTATTTTAATAATCACAAGGTTTTGAACAGTAACTTGTTTGTTACCCATCTGACCACCCATTCTTGTTCCTTTAAACACCTTTGCAGGGTACGAACAAGCTCCGATAGAACCCGGAGCACGAAGACGGTTATGTTGTCCTAGAGTAGCTTCACCTACCCCACGGAAACCATGGCGTTTAACAACCCCTTGGAAACCTTTACCTTTCGACACTCCAGTTACGTCAATAAAAGGGTCGTCCATTGAGAACATTCCGTCTACTGTAATAACGTCTCCTAGATTGTATTTCTCTTCATACTTGAACTCGGCCAAGTGTCTTTGAGGTGCAACCCCGGCTTTCTTGAAATGTCCGATTTCGGGCTTGCTGGTATGCTTGTCTTTCTTTTCAACAAAGCCTACCTGTACAGCCTCGTAACCATCTTTTTCAGATGTTTTAACCTGAGTAACAACACAAGGACCCACTTCGACAACAGTGCATGGAATATTTTTTCCCTCGGCACTGAATACGGATGTCATTCCGATTTTCTTTCCTAATAATCCTGGCATTTCTCTAAATTATTTATTTAAACTAATATAAATTTTCATCAAACTTTGATTTCTACTTCTACACCACTTGGCAATTCCAGCTTCATGAGTGCATCTACAGTTTTTGCTGTTGAGCTGTAGATATCGATCAATCTTTTATAAGAAGATAGTTCGAACTGCTCACGAGATTTCTTGTTTACGAAAGTTGAACGGTTTACAGTAAAAATACGTTTGTGAGTTGGTAACGGAATTGGACCGCTTACTACTGCACCTGTTGCTTTCACTGTTTTCACGATTTTCTCAGCAGACTTGTCTACCAATGTGTAATCGTACGATTTCAGTTTAATTCTAATTTTCTGACTCATCGTTTGTTTTTAGTTAATTATTAAAATAAATTCTATATAAAAATATTAAAGACTGCAATTAAGAGTCATTTACTAATTGCAGTCTCTTTTGTTATTTGATCAAATCAACGCGACCTTTAACCTCAGTTAATACCTGACGTGCGATAGATGGCGAAACTTCTTCGTAATGAGAGAATGTCATTGCTGACGTTGCTCTACCCGAAGTGATTGTTCTCAAAGAAGTCACATATCCAAACATTTCTGCCAAAGGCACTTTAGCTTTTACGATACGTGCACCTGAACGGCTAGACTCCATACCTTCTACCTGACCACGACGTTTGTTAAGGTCAGAAATCACATCACCCATGCTTTCTTCCGGAGTTACTACTTCCAGTTTCATGATAGGTTCTTGCAATGTAGGTCCGGCTTTCTCACATGCATTTCTGAAAGCAAGCTTAGCACAAAGTTCGAATGACAACTGGTCAGAGTCCACTGTATGGTAAGAACCATCAATAAGAACAACTTTCAGTTTATCTAGCGCATATCCTGCAAGTACACCATTTTTCATTGCAGCAGCAAATCCTTTCTGAACTGAAGGGATAAATTCCTTAGGAACGTTACCACCTTTCACCTCATCGATAAATTGAAGTTCTCCTTCAAATCCAGGATCTGTTGGACCAACTTTAACAATAATATCGGCAAACTTACCACGACCCCCGGTTTGTTTTTTGTAAACCTCACGAAGATCAACAGTTTGAGTAATTGCTTCTTTATATGATACCTGAGGACGACCTTGATTACATTCAACCTTAAACTCACGTTTCAGACGGTCGATGATAATTTCAAGGTGAAGCTCACCCATACCTTCGATAATAGTCTGACCTGAATCCTGATCGGTGTGAACACGGAATGTTGGATCTTCTTCAGCAAGTTTTCCTAATCCTGTAGCCAATTTATCCACATCTTTCTGAGTGATCGGCTCAACAGCGATACCAATAACCGGTTCTGGGAAGTCCATAGATTCAAGTACGATCGGATTGTTTTCGTCACATAGTGTATCACCTGTACGAATATCTTTAAATCCTACACCTGCACCTATATCTCCACAACCAATTACGTCTTTCGGATTTTGCTTGTTAGAGTGCATCTGGAACAAACGTGAGATACGTTCTTTCTTTTCAGAGCGGCTGTTATAAACATACGATCCGGCTGCTAATTCCCCCGAGTAAACACGGAAGAAACACAAACGTCCTACGAATGGGTCTGTTGCGATTTTGAATGCCAAAGCAGCCATCGGCTCACTTGGGCTTGGGTGGCGAACGATAGTAGCACCTGTTCTTGGATCTATTCCTTCGATAGCTACAGTATCTATTGGGCTAGGCAAGAATTTACATACAGCATCCAATAACGGTTGAACTCCTTTGTTCTTGAAAGAAGAACCACACAACATTGGATTGATCTGCATAGAAAGAGTACCGATGCGTAATGCTGCGATAATTTCTTCTTCTGTGATTGAAGACGGATCATCAAAGAATTTCTCCATCAACGTTTCATCACATTCTGCAGCTTTTTCAAGCATTTTTTCTCTCCACTCTTGAGCTTCAGCTAGATATTCGGAAGGAATTTCGTCCAACTCATAGTCTGCACCCATTGTTTCATCATGCCAGTACATCGCCTTCATTTTGATAAGGTCGATGATTCCTCTGAAGTGTTCTTCTGCTCCAATTGGAATCTGAACCGGACATGGGTTACCATTCAACATTTCTTTTATTTGGCGTACCACTTCAAAGAAATCTGCTCCCGAACGGTCCATTTTATTTACATAACACATACGAGGAACATCGTATTTGTCAGCCTGACGCCATACTGTTTCCGACTGAGGTTCAACACCACTTACAGCATCGTAAGCAGCAATTGCCCCATCAAGAATACGGAGTGAACGCTCTACCTCTACTGTAAAGTCAACGTGTCCGGGAGTATCGATCAAGTTGATCTTAAACATTTCATTGTCATACTTCCAGCTTGCTGTGGTAGCGGCAGATGTAATAGTAATACCCCTTTCTTGCTCTTGCTCCATCCAGTCCATAGTGGCAGCGCCATCATGTACCTCTCCAATCTTATGTGTAAGACCGGTATAGAACAGGATACGTTCAGAAGTAGTGGTTTTACCGGCATCGATGTGCGCCATGATGCCTATATTTCTTGTATTCTTTAAACTGTCATTAACCTTTGCCATTGTTTTTTAACTCTTCCTTTTTGTTAGAATCTGAAATGAGCGAATGCACGGTTAGCTTCAGCCATTCTATGCATATCTTCTTTTCTTTTGAATGCGCCTCCTTGATTGTTGTATGCATCTGAGATTTCTGCGCCTAATTTGTCTGCCATAGTCTTACCACCTCTCTTGCGAGCATAAAGGATAAGATTTTTCATACAGATAGATTCTTTGCGGTCTGGGCGAATTTCGGTAGGAACCTGAAATGTTGCACCACCTACACGGCGTGACTTCACTTCTACTTGAGGAGTTACATTATCTAGAGCTGCTTTCCATATCTCGAGAGCAGTTTTTTCGTCGTTTGGTAATTTCTTCTTCACGATCTCTAATGCAGTATAGAAGATATCGAATGCAGTAGATTTTTTACCATCATACATTAAGTGGTTAACAAACTTTGTAACCTTTACATCACCGAAAACAGGATCCGGTAGGATCTGTCTTTTCTTTGGTTTTGCTTTTCTCATTTTTTTACTGAAAAATTTTGTTTTTGTTTTTGGTTGCCAATTTTAGATGCCTTCAAAAGTTCCGCCGAACTATTTACTCAACCTATATATAGCCTATCCAATAAACTTAAACCGTTTTAATACTTAATTAAAAATCTCGGTTAAAGGGATTGCCTCAGGTAATTATTTTTTCTTACCCTTAGCTGCAGCTGCCGCTGGTGCTCCCGGTTTAGGACGTTTTGCTCCGTATTTAGAGCGGCGTTGTGTACGACCATTTACTCCTGCAGTATCCAATGTTCCACGTACAATGTGGTAACGAACACCCGGAAGGTCTTTCACACGACCACCTCTAACAAGTACAATTGAGTGCTCCTGCAAATTGTGACCTTCTCCAGGTATATAAGCATTCACCTCTTTTGAATTTGTTAAACGCACACGTGCTACCTTACGCATCGCTGAGTTAGGTTTCTTAGGAGTTGTTGTATATACACGGATACAAACACCTCTACGTTGAGGACATGCATCCAATGCACGAGACTTACTCTTTTCAACCAAAACCGCCCGTCCTTTTCTTACTAATTGTTGAATTGTAGGCATGTTGTTTTAATCTTTAGAACTTTTTAAATTCAGTTTTTAATTATACATTTAATTAGCAAATAACACAAGAAACGAACACTATTCGAATGACAATCAACACATTGCCATCAGAACAAGCCCTTTTCATGCATTATTCGGGTTGCAAATGTAGACATAATCAGCTAATTACACAAATATTTGAAAAGAAAATTGAACAAAAAAAGCAAGATGGAACTTGAATATTCCATCTTGCCACTAAAATTCCGTAGTTTTTATAAAACGCTTCTGTTAGAATGAAAAGTCCACTCCAGCAGCAAATACCTTGTTGGTACGTGAGAATACGTCTTTTCCAGCAAGATAAGCCTGAGGGTTGGTATTTGGTATTGCAACATATTTTGGATTGTCTTTTGTCCAGTCAGAATATGTTGTCCAGAAGTAACCTACATTTATAAGAACGTTTTTGGCAACATTTACAGCACCACCTAAACCTATAGAATATGAGTTGATAGAGAAACTTAAATCTCTCTGATACTCATCTTTTACGCCATAGCGGGTGATTTGCCCTCCGGCACTTACCAAGAACATGTCGTCTATTTTATATTCGGCTCCAAATAAATATTCATTTGTACCTCCGTTTATATGCTTTTGTTTATCGTCTGCCATTTTAGCATCTGAGTCGAAAAAGTGGTGATAACCAACACTTGCCAATAGTTTCGGGGTAATCTGATAAGAAGCGCCCACTGTGAATAGAGCAGGAATATCGTGAGGAGTATTTACTCCATCTTTAAACAAGCCTGTATCATCAACTTTGGTTTTATTCTCTACGTTGAGAGCTGTACGAAACTCATATTTCATACCGACATTCAAGTTATTATAGCTGAAGTTGAACCCAAGAATAGGAGATATACCCCATCCGGATTGTGATGAATCAAGATTTTTATCAGCTACAGCTTTTGCATTATTTTCATACGCCTGCCCTGCAATTACATATCCAGCCTGAACCTGCTGTATCTGCATTTGATTAAACTGCTCGGCATTGCCAATATTCAATCCAGCCCTTAGTTGGTCGGCCATCGCTTGCGACAGCTTTCCTGCAGTAATCAGTTGCCCCACAGTGTATGCACCGGCTCCACTTTCGATAAAAGGATTCAGATTTGCTGCAGTTCCCTTCGCCAACGAAGCAGCGTCATTAAAAAAGGTCTGAGCAGACATCATGCCTCCTGTAGGATTTAACATCGGGTGTTGAGGGTTAAAAGATATATTCCTCAAATGTCCCTCGTACCTGTTATTTACTATATTAAGACGAAAACCGCCATATACCGAAAACATATTATTAATAGCATAACTTCCTCCGATCTGAGCACCATATATAAATGATGAACCACGCATATATGCATCTACCGAATAGTTATTTGTGGTGATTCCGCTCGCAGCAAGCAAACCGGGCAACATTGATATAGTTGATTCAAAAGAAGGCAACCCATCATTAAATGTAGCTTTACCGCCGCCGCCTGTCACTGCAATATTTCCGGAAAGTACCCATTTACCTTTTTTGTATGCAGCCTGAATACTAGGAATGATCGGAGCTGAAGCTGTTCCCTTAAAACTTTTTGTAGCATCGCCACCAAACCCTGCAAATGGAGCAAAAGTGGAAGTTATCGTTCTTGTTTGAAAAGCACTCTGATTGGAAAAAGAAAAATGGAAACCATCGTTAAGTTTTACAAGCCCCGCAGGATTTGTATAAGCGGCGTCTATTTGCACAGATGCGTCACGAGCAACCATTCTGATGAAATGTGCACTCTGATTCGTATTGGTAAGAATACCTCCTGCAAAGACATGCGAGGTACTACACAGGGCTAAAACAGCAATAGCCAATGTCTTCTTCATATTCATTTGATATAATTAATTAAAATTGGGCACAAAGATATAAGGAATCTATTAGTTTCAAAAGAAACCATGTTAAAAATGAACATTATCTTATTGATTATCAAATACATGTTGTCTATGCAACTAATATTTAAAGTTCTGAAATCCGCACATTATTTAAGAACCACAATACAGTATCGATGCATTTTATCTTCGTTTGATATTGATATTTAGCGCAAAACAGTAAAAAAATAATAGATTTGCATAATCATTCATCAAAAGTAACATGAACAGATCCGCTCTCTTTCTTGCGCTAAACATAGGGTTAATTACTTGTTTTCTTTCATGCATTAGTGGCAATGCTGAAAAGAAACTTTTTTATGAAGGGGTACTTTTCGAATATCCACATAGCTGGACTGTAGAAACAAACGAATTGCCCGGAGAATCATATTCTATAAAAGGAAAAGAAGGAAATAACATTATATTTATAACATTTACAGAAAAAAGTACAGACTTAAAGGAAGTAATAGAAACGCATCAAAAAAATGTAGACAGAACAAAGTTTGAATACTCAGCAGAGAAAATCATTCCATCCAAATTTGGCAAATATGATGCATTATCTTCTGAATTTACGATCGTTAGAGATTCTAAAAAATCTTACGGAAACACGTTCGCTCTTAAAGTAGGAAATATGAGCTATCTAATCATAATACAAAGCGACACGGAAGATAGTCTGAACAAAAGCTTTGAGACAATTAAAAACAACTTTGAAATAAAGACCAAACCTTAAAGTATAACATTGAGCAAGAAATCTTCATATCAACAGATAATAAAGTCTACCACCATTTTTGGCGGATCTCAGGCATTGATTATTCTCATTGGTATCATCCGAACCAAGATTATTGCCATATTGTTAGGACCCACGGGGATAGGCATTATCGGCATCTACCAGTCTATCATAGATATGATGCGATCAGGATTCAGCCTCGGACTGGATACTGCGGGAGTAAAAGACATAGCCGAAACCGAAGCCAAAGAAGACCTGACAGTCCTCAATAGAGTGATATCAAGCCTTAATATTTGGTTCAAATGGTCGGCAATCATAGGCTCTGTCATTTGCCTCATCTTATGCTATCCGATTAGCCTTTGGGCATTCGACAGCAACAAATATACTCTACCAATTGCAGGTTTGGCTATTTGCGTATTTCTGGCAATACTTACAACAGGCAAATCAACCATATTACAGGGGATGCACAAAATTCCCGAGATGGCAAAATCTGCTGTATGGGGTAGTTTAATAGGCTTAATTATCACCATTCCTATATATTTTATCTTCGGGCTGGAAGGTATCATCCCTGCTTTTATTGTATCGGGAGGAATATCTTTTCTTTGTGTTGAATTTTATTACAGAAAACAAAGTATAGAGAAAGCTAACATCTCGAATAAAGAAGCTTTCCACGAAGGATTAAGCTCTCTAAAACTTGGAATTTACATTGTATCGGCAGCGCTTGTAAGTACTGTGAGCATGTTTCTCATCAGAGCATACATCACACGAACCGATGATATTGAAGCAGCAGGACTATTTCAATCGGCATGGACAATAACAAATGTATATCTTGCACTCATACTCAGATCGATGGGATCAGACTTTTATCCTCGTCTTTCGGCAATAGCGAGCGAAAAGGATAAAATGAAAGCACTCATAAATGAACAGAGCTATATCGTACTGATTATTGCCTCTCCTATTGTTATAGGCATGATGCTGTTCTCCGACTTCGCTTTATCAGTACTCTATTCGGGGAAATTTTCGGGGGCGAATACACTCTTATGCTGGCAAGTAGCAGGCTCATTCTTCAAAGTACTAAGCTGGCCAATAGCCTTTATTATGCTCGTGAAAAATAAAGGACTTGTGTTTTTTATGTCAGAAGCCGCATATTATAGCGTATATCTTCTCTCCGCATATATACTCTACCCGCTGTATGGATTAGATGCGACAGGAATTGCATATTTGGCTTCCTATATTGTATATCTGCCTCTTGTATACATTATTGGACGTAAGCTCTCAGATTTCAAATGGACTAATACGATCATTTCAATGATACTGATAAATCTAATGCTGATTTGCATTACATTTCTTATTGTGATGTATATACCGCAATACAAATATTTAGGAGGGATCACATTATGTGCCTCCATACTGTATGCCTTCTTCAAATTGAAGAAAGTTTTCAACTTAAAAGATTTGGGTAGTTGGTTTAAGAAAGAGTAATTACTTCTTTTTGCGCTCTTTCTCTATTTCTTTTACACGTGGAATAACCAGATTGTCTTCTATAAAGGTATGCGCTTCGAGCTCCTCTTCGGACATATACAATTCGGTAAGAACATTTACCATCAACATCTGATCTGTCGTGCCCGGAACGTACTTTAACAATATCTGTTTCAGGTCATTTATTTTTCCCTCAATATCATTATGCCGTTCTTCAAATATATTGATAGAGTATTGCTTATTGGCATCTTTATCAATCAAAGAGTAGACATAAGGAAAAACAACATCATCCTCATATCTCATATGCTCCAATACTTCTTTGGTATAATTGTCGAAGAAATCAAGAACAACGGTTTGTAATGCTTTGTCTGTTTCGGGGAAAACCAATTCAAGCTTACGGCGAATATTCGGAAGCCTTCTTTCGAGAAAATAACTGTGTGAATTTTTAAGGTATCTGAGAAACGGAGCAAGAGGCAATTTACTGAACACCTCCTGTATATTGGTTATACATTTATTTGATTGATAGTTTGCAAGGAATAGGAAACAATCTGTATCAAAATCATTTTCTTTACAAACTGCCTCAACACTTTTTTCGCCGAACCCAAGCGAAATATTTAACCGATTGAGCAATAATAATAAGTGGTAGTCGGCATCTATAAGCTCCGACATTTTCATTTTCTTATTAAATATGATTGTTACATTCTGCATTGTGTACAAGTTTATTCGTCTTGATATTTTATTTCCGAAATATCCACTAATTTATTAATTATTGCATATATAGTCAATCCAGAAATACTATGAACTTTCAATTTGCGTGTAATATTTCTGCGGTGCGTAATCGCCGTATGAATAGAGATACTATGATGATCGGCTATTTCTTTATTACTCATGCCCTTTACAACACTTATCAAAATTTCTTTCTCTCTATCACTCAACTCTTCGGTGTCTGACTGTCCTCCCGTTTCCTTCTCAAGACATTTAAGTAAAGTTTCTTCAATTTTCGATTCCGAATCATTTATACGTATAACTGCGTCATAGGAACGATAAAACTGCTCATCAATAAGATTATAAACCAAAGCTATTATTGCTGTATGTTTATCCAAATTGAGCTGCTGCCGGATATCATGCCTTGATGTATGCCCCAGCAACATGGGGTTGATAAGAACAGCATCCGGTTTGAGTATATTTATCTGATAATTTATATCTTCCATTTCTCTCAATTCTACAACTTTACCGACGCTATTTAGCTGAGATAAAACATAAACCAGACCTTTACGAATAATATATGAAGTTTCGGCTACAGCCAGCACTTTCTTCGTTTTAGACATCTTTCGATAGTTTTCTTATATAGAATGATTCTTTATAAGTCACAAATTTCGTGATATTTTATTTTATAAACAAATGTTATATAATATAAATAATCCGGACTTGTGTTTCTAAACAATATTTATAGTAGTTTTGTTTATAGGATTTTTAATACGTTCCTAATTTATGATCAACTTTAAGCAGATTACATTTTCTGATAAAAAAGTAATAGATGCCGCTTTTGCAGGAAACGAATATCGTGCCTGCGACTTTTGTTTTACAAATCTTTACGCATGGAATGCAAAATTCAAAACGGTGTACGCAATAGAACACCGGACTATATTTCTTCGGTTCCAGGATTCCGACGGACAGACGTACTATATGATGCCTATCGGGAAAATGCCACTTATAGATGCATTCAAATTAATAGAAGAAGATGCGAAAATAAACAAAATACCATTCCAGATGAAAGGCATCTCGTCTGAAATGTGGGAAAAAATACGCAACGAAATTCCGGGAGAGTTCAGATATCTGCCCGATCGCAACAATGATGAGTATATCTATTTGTCTGAGAAGTTAATTAACCTTTCGGGCAAAAAGCTACAAAGCAAGCGCAATCACATTAACCGATTTAAGGCAGACAACCCCGACTGGGAATATTTTCCTCTGACCTCAAAAAAAGAGCTGGAAGAGTGTGCATATATGCTCGATGAATGGGAAGAAGTGAACACCTCAAAAGCGGATTTTTCTCAACGATACGATTATATTGCAACCAAAATTATGCTCGAAAACTTCGAATATCTGCAACTTCGTGGAGGTGCAATCCGTGTTAATGGAAAGATTGTGGCATTTACGATAGGAGAGCAACTTACGGCTGATACTTTCGTTGTGCATGTAGAAAAAGCCTTCAGTGAAGTAAACGGCGCATATACAATTATCAACCAGCAGTTTATAGAGCATGAAGCGTCTGAATACAAATATATCAACAGAGAGGAAGACATGGGCATAACAAACCTTCGTAAAGCAAAAATGTCATATTACCCTGATATATTATTAGAAGAAGGAATTCTTATTCCATTTGTGTAACATTATATTATCGTTCTCATGATACAATTCGCCAATGAGCAAACAGCAGAATTAGTACGTAGTATGTGGAAAATATGCTTCGAGGATACGGACGAGTTTCTCGATATCCTTTTCACATACAAATACAAGCATGAGAATACACTGATATATTTTGAAGAAGGAGAAGCTGTTGCAAGCCTTCAAATGTTACCGTATACAATAAACTTCTACCGGCAGGAAATCCCTTTTGCATACATGGCAGGACTATGCACATTGCCCAAACACAGAAAAAAAGGCTACATGGCACAACTGCTTCATGAAGCGCATAAAGTTCTTGCCAAAAGAAATATACCTCTTGCAATACTGATTCCTGCAGAAGAATGGCTGTATGACTTTTATAAGAAATACGAATATGAACAAGTATTTGATAAGGGAGAAAATATTATTCCTGTCAAAGAAATACTAGATACATATTCCGATAATATGGATATGGCTTATCAAACGTTCGATCAATTATTCAGATTCAGAGACTTTTGTGTTCAAAAAAACAGAAATGACTTTGAGGCTATAGCCAAGGAGTATAAACTGGACGGATACCCCGAAAAAAGGGATCTACCGGGCATGGCACGTGTGATAGACGCATGGACTCTTTTAGACCTATATGCAAAAGATAATCTATCTAAGAAATTCAGAATAAAAGTAACGGATTGTTTGCAGGAAGATACTCCTCAAATATATTCAATAGACTGTGGAAATGTAGATTTAATATTAGAATCGGAAGACTCTTTTGATATAGAAACAGACGTACGATTGCTGAGCAGGCTCTTGTTTGGATACAAGGTTCATGAGCTCGAAGAAAAACAGCAACGATTCTTTGAAGACCATCAGCCTATTATGAATCTGATGTTGGAATAAAAGATTTTTTAAGAAGACTGATGTCTTTTCTGAATTATCTATCGAAGAAATAACTTATCTTTGAATTTTAGTAATATAGTATCGCATATATGCTCGAAAACTTTGGAATAAAAGATATAATTGATATACTATTGGTAGCTACAGTAATGTACCAATTATATAGGATTGTCTCCAAATCGGGTACAGGAGCCATATTCAATGGTGTATTGGCTTTTATGATCTTATGGATACTTGTATCTAAAGTTCTGGAGATGCGCCTTATGGGTGCTATCCTCGACAAATTTGTCGATATTGGACTCATCGTACTCATCATTATCTTCCAAGATGAAATCCGACGTTTTTTGATGACGCTCGGCTCCAATCGCACCTTCCGTTTCTTTGCTCGGTTCTTCAGTTCAAAAGAACGTGGAGGTCTCTCAGAGCCTGTTATTACCTCTCTTGTTTTAGCATGTATGAATATGGCCAAAACATATACAGGGGCACTTATTGTTATCGAACAGGAGATTAAGTTAGGACAATATGAAGAAACAGGCGAAGTCTTAGATGCCGAGATCAGTACCCGCCTGATAGAAAATATATTCTTTAAAAACACGCCTTTACACGACGGAGCTTTAATTATATCAGGAAACAAAATTAAAGCAGCCGGATGTATCCTTCCTATTTCGCAGAATCAGGAGATACCCAAATCTCTCGGATTAAGACACCGGGCAGCCCTCGGCATATCCCAAGAAACGGACGCCAAAGCGATTGTCATATCAGAAGAAAGGGGTAAAATATCCTTTGTAAGCGAAGGGAAAATACAAACGAATATATCACCCGAAAGGCTGCAAGAACTTCTCACTGAATCTATTTTGGTAAAAAAGAAGAAAACATAAACGATCGGATATACCATGAAAATGCCCATTAAAAATTTATTATTCCTACACGTTTCACTTCTATTTTGTTTTTCTTTATCTGCCGCAAATATTCCGATAAAGATAACGAGACAATACTTGAACCTCCCTGTTTCGCAGAAAGCAGAAAGAAAAAGAATGAGTTTTGATGTAGACGGAAAAGAGGACAGATCATTCGTAATACGCCTATCTGCAAATCCCGATTACTGGGTATTTTACGATATGGCAGCTTATAAGGGTAAGACTATAAACATCAGCTATGAGGGTGATCCATCAGGATTAAGTAAAATCTATCAGGATGACAGAATAGAAGGATATGAAAATCTGTATAAGGAAAAGAACCGTCCGCAATTTCACTTCACTACTCAACGAGGATGGATAAACGATCCCAATGGATTGATATACTACGATGGTGAATACCATCTTTTCTATCAACATAATCCTTACGAACGTGAATGGGAAAACATGCACTGGGGACATGCCGTAAGCAAAGACCTGATACATTGGCAACAATTACCCGAAGCACTATATCCCGATCATTTGGGCACAATATTCTCCGGCTCAACAATCATTGATTATGATAATACAGCGGGATATAACAAGAAAGACAATCCTGCGATGATAGCCTTTTATACAGCAGATAGCTCTGAAAAGCAAGTACAATGCATGGCTTACAGTCTAGACAAAGGGCGTACATGGACAAAGTATGACAAAAACCCGCTTATAGACTCAAAAGACAAATGGAATAGCAAAGATACACGTGACCCGAAAGTTTTTTGGTATACTCCGTCAAAACATTGGGTAATGGTACTGAATGAAAGAGACGGGCACTCAATATACACATCTAAGAATCTGAAAGATTGGAATTATGAGAGCCACGTTACAGGATTTTGGGAATGCCCCGAACTATTTGAGTTACCGATAGACGGGAACAAAAACAATACTAAATGGGTGATGTATGGAGCTTCGGGAACATATATGCTAGGCTCTTTTGACGGAAAGACATTCACTCCTGAGGCTGGCAAATATTATTATACTTCGGGATCAATTTATGCTGCACAGACATTTACAAACATCCCCGACAGTGATGGCAGACGCATACAAATAGGATGGGGACGCATAAATCAACCCGATATGCCATTCAATGGAATGATGTTACTCCCTACCGAGCTAACTCTAAAAAACACAAAAGACGGCGTAAAGTTGATAAACAAACCGATAAAAGAGACAGAACAATTATTTACCCCTATTCAAAAATGGAGTAATCTGAAATCGGATGACGCCAACAACAAGATGAAAGAGTTCTACAACTCAGATTGCCTGCGCATCAAAACAACAATTAGGCTGTCACACGCCACAGATGCAGGGCTCAACCTATTTGGTCAGCGCTTGATAAATTATGATATGAATGGAAACATGCTGAACGGAATGTTCTATTCGCCACAAGACATGACGAGTATGGAACTTTCAGCAGATATTTATATCGATCGCACATCTGTAGAAGTATTTATCGACGGAGGAATATTCTCATATTCGATGGAACGCAAACCCGATAGCAATAATACAGAAGGGTTCCACTTCTGGGGGAACAATATCGAGGTCAAAAATCTGGAGGTATATTCAGCAAAATCGATTTGGTAAAATCCGGCTATTTCTGTTCTACAAGGGAATCATACACCGCTTTTGAGATTTGAGCAATTATACCGCAATTCACATCATTGCTTTCCATAGAGTCGGCAACAAATACAACCAAAGAATAATATCTACCATCAGGCAATTGTATGATCGCAATATCGTTTTCCGCTGCCTTCAACCCTTCGGCATTACGAAACGAACTCCCCGTTTTGTGTGCGACGAATGTCCCTTCGGGAAACAATGCTTTTATTTTATTTCCCCCTGTAGTAGTCCCAGCCAACGTATCCCACAAAAAATCGTGGAAAGGCTGGGGTAAAATATCCTGTGTTCTAAATATTTCTAAAGCTTGTGCAGCAGTATAGGGGGTAGACCAGTTAGTATACTGTACTTCCCAAGGTCCGTGCATTTCTTCTTCTGTGGCAGTAATGGCAAACTCAGAAAGGCCAAGACCTCTTATATATCTATCCACTACAGCTGTACCTCCTACCAAGCGAAACAGGATATCACATCCATTATTATCGCTCTTAGATACTGTATATCTGATAATATCAGCAACAGAGAGGTACATCTCTCCCTGCGGATAATCGTCCCTTAACGGGCTGTGAGTATTGGGGAGTAAGTCTCCCTTCTTTACATACAGCTGATGATCCAGAGTGAGATTATTCTTATTTAAATAATCTAATACAGCCAATGCTAAATGAAACTTGTATACACTTTGGGTTGGATAACGAAAATTATTATTGATAGTCAACGTGTCTTTTCCATCTACAATAAGAGCAACGCCAACTGTAGCATCTTTACCCTGAATTATTTTTTGAATCTTGTTTCTCAAAACCTCATTTTGTGAAAACATAGGAAAAGCAACCACTATGGCTGAAAAAAGAAATAAAAGTTTCTTCATAAATATTAATCTATCAAACGTAATTGTTCTTTTAATCGTAAAATTTCGTCCTGCATCGTATCTATCTTATCCAAAAGGTTTTGAATAACATCAATCCCCGCCACATTAATTGACAGGTCGTAGTACCAACGTACATACTGATCCAAGTGACTCAACTGCGAAATATGTATATACCGCTCGTTATCAACAATACTTATCTGTATCAGTCCTTCATTTTCAAGCTGCACAATAAAATCGGGCTCTACTTGGTTTTGAATACAATATTCGTGTATAATAATCAGTTCTGAATTCATAACTGTGGCGCTTTAAATTAAGACTTTGCTAACTTTTCGAACAGTTCCCTCTGTTCTGCATTCAGATTGGTCGGGATTTTCACCGTATAGGTAATAATCAGATCTCCAAAATGTCCATCCTTTTTATATACAGGAAAACCTTTCCCTTTTAGACGAACTTTTGTCCCATTCTGAGTTCCGGCGGCAACTTTCAATTTTACTTTTCCTGTAAAAGTGTCTACCGTTTCCTCTCCTCCAAGCACAGCTGTATACAAGCTTAGATCTGCATTCGTATACAAGTCATTGCTCACTCTTTTGAATTTCGGATCTTCTTGTATCACAAACGTAATATACAGATCTCCGTTAGGGCCTCCATTTCTACCGGGAGCTCCTTGTCCTGCCAGCTTTATTACTTGTCCGTCTGCTACCCCTGCCGGAATTGTTATCCGTAAATTTTTTCCGTTAAGAGTCAAAGTCTGTTTATGAGTTTCAGAGGCATCACGCAAACTTAAATGAAGTTCCGTAGTATAATCTTGCCCTCTAAATGCGCTTGTCCGAGAACCTCTGGATGCGCCCCTACCACCGAACAGGGACTCAAAAAAGTCAGAAAACCCTCCTTCGTCTTCACCGGTAAAGCTATATGTCCTTCCGCCAAAGTCGCCACCAAAGCTGCTATAATCAGCAAAACCTCCATTCTGAGCTTGTTGCTGACGTGCTTTTTCAAATTCTTCGGCATGCTTCCAGTTCTCTCCGTACTCGTCATACTTTTTACGTTTTTCGGGGTCGGACAGAACTTCATTCGCCTCGTTTATCTGCTGAAACTTCTTCTTTGCTTCCTCATCATTAGGATTTATGTCAGGGTGATATTTACGGGCTAACTTTCGGTAAGCCTTTTTTATATCATCGCCACTGGCAGTTTTAGATACACCTAAAATGCTGTAATAATCTATAAATGCCATATATTTTTCAATTATGAGTCAGAAGCATCAGAATATCAACTCCTGACCGAATTTATTTTTTCTTTGTTTTTAAGTTCGTTATATATTCTCAGACAAGCCCATGCATCGAGTGCAGCATACATTTTCTGTGAGTCAGAAAGTACATCTACTTCCCAGTTTGACAGGCGTTGCCCTTTTGATATCCTCTTTTCAAAAAGTATGCCATAAATACGCTGTAAGCCATTGTCTTCTATACCGTAATCTTTAACAAAAGACTGTAATTCGACGAAGTTAGCCGGAGCCAAACTCATCCGCTTGTGTATCGCCGAAAAGTCATCTTTCAGCGACAGCCCGATCTTCTTAACAGCAGGATTGACAAGAAGTTCGACCAAACAAGCAGGAAACCCGATGAGATTGAGCCGGAATAGGAAACAGGTATCGATTGTAGACAACTGCATAAGTGCTATCTGATGCGTCACTCCCTTACGAAAAGCAGGGCGGGTCTCTGTATCAAATCCGATAGCCTCACATTTGCTAAGATAGTCACATGCTTTCTTCGCCTCGGTTTCTTCTTGTATTACGATTATTCTACCCGGAAAAACTTCCTGTGCATAAGTAGACAATTCAGCTTTGGATATAGTGTTTACCATAATTCATTTGTATCAGCAGATTCGAGATCTTCATCAAGGTTATCATTTACTATCGTATATTTGAGTGAGTGCAAAGCTCTCAAAACATTTACCAGCTTCTGCCCCCAATATGATTTAAAATTCTCTATACAGAAATATAGTGCATCATTCATATTGTCTGTAACACCTCTTTCAAAAACCGTAATGAAGTTCTTCAAATCCTGATAGATATCCGAGAGATCTTCGCTTATACTGGCAGTAATAGGAGTGTCGCTATATTTCATATCCTGAAGAAAAACCTCAAGATACGCATCATTATTCTGAAATACATCATATAGCTTTGAAGAGATATAGCTATAATCTCCCTCCGTTACTGTTATCTCAGGTTCCTCGTCTTCATTTATGATATCTGTCTCGGGTACAAGAGAAGCTTTTAAGTAAAGCAGTGGAAGAAGCTTTGTAAGCTTATCTATCAACTCCGCTTCGCTTACATCTTCAAAGCTTTCAAAATAGCCACAATATTGTACTGCTACTGTTACAAATTCAATTGTATCACGAGAATAAACGATCTCTTTTAATTGGTTCTCCATTGTATATTTTAATTTTTCTGCCGTTTTATCGGCTCAATATATATTATCTAAATTATATTCTGATCTACACAAAACAGATCGTTGATTTTTCTTTAAGTAACAAATTTAACCTATTATTTTGTTAACTGTATTGTTCGGATAATATATTTTATTATCACTAAACATTCATTAAGCAATATCAATAAATCCCTTATCCTTGCCAATCATTCCCTGTTTCTACTCCTTATTTGGATGCACTTGCTATTTGCCTTATCTTTGCACCTTATTTCAAATAATTAGTAAATATATTATATTCTATATTTCTTACCGAAAAAGAGTATAATTCATTTTTTAACACTATAAAAATTAGCACGAAATGGGAGATACTCCAAATTGCCCTGCATGCAGCATGGAAAATACATATTTTGATGGTACTATGTTTATTTGTCCCGACTGTTTTCATGAATGGACAGGCGAAGCAAAAGCAGAATCAGACGATATGACACCACGAGACAGCAACGGCGCAGAGCTACAAGACGGAGATGCGGTTACAGTAATCAAAGATCTGAAAGTAAAAGGATCATCGATGGTAATAAAAAGAGGTACGAAGGTAAAAAGTATCCGCCTTACAGAAGAACCCACTGAAGTGGATTGTAAGATAGACGGATCGAGCATCGTACTTAAAACATGCTTCCTGAAGAAATAAGAGCCTGCTAGCCCTTCGGATATTAAAATAAATAAAAGATATTTTTTTCTTTGCGTCTATTTTTTAACCTAATATAAGTCTTTTTTATAGGGAGGACTATATAACTTTGCATTCATTATGCAGTACAGCCTATTCCCTCAATATAAATATAAATTTTTCAGCCTGGGTAGTGGTAGCAGTGGTAATTGCTACTATCTGGGAACGAGTGAATATGGTGTGCTCATCGATGCCGGCATAGGGATACGTTCCATACAAAAAGCCCTTCGCGAATACGGTGTCTCATTCGATAAAATCATAGCCGTATTGGTAACCCACGACCATGCTGATCACATCAAAACAGTGGGATGCCTGGGTGACAAATACAACATCCCTGTTTATGCAACGGAAACCGTACATAACGGGATCTTAAGAAACAGAGCTGTACGAGCAAGCTTGGTGCACTCAAGAAAGATTATAGAAAAAGAACAAACATTTTCTATCAGGGAATTTCAGATAACCGCCTTTGACGTTCCTCACGACAGTATAGAGAACGTAGGTTATCACATTGAGTTCGACGAGCAAACGTTTGTATTAGTAACAGATATCGGACGGATTACCGATACGATAAAAGAATATGCCGCGAAGGCAAATCACCTGGTAATTGAGGCCAACTACGACGAATATATGCTTCAGGCGGGTAAATATCCTTACTATCTGAAACAACGTATAGGCAATGGCATGGGGCATCTTAGCAACCGTTTATCTGCCCAGTTTATTGCAAGCATATACAGCGAAAATCTTCAAAACATCTGGCTTTGCCACCTCAGCCAAGACAATAATCACCCCGAAATAGCTTTTAAAGCCGTGGAACAAGCCCTCTATGACAATGGAGTGGTAGTAGGCAAGAACGTAAAATTAGAAACACTGAGCCGCTATAAAGTGTCGGGACTGAGAGAGTTTTAAGAGACATCTTACTAGCGTTGAATATCACCTCTCTATTTTATTGAAGACTCGGCTTCAAATATGAAAAAAGTAAGATAGCAATAATCGCAGAAAATCTGTTACTTTTGTTACATCTTAGTAAAAGGGAGAATTGCATGAAAACAATTAATATAAAAGGAGAATTGCTAGAACTGTCGCAACCTATTGTGATGGGGATATTGAATATTACTCCTGATTCATTTTTTGCAGAGAGCCGCAAACAGGGTGAACAAGAAATTGTTGCCCGTGTAGCAGAAATATTAACACAAGGAGGCAAAATTGTGGATATAGGAGCACAGTCTACACGCCCTTCGTCTACATTATTGTCCTCAAAAGAGGAGATAGAACGCCTAAAACCGGCACTGAATATTATAAATAAAGAATTTCCCGACGCTATTCTCTCGGTTGACACATTCTATAGCGATGTCGCTCGTTTTTGTGTAGAAGAACATGGTGTTGACATTATAAATGATATATCGGGAGGTGAAATGGACAAAAATATGTTCGACACCGTTGCTTCGCTCAATGTTCCTTATATTCTTATGCACATGCGAGGCACACCTCAAGCAATGAGCCAATTGACAGATTACGACAATCTGATTCAAGATATTTTTTACTACTTCTCTAAAAAGATAGCCGAACTACACCTCAAAGGCGTAAACGATATTATAATAGATCCGGGTTTTGGATTCAGTAAAACCATCGACCAGAATTATGAGTTGATGGCTTCATTGAAAGGCTTCTCTATTTTTGAGCTTCCTTTACTTGTTGGTATTTCCAGAAAGAAAATGATCTATAATTTAATAGACTCAACAGCCGAAGAAAGCCTTAATGGCACATCCATACTAAACACTTTCGCCCTACAGAACGGGGCTGACATCTTACGTGTGCACGACGTAAAAGAAGCAGTAGAAACGATAAAAATTACAGAAAAATTAAAAGGGTACAGCTTATAGCAAATACCCTTTTCTGATTTTATCATTTTGGACTTATCCTTTTGAAGCGTTCCATTGTTCTCAATACATCATTTACATAGCGTGTCGTTTGTCCGGCTCTGAAGTATCCACTTTTACATACAGGGTCATTATAATATTCAGGATTTCCTTTCAGCTCCAAATATTTCTTCACATTCCCTTCCCATATATAAGGGTTAGCGCCATATTTTTGAGCCAAAGCCTGCGCATCATTTATATGCCCATTTCCTCCATTATAAGCTGCAAGCAAGAATTTCTCGCGCTCCTCTATGCTACTCACTTTACCAAATATTTTGTCTAGTCTATCGAGTAGCTCTACGGCAGCACCTATACTTAAATCGGGATTCATCCGGTCTTCACTTTTCAGACCAAGAGACGCTGCTGTGCGTGGCATCAATCCCATTATTCCGGCAGCTCCCGCCCATGAAGTAAGATTATTTTGAAAACGAGACTCATGATAACATATCGCTGCCAAAAAACGCCAATCGTACTTTGTTCCTTTAGCATGCTTTTTAAACAGTTCGTCATAAATAGAAATTGCGCCCTTAGGTAAATTCTTCGGGATTTCGTACTCACCCTCGAAAGTCTGCTTACTCAGCTCGAAATACTTTTTAGTAATTCCTTTATAAACAGGAGTATTCCCATTCTGCTGGAACCATTCATTTAATGCTTTTGCCAACTGGGGAGAATCTTTCCGCACAGCCCATGATGAGCGTTGGTCGAAACTGATCTGAAGCGATATATCTATATTGCGATAATATGTTTTGTTCAACTTGGCAATATATTCATCACATATTGTATATTTTATCTTTCCTTGAGATACCATTTCGATGAGGTCTTCACTGGTAATCGTATCCTCATTTACAGGATGAATGTTGATACCTCCTCCCAGTTCGGAATTCAGATTTAGCAAGCGTTGATAATATTTTGTGTTGTCTTCTACATAGACCTCTTTGCCGATCAAGCCCGTTACATCTTTTATTATAGTATCTCCCTTATTTGCCTGTTGGATTAATACCTGATGGGTTATTTGTTGCAGTCCGCAATATAGGATAGAATCTTTAAGTCCTGTCTGTATAGGTACAGCATAGGCGATGAGGTCGCCTTCACCATTATTCAGCATCTGCACAAGCTTAGTTGTATTCTCCGCTACCTTTACTTTCAATGTCAGCCCATAGTGGTCGCAGAAATCCTGAGCGAGGTCATAATCATACCCCATAGGCTCTTCTTTGTATATAAAGTAAGATGTAGAGGTGTTGAGCGTAATAATGGTTAGTTCCTTCTTTTGTTTGATCTGCTCAAAATCATAGGGAGTCTTCTGTTCTTTCTTTTTACAGGCCGAAAAGAGACAAAGAACTATCAGTACATATATACAACAGAATTTTCTCATGTTTTTATCAGTTGAGATTTAGGTATTATATATAATTAATCTTATTATAAAAATAAGATCAGGCTATCTTCGTATCTGTTTATATTCTGTAGCTCTCCTGTTTAAGAAGTACTGAACGAACCGAAACGAAGGCTTCCAATTTTATGAAAACCTCCGTATCAATTCCTATTTTTTATTATCAAAATTTCATGTCTTGCGAAATCATACTTTCAACTTTCGCGTTATATTCTTCAATTACACTATTTACTACATCTCCGGCTGTAGGAAGGTCTTCAATCAGTGAGCTAACTTGTCCTATCTCAAGTTCGCCTTCCGAAAGGTCTCCTTCAAAAATTCCTTTCTTAGCACGCCCACGTCCTAAAATTCCACGCATTTCTTCTGCTGTTGCTCCTCTGTCTTCTGCTTCCTGAACTGTAGTATAAAAATCATTCTTTATTAGTCGGGTAGGACTAAGTTTTTTCAATGAGAGAATGGTATCCCCTTCTTTAAGATTTATACACAATTCTTTAAACTCCTTAGAAGCCGAACTCTCCTGTGTAAGAGCAAACCGAGTACCCATCTGAATCCCTTCCGCCCCTAATGCGAAAGCAGCTAACATAGCACTGCCCGTCCCTATCCCTCCGGCTGCAATAAGAGGGATCGATATGCTTTTCCTTACTTGCGGAATCAGCACCATTGTAGTAGTCTCTTCACGTCCGTTATGCCCTCCGGCTTCGAACCCTTCAGCTACTACAACATCCACTCCTGCCTCTTCACATTTTAATGCGAATTTAGAACTGGAAATAACATGTGCCACTTTTATTCCATTATCTTGAAGCTTTTTAGTCCAAAGCTTAGGATTACCTGCCGATGTAAATACAATCTTCACCCCTTCGGATACAATAATATCCATAATCGCTTCTATGTCAGGATACATTAATGGCACATTCACACCAAAAGGTTTATCTGTAGCTGCCTTACATTTTTGTATATGCTCGCGCAATGTTTCGGGATGCATAGACCCGGCTCCTATAAGCCCAAGCCCTCCGGCATTACTGACTGCCGAAGCCAAACGCCAACCACTACACCAAACCATACCTCCTGATATAATCGGATATTTTATACCAAATAAAGATGTAATTCTATTATTCATTCTTTTCATTCAATTTGTTACGTATTGCAAATTTAGGAAAATATTGAAAATGGAAGTATAATCCAAAGACTAAAGCTCACTCTTTTTGTTCAATATAAGATTACAACGTACTTTTATGTAAATAAATTATCTTATAATAGAAGAAGTGCTTCGTTCCTATATATGACAAGCAAGGATAAAGAGAGCAGAACAAATTCAGAAAGTGACAATAGATAAGGGTCTAAAAAGTGTCACTTTTGTCACCTTTTGCTTTATTGTTAGAATCTGTTGAGTAGAATATATAGGACTTTCAAAAAACTAACAAATTAATTGCATATATTTGAACAGCCAATCATTCAATACATTATCATTGCTATTTATGAAAAACATATTATCAAAATTAAGCTATTTATTATTAGTCGTTGTATTTATCTCATGCGGATCTAAAGGACAAAAAGAGACCGGATGGACATCTTTGCTTGATAAAGATTTGTCGAAATGGGATATGTATCTGAGTTACGAGATGAAAGACAACTACAACGGCAGAGTTCCATTAGATGCAAACGGAGACACAATCAAACCTATAGGATATAACAACAACTATAAAAATGTATTTACGGTAATACAGGACGGTGACGAACCAATATTAAAGGTTAGCGGGGAAGTTTACGGATGTGTTTTCACAAAGGAAAGTTATAGAAATTATCATCTCCGACTAAAGATGAAATGGGGAAGTCAGAAGTGGGAGCCAAGACTCAATAAGTCTTTGGACTCAGGAATATTATACCATTCCATCGGAGAGTGTGGCGCCGACTATTGGAGAACATGGATGACAAGTCATGAATTTCAACTAATAGAAACCGGAACTGAGGGCAGCAGTGGAGACTACTGGTGCATAGGTCAAACTCAAATGGATGTTCGTGCCCGAAAAGATTCATCGAGAGTCGTATTCGACAATGCAGCTCCCTTAATCCCGATCGGAGTTAACTCTCCTTACGGCTACTACTGCGCAGCAAAAGGCACAATAGAGAGACCTAAAGATGAGTGGAACGACATAGAGCTTATATGCTACGAAGGCAAAAGCTTACATATTGTAAACGGCAATGTAGTAATGGCATTATCCAACCTTCGCCACCTGGACAATGGAGAAACAAAGCCATTGGTAGAAGGCAAAATACAATTACAGAGCGAAGCCGGAGAAGTATTCTATAAAGACATTGAGATCAAAAAGATAAAAGAACTCCCAGCAGAATATCAGCAGTATTTCAATTGATAATAAGAAGGAAAGGAATGCTATCTTTATTTTGTAGCTTTAGACTTTTTATAGATAGCCTGCAATTTCTTATTATTAAGCTCTATGCTTAGAGTAGACTGACTAAGATCTTTCTTCTTTTTCCTATCTGAATAAGTCACTTCCTTCTTCACAGGCAATGTAATAAAACAAACGCCTTTGTTGTCAAGAATAGCTTCTATGGAGTCTGTAACAGGAGTGTAAAGCACGCTGCGTATTTTATCTGCTTTACGACCTACTGTCAATGAATCTGCGATATGCTTGCTCAATAGGTTTTTAGAGGTATAGAATTGACTTAAGGTATCTACTGATAACTTTTGCATTCCCTTACTGCTAACAGTAGACATGGCACTAAAGAAATCTGTCAAGGTTTTCTTCACTTCATCCAGATCTTTTCCTTCGAGCGTTTTCAGCTGACTAAGATAGTCGTAACGTTCCTGAGCCAATGCAATGTACTCTCCATCAATCCGCCCAAGTTTTGAATTCTCCAGATAAGCCAAATAGACATCTGCTGAATTTTGAGCTTGAGCTGCAATCCAACTTAACGAATCTATCACATGCCGAATATCTTTTAGATAAGGCGTTTCAGGATGATCTTTGAGAAAAGCAAACAGGGCATCTATATCATTTGATCTTCTGAGCTTTTCCCAAGCTTTTCGTTCGTTGTCACGTAGTTCTACAATCTTTTGATAAGCCTCCTCACTGTATTTCCCTTCGGGGTATTTCACCAAGTATTTAGAATATCCCAAAGGCGTATTTTCTTCGATACACTTGTTCCAATATGCAGTTTCAGTTGCCAACGTATTCAAATTCTGTTGACGCAAGTAGCCCCCTATCACCCCAACTATCATGAAGATAATGAGCCCCACAAAGAAGAATATTAACAGCTTCTTATTTTTACGGAAAAATGTATTCTTATCCTCCGCCTCTGTCGAAGGTGAAGTTTCATCTTTATCTAAAGCATTGTCTAAATTATTTACTTCACCTTGATCGGCTTCTTCATGAAGCTCTGGGGATATTACTGCCTCTTCATCTGCCGACAGCAAACCTGAGGGGTAAGAATTTTGTGCAATTTCCTGACAGTCACGACAGAATATTTCACCATCTTGTGTATCTTTACCACAAAGAGGACATTCATTATTGCCACTATCTGACATAACTATGTTGTTTTATTGTTTATTCTCAGCATGTAAACAATCATTTCCGAGGTTTGTTTACTTATCTCATTTTCTATACATCCTCAATTGTCATGAGGCGATTTTTATTGTTACTAAATTACAAAACTTTTTTTGATATTGACTGTTTCTAATATTGAATATAAGACATGTTACAAATTTACACAATTCGTACTCAATAAATATTTATATGTCATGGACGTGATCGCTATTATAGAAAAATATTATAAGAAAGATTCTGATTTATATAAGATACTGATCAGACACAGCAAAGAGGTAATGAACAAAGCCCTGGAGATCGCAAAGAAACACCCAGAACTAAATGCTGATATTCAGTTTATAAAAGAAGCCGCCATGCTTCATGATATAGGTATTTTCCTTACCAACGCTCCTTCTATCGAGTGTAATGGAATAGCACCGTATGTGTGTCATGGATACTTGGGACGTGAGTTATTAGATGCCCAAGGATATCACCGTCATGCATTGGTTTGTGAAAGACATACAGGCGTGGGCATTTCTCTCGAAGAAATAAAAGCAGAGAACCTGCCTTTACCGCACCGCAATATGCAACCAATGAGCATTGAGGAAAAGATTATTTGTTTTGCCGATTGTTTTTATTCAAAGACAAATCTGGGAGTAGAAAAGTCAATAGACAAAATAAGAAAAGGTTTAGAAAAGCATGGGATAAACTCCGTTAAAATATTTGATGAATGGAGTCTTGCCTTTTTATAAAAGAGAAATTATTTTTCAGCCAGATACATAGAGCAAACACCAAGCGTATAAGTCTTGTATATTGCTTTTCGGAAACCATTTTTCAATAGGGTCTCTGTCATATCTTTTCCCTGAATAAAAGCTTCTATTGATTTTGGTAAATAAGAGTAGGCTGTTTTATCTTTTGATATCAATCGCCCAACTGTAGGTATAAATAATCTAGAATACAACCAATATGCTTGCTTCATGGGAAAATGTTGGGGAGTACTAAGTTCTAAAATCATCAACTGACCTCCCGGCTTAAGAACTCGTAGTATTTCTTTCAATCCCTTGTCTAAATCTTCGAAGTTACGAACACCAAAAGCCACAATTGCGGCATCAAACGAATTATCTTCAATACTCAAAGCCATACAGTCTTGCTTCTCGAAACTTATTTTATCAGATAACCCCGCCTTTGCTACTTTTTGACGCCCAACATTCATCATGCCTTCAGATATGTCGATTCCCAGTATATGCTGAGGAGATAATATATCATAAGCCTGTATAGCGAGGTCTCCTGTACCGGTAGCAATATCCAGTATATGTTGAGGGTTATTCTTTTTAAGCATAGACAAGCCCTTCTTACGCCAGCCTATATCTATACCCATCGACATTGTATGGTTTAGGGTATCATAGTTTTCGGCGATGGAATCGAACATCCGTTCGACTTGTGCTCCCTTATTCTCTGTAGAGGAATAAGGCACTACTTTTTCGGCTTTATAGCTCATTATCTTTTATGGAATATAATTGAAGTAGACTTCAGTTGAAGATCAAGCATTCTTGAGATAGAAGAAAGTATCTTCATCTTGAATTTCCTGTATTTTAGTTCTGTTCCCCTCTGCAATAATTCTGAATGGATCGGTTGAGTTATCAACCAAAAGCCAGTAATCGGAGATAGGAATAAATAGCGAAAATAAGTTTCGCATTCCTGCAAAGTAGCGTCTTACTACAACATCATCAGGAACATGATGCCCTCCAAAACGCACGCGCTGCTCTACCCTTTTTATTGCCAATTCTGGCGATTCGAGCCAAAAGTATATAAGTGTTACAAAATAACCCTCAGCTTGCGCACGTCTGATAAAGTTGACGTACGACTTGGTCGCCAATGTTGTCTCTATAGCAAAGTCTTCCTGAAGACGCATCATTTCGTTCATGCGCATAAGCATGATACGACCGGCTTCAATAGCGACTTTCTCCGGCTGAAATGGAGACAATCCTTTGGCTATTTCATCGGCGTTGATAAACTCTTTACAATCGAGCATTTCAGGAAACATGGCGTATGATGCGGTTGTTTTTCCCGCACCATTACAGCCAGCTATAATATAGAGATTTGGCATCCGTTTCTATCCTCTCTTTTTTAGATATCTGCTAATGTTTTCTTCGATACGTTCCGAAACATTGCTTACATCTGCTTTTATAAACGGTTCTCCAACTATCTTTTCGTATAGTTCGATATAACGTTCCGATACACTATTGCAATATTCCTCTGTCATCTCCGGAATAGTCTGTCCTTCTTTACCTTGGAATCCGTTATCCATTAACCATTTGCGAACAAATTCTTTAGATAGTTGTCGTTGTTCTTCTCCCTTTTCAAACAGATCTTGATAAGTATCAGCGTAAAAATAGCGAGAAGAGTCTGGTGTATGAATTTCATCTATTAAGAAAATCTTTCCATCTTTTTTACCGAATTCATATTTTGTATCTACTAGAATCAGTTTTTTTTGTGCAGCCATTTCTGTACCGCGTTGGAAGAGTGCATAAGTATATTTTTCAAGTTGCTCGTATTCTTCTCTACTTACTAATCCTTGTGCAATTATCTCTTCTTTAGATATATTTTCATCATGGCCTTCATCTGCCTTTGTTGTAGGAGTAATGATCGGGGTAGGAAATTTTTGATTCTCTTTCATCCCCTCAGGAAGTGACACTCCACAAAGAGTTCTTGCTCCTGCTTTATATTCACGCCAAGCGCTACCGGTGAGATAACCACGAATTACCATTTCTACTTTGTACGGCTCGCAACGCAACCCTGTTGTTACCATAGGGTCAGGTGTTGCCAATTTCCAGTTAGGAACAATATCGGCTGTAGCATCCAGAAATTTCGCAGCAATCTGATTCAGCACTTGTCCTTTGTATGGGATACCTTTTGGTAACACAACATCAAAAGCCGAAATACGGTCTGTTGCAATCATCACTAATAGGTCGTCACCTACAGAATATACATCCCTTACTTTTCCATGATAGACATCTGTTTGCCCATTAAAATGGAAATTGGTATTAACTAGAGTACTCTTCATTTGATTTAATTTTTAATTTCCATGTTTATAACATATAAACGCCAAAGCCGTTCATTTTCCTAAGTATATTTATTTCTTTATATTCTTATCTTTTCATTAGAATATCTTTATCCATTTGTTTATCAACGATAAACAAAATCCGGATTACTCTCTCCAAAGGTAATAGAACTATGTTAAAAAAACAATGGCAAAAGAAAGAATAAGAGACTTTTTGTAAGAATTAATATAATTTCAATTTATCGTTTTTTCTTCTTTCAAATTTATATTCTTTACGCTTCTTTTTTTAGAATTTATACCCTAACGATAAACATACTCCCTTATTTTTAAATCCTCTATCATTGAGAAGAGAACTCAATTTAGTGTCTTTACGACTAATATTTGTGAGACCATATTCAAAATCAAATCCTATAGTATATTTCTCAAATTCAAGTCCTGAACCAAACCTTATGCCAATATCTAATTTTTTAAATCCATTTTCTCCAAATGAATCTTGGCTAGTATCAACATCTTCACCTTCGGCTTGCTTATGAGTTATCTTTAGCCTTGTTTTACCTCCTATGCCGTAGGCGAAATAAGGTCCGCCATGAAAATACAGACTAATATTTTCCTCTATTTCAGGTTTATAAGCAATTAAAAAAGGCACCTCTAAATATCTGAGTGTGAAGTTTTGCGTCCACTGCCTTACTCCCCCTTCCAAAACTTCGGAACCTTTGTATACTACGCCCTTTGTTGTAAGGCCGACTTCTGTCTGCAAATAAACGTTGTCTCTAAACTCATATTCAGCGGTCAATCCAATCTGATAACCGGCATGTAATTTTTTGCTGATTTCCGGAGCTACACTTAGTACTCCACTATACAAATTACCTCCACCTCTTATCCCAAATCGGAAAGGGGGCTCATCCTGAGCAAACAAAGAAGTAAAATAAAGCAATAGAAAGATCGTTGAAAAAAGTCTTGTTGTGGTCATATAGTTTTTCTGATTATAAAGTTTCGTTCAGAAGGATCGAGACGTGTTTAGGTACTAAAGATTAAATATACTATAATTTTATATCTACATTCTCAGCTTTACCTAATCTGTATTTGTTGTATGATTATGAATCTTCTATTATATGAAAAAGTTCATGATAGCCTTTTCAATAATTCAAATAATATAAATATCTTTTTGCAAAGTAAATAGTTGTCTTTAAATATAATAAACTATGGTTGTAACGTTTCTAATTCCTTTATCCACAAAGCCACAGAAGCATCACTTGGCATCCGCCAGTCACCACGTGGAGACAAGTTTACTGACCCTACCTTCGGACCATCAGGCAGACACGAACGCTTAAACTGCTGAGAGAAAAACCGCCAAAAGAAGGTTCTAAGCCATTTCAATATCTCCTGATTAGTATATTGCTCTGCAAAGGCATGCTTAGCTAGAAAATATATTTTTGAAGGAGGAAACCCAAATCTCAACACGTAATATAAGAAGAAGTCATGCAATATATATGGTCCTACCACATCTTCTGTCTTTTGCAAGATCTCTCCGTTTTCATCCATAGGAAGCAGTTCGGGACTAACAGGTGTATCCATTACATCAAGAAGTATAGCTTTAGACGACTCATCCATATGTGTATCGGCAATCCATCCTACTAGGGTGCGAACAAGCGTCTTCGGAATACCCGTATTCACTGCATACATCGACATATGATCTCCGTTATAGGTGCACCAACCTAATGCCAATTCCGAGAGGTCTCCCGTTCCTATCACAAGCCCATTCACTTTATTCGCATAATCCATCAGTATTTGGGTTCGCTCGCGAGCCTGAGAGTTTTCGTAAGTTATGTCATGGGTATTTACATCATGTTCAATATCCTTGAAATGCTGAATTACGGCATCTTTTATAGATATTTCTTTAATCGTTGTTCCTAACGACTGCATCAACTTAATTGCATTCGTATAAGTACGATCGGTAGTCCCAAAGCCCGGCATTGTGATACCGATTATATTCTCTCGGGATATATTCAGTTTGTCAAATGTCTTAGCTAAAACAAGCAATGCCAATGTAGAATCAAGACCACCTGAAACACCAATTACTGCCTTTTGAATAGAGGTATGCAGCATCCTTTTGGCTAGGCCGCTAACTTGTATTGAAAATATTTCGTCGCAACGTTCATTCAACGTACCATCATTTGTTGGAACAAAAGGTGTAGGAGATATAAATCGCCTCAATCCATATTTTTTTATGTCCGCTTTTTTATCCTTACCTAATTTATCTGAAATAGATTTTGATATAAGGTTTTTAGACACAAAAACGTCTCTAAACTCAACACCTTTTATAGCTGTATATTCAGACAAGGAAAATGATTTGTTCTTCAATCGATCAATGCGTAACCGATCAATATCTATATCTGCAACTGTAACTTTACTATCGAACGAAAAACGTTCTCCTTCAGCCAAAATCGAACCATTCTCTGCAATCATACTACTCCCGGCAAAAATTATATCGGTAGTAGACTCCCCATTGCCCGAGGCAGCATATACATATCCGGAAATGCAACGTGCCGATTGTTGGCTAACGAGAGATTTTCGATAAAGATGTTTACCTGTAGTCTCGTTACTTGCCGAAAGATTAAAAACCACCTCTGCGCCATTGAGACAAGAAATACTTGATGGCGGTATCGGAGTCCATAAATCTTCACAAACATCAATTGAGAAATTAAACAATTCCGTTTTAAAGATAAGATCAACTCCCACAGGAACAGAACGGTTACATAAGGTAATTGTTTTTTCTTTTAATTCTTCGGATGATGAAAACCATCGTTTTTCGTAAAACTCATTATAATTAGGCAAGAACGTTTTAGGAACAGCACCCATAACTCGCCCGCCACTAACTACTACCGCCATATTATAAAGTCGATTGGATACAGCTATAGGCAGACCTACCAACGCCACAATAGACAGATTGCCCGTAGCATCACAGATACGGTTGAGTGATTTCAAGGCTTCTTCAAGCAACAAACTTTGTAGAAAGAGGTCTCCGCAAGTATATGCCGTAATGGATAGTTCAGGAAAAACTATTGCCGAAATGTTATCTTCTTCAGCCTTATTTATGAGTTTTATGATTTCGTCAGTGTTGTAATCGCAGTCTGCAACTTTCAAAGCCGGAGAAGCTGCTGCCACCCTTACAAATCCGTGGTTATTCATACAAATATTATATTTTTACAAACTTACAAAAGTTTTTTATTAATCACTTATTATAAAACATATTTAGCCTGCATACTATTTTCTCTTTAACTTTTTTGATGCATCAAAAATTATTTACCTTTGTGTAATCCTAAAAAAGCAAATACTATGGACTTTAATATTGACATAACACAAATTCTGAGCGCATTCGTTGTGCTTTTCGTACTAATCGATGTATCCGGATCAATTCCTATATTTCTTGGTTTCAAAGGAGAGGGCAGAGACATAAACCCGCTACAAGCTGCGATCTATTCTTTTATAATAATGACAGCTTTCTTATTTGTGGGCAAATGGGTACTTAACATGTTCAATGTAGAAGTTTCATCCTTTGCCGTTGCAGGAGCATTGGTCATATTTATCATCTCGATAGAAATGATATTTGGGGTCGAAATATTCAAGAATGATGCACCGGGAGGATCAAAGACTCTTGTTCCGATTGTATTCCCTTTAATAGCAGGGCCGGGAACGTTTACTGTGCTACTATCCATGCGTGCAGATTATGATGTATCGAATATAATTATTGCCTTATTTCTTAACATGATAATTGTATTTCTTGTACTCAGGTATCTGAAGGTAGTAGAAAAGCTGCTGGGATTAGGAGGAGTATATGTGTTGCGTAAATTCTTTGGAGTCATCGTAATGGCAATATCAGTAAGCCTGTTTACCTCAAACATAAATACCCTGATAGAAAGCCTCAGCGGTAAATAATACATGAGCTGGAAGGATTATCTATATATCCATAAGGGAGATAGGATAGCAATCATATTATTACTAATCCTTATCGTTATCTCGGGTGGAATATACATTCTCGTTTCCATTCAGAAAGAGAATGATAAAACCATCTGTCCTGAATCCGAAAGAGAATTTGAAGCATTTATAGAAAAACTAAAAGACAGGGATTCAACAAACTCCTATGCACAAGAAAACCATATACAGAAAGACAGCACACATTACACTGAATACACTCATCAGGAGAAGTTAAAAACCGGTGAAACAATAGAGATAAATAGTTCCGACACGACTGATCTAAAGAAGATACCCGGCATAGGGAGTGCTTTTTCCAACAGGATAGTAAAATACCGTAATCTATTGGGTGGATACAACAATCTGAATCAGTTGAAGGAAGTATGGGGGATGGACGATGATCTATTCAAGAAAATCATACCATATCTGAAAATCACGCCCAATACTAAAAAGATAAAAGTCAACACAGCCTCTTTTGAAGAATTGAACAAACACCCATATATCAAATACAAACGGGCCAAAATCATCATAGATATACGAGAGCGAAAAGGCAAAATAGAGTCTATAGACAGATTGTCTTTACTCGAAGAGTTTACAGATGCCGATACAAAAAGGCTAACACCCTACTTGTCATTTGATTAAAACAAAAAAACAGTAAGAAATCTTACTGCCTTCACTAAATAAATATAATAAGCCAAAACTTATTTCACTATTACCTTTTGGGCAACCTTTCCGGCTTTCAATATATATATGCCTTTAGGAAGTTCAATATTGCACACACCTAGATATGTTCTTAGGTTTATGCTTCTTACCTTTACACCCAATATACTATAAACTTCAAGATAGCCGGCCGTTGGAATATTTTCCATTGTTACTTTAGAGATACCATTGATCACAACCTCTAAAGTCATCGTATTATCTTGCTGTTCACCGGCAGTACGAAATGGGTCTGAAGGAAACTCCGCCCTAGCCGAATTGGCTGATAAAGAGAGCCCTGCAAACAACGCAATGAATAATATTTTTCTAATTCCTGCCATTAATCATACTCCTAATAAACGCAAATATAGATATTAAAGCTTATAAAAGAATAAAATAGAATAAAAAAAACCTTGTTTTTACAATTTTTCACGTAACCCTTCGTTAGCAAGAATTGTATTCGGAAAAATTTTCCTTGCTTCATCCAACAAAATCTGATTATCAGGGTATCGTGCCGAAAAATGACCAATCATCATTTTTTTTACATTTGCCAGCTTTGCTATCTGTGCAGCCTGAGACGCAGTAGAGTGCCCTGTGGCCTTGGCTCTTGTAGCATCTTCGTCTACAAAGGTAGCCTCATGATAAAGCAAGTCAACCCCCTCTATAATAGGCACTATCTTTTCATTGTAAGCTGTATCTGAACAATAAGCATAAGAACGTGCAGGCTCGGAAGGAATTGTCAGATGCGAGTTAGGAATAACCTTTCCCTCTTCTGTTATAAAATCAGCACCCTTTTTTATATTAGCTAATTCCCGAATGGGGATATTATGAAACTTTATCATCTCGGGAATCAAGTGCGCTTCCTTTTGCTTCTCCCGAAAAAGGAATCCGGCGCATGGAACACGATGCTTCAGGGGAATTGTAGTCACAGAAACAGAACGATCATCATATATTAGCTCACTCTTTTTAGGGTCAAAAGTTTCTATCTTCACCTGGAAAGGATTATCCTTACAGAAGAAGTCAATTTCGGGGCGCAATATTTCTTCCAGTCCCGCAACGGAATATATCGTAATATCACCCGTACGCCCAAGCAGCCCTAATGTAGAGATCAGCCCGATAAGACCAAAACAATGGTCGCCATGCAGATGGGATATAAAAATACTATTAAGCCTCCCAAAACGCAGTTTGCTTCTCCTAAACTGCAACTGTGTACCCTCCCCACAGTCTATCATAAAGAGTTTATCTCTTATGTTCAACACTTGCGATGAAGGATTATGCAGAGTAGTTGGAGTAGCCGAGCCACAGCCTAGTATATCGAGTTCAAACTTCTCCATTATTCGATATGTATAAGCTTATGAACTTGTAAGCTCAGCTTCCACTGTGAGTTCAACTTTATTTGTTCTACGCAATAGTCTACATTCTCCAAGTTGATTTTGTCTGCATCAAAAATCGGACTTAAAAAATAATTGTCGGCCTTTGGAAAAATAGAAGTATCAGGAATTGTATCTCCTACTTTAACAGGAATTCTTATTTCGTTTACTACAGGAATCCTGCTTTTTATCGTTTCGTAATCTTGCTTGGGACTACATGTAATATAATCTATCAAGGATGGCACAAGGCGCGTACCATTTGTCTCTATTGCTTGTTTATAGCCGTGCTTCCTGAAAACAGCAAGATATTCATCTTTGAGCTGGATAGTCGGTTCTCCTCCTGTCCATATAATCCACTTACAAGGATACTGTTTTATCTCTTCCAGTATTTCATCTATAGTCATCACATCGCCGTCGGCAAAGTCTGTATCACAAAAGCTGCAAGCGAGATTACACTTTGTAAGCCTTATAAATATAGAAGCCTCTCCGCTACGCCCCCCTTCTCCCTGCAAGGAGTAGAATATCTCATTTACTATCAGCTTCATATATTGCGGTCGTTTTTGGTGTTTCAGAAACTTCTACAGCATACAACTCAGGAATATCCGCCACAAATGTATCATACAGATATCGGGCAATATTTTCTGCCGTAGGATTAAAGGACAAAACATCATTTAAGTGCCTATGGTCGAGTTTCTCGTCAATATATTTCTTTACACTGTCTAGTTCTCTATAATCTTTTATAAAGCCTACTTGATTCAATTCCTTTGATTTCAAATGCACGGTAATAACATAGTTATGCCCGTGTAATCGGGAACAAGGATGCTCCTGAGGGAGTCCCTCAAGAATATGTGAGGCCGAAAAAGAGAACTGTTTGCTTATTTTGTACATGTACCTTATTCTAAATTTATTAAATACTAAAAAGTGACAAAAGTAACACCTTTTTCGTTGATTTCATTTGTTACCTTTTTTTATCAAAATTACAAATAACCTTTCAAGAGACTATCCTCATATCCATACTTCTATTAATAGATAATTATTAGAAAGAAATGTATCTGTTCGAGTCAGTTTCTATTCGAGGTATTTATTTCAGCTTTTTGCAAAAACATCGACTAGTCTCAACATTTTCATATTGATCATAATTAGGTATTTGCACATAGCCGCTTTTCTCATAAAGCCTTATCGCATCGGAGAGTTTACAACTGGTTTCGAGAATGCAGACTGAATACCCCAACTCTAAAGCCCAAACTTCCAATTCCTTCAATACATTTGAAGCAATCCTTTTGCCGCGATATTCCGGTCTTACAAACATTCGTTTTACTTCCATCGTATCTTCCGAGTACTTTTTAATTGCTCCGCACCCGACAACTATTCCTTCCGAATAAGCAAGAACGACATTCTTTATAGCTTCCACACCGTTATACTGACTGCATATCGTATGAGCCTCCCTATCCATTACGTCTAGTTCCGCATCGAGATATGGTATAAGCTCGATAAAATCTTTATTGGACGAATCAGTTCTGGTTATTGTCATTTACTTATCAGTTATTTCAAGAAATCATCAAAATAGCGAGTTATATGCTCATGCAGATGCACTCTATCACGCCCTATCATATTGTGACCATGCCCCGGATAGATGAAGAAGTCGGGATGCGTTCCTTTCTTTATTGCAGAATTTAGGAATTGAAGGCTTTGTTGCATCACTACTGTCGGGTCTTCGTCTCCATGTATAAGCATCAAGCGTCCTTTCAGATCTCCCGCACGTGCTACCATACTTGTTTCTTTATATCCTTCAGGATTTTCCTGTGGACTATCCATATATCGTTCGCCGTACATCACTTCATAATATTTCCAATCGGTAACAGGTCCACCCGCTACACCTACCTTGAAAGTCTCGGGATGACGAAGCATCAGATTGAGAGTCATAAAACCACCGAAACTCCATCCATGAACGCCTATCCTGACAGTATCTACGTATGGCAAAGATTTCAAGTATTCAACACCTGTCATCTGATCCTGAGTCTCTATAACACCAAGTCTGCGATGTGTGATATTCTCAAAATCTATCCCTCTATAACTTGTACCTCTGTTATCGATTGTAAAAACAATATATCCCTTTTCGGCCATATATATATCCCAACCCCTCGCCTGACCAAGCCATGAGTTATCTACCAATTGCGAATGCGGACCTCCATAGACATAAACTATTACAGGGTATTTTTTGTTCGGATCAAAGTTCAGAGGCTTAACAATGCGATAATACAAATCGGTACTATTATCGTTGGCTTTCAACGAACCTAAAGTAATTTCAGGCAACTCCACATTCTTGTAAGGATTCTTAGCTGTATGAAAGATATAGGTTTTATTTGTTTTAGTCTCCGTAACGCCAGCTTTACCCGGATTGTTTTGTGAAGTATAAATATCACATACGTATTTTCCCGAAGCACTCAGCATGGCATTGTGCACACCTTCTTCTTTCGACAGTTTTTCTCTCTTTCCGGTTTTGAGGTTAAGCTTATAAATATGCCTTTCTATCGGGCTTTCCTCGGTGGATACGTAGAATATAGTTTCTCCTTTTTTGTCAAACCCGAGAACAGAAGTGACATCCCAATTTCCCGTAGTGATTTGTTTTAGCAACTTCCCGCTAATATCGTACAGATACAAATGATTGTGCCCATCACGTTCACTTTGCCAAATAAATTTATTCGGATCATTTTTCAAAAATAGAACAGGATTTTCTGGTTCTACATATTTCGGATGAGTCTCTGTAAATAATGTCGTCTGCAGTTTTCCCGTCAAAGCGTCGTAGCTTCTTAGCACACATGTATCCTGCCCTCTGTTTACTTCTGCTATATAAACACTCTTTTCATCGGGACTCCAAGATATATTTGTCAGATATTTTTCTTTCGGTGTACCTGTTTTAAGGAATACTGTTTCCTGAGTTGCAGGGTGAAAAACACCGACTGTGACATGATGGCTTTTCATTCCTGCCATCGGATATTTTATATTTTTCAGTTGAGCAATACGAGTCGAAACATCGACCAAAGGATAATCTGTCACCATTGTTTCGTCCATACGGTAAAAAGCCAGAAGGTTCCCTTTAGGAGACCAAAAAGTGCCTTTATTTATTCCAAACTCATTTCTATGGACAGATTGTCCGTTTACAATACCCTTGTCAGTATCGGTTGTGACATCATACTTTTTCCCGTCAGGAGTTTGTACAAAAAGATTATTCTCTATCGTGTATGCCAAATTGTTACTTTTATCTGACAGGTCGTGATTCTCCATTTTTTCTGTAGAAGAAAAAGTTCCTGCCAACTTCTTATTTACAAAATCGTACAAATAGATCTTTTCGGGAGAAACGATCATCAAATTGTTTGACGTTGCAGAAACAAACTGAACGTAAGTTAAACTCTTAACGCTCTCTCCTTCGCCCAAACCACTATTGGCATTAATATCCTTAACTGTAAGTAAAACCTGAGCTGTTTCCTTTTCCGTATTAGGTGCTATCATGATAGAATCCCCCTTAACGTAGGTAAGTTTATCACCAGCCCAACTTACCCGGCGAGGCATTTCGGCACGATACTTGCTGTACGTTTTACCTCCCGGAATAAGGTCTTCGAGAGATAAAGGAATTTCTTGACTATAAGATTTCATAGGAAACAATATGCTTATAAGAAGAAAAAAAAGAGAACCGAATGATTTCATACAATATCAATTTGTTTTTTTACGAGCAAAGATAATGATTTTAAATGTTTTCGTTTCTTACAAAGAGCATATAATAGTATACCAGATAAGGGAAAGAAAAGACAATAACAAGAAAAAGATCAAGGGTTAAAGATCAAATATTCTGAATATAAACGACTCTTTTTCAGTCCAAATCTATTTTAACAGAAAGAAACAAGTTCATCAGCCTTGCTTAAATTAGTTTTTTTTAGAACAATTTTATTTTTTTAAACGTTTAAATAATAAATAGTATCTTTACACGTTCAAAATATCAAGGGGAAGATATATAACTTAACAAAATCAGGAAGAATGTCTATCTATAATGCATTACGCTACATAGGAATCGTTACACTTTGCGCTACAGTAATGATATCCTGTGACAAAAAAGCGACATCGAAATATGAGATATCCGGAAAACTGGAGAATCTTACAGGGAATTATTTCCTAATGTCTCATGAAGTCGGCGACTCCGTTGTTATAGATACAATTCCGATAAATGCAAAAGGAGAATTTTCGTTCAAAGGAGCGGTTGACACACTTACAGAAATGTCCCTTTATTTCAATCAGAACACAAAAAGCACCTATATACTTGTAAACAAAGGATGGGATGTAGAACTAAAAGGAGATGCATTATACCCCGACTTGATAAACGTGAAGGGTGGAGATGTGAATGATGACCTCACAACATTTAAGAATCAAAACAAAGAGTTGCTAAAGAATCGGGCGGACATCTTGATTGCTGCCGACAGAAAAAACTCAGACAACAATGATACCCTCAAAGTTAAAGACTACGTAGTAGAATTAAAAAATATAAACTTCGAATTATCGAACATTGCAGCTAACTATATAAAAACAAATCCGGAAAAGATAGCAAGCGTGATGTTAATCAACACATTTTTCAAAGACGAATCATCTATTCCCCGCCTCGATGAAAACCTCGCTTTACTAAAAGGAAAAGCGGTTGACTTCCAACTGACAGCCGACCTAAAACAATTTAGAGATAAAGTAAAACGATCATCGATCGGAGCAATAGCACCGGTTTTCAACCTGAAAGATGCAAATGGAAAAAATGTACAGCTGTCCGACTTTAAAGGGAAATATGTGCTATTAACATTTGCTTCTACAACTTGTGAAGTGTGCAAGTTAGAAAAAAAGGATGCTGTAAAGGTTTATAACGAATTGAAGAAACAGAAAAAGAATATCGAATTCATATCCATAATCAAAGATATAGAAGATGAACCGATATCAAAGAGTTTCACAGATTCTGTAAAATGGACGATCATACCCGTAAAAGGCGGATGGTCTGCAAAGGAATTCGATACTTATTATATACGCGAGATACCATACAATGTACTTATATCGCCTTCGGGTAATATAACCGACAGAGATTTCCCCGTTACCGCTTTAATAAAAAAGATGGATGAGCTGGTTGATTCCGGCAAATAGTCGTTAACACTTAAGGATTCCTTTTTTTTCCTTATATTTGTGTAGTACTAATAAAAGTACAACTTTACTACTATATACAATATAATAGATGTTGGTCAAAATTTTTGGAGCTGCTGTTCAAGGAATAGAGGCTACACTTATCACCATAGAAGTTAACTGCTCGAAGGGAATTAAGTTCATGCTGGTTGGGCTACCTGATGCATCAGTGAAGGAGAGCCATGAACGTATTATTTCGGCATTGCAAGTAAACGGATACAAATTCCCAAGACAACAAGTCGTCATAAACATGTCTCCTGCCGACATACGCAAAGAAGGCACAGCTTACGATCTGCCTTTAGCTATCGGAATATTAGCGGCATCAGACAGTGTAAAGCCGGACAAACTTGAAGAATACATAATAATGGGAGAACTTTCTCTCGATGGTAGCATACTCCCCATTAAAGGTGTTTTACCGATAGCCATAATGGCTCGAACAATGGGATTTAAAGGAATTATATTGCCGAATAAGAATGCACGGGAGGCAGCAGTTGTAAATAACCTCGAGGTATATGGTGTAGACAACATCAAAGAGGTAGTAAACTTCTTTAATGGAGATCACGATCTGGAAAAAACAATCGTAGATACTCGCACCGAGTTCTATAATGCCCAGCAATTATTCGATTTCGACTTCTCGGACGTAAAAGGACAAGAAAACGTAAAGCGAGCATTGGAAGTTGCCGCAGCAGGAGGTCACAACCTCATTATGATCGGCCCTCCCGGTGCAGGAAAATCGATGATGGCTAAACGAATGCCTTCCATCCTACCTCCATTCACCCTGCATGAAGCGCTTGAAACAACAAAGATACACAGCGTAGCCGGAAAAATAGGCACAGAAACAGCACTGATGGCTCAACGTCCGTTCCGCAGTCCGCATCATACAATTTCTGATGTAGCACTGGTTGGAGGCGGGGCATATCCTCAGCCGGGAGAAATAAGTTTGGCTCACAACGGAGTATTATTTCTTGACGAATTGCCAGAGTTCAGCCGAAGTGTGCTCGAAGTAATGAGACAGCCGCTTGAAGATAGAAGAATAACCATATCACGCTCAAAGTTTACAGTGGAGTATCCTGCAAGCTTTATGCTGATTTCTTCGATGAATCCGTGCCCATGCGGGTACTACAATCATCCCGAAAAAGAATGTGTTTGCCCCAATGGAGTAGTACAAAAATATCTGAATAAGATATCGGGGCCATTACTCGACCGGGTAGATATTCATATAGAAATAGTACCAGTTCCATTTGAAAAAATATCGGATAAAACCCCTGCTGAGGCAAGCAACCTTATTCGAGAGCGGGTAATTGTTGCTAGAGAACACCAAAGTAAACGCTTCGAGAATGAAGAAGGTATCTACTGCAATGCTCAGATGACACCCAAAATGCTCGCTAAATATGCTTCACCCGATAACGAGGGATTGCAATTATTAAAAACAGCAATGGATCGATTCAATTTATCAGCAAGAGCATACGATCGCATACTAAAAGTGTCTCGAACCATTGCGGATCTGGATAATTCTGAAAAAATTCATTCAAAACATTTGGCAGAAGCAATAAATTACCGAAATTTGGATAGGGAAACGTGGGCGAGTAAAAAATAAATTAATAAATAAGTAATACTAAAAATCTAGATCATGACTTTTACCGAATTAAGTAATTCCATTTTTGTGCAAGTAATAAATGATTACCATAAGGCAGATCATGTTGATACTCCAATAAACAACCCGTTTGAAGAAAAAACTATCGAGTATTTCCTATACCTCAAAAATTGGATTGATACAGTTCAATGGCATCTGGAAGACATTATTCGCGACCCTGAAATAAACCCAACAGAAGCTCTAAAAATAAAAAGAAGAATAGATACGTCGAATCAGGACAGAACTGACTTGGTTGAATTAATCGACAGCTATTTCCTTGATAAATATAAAGACATAAAGATACAACCAAATGCCCGTATCAATACAGAAAGCCCGGCATGGGCTATCGACCGTTTATCGATACTTGCTCTCAAAATATATCACATGCAGCAAGAGGTAGACAGAAAAGATTCGGATGCAAATCATCACGAACAGGTTTCTAAAAAATTAGATATACTGTTAGCCCAGCGTGAAGATTTATCCACAGCTATTGAAGAATTATTAGAGGACATAGAAGCAGGAAACAAGTATATGAAGGTATACAAGCAAATGAAAATGTATAACGACCCTGCTCTTAATCCTGTTTTATATGGAAAAGAATCAAAATAACCTAACACTAATTTTGCAATTATGGCTAAAGTATTAGTAATCCGCACTTCCTCGTTTGGGGATGTTGCAATTCTTGTACCTGTCATTTTTTCTGTTGCAGCAAAGTACCCTCAAGACCGTTTTTCGGTAATGACGCGTAAAGCTTTTGCCCCTCTATTCGAAAACTTAGGCTTCAACATTAATGTTATTCCGGTAGACGTTACCGGCAGACACAGGGGCATAGTAGGAATGTTCAGAATAATCAGGAGGGTTGCAACTCTTGGTTTTTCTCATGTCGCCGACGAACATGATGTCCTGAGATCTAAAGCCATCCGTTTTTTTATGAAAATGACAGGACGTAAAGTGGCTTATATAGACAAAGGGCGTAAAGAAAAAAGAGAAATGATTGCTAATAAAAACTTACAGCCCCCTTTAAAAAGTACTATCGAACGATATCAAAAAGTATTTGACGATTTGGGATTTCCTGCTCCCATGATTTTTACGAATGTATTACAGTTTATACCCAAAGACTTTTCTAGCTTAAGGGCTATAGCTACCGAAAAAACGGGGAAATGGGTTGGAATTGCTCCTTTTTCTAAGCATAAGGGCAAAATATACCCTCTGGAAAAAATGGAAAAAGTAATTGAGAAACTATCCAAAGAAGGGAATATTACTATATTTCTGTTCGGTGCAGGGAAAGAGGAAGATAGAGTTCTGTCTAAATGGGCTAAAATGTATCCAAATACAGTAAATACAATGGGGAAATTAAATCTGGAAAGAGAGCTTATGCTTATATCATATCTGGATGTAATGCTCTCAATGGATTCTGCAAATATGCATCTGGCATCTCTTGTTCAGGTTCCCGTAATATCAATCTGGGGTGCAACACACCCGTCGCTAGGATTTTATGGTTTCAATCAGGACTTAGACAATGCTATTCAAATAGATATTGAATGTAGACCCTGCTCGGTATATGGAGACCTACCCTGCCAACGAGAAGATTATGCTTGCTTAGAGAGAATTTCGGAAGATATGGTCGTATCCCGTATCCATAAAGAACTGAATAAAAAAGAATCATGAAAATAGCTATCCTATCACCATTTTTTCCCTACAGAGGAGGAATTGCCCAATTTAGCGAGTTGCTCTACAGAGGGCTATCGGGAAACAATGAGGTGAAGGCATTTTCATTTACAACATTATACCCTAATTTTCTATTCCCGGGAAAAAGCCAATATGTCCCTGACAATGAATATTCGGATATAGAAAGCTGTCGTACACTGAATAGCATAAACCCTGTCAGCTATATAAAAACAGCAAAGGAAATAAATAAATACAAGCCTGACATACTGATTATCTCCTATTGGATGTCATTTATGGTGCCTGCCTACAGCTCTGTTTGCCTGATGCTAAACAAGCAGATAAAAATAGTGTCACTTGCACACAATGCGATTCCTCACGAAAAACGAGTTATAGATAAGCCTCTTACAAAACTATTTTTCAATAGATGTGATGCTTTCATCGTATTAAGTGAAACAGTCAGGAAAGATGTATTATCGCTTTGCAAAGGGGCAAATATATTTTTACATCCGCATCCGATATATGATAATTATGGCGAAACAATAGAAAAAGAGCCAGCTTGCGATAAACTGGGAATAAGAAGTGACAAAAAGAATCTTTTATTTTTTGGTCTCATCCGAGAATATAAAGGCCTCGACTTACTTATAGAAGCAATGGACTACCTTGACGATAGCTTCCAACTTATCATATCCGGAGAAAGCTATGGCGATTTTGAAAAGTATAAAAAACTCATAGAGAAGTCTCGATTAAAGGATAATATAAAAGTATTTGAGCAATATATTCCGGATAATATGGTCGCCACTTTTTTCTCGGCAGCAGATGTTTTAGTATTACCTTATCGGTCTGCTACACAAAGTGGGGTTACTGCGATTGCCATACAGATGGAACTCCCTATAATAGCGACACATGTAGGAGAACTAGGAAATAGTGTAAAAGATGCACAAATTGGAGTTGTAGCACCAACTGCAACCAATACAGACATTGCCGAAGCTGTATTGGAATTCTTTTCGGATGAAAAGAAGATCTCTATTTATAGGGAAAAAATTAAAGAAGAAAAGAAACGATTATCCTGGAAAAGCTTCATCCAATTTACCGAATCTTCTTTATCCCGCTTGTAACATCTGCCTTCTAGTGCACTCCTAACAATCCAAATGAATTTTCCTCGGCTCGTTATAGGCAAGAATGATTATTGAGTTTCATAATCCTGTTTGCGTTTAAAATAAGTATCCTACTGAAATATACATATTTCTTGTTCTGGCTTTTCCATCATTATATCCGGGTGCAAAATTTCTCAATCCGCGATCGTATCCTATAGCCAAAACATATCTGTCGTATTCGGCATTAACACCGCCACCTAATCCCCAGTCAAATTTTCCGACACCAATACCGAAGAAGTCTTCTTTTTTTCTAAATTCTTCATCGTCATAGACATATGTCCAATGCGTTTTGCCGCCTAAGCCATATGCCATAAAAGGTCCTGCATGAAACATCAAACGAAAATCCCTGTTTATAGGCCAGAGGTAACCTACATGAAGCGGTATTTGTAAATAAGCAGGCTTATCGTTATTAATAAAATAGTGACCCGGAGCATCTGATGTCGCCTCTACATATTTTTTGCCTTTAGAACCTTTTACTGTGTATTCCATACCCGTTATCAAATACATTTTATCTGATAATCTGAAATCTACCGTCACGCCTATATTGAAGCCAACTTTGGCATAACTGTCCAGCTCACCTCTTGGCACTCCATCTTGTCCGGAAAGGTTTATCCCGGCTCTTACTCCTACAATCGCTACATTATCTTGTGCATTTCCGGCTGTTACTAGCAAAAGCATTACAGCTAATAGTTTTGTTGTTTTGTAAATTGCATTCATTATTATAACACATTATGTTAAGATTTTGTCAAAATAGTCAATCGTTTTAATTAACCCATCCCTCAGTTGCACCTTCGGTTCCCAGCTTAGCTTTTCTTTTGCTAAAGTTATATCGGGTCTTCTCTGTTTAGGATCATCACTAGGTAAAGGCATAAATATCAGTTTCGACTTTGAACCTGTAAGTTCGAGAATGAGGGTTGCAAGTTCAAGCATTGTGAACTCTCCCGGATTTCCTGTATTTACAGGACCAATAAAAGAGTCGTCGGTCGCCATCATTCGGGTCATCGCTTCAACAAGGTCATCTACATACTGAAAGCTTCTGGTCTGAGTGCCATCACCATATATCGTAATATCTTCTCCCTTGAGTGCTTGCACAATAAAATTAGATACAACCCTCCCATCATTGGGGTTCATATGAGGTCCGTAAGTATTAAATATGCGTACAATCTTTATTCTCACTCCATTCTGACGGTGATAGTCCATAAATAAGGTTTCGGCACAACGCTTTCCTTCATCATAGCAAGAACGTATCCCTATCGGATTTACATTTCCCCAATAAGATTCGGGCTGAGGGTGTACATTGGGGTCGCCATATACCTCACTTGTAGAAGCTTGTAGCACCTTTGCTTTCAGGCGCTTTGCCAAACCAAGCATATTGATGGCTCCTACTACAGACGTTTTTATTGTTTTTATCGCATTGTACTGATAATGTACAGGAGAAGCAGGGCAAGCCAAATTGTATATCTCATCAACATCCGCATGAAAAGGATGAACTATATCATGTCTGATTAATTCAAAATATGGATTATCTAAAAGATGTATGATATTATCTTTTGAGCCTGTAAAATAATTATCTAAGCATAAAACTTCATTCCCATCTTTCAAAAGTCTTTCACAAAGATGTGAACCAATAAATCCCGCACCACCGGTGACCAATATCTTTTTGCGATTCATTATTTTACAGAAATAGCTGTTATTTAATTTATTCTAAAACACAAAGAAACAAAAAACTTGACGAATGTAGTTTTTTTATTGAAAGAAAAACTACCTAAAGTACAGTTTTGCAATAGTTTGAATTTATCAGATTCTATTTATGAATTTGATCAGCAAGTTTTCTTATTATTTTATAAAGTTATACGTATCTAGAGTATATTTACTCCTATTTACCGGATACTATTTTTTTTATCTCATTCAGTTTATTTAGAGCCTCCATTGGTGTCAGATTGTTTACATCTAATGATTTAATTTCATCTCTTACCTGGCTGAGAACAGGGTCATCAAGTTGGAAAAAGCTTAGCTGATACCCTTCTCTGTTTTCTTTAATATCTTTAATCGGTTTCGATATACCTTGTTTGCGATTATCCGATTCCAATTGCTTTAATATCGAATTGGCTCTTTTAACAATGCTTTGAGGCATTCCCGCCATCTTAGCCACATGTATACCAAAGCTATGTTCACTTCCTCCGGGAACAAGTTTACGGAGGAATATAACTTTATTGTCTATTTCTTTAACCGAAACGTTGAAGTTCTTTATCCGCTTAAAAGATTTTTCCATCTCGTTCAGCTCATGATAGTGCGTTGCGAACAAGGTTTTTGCTCTTGCTTTAGGATGTTCGTGAATGTACTCAACAATAGCCCATGCAATAGAAATACCGTCATAGGTACTTGTTCCACGCCCTAATTCATCAAACAAAACAAGACTTTTAGGCGATAAGTTATTCAAAATATCAGAAGCCTCGTTCATCTCTACCATAAACGTAGACTCACCTACAGAGATGTTGTCAGAAGCTCCTACACGAGTAAATATCTTATCCACCAATCCTATTTGAGCCGATTCGGCAGGGACAAAACTTCCGGCCTGTGCCATCAGTGTAATAAGTGCAGTTTGACGAAGCAATGCCGACTTACCCGCCATATTAGGCCCGGTAATAATTATTATCTGCTGCTTGTTACTATCCAGAGATACATCATTGGCAATATAACTTTCCCCAAGCGGTAACTGCTTCTCTATTACAGGATGACGACCGTTCTTTATCTTTAAAACATCCGTATCATTTATCTCGGGACGGATATATTTATTCTCTTTTGCAACTTTGGAGAAAGAAAGTAAACAATCGGTCTGAGCAATAAGACTTGCATTTGCCTGTATTGCCGGTATATACTCTACAATACTAAGGACAAGCTCATTGAATAGATTAGATTCCAAGGCCTGAATTTTCTCTTCGGCTCCCAGTATCTTTTCTTCATACTCTTTCAGTTCCTGAGTAATGTAGCGCTCTGCATTTACCAACGTTTGCTTGCGTATCCAGCCTTCAGGGACTTTATCTTTATGAGTATTTCTGACCTCAATATAGTAGCCAAATACGTTATTAAAACTGATCTTCAGAGATGATATACCTGTAGCTTCAGTTTCTCGTTGTTGTATCTTTAATAAGTAATCTTTTCCGGAGTAGGCTATATCTCGAAGTTCGTCCAGTTCCGGGTTTACTCCTTTTCTTATTATATTTCCTTTATTAATCAGAGAAGGGGGATCGGGTTGCACTTCTTTTTCGATACGATCATGTATCACCGGACAAGGGTTGAGCCTTTCTCCTATTTCCCTCAAGCTTGGTTCGTCCGAAGCCAAAAATGCATTTCGTATCGGTTCTATCGCTTTCAGTGCCACCTTAAGTTGAACGATTTCGCGCGGAGAAACTCTGTTTACGGCAACCTTAGATATAATTCGTTCCAAGTCTCCGATCAACGCAAGCTGTTCTTCGAGCAAAGTTTTCAGTTCAATATCCTTAAAGAAGTATTCTACAACGGACAAGCGGCTATTGATAGGTTTTACATCTTTGAGCGGGAATACAAGCCAGCGGCGAAGCATGCGTGCACCCATTGGAGAGACTGTCTTATCCAAGATATCTAACAGGCTTTTGCCTCCTTCATTCATCGTTGAGATAATTTCAAGGCTACGCACTGTAAACTTATCCAAACGCACATATTTATCCTCCTCTATACGAGAGAGAGATGTTATATGCCCTATCTGAGTATGTTGAGTAACATCCAGATAATGAAGAATTGTCCCTGCAGCAATAACTCCGTTTGTCAGATGCTCCACACCGAAACCTTTCAGATTGCGGGTTTCGAAATGCTTCAAAAGGCGACCTTTTGCTGTATCTTCGGTAAACACCCAATCGTCGAGCTCGAAAATAAAAAAACGAGAGCCAAACGACTCTTCAAACATTTTTTTCTTACTTCTCTCTAAGAGCACCTCTTTAGGAGAAAAGTTTGTAAGTAGTTTATCTATATATTCTTTTGTACCCTCTGCAACGAGAAATTCTCCGGTAGAAATATCCAAAAAAGAAACTCCACAGGTGTTCTTTGCAAAGTGAATGGCACAAAGGAAATTATTCTCTTTATGATTTAGTATATTATCATTAATAGAGACCCCGGGGGTAACAAGCTCGGTAATACCTCTCTTTACAAGGGTCTTCGTTTGCTTAGGGTCTTCCAATTGGTCACAAATAGCGACACGCCTTCCGGCACGTACCAACTTTGGCAAATATGTATCCAATGCATGGTGTGGAAATCCTGCCAATTCTACAAACTGAGCAGTACCGTTTCCTCTACGCGTAAGCGTGATTCCCAATATCTCGGCAGCATCGATAGCGTCATCCGAAAATGTTTCGTAAAAGTCTCCTACTCTGAACAATAATATAGCATCAGGATGCTTGCTCTTGATCTCAAAATATTGTTTCATCAGTGGGGTTTCAGCTACCTTTTTTGACACAGTATTTATATAGTTTAGATGTTTTTATGAATCAATTATAAGAAAACAAAGATAGAAAAAAATAAATGAAAGTGTGATGAATCTTTATTTTGGCTTCGAAAAACGGAGTTAAAACTTATTTGTTTTTATCTTTTTTTAAATCCTCTTAGGGTTTAATCGCTATCAGGTTCTGCATATCATTATTCATTTTATTTAACCATAGAAATATATTCTAAAGGAAAATATATATTATATTTGTAGCTGTTTATAGAAAAAGAAAAAATGATGAAACGGTATATAAAGAAGTGGGTAGCTACTCATTCTTTGCAATTTATTTTAGGTATCTTTATCGTGGCAGTGAATACTTCCTGCTGCATAACAGGATATTGCCAGATAGATGAGAATCAGCAATATGCCGGATCGAAAGAAATAAACAAAGAAAAATAATATAAATAGAATGAGATTATTATTACTAGTATTGATCGCAGGAATCTCGCTTACAACTTATGCTCAAAACAGCAGTAGTAAGACAGAGGAACTTGCTAAAACAGAAAACAAAGTGAAAACAATACATTTAAACAAAATAGATTTTTTAAAGAAAGTGGCTAACTACGAAGCCAATCCGAACGAATGGAAATACTTAGGAGACAAACCCGCCTTAATAGACTTTTATGCAGACTGGTGTGGACCATGTAAGGCTGTAGCTCCTGTTTTGGAGGAATTAGCAAAAGAATATGATGGAGAAATATATATTTACAAAATAGATACGGAAGCAGAGCTTGAGTTATCAGCTCTATTTGGAATCAGAAGTATACCAAGCCTACTGTTCATACCGATGAACGGAACGCCACAGATGGCACAAGGTGCCCTCCCTAAAAATGCCCTAAAAGAAGCTATAGACAAAGTTTTGTTAGAAAAGGAATAAAAGACTTTCGTATATGACATAAAAAAAGGACTTCAAATTGAAGTCCTTTTTTATATTTTGTCAATATATTACTCCCACTCGATGGTTGCCGGTGGTTTTGAAGATATATCATAAACGACACGATTTACACCTTTCACCTTATTGATAATCTCATTAGAGACTTTAGCTAAAAACTCATAAGGCAAGTGTGCCCAGTCGGCAGTCATAGCATCTGTAGATGTTACGGCGCGTAAAGCAACTGTATTCTCATAGGTACGTTCATCGCCCATTACTCCCACCGAACGGATTGGCAATAATATTGCTCCGGCCTGCCATACTTTATCATACAGACCCCATTCGCGTAGCATAGAGATATAGATATCATCAGCATTCTGAGCAATCTCGACCTTCTCGGGAGTAATATCGCCAAGGATACGAATTCCAAGACCCGGACCCGGGAACGGATGACGCTTGATAAGATTTTCCTTCATGCCAAGCTCAAGACCTACACGACGCACCTCATCTTTAAATAACAGGCGAAGAGGTTCTACCAACTTCAAGTGCATCTTTTCTGGTAAGCCGCCAACATTATGATGCGATTTGATTACTGTTCCTGTTATCGACAAAGATTCTATAATGTCAGGATAAATAGTACCCTGCCCCAACCATTTTATATCAGTGAGCTTATGTGCTTCTTCATCAAAAACATCAATAAAGCCTTTACCTATTATCTTACGCTTTTGCTCAGGATCAGTAACACCTGCAAGAGCTTTATAGAAACGATCTTTAGCATTAACGCCTATCACATTAAGACCAAGATGCTCATAATCTTTCAAAACGTTTTCGAATTCATTCTTACGAAGCAAGCCATGATCAACAAACACACACGTAAGGTTTTTACCGATTGCCTTATTCAAAAGGACTGCCGTTACTGACGAATCTACTCCTCCCGAGAGTGCAAGTATCACTTTGTCGTCTCCTAATTGCTCTTTGAGTTCTGCGACAGTAGTATCGATAAAAGAAGCAGGTGACCAGTCGCGCTTCATCTTACATATATTCAAGAAATTACTCAACAAACGTGTACCATCTGTTGTATGAAAAACTTCGGGATGAAATTGTACAGCCCATGTAGGCTCTCCATCTATTTTATATGCTGCAGCCTCTACATCACCTGTACTGGCTATAGTTTTAAAATCGTGAGGAAGAGATGTTATTGTATCTCCATGCGACATCCAAACCTGCGTACCTGCTTGTATTCCATCAAACAGAGGCTCTGAAGAGTCTATTTTGGCAAGATGAGCTCTCCCGTATTCGCGAGAGTCGCTTTTCTCTACTTTTCCGCCCGATGTATAAGCCAAATATTGTGCTCCGTAACAAATACCCAGAACAGGATAGTTTTTTCTTATTTCACTAAGTTCAGGTTTAAACGCATCAGAGTCGTTTACCGAAAATGGACTCCCCGAAAGAATAACTCCTTTTACAGTTTCATCTCCGAATGGAAATTTATTGTAAGGCACTATCTCGCAGTATGTATTGAGTTCTCTTACTCTGCGACCAATAAGTTGGGTGGTTTGTGACCCGAAATCAAGAATAATGATTTTTTCGTGCATAAATATAGATAAGTAAGGGATGTTTATTTAATGCGCACAAAGATACATCATTTTTTGCTCTTACTAAAGAGCTATTTTATTTTTTTACGATCTTGAAACTTCTGTGTCATATTACCTTTTGATGTTTGGGTAGGATGCTATAGTTTCTGATGAGAAAATACGTATGTTGGTTATCCTTTAAATGACAAATGAGATATTTGAAAAGGGCTAGTACATTGAGACAACATATTATAGAGCAAAAATAAAAAGCCTTTCATTTCTGAAAGGCTTTTTTTTAGTGATCCCGCTGGGAGGGGTCGCATATCTTGAAATCGGCTATACAAGCCAGTTTGTATGATGTCTAAAAAGTAGTCCTTGACTCTGGCTACGATTGTATTTCGCTATTTTTCTGCTTACTTCACAACGTCTTGTGGCGGTAGTGTAAAGGTACTAATTTTTCTGATACATCAAACTTAAGATAAACATATTTGTTTATCTTTGTAAAAAGTGATGTTTATGAATAATCTTATCGAAATAATAAAAGGTATTCATCCTGGAAAGTTTATTGAAAGGGAGTTGAAGAAAAAGAATCTCACTCAACGTGCGTTGGCTGAGGAAACGGCTATTCCCTTTCAAACCATAAATGCAATTATAGCGGGTAGGCGTAACTTAACTACTGAACAGGCTCTTAAAATAGATCAGGCTTTAGGATTTGAAGATGGCTTTTTTGCTATTCTACAAACGCACTATGATATAAAGCAATACAAGGAACAAGAACTTGCAAGCCTTTATACAGAAGCCCCTCGCATCCGCAAGTCTTTATTCTGGGATGTTGATTTTAGTAAAATCAATTGGGGGAAATACAAAGATACTGTTGTCAAACGAGTTTTTGAGAGAGGAAGTAAAGACGAAATTGAGGAAATTACCCGATACTATAATCTATCAACTAAATAAAATTTGAATAATGGCTACCAAACTACATTATGAGACCGTTACACCCTTGTTGAGAAGGGTTCTCGATGATATTATGGCTAATTCTATATTTGATCCGTTCTATTTAGTTGGTGGTACTTCCTTGAGTTTACGTTTAGGGCATAGAATATCGGTTGATATAGATTTGTTTACCAATGCTCCTTATGGTAGTTTGGATTTCTCTGTTTATGAGAAATTCTTTCAAGACAACTATCCATATTATTATTGTACGGATAAAACAGATATCGTTGGCTTTGGACGGTCATATTATATTGGAGAATCGAAAGACGAGAACATAAAGGTCGATTTGTATTATCATGACGAAATAATCAATCCTTGTGATATTATTAACAATATTCGTATTGCTAGTCTTGATGATGTTGTAGCCATGAAAGTGGACGTTATTTCTCGTGGTGGTCGCAAAAAGGATTTTTGGGATTTACACGAGCTTTTAAATACTTATACGATCTCTCAAATGCTTGATATACATCAACAACGGCATGAATATACTCATGATCGGGAGCAGATTATTGCTAATTTTACAGACTTTACTTCTGCGGATGAAGATATTGATCCTATCTGTTTGAAAGGGAAAGAGTGGGAGCTGGTGAAATTAGATTTTGTGGAGATGTTGTGATGAGGCTACAAACTATCTTTCAATATCCCATATGCAGCCGCAATTCCACCAACCGAAGCTTGTAGGATTCCTTGAGCGATACCTGTTGAATCCCCAGTAACAAACAACGAAGGAATATTAGTTTCCATGTCTTGACTCAGTTCTATTTCATCCCAAAGACTTTCTAACTCCAACCCTAATACTGAAATCTGCGCTAATACATTAGACAAAGGTTCTTTTATTTCTGATATTCGACAAAACTCTGTTATTAATTCTTCTAAAGAGTTGCAAAAACCGATATGTTGTTCTTTGCTCGGAATTAATGAAGCTAAATTACCGACACCATAGATTTGAGAATTAAACTTAGCTAAATGTTCATTACTAAGTTTTGTCACTTTTCCTACTTTAAAATCATTGTAACTCTGCAACACAGGTTTTCCTTTGTGAGTGGTATTTAACTCGATATATGGTAATATTACATTATTTTCAATCCAATCATAATCATAAAAGTTTCCAGAAGAGTCCCTTAGCTGTGATAAAATAGCAAAATTAGACAATGGAGATGGTGTTTCATCATCTGTTATTGAATGACCATCAATAAGCATAAATCCTCCATGATTTGCATGTTTTATTCTACCTCCAATATCCCCCGCACTAAAACAAAACGTTTTATACTTATATCCATTATGATTTAAAGAAGTTTTAAAATCGGGATGAATATTGCAAACCTCTTGTAATATATAGTTAGGCATCATAAAACGAAAACCAATAGAAACCTGAGGCGGTTTTGATACGATATTTATTTCTCTCGCAAACTGTTTCATTTTGCGAAATCCAGCCCTCCCCATACATAGGACTACTGTATCAGCATATATCTCTTTATGTTCTCTTTTTTCTTTATAAGAAACACTAAATGTATTATTCTGCTTTTCAATATTTGTTACCTCACAATTAAATAAGACTTTTACATTTGGTTTATTTGATAGTTTCAAACACCACTCATCTAAAATCCCTTTAGCTTTCTTAGAATGTAAGATACTTATAGGATACTCTTTTTCAATAAACAAACTATTCTCTTTTGATGGAGTGATGAATTTTAATACATCATCGGAGAAATATGATAAGGCTAGACTTTGAAATTCCTCACTTCTGCTCCCTCCTAAAGTATTAATCAGCCTTTTCCCTGAGGGGAAACAGGAGAGTTTAACAGTATCTCCATAGTGAACGGAGCCACCAAAACCTGAGATTGTCTTGCAAGGGGAGCAATTTGTGCATATACCCATACTATCCACAGAACATAGTCTTGCTTTATGACTAGCTCCCTGTTCGATAATTGTTATTTGTCCAACAAATCCTTTGTTTATTAACGTTATGGCACATGATATACCAGATATGCCTGCACCTATTATTAGCGCATTTTCTGCCATAATTATTTTAAAGTAACAACTAGAGCAGCAGCGGCTAGAAGAATACCAACAATAGATATTATTATTGTAAGCGTTTGCATTAATCTTTTTTCGTTTTTTAGACTCTCTATGTCTTTTTGAACTTGATGTATAATACTAATACTTTTGGTTACAGGTAAATAATGCATAATTTTTTCTTTGTGTTGATATTTATCTTTTTCTGAATATGGGTTCAGAGTTGGTTCTACTAATTTATGGAACTCAATAGTTGCATAATGTGTTCCTTTTTGTAATTCAATCTTTTCACTTGAAGTATTAAACAAAAGACAAAACAAATTTCCTTTAAAACCAGGGTCTACTTGAGGACCATTTGATAAAATCAAGCCTTTACAAAACATACTTACAGTTAAATCAAATCGTCCGGCTATAGAAGCAGGCATACTCACTCTTTCTTGACTTCCAACTACAATAAAATCTCCTGGATGAATAACAATATTGGGTTCATTATCCTTAAGTTCTTTTATTTGTCCATTTTGGAAATAACTATCTCCTAACGTTAAATCGAAAGAAGCCGCAGATATATTCTTTTCATAGTTTATCATAAATTCTGACTCTACAAGCGAACAATACTTGATAAATAGCTTAATTATTTGTGAAGGCAAAATACCACCACTATTCTTATTGTTCCATGACCATACAATTAAATTAACAACCTCTTTGATATCTTCGCCTCGAGTGGTTATTATCCCATAAAGAGAATGCTTTTGATATTCTCTATCTGAGTTGTTTCTTTCTACCACATTTTGACGGTTTATAGAGCTACCTCTTGCTATTAATCTTTGCTCTAATATTGAATCAGTAGCATCTAAGAAGAATGAGAGAAAGTCACGCTTAATTCCACCTATCTTTAATGGATTGCTTGTCGATTGAGGCGTAATAATTAGAATTGGTATCTTTCCGTTATCTATTACCTCTTTAATATGATCTTGAGAAATTGAATAGTATTCATTACGATATTCAGCTTCAATAATAAACTCCCCTCTGCCTCGTCTTTCTCCAAACACCTCTTTTGAAATGTATTCATAGTTAAAGTCGTCATCTCTTGGTTCACGAGTTGTTAAAGCTTTTACTATTTGAAATCGTCCATCGAATGAGCACAGAGCTTGAGCAATACTAGATTTTCCAGATGCACTAGTCCCTGTTAGAATAATTCCTGTGTAGTCCATAAACTTATATTTTACGGTATATATATATCATTTCTTTTTCTAATGTAGTCCATTTACTGTTATGAGTTCTTCGTAAAGACGGAACAACACGTTCAATTTCCATTTCTTTTGTCATACCCTGTTCGTCCTCCAGTTTAGCCATTACTTTTTGAATAATTTGCTTCCTGTCAATATTCTTCTCGTTATCAGAATTAAATGAAGGCATAACGTAGCACAATAAACCTCCTGTTTTTAATGTTTTTATAATATTCTTATTTGCATCACTCATTCGATTATAATAATCTTGAAGTGTGTTTTTCACATTTCGCCTATATCTTGCACCAATCTCTCTTTTACGATGCTCATTTAAGTCCTCTCCATAATAGTAATATGCTAATCTTTGAGATGTAGTGTAATCAATCATATTAGGGTATGGAGGCGAAGAAATAACTATATCTATAGAAGAATCTTCAATAGATACTATTTCAGATATATCATTGTTTGATATAAGTTCTTTGTTTTTAATATTTTCATAAAAAGATGAATATTCATTTGGCAACAAACTTATAGTTTCTTTTATATCCGATATCAATCGATTAACACTAGACAAAAATACTTTACATACATCAACTTCTCGAATTTGGTATAGCTTGGGCAACATATTATCTGCAATACAACTCATACCTCTGTCTTGATTGGATGATGAGTTTAACAATGAAGAAATAACAATACTATATATAGAACTAATCAAGTTATCCTCTTGTGTATTTTTTAGTTGAATCAGGAAACTTATAGCATTAAAATTATCATCAGAATACCATTTCTTAAATTCATCTATATAAGGGTTACTCTCCTTTATGAGATAATTTTCTTGGTTATTGTAGCTCGCTATATCATTTTTTATCTTTTTTTGAATATTAGAGTGATTTATAGTAGGGTCAAAAAGATTATAGAGAGTCTTAACAAATTCATAAGATATCTTAGATACATCATTAGCATAAGGAATTCTTCCTTGAATCAAGGTTTGAAAGAAAGTTGTACCAATTCCCATAAAAGGATCAAACACCTTAGCTCCCGGAAGTGTCAATATTTCAATAAGCGAATATGGTATTTCAGGAATGTAAGTAGCTGGATACCAATGATATTTCCTTGAGTTAAATGGTTGAACTACATCTTTAAGAATAGGAGGTTTTGGATAAAACGACCAATTTATATTATTTAAAATAGGTTTAACGTCTCTTACATCCTTAATTAGAGGTTTGTCCATACGTGATTTCTGAGTATAATTTATGTTCAATAATTTGGGTGTCGTCTAAAAAGTTAATCAAATACTCTTTGACTGTTTGTTTTATATTTTCTATATTTTCCGGCTTTAAAGACCCATTTCCTTCAAAAGCATCTAAATTTATATATTCTTTGTTTTTTAATAGGATAGCTAAATGCAGGTCTCTAGAAGAATAACCCAATTCATAACTTTTATTGTTAGACGTTTTAATATCAACTTTCCTGTTTGTTTTGTTAATATCAAGAATAGGATGTACTCCAATAATTGGGGATTTCATCTTATATTTATTATACTTTACTATTGCCTCATCTCTCATTGACGTTAACATAGCTTTATGACTAGACAACTCGTTATCAACTAGCAAATTGAAAATCTTATCTTTAATATCAAAACTAAGTCTTAATTTTTTTTCTTCTGCGAAATATGTAAGCCCCTTTATGCCTCTAATAATAGCTTGTTCCTTATCTGATAAGTATACCGTTTGTACAACTTCTGGTTTAATAAGGGAAGATATACTCTTCTCTACAATCTCTCTTTCTTTAATATTTAAAAAATCACGATATTTTTCTGTTTTTATAGTCGTATATATCGCAATACATCCATATAATTGTCCACACATTAAATTGGAAACAATATTGGATACATCAGACGAAGTTTTAGATAATTTATCTAGCAGCTGAAAATCAGCATCATACCATGCAAAACCAATTTCTTTATCCTCTTGTCTCTGAAATAATTCAAAAGCTTCTGTTAACATATATTTAGCAGAAAATTCTTCTGGATTGAGTAGTAAAAATTTATAAAATGATTCCCTTAAGTTTATCCATTCTTTTATTAACGGAATATTTTCTTCATCTATTCTCAATTCGTTATTTTCTATCCAGATCGCTTTAGCTAATTTAAGAGGTAATTCCTTATTGTTGAATATTCCCATATGATAAGCTAGTCTACAGACATTATCAATATTGTCTAAATCCATTGTCCCACTTAAGAGCTTCCCCAATTTTCCTTTGCCATTAATGATATCTCCAATTTCCTTTATATCTTCTTCTCTAAGTTTTAATTCTTTAATTTTATTGAATAGCTCTTCTAATCGTCCAAAGTAGATGGGTTCAAAAGATGCAGCTCTATATTGGTATGCTTCATGCTTTCGTCCCGTAGCTGCATCATAAAACATACTTTCAGGCTTGACTCCTTCAACATATTCAAGACTATGTCCAAATGCAGCATTATATACATCATGAAAGATTGTAGCTAATACAAATAGCATTTTTTCATGAGGAGATATATCATATTTACCGTTGTCTAAATTCGTTAAGGCAAGATGACATGTACCCAAAGTGTGTTCGAACCGATTAATATTTGCCCCACCAGTTAAACATAGAGAATTAATATTACATAATCTTAATTCTCTAAGCCTCTGAACTTCCGGTGTAAATATCACATGCCAAGCATATTCTGGCAGGTATATTGCTCCATATAGCACATCATATATGTATTTTTTTTCGTACATTTTGTTTTTAGTCACTGTATAATACAAAGATAAATTTTTATTCTTAAGTATTTTATCGATATTTGGAATAAATATCTCATATTCTAAAGCTCTTATCCCGTTTCTTTTCCTCTTCTTGCTTCTGCTGTATATCTGATTGATTTATTGACTCACTAGTATGGTTTATTGATTGACTAGGTTGCTGACATACTGAATTCATGACATCATGTTGTAATGAATTAGTGAGTTCATCCATTCGTTCTTGCATCTTGATTTGTTCTGTGATAGAGCCATTCTTCATTGTATTACAATACTCAAAGGTTTCCGTTAGCAGTCTATCATAGTTGAATATACTATCAAATCCTTGTTCTACCTGTCGGAATAGACTCGTCCTATCAAAACCACCCTTAACTGTTCCTTTCTTCGTGTTCTTATGATTGGTTAAGGGTGATAATTTTTTCTTATTCGATTGGTCTTTTCGGCTGACTATAACATGGCAGTGCATGTTTCCCCCTGTATTCTCTGATCTGTCTCTGTTAAAGTGAATCTTCCCATAAAACTTAATATCTTGTGCTGATAAACCTTTATTGAAGTTCTTAGCATATTCAGGTATAAAGACCTCCCGAATATATCTTCTCATAGCTTCGGCTTGTTCCTGCTCTGTGGTTCCCATTGCTTGTAATTCTCTAGTAGATGGGCTGACATGAATAGCATAAAACTTAGCATCCCCTTTAAGTAGTTGGGCTTTGTTACTATCTATATCTTTCACAACTTGTGATTTATAGAGAGTTTCTTCTGAGAGATTAAAGAAGCCTTCGGTATAAATACCTTTCTCCATCCGTTCTAAATCCTCATGTTCCAAATATTGGGCTAGCCGTTTACAGCTTCCTGCATTATTGTATGTTCCTTTGGATGATGGTGGAAAATCTATATTCATTTGTGTAAGTGTTATTGCTCATTTATGAGATTGGTTATTTCGGCTTTTATGTTTTCTTTTCGTTTTCCATCCATTAATCCTACTGTAGCTAGTTCTGAATAGAGACTGATAAGTTGAAGTAATTTCTTATTATCCTTCTGCTGATTCTTATAAATTGCTGATAGTTGTTTCCCTTGATTGTTGATTGCATCTGCATGTCCTGTAAACTTATCACTCAACATCCTTAACAGATTGCTCTGTCCTTCCTGATTCGCTTTAAAATGGGTGAGAATAATATCTTCCATTGACTTTACTATCTTATCAAATCTACTAGCTATTGAATTACTAGTCCGTATCATTGGGTTAAGCTGTTCTTCTTCGTAATGTCGGATAAAACGAATAATATCATCTTGTCTTTTATTGATCTTCCTTAGTTCGGCTTTTGTTGATTCAGGTGCTTCACTCGGATTGATATTTGCCTTATCCATATACAGAAAAGCGAGTTTTGTAATTTCTCCTTTTTTCAGCGAATAGCGTTTACAGAGTTTCTCAATTAGCCTATCTGTTTCTTTGTCTATGGCTATGGTGGTAAAGATGGTTTTTCTATTCTGTTTTTCCATAGTTATAACTATTTTATAGTTATTCATATATCTAACTTGCTTAAATAGAATTGTGTAACAAATTCGGTTATAGCAAGTGTTATAACAGTGCTTTTTAATAAAGCACTAAAGCCGAAGGCTTTGCCCCGAAGGGCAAGAGGAGAACAGGACGATAGTCCAGTTCCCTCTTGCTCAATTTAGCTAAACAATCCGAAGCGGTTGAGCGAGGGTGTTTCTGCTAAATGCGGAGCCTTTAGGGAGGGTGATGGACTAAACACAGCTCTCACCCTTTTGCTTCATTCTGCTTAGATGAGTAAATGCAGAATCATTTCAAGATATTGCCATCTTCTATACCTTTGTTGAACATCACTATCTCTTTCTTCGAGGCATAGGATTGGATAAAATCTTTCACATCAGCCATGCGATAGAAAGTCTTTCGTCTGACTAGAAAATAGCGAAGTTGTCCACTATCCCGATAACGTTGCAAAGTCCGATAACTCACTTTGAGAAGAAAGGCGAGATCTTGATTATCCAATAATTTATCTTCATTATTAAATGCTTCTCCTGTAGCCATCATTACTTTTAGGTCGCTACCTATAATTGTAAGCTTCTTGAATAGTTTCTCCATCCATGATAGAAAGTCTTCATTGTCTAAATACATAATTCTTTGTTTTTGAAATTAATAATTGATTAATTCCAATCGATTGGTAAAGCAAAGAACTGACAATTGCAGACAGAAAAATAGAGGGATAGTTAACTACCCCTCTAACAATAATCTATAATATATTTATCTACAACATGTTATAAATTCATTATTTTTCATTTTGTTTCTTTATCCTTACGTATTATGATACTGCGTAGGAAATCAAAAGCTTTCCTTCTGTTCAATGTTTTAGAATAATCGAAACAATAAACTAACGACTCTGCATATTAACTATATTGTCTTTAACACTCCAGCATCTGCTCTTACTGATGCTCCGTTTGTCGCAAGCGACAATGGGCTTGAAAGGTATGCTGTTAAACTTGCTATTTCAGAAGGATGGATAAATCGTCCTAATAAAATATGAGGATTAGTCTGTTTCAATATCTCACTCTTCATTAGTTCTATGTCAAGATTTTGCACTTCAGCAATTTGCTCAATAGTCATTGCTACTCCATCAGAATAAGTTGGTCCACCTAAAATCGTATTAACGGTAACCTCTGTTCCTTTTGTTGATTTAGAAAGTCCATTTGAAATAGCTAGCATTGCTGATTTCGTCATTCCATAATGAATCATATTTTTGGGAATGTTTACTCCAGACTCACTACTGATAAAAATAATTCGTCCCCATTTTCTCTTCAACATTTCGGGCAACAGTTTTCTTGATAAGCGGATACTACTCATTACATTTATTTCAAAGTATTTATACCATTCTTCGTCTGTAATAGCTTCAAAATCTTTCACTCCAAAAATACCAACATTATTAATCAAAATATCAATGTCATTAAGCTGTGTCAACAGTTCTTCAACATCTTTTTTCTCTGAAAAATCTGCTGATATTGCAGAAATATTTGCAGCAGGAAATTGTTCCTGTAGCTTTGCTTTGGCTTGGTTTGTTTTTTCAGTTTCTCGTCCATTGATAATGACAGAAACCCCTTCATTTAATAATTGTTGAGCAATGGCAAATCCAATTCCTTGAGTTGAACCACTTATAAATGCTTTTTTTCCGTTTAATTGTAGATCCATTGTTTTGTTTTATCTAGCTTATTATTTGTAATTGTAATTCAATTTGTTTTCTAAGTATTATCTCATCTGGATAAATTCTTCTTAATGAATTTATTCCCAACCAAATACTTATCAGTAGTTTGCCCAAAGAGTCTGCAGGTAATTTTGACTTGATATTTCCTTTTTTTTGCTCTGCAAGAATAACAGAAGTATAAAGATCTTCTATATCTTTTAGTATTTCAATTGCTTCATTTTCTAATTCGACATCAACAAAAGTCATTTCAACTAGCGTGTTAGCAATGATGCAACCTTTCAGATGAGCATTTTTAGAAGCAACTGTTACGCCAAGGAAAAAATCTTTAATTAACTCAATAGGATTTTCACTGTTCTCTAATTTAATTTTGAAATCATTAAAATCATCTTTTCTCTGTTGAAGGGCTTTCTTGAAGAGTTCTTTTTTCCCTCCTTTAAAAGTATTGTACAAGCTTCCAGCTCCAGCTCCTGTTATTTTACTCAAATCTGACAAAGAAGTAGCACTAAACCCTTTTCTCCAAAAGACTTCTTGGGCTTTTAAAATCAATTCTTTGTTTTGATAAATATTAGGTCTTCCTTTCATTTTTTATTATTGTAATGATCGATACAAAAATAGTAAAAAAAGGTAATCCTCACTTATTTTGATTAAATAATTAATGCTATTATAATACTTTAATAAAATGATATATAGAATACAATCAGTTGCTTTCACCTTGTTTCTTTATCCTTACGTATTATCATATTACGAAGGAAATCAAGAGCTTTTGTTCGATTGAATGGTTTTCGTTTATATATTTCACTAGTCTTGTCCGAGATATCACCAAAAGAAATATTAAATATCAATTCAAATTTATCTCCAATCTGAGTCCTACTTGCTGGCTTACCTTCATTGTTCAATATTTCTTGACTTAGATAGAGGCTTTCGACAATCTCTGCCAATGCGACAATCCCCAAGTCTTTTGACTTAGGGATTATATGCAGATCGGATTTAAATGTTTGCTCTTTTACGAATCGTTCAGGATGTGTGAATCTTGTCTCTAGTAATGCTAACTCAGAATCAATTACAGAAATAGCTTTCTGTAAATAGAGATATTTTAGGGCATTTTTCCCCCTGCTCGTATAAAATTTGTGTTTGCAGTGATTGGAACTCTATACGAGTCAACTTCAATGACCGAAAGACTACATCATAATCTGATCCGGTTTGATTTAAGGCTAATACTTCTGCTACAAAGTTTTCATAGGCATTTTTAATTTCTTTGTTTGTCACATTCATAGAGTTATCACTCATAAATGTCAAAAAATCTGTTTTAACTAACTCTTTCATAGAGATAAATTTAATGTAAATATTAATATTCGACCGAAGTCTTATTTTATACTACATCAAGTTAATCTTCGTCATGAAGTTCTTTTAGAAAAGTGTATAGGATAATTATAAAACCAATCAAGATAAATGTTATTACTATTGCTATTATTAAGAGTAAGTAAATCATATTTCTATCTTTTCCATCGTTTATGTGTCCATAACCAGCCGTATGGCTCTTCTCTAATATTTTCGTCTAATAAGTTTATATACTTTTGAGTTATTTCTCCTTCATTCATAGATTCCGTCTCCGAACATATGGGCATGCAGATTACTTTATAATTCCCTTTAGATAGCTGAGTAATATGTAGATAAATAACCGCAGATCTACTGATTCGAGCCAGCTTCTCCATACCTGAAAAGACATATGCTTCTTGATTCAGGAATTCGAATTTATATTTATCTTCTTTTATTCGGGGGCATTGGTCTGCGAGAAAAAAGTAAACGGCGGGAGATAATTTTTGAGTCAGAATATGACGCACGATTGATTTATGAGATATTAGTTTCATACCAAAACGAGATCGGAGTTTGATCATCAATCGGTTCATTACTCCTGATCTCAAAGGTTTATAAATAGCATACATATCGTGTCGTAGCTTATATGGCATAAAATTTAGCATTTCCCAATTTCCACAATGTCCAAGACTGACAATAACATTTCTTCCTGCACTTATGTGCCTGTCGATAAGCTCCATATTTTCAAATGTTATTTTCTTGTCAAGTATCTCTGCTGGTGTGGTGATACTTTTGATAATTTCGGCAAAGTATGCTGTGAAACAGGAATAGAATTTCTTCACAATACAAAGTATCTCTCCATATCGTTTCTCAGGAAAAGAACGTGATACATTTTGAATCACTACTGCTTTTCTATAACCAATGATATAATAAACAAAGAAAAAAGCAAAGGAAGATATTGCATACAAGAATGACATAGGTAGCAGACTTATGGTATAAATAATACCATAAAGAATTTTATAGACTATTATTTTAAAACTATGTTTCATCCTAGTCCTGTATTTCAATAGTTTTCTTTTTGTTCAAGCCTAACTTTATCAATATATTATCCATTATATAATAGACTACAGGTACAATAATAAGTGTTAGAAACATGGAACTGATCAGTCCTCCAATCATAACCCAAGCCAAACCATTCTTCCATTCGGCTCCAGCTCCCGTTGCCAAAGCAATAGGAAGCATACCTATAACCATTGCTGTAGTTGTCATTAATATGGGGCGAAATCGTTGATGAGTTGCCTCAATAAGTGCATCTTTCAATTCCATACCTTTTTCTTTCGACTGATTGGTAAAATCAACTAGCAAGATGGCATTTTTCGCTACAAGACCGATAAGTGATAGCAATCCCAGCATCGTAAAAAGATTGAGGGTCTCCATCGTTAATGCCAATGCAAGTAATGAGCCGATTATTGCAAGAGGGATGGATATTAAGACTACGAAAGGATACATGTAGTTATTGTATAATAATACCATTATCAAGTAGACCAATAGAATGGAGATAATTAGAGCAATTCCCATTGTTCCGGTACTTTCATCTTGCATTTCAAGCTCTCCTCCGGGAGTTACAGTGATATCTTCCGGCAGATGTAACGAATTTATAATTTGGCTGACATCTTGCCCTATGTCTCCTATAGGACGCCCTCCAACTTGACTATTGAGTGTTACGCTGGCACTTCGGTTACGACGTTCCAGAATACCCGATGTTTCAGTTTCTTCTATTTTTGCAAACTGTTTCAGTTTGACTGTATTTCCAGAAGTATTAATTAATGATAGGTTTTCGATATTTGCAATACTTTGACGATCAAAGTCATCGAAACGGATATTAATGTCGTACTCATACTCGCTTTGTCTGAATTTCGCATCGCTGTTCCCGCTGAATGCATTATTGAGTGACATCCCCAACATTTCGAAAGGGATTCCCATTGCAGACATTTTTTCTCGATCAGGAATAATGCTGATTTCAGGACTGCCTTCTTCAACGGATAATTTGGGATCGATTATACCTCTTACCGATCTGATGCTCTCAAGAATAAGCTTTGCCGAAGCTTTCACCGAGTCGATCTGATTCCCTGTGATATAATATTGTATCGGGGCTTCATCAATATTTCCCATCAGATCGGTCATCGCTACCCATATTTTTGCATCGAACATATTCTTCTGGAGAAAATATTTTGCGCCTCTGGAAAAATCCGAAGTTGAAATATTACGCTTATTATGTGGAATCATTTTCACTCGTAAATCTGCTAAGCGTACTTGCGATTGTCCATTCTCTTGAGCTCCTACTGTTGTAAATACAGTTTCCACCAGAGGGCTGCTTCTCAATATGTTTTCTGCTTTGTAAGCAGCCTGATTAGTTTGCTCTATCGAAACATCACGAGGGAGTTCCATTTTTATAACAAACTGTCCTTGATCACCTAATGGGGCAAAATCACTTCCAATAAAACCAAAAGCAATTAAGCTTATAGAACCAACAAAGATTATAAGCATAATAACTGAAGTAATAATCTTGTGGGATAAAGACCATCTCAAAAGAGTTGAAAACTGGTTGGCTATCCACTCTATCATATTTTCAAAAGCATGGATACTTTTTCCGATAAAACTTTGTCGGCTAAACTCATTCGTCTTTCCAAGTCGAGAGTAAAGCAAGGGCACAACCGTAAAAGAGACGAACAGGCTAAACAATACAGCAATAGCTATAGTGACAGCAAATTGACGGAATACATTAGCGATGAGTCCCTGCGTCAAAGAGATTGGAATAAATACCACTACTAATACCAGTGTGATGGAAATAATCGTTCCACTTATTTCACGAAGTCCATCATATGCGGCTTGCACTCTCTTTTTACCCATTTCCATATGACGATGTATGTTTTCGATAACAACGATAGCATCATCTACCACAATCCCTACCACTAGCGTTATACCCAACAATGACATCAGATTTAGACTGAATCCAAACAGATACATCACAATGAATGTTGAGACAAGCGATAACGGAATTGCAATTGAGACAATAATCGAATTTCGTAGGCTGTATAAAAATAATAACATAGTCAAGGCTACTAGTACGATAGCTATGACAAGATCTATCATCACGGAGTTGGAAGCTTCCAGAGTAAATTCAGCATTATCAGCCGCAATGATAAAATTCAATCCCGATGGTTTGTATTCCGATTCCAGTGTATTCAATATCTTCCTTGTGGTTTCAGATATCTCTACAGTATTGGCATCAGCAGAACGCTGTATTGTGATACCAATGGCAGGTATTCCATTTACACGGCTAAGAGTTTCTGTCTCTTTATTCCCATCACGTACATCTGCAATGTTTTTGACCTTTACAGCACTTCCGTCGGGCATATATTTCAATATTACATTCTCTATATCGACAAGATTGTTGTATTTCCCCTGCAAACGGATTTGCATTTGTTTATTGTTGCTTTTTATTTTTCCGGTGGGATAGTCAAGGTTTGAGTTAATTAAAACATTACTGATATCAAGAATGGAAAGTCCATAAGCCTCCATTCGGTCTTTATTGATATTTATCTCTATTTGCCTTTCATTGCCTCCGATGAGTGACACCTGCGCAACTCCCGGTATTCTTTCTAATGCAGGTTTTATTTCGTGATCGATTAAATCATAGAATTCCGTCTCACCCATATTGGCAACTGCGCCTATCGTCATTATAGGAATATCTGCAAGGCTAAAATCGCTTATAGAAGGCTCTTTCACATCTTCCGGCAGATCGGAACGTATCACATTTATTTTTCGTTGTGCATCTCGAAGTGCTTTATCTAAATTGGTTCCGGTTTTTAAACTGAGGGTAACTAAAGAGAAATTTTCCATAGAAGTTGCGGTAATTTCATCAATCCCTTCCATAGAGAAAACAGCATCTTCAATCTTTTTCGTTACAGAGTTTTCCACTTCGTTGGCTCCAGCACCCGGATACATAGTACTGATGGAGATAACATCGAATTCCATACGTGGCATCAATTCCCTGTTTAGTTGGGTCAACGAATAGATACCGAAAAAGGCAAGTATAATAAATGTCACGACTACTGTAGTCGGACGGGTGATTGACATTTTTATAATATTCATCCTTTTATAAATTTAGAATGGATACATCAACACCATCTGTCAGGTTGATTTGTCCGCTTTTTACTATTGTGTCATTTCCTGTGATGCCTTTGATTATTTCGATGTTCTTTCCGTCTGAACCCCCTATTTGTACCGGAATCTTATAAGCTTTCGCATTTCTCACTACAAATACATAAGGATCTTTTATTCCATTAACAATGGCGTCTCTGCTTACGATAAGAGTATTTTTATTGTTCTTCTCAATATTGAAAATAGCTGTAGCGAACATACCGGGTTGTAGCTGAGAGCTATTTAATATCAACTCTACCGAATAATAATATTGGTCATCGCTTTTAGGAGAAATTGCATCAATTGTACCGGTGAATGTAATACCGGGATGTACATCAGTAATGATGGAAACTTTGTTCCCTTTTTTTAGTTTTAATACCTCTTTCTCTGTTACGCTGACATACATTTTCAAGGATTTATCATCTACAATATCTACAACATTACTTCCAACTGAAAGTAATGTACCCTCTTCAAAATAATCTTTGTTGATAATGCCTGAGATAGGCGATATGATGGAGGTGTTTTTTAGTTGGTCTTGAAGGTCAGCGATTCTGCTTTCAATAGTACGCAAGGCTATTTGAGCATTTTCTAACTCCCGTAGCGTTACCGCTCCTATAGAGGCTAGATTCTGAAACCGCTCTACATCTTTCTTCGCTTTGGCGAAATCCAACTCCGAGAGGCGCAGATTTTGGCTTATTACATTGTTTTCGAGTTGAGCTATGATTGCTCCTCGGCTGACAGCATCTCCGACCTTTTTGTATTTCTTGATAACAATACCCTGTGCTTTTGAATTCACTGCCACTTCATTTTTGGAATCAATACGACCATTTACAGTAATTTTATCGCCTAAACCTATATATTGAGGCTTCTCTATCACAACAGGTACAATTGTATTTACCGCTAGTGACAATTCGGCTTTTGCATCAATACTTTGTTTATTATCTACCAGTTTCCATGCAATAAGTATAGTCATGGAGACAGCCATAATAATTGGTATTACTATTTTTGATTTCATTTTTTGTTGTCGCTTAATAAGTTATTAAGTGTTCCGCTTGCTTTTAGCATATCTATTTCTGTCTTTTTATAGCGGATAAGTTCTGTCGTATAGGCTATTTTTACTTCATGTAAAGAGTTCTCAGTTTCAAGTAAGTCTGTTATATTTGCTAACCCTTCGGTGTATAGTGCCATTGTTTGGGTATATACTTTCTCTGCCAATTTCAGGTTCTCAAATTGTACTTGTACCAATTCATAAGCTATTTCTAATTGATCTTTAGCATTCTGAAAATTGGCTGATATGGTTTGCTGTGTTTCCCGAATATCCCAATCCAATTGTTGGAGCTGTACTTGTTTCTGTCTTATTCGACTTCGCTTATTTAAACCATCGAATATTGGAATCGTTAAACGGACACCGATAATAGCAGAACTATACCATGGTTTATTTGTAAGATTCAGCTTATCTGATTGAAATTGATACCCGGCTGTTGCTATTGCTGATAGTGTTGGCAGATACTCCATCTTATTTTTTCGGATATCAAGTACCAACATCTCTTTTTGTTTATTCAGTACATCAATTTCTATCTTATTTTGTGGCAGGAAATATGCTCCGGATTTAAATACTTCAAGACTTTTTGTTTCCGAATCATCCAATTCAAAGGGATCTTCAATAGGGATTCCAATTAGTATTTTCAGGTAACGTTTTTGTTGTAATATGGTATTTCTCATATTTTTTCCTCTTGCCTGTAAATTGGTCAGATTTACTTTAACACGGTTTAAATCAACTTCTCTTGTTACATTTTCTTCTACTCGTTTTTCCATCAATAGGAAAAGTGAATCCTGCGTGGATACCATATAATTAATATTATCCAATTCCTGCATACTATTGAGTATGTCATAGAATGCGTTGCTTACATTGAAGATCACTTCTTCTCTTGTCATAGCTGCACGAAGTCGCTGCAGTTCGTTATTGTTTTTTGCTATTTTAATCCCTGTAAATAAGGTGGGAGAAAAAATAACCTGTTCGAGTGTGACAGCAAAATCCAAATCGTTCTTTGAACCCATTTGCACTGGAATTTGTGTTCCGCTCTGACCGATGAGCTCTCCCGGCAACATCGTTGTGGGTAGAACTATGCTATGATCGAAGCTACCCGAAGCATTTATTTGTGGTAATATTTTTGACTGGGCTTCGTGTATCTGATGGTTGGCTTTACTCACCTCCAAATTTGCCTTATGTGTGGTATAACTATTATTAATAGCAAAGTCGAGACATTGTTGGAGAGTTATTCCATCATCTGAGTTCTGCGCTATGAGGGTATTACTGTAAAACAGGAAGAGGGCTAGTAGAAACAGAATCGTTCTCATCCTTAGAATTTATATTTGAGCCCAACAGACACATATGGAGAAACTGTGAAGTAATAATCATTATCCGAGGCAAACACCCCTTTCAAAGTTCTATCACTGTAAGAAGCCGGACGATATAGATTTAAACCAGCCATGCCAGTCATGGATAATCCTGTTTTATTAAACTTTATTTCAGGACGAAATCCCGTCACGATATATTGGTGTGAGAATATCATGTCCTTGCCGTCCTTCTCTAACAAGGCTACTTGCCCATTCATTTCAAGAGCATATGATAACTTAAACCAATCATTGAAATCATAACCTGCCGATACATTCAATCCTTCCACCAATTCAACATTTACATCGAATTTACCTTCGAGTCTCCAGTTAAGATAGAAAGCCGGAAATACCATCGGGTAGCCCAAAGAACTATTTATCGCTACACCACCGCCAAGATCCAAATTGGGTTTCAGATGTCGTATAAAAACAATGCCTGCACTTCCAAGTACATTTTTGAATCTGATTTTAGAAAAATTAGTTGAGGGTGTAAATACACCCATACCCACACTCGCCCTCATTGACCAACGGTCATTTAATGGGCGTAAATGATAAATTCCTACCTGTAAGTTCATTATTTCGGATACCATGTCATCCGTGAATTTTTTGTTACTCAATGAAGTGTATGACCCGCCAAGACCAACACCCCAAGCTGTCGGACGATTCTTTTCATTCAGTTTCATGGATAGAGGTATATTTACCGCCCCTTGATAAATAACAGCAGAACCTTTACTATCTCCTATCTTTACACTTGGTTTATCCCCGGGAGGTAAAAGGCGATAGTCTGAACTTCCAATGTACTCTGTTTTGAAAGAGACTTCTTGAGCTTGCCCTTCTATACATAGAAGAAGCCCTAATACTCCAAACAATAATGATATTAACTTCATAAGTTTTAAATTTATATTTGCTATTTCCAGCAAAAGAATGAGATATGAAGCAATACCAAAAGTGATTAACTACGGAGTTCAGAATTGACAAAATGGAATGCATAAAAAAGGGTATGGAATTTTCCATACCCTATATAAAAGATGCTAAGCTGTGATTATTCAGTAATCCCGTCCATCCACTTTAGAAAATCGGGTACACGGACACGACTAACCAATACTTCGTGCGGACATGCAGGGGAAAAGAAGAGTTTCAATCGGCTGTTGAAATATTTGGCAACATTTTCGATGGCTTTTACATTACCAATACAATTACGAGATACACGGAAAAACAAGCGGTTATCAAGCTGTTGCTCTAATTGATCTAAAGTATAATTGATGATATACCGTTTATTCTGGAACGTATGTAAAAATACAACTCCATCCTCACTATAAAAATGGGCAATTTCTGTTGTTTCTATATAATGATAGTTTTCTCCTTTTGAGATCAAAAAACGATTTTTAGTTTTGACGGATAATATCTGTTCAAAATTCTTAGGATCAGTTTTATAAGAATGATTATGAAATATTTTTTCGAATTTGGTTAATGCTATCTCTAATTCTTTTTCATCAAAAGGTTTAAGCAGATAATCAATACTATTCAGTTTGAATGCCTTGATTGCATGTTCATCGTAGGCAGTGGTAAATATTACAGGAGTGTTAACCTCAACATGATTAAATATCTCAAAGCAATTACCATCTGCAAGCCGTATATCCATAAGAATGAGATCAACAGTAGTTGTTTTCAAAAACTCAATGGTATCTATCACTGTTTTTGTTTGCTTCTCCAGAGCATAATCCGGACGCAATTGAACCATCATACGTTTCAATTCTTCGTATGCGAATCGCTCATCTTCTACTATCAGGTATTTCATGACTGTATATATGGGATTTTTACAATAAACAGTTGGCTGGTATGCTCAACAATAATTTCTCTGTTATACAATTTATATTGCTTCGTAAGATATTTTAATCCTATTCCTCCTTTATCGGTATCCTTAGACGGCTGGATATTATTCTCTACAGTTATGTGTTTATCTCCGATGATAATTTTTATATCCAATGGCATTTCTTCGGTTGCTACATTGTGTTTGAATACGTTTTCGATTAACAGTTGTAAAGTAAGAGGAATAATCATGTTCTTTTCATTAGCAAACATCTTTTCTACCGAAAAGGTGAAAGAATTCTCAAATCTCATATTCATTAAAAATATGTATGACTCTAATGCGTCAAGATCTTCTCGAACAGAAACCATTGGTCTCTGATTCAAAGAAAGCACATATCGATAGGTCTTTGACAAAGCTTTGGTAAACTTATTCGCATTATCTGGATTCATATATATCAATGACGATAGAACATTCAAAGAGTTAAACAAAAAATGAGGATTTATTTGTGATCGTAATGTCTCATGCTCAAATAATAATGCTTCACGTTTGGCTTTTTCAGAATCGGCTATGGCTTTCTGTTCGGATTGGAAATAATAAATCAGTTCAAAAACCAACAGAATAGGAATATTATTTGTCATCGCAAATGCAAATTTGACAAGGAAGGGAGGCAAGCCGTCTCTGGAAATAAGTAATATGTCATATATCAGATAGTTGAATAAAAACATTACGACCAAACATATTACAATTACCCCTACGAAATCAGCAATGATACGACAGAATACATTTTTAGAATAGGGCAGATACTTATTCAGGAATAATAATAGTATGTAATCGGCTATACACATGCTGAAGATCACAATATAATGGGATAACAACTGTATGGGGAAGTTATACCATAAATCTTCTTTCATTAGAATAATACTGAAAAGCATCTGAGACAAAGCATAAAGCAATGTCGCAAAAAGGAAAATCAGGAGATTCTTTATATTATATTTTTTTGAGTGTATCATAATTCAAAAATAGAATTTTCACAGGAGACTGAGTTTAAATCTCTTGTTTTTTCTGATGAAATTCATTATTTGATAGATGAATTTAAAATTGTGACTGAATATTATTTTTCTTTTCAACTGATAAACACCCCATTTAAAAAGAGAATAATAAAAGCAAGGTTTTACCAAAGAATACGCTTTCGTAGAAAGGAAGATTATTTGAGTAAACCCGAAGGGCGTGACCTTGCTATATTATTCTCTTTTAATACATTTGTGTTCAGATGAAAGAAAAGAAACTTAGAGCGAGAATTTCTTATCTACCTCTTGAATATCTCTCATTATAGAACTATCCAACACTTTCGCATAATGTTGAGTGGTTCTCACATTTGAGTGTCCGAGTATTTTAGCTACATTTTCCAACGAAACTTTATTCGCTAAAAATACAATCGTTGCCGCTGTATGTCGGGCTACGTGCGTGCTGAGCTTCTTTGTAATTCCGCACGAATCAGCTATTTCCTTCAAATAAGAATTCATACGTTGATTCGTAGGTACAGGAAACAATACGCCCTTTTCCAGACAATCAGGATGGTTTGCATATTTGTCTATAAGCATTTTTGCTGCTGTAATAAGAGGGATATTACACATATTATTTGTTTTCTGTCTGTTCTTGCGAATCCATAATGAGCCGTTGTTGTCCTTTACCAAATGATCAGACTTTAGTTGCTCAATATCTGAGAATGCCAATCCCGTAAAACATTGGAAGAGAAAAATATCCTTGACAGTACTTAGTCTTTCAATAGAGAAATCCTTCTGAATAATAGAATTCAATTCTTCTTGTGTTAGGAACTCAATATTAGTTTCTTCGAACTTGAATCGATAAGTCATAAAAGGGTCTTTCTGAATCCAGTCATTAGAATAAGCGATACGCATAATCTTCTTTACTTGCTTCAATCGGGTGATAGCTGTATTTTGAGCACAATTCTTCTCCGTCTTTAAAAAAGTATCAAATTTTTGAATGAAGGGTAGGTCAATATCCTTTAGATTGATATCGGACTTCTTATACTCTTTCTTTAAGAACTCCTTCAAATATCTTACTGTACCCTCGAAACGGATAATTGTCTTTTGAGCATAGCCTTTACCTTGTAGTTGTTTGATCTCTTTATTATGCTCCTCAAAGACATCAATAAGGGTTTTGTGTTTCTCTTCAACACCACAAAAGCGGTTACAGATCTCTTTTGCGGATATTTCGAGGTTGTCGGCTTCGAGTTGCCTGTGGATATTCTGGATTTTAGCTCTTACCGTATCAATATACATATTGATCTCGGTTGATAGTTTGTCTTTAGTTTTAAGCTTTCCTTTGGTCTGATCCCAATTCTCTACTAATGCACTTCTTCGGACAAACATTTCACAGAATCGCTTATCTACAGTGATTCTCATGGCGATAGGGGCTTCTCCGTTTGCTTTGATTTTATTCTTTTTGAGAAAGAATAAAACATGAAAGGATTTTTGTTTCATTTTACTACTTTTTTTGTGGTTAAAATTACGTTTAAACCATCAAGTAGTCATGATGTAAGTTGCTGACAAATAATGACTAATACTCAAAATCGTGGACCATTTTTCGCACGCTTGCTTGTCCACGATTTAGGCATGTATATACTGTCGTAAATTGCCCTTTTTTGCCTAGTTGGACAAAAGAAAAAACCTTGACTTTCTACTGAAAATCAAGGTTTTACTTCTTTTTGCATCATTTGCTAGTGATCCCGCTGGGGCTCGAACCCAGGACCCCATCATTAAAAGTGATGTGCTCTACCTGCTGAGCTACGGAATCTCCCTGTTGCTTTATCAAAGCGAGTGCAAAGGTAGTTGAAAATATTTATTTACCAAATAAATGGAATAAAAAATTCCCTACATTCCCTCAATTCGCTATTCTTTATCATTAGACTTAACAGATAATAATCTGAAAAATAATACACTATACACAATGATCGGAAAATGTTAATATTTCAAATTTTTGAATAGGGTTCTTGCCTCACGAGCTTTATTCAGATAAATTATCAAAGTATCTCTATCAAATAAGTTCGGATTTTGCGGAATATAGATAAGCTGAAACAACGAAAGAAGCTCCTTGTCGGTAAACTGATCCAATATTTCATTGAAATGCTCATTGTCATCCATCTCAAAATAGAGCAATGCCAATCGCTCTTTCACCGCCAGATTATTAGGATCAAGGTCTAACAGCTTTTCTGTATAATAAGCTGCTTTCTCATAATCTTCTTCCTTGATGCTAACCAGAGCCAGCCTATCGGTCAGATGAAAATTTTCGTTATCCTCAGTGTAGATATTTAGGTAGTATTCTCTTGCCTTATCATAATGCTCCTGCTTAAACTCAATCTCCCCTGCAATCATATTCAAGTCAAAAAAGTCAGGATTTGAAGCCAGTGCCTTCTTCACTATCTGTGAAGCCTTATTATATTCTTTCTGCTGTAGAAAAACGTATGCTTTTCTCGAAATAGATTCAGAAGTCTCTCCATTCAACTTTTCATATTCTTCCAGAGCCGACAAGGCCTCGTCAAACATATCAAGAGACTGATAACATTCTGCCAACAGGAAATATATAGAGATATCCCCTGAACTCGTTTGCAATAGTTCATTAAAAATCTCAATAGCCTCTTCTGCTCTTCCGGCCAATGACAAACAATGAGCTTTTAACTTGAGCACATTGTCATCCGAGTCGTTAATGGTAAGAGCAAAGTCAAATGCATCTATCGCCTTCTCAAACTCCTCTCTGAGAGAATATAGCTTCCCCAGATTAACCCAAGCCTCATACGTATACGGCTCAATATCCAGAATTTTATTTGTAGTCTCTATTGCTGCATCAAAATTATCGAGCATTTCGTACGAATAGGCCAGGTCAGACAATACATCTGTATTTTCGGGATTATGCTTCAGACTTTCCTCAAAGTAAGAAACAGCCTCTTTAAAACAGTCAGCCTCAACATGAAGAAATCCTAGCTCGGCGAAGATCGTTTCAGGATCTTCATCCTCTTCTTTCTCTAGCATTTCTTCGGTCAGCTTATATGCTTCCACATAAAGCTCGAGTTGGAGGTAACATTCTATTTTAAGGAGATAGAGATCAAAGTCATATTCAGATGACGACATATTTATGATCTCTAAAGCTTCCGCATATTTACCGTCGTAGACTGCAAACTTAGCCTTCTTCACCAGCAAAGAACTATTAGCCGGATGTATCGTCAGTCCGGCATCAACAATCCTCCTTGCTACATCTGTTTTCTCGAGAGAATCATAATATTCTGCCAGTTCGTCAAATTCGTCTGCATCAAGATAAATAGGCTTGCCCGACTCTACCGACTGCTCATATTTTGTTACAAGTATTGATATATCTTTTTTCGACATTATTATATTTAATCCATAAAAGGCTACAAAGGTAACTCTTTTTTAAATTGTTTCAGTGCAACTTGCAATATCAATCTTTAATCCACCTCGTTATAGTTAATGAATTTAAAACCAAAGCTTCTGCCATCGGGCTAATGTCCATATCTACAAAACGTACATTATATTTCAGTTCTCCATTTTCATCCGAGCTAGAAGCACCAAAATTGATCAATCGCTGCAATTTTCGAGCCGTTTTAAAGTCTTTCGCTATCACTGCTCCACCTAGAGCAAATTGGTTTGCAGGAATACTATACCCTAAAAGCACAGGACCTGAATCAATATCTCCGAGGCTTATCTCACTACTCCGATATCGCTCTTTAAAGAGTCTGAAAATCATGAATTCATTACTGAACGAATTCTTATAAGCATCGTATAACTCGACAGCAAATACAGGGTCAAATTGATATATAAACATGATACTCCACCCCAACATCGAACCTCGAGGCTCTTCACCAAATTCTCCGGTCAAAGGATTAACAGTAGAACATAATACCCTTGTTTTTTTATCTATATAATGAGCTTTAGCATATTGCACCCAATCTCTACACACAGAATCATATTCACTTCCAGTATTATGAGCATAAAGAGCCAATGAAGCTAAAGCAACCGTATTATCGGGTATCCATATTGCCGACGGGTAAGATTCAAGATTGAGAAATGGTGTCTTCCGATAGCGAAGGTAAAGGGATTTGGATATTTTATCGTTCAGATTATCAAATGTGGTATCATCAGAAAGCAATCGATAACAGCCAAGCATCAAGTTTAAATGTCCTAAATATAACACCGAGTAATCAGGAACAGAATCCAGCTCGGTAAAGTTTTCTGGTACGTTGTAAAAAGAGGTTATTTTATTATCCAGAACCTTTATTATACTTTCTTTTATCGTAGGTAGAACTCGTTCTTTGTATGTAGAATCTTTAACAGCCAAATTAGCAAAGGTATAAGTAGAATAAGAATATGAAAATAACATAAACTCACGACTTTCCCTCCCTAAAAGCATAACTTCAGAATTAGAGGCTAAAGGTTCTTTGATTACTCGTTCGAGATAATTTAATCGAAGATTCAGCTCCTTTTTATCGGGATAAGTATAGGTTTGAAATTGTATCGTGATTATCCAAACTATAAATCCGGACAACAGGAATAATAATATTTTATACTTTAAATTCATTCTGCGAATCATATCTACAACGCCTAAAAAAAATCCAATCATAACAAGAATCAGAAATACATCAGCTCCCTACTTATCACGCAAAAAGTGACACTTTTTACGATACTTCAAACTGTCACCTAAAAACAATTGCGTTCCATACGCCTGAAATATTTTCACAACGTAAAGAACGCAATACTATATAATAGATAAAATTAATTATTTATCTTTTGCCTTTGCCCAAGAATCTTTAAGAGACACAGTACGATTAAAAACCATATTCCCGGGAGTAGAATCTTTATCTACGCAGAAATAGCCTGTACGTTGAAACTGGAATTTATCCCCTTCCACCGCACTTTTGAGATAAGACTCCATCTTGCAGCCTTTAAGTACTTTTAATGAATCAGGGTTCAAAAGCTCCCTGAAATCTCTTCCATCATCAGCTGGATTTTCAACCATAAATAAGCGGTCGTATAAGCGCACCTCAGCATCGAAAGAATCTTGAACAGAAACCCAATGTATAGTTCCTTTCACCTTGCGTCCGCTTTCGGGCATACCGCTTTTTGTGAGCTCATCATACTCAGCATATACCTCTATCACATTTCCTGCTTCATCCTTTTTACAGCCTGTACATTTTACGATATAAGCATTTTTCAAACGCACTTCATTACCCGGCGTAAGACGGAAATATTTCTTAGGAGCATCTTCCATGAAATCGTCACGCTCTATATACAGTTCACGAGAGAACAAGATATCATGACTTCCCGAGTTTTCATCTTCAGGATTGTTCTGAGCCACCATCACTTCTGTCTTATCCTCAGGATAGTTTGTAATCACAAGCTTAACAGGGTCGAGAACAGCTGATACACGAGTCGTTTTTTTATTGAGGTCTTCTCGTATAGCAAACTCAAACAAGCCAATATCGTTAACACCATCATACTTCGTATAACCTATCTTATCCATTAAAATACGGATAGACTCAGGAGTATACCCTCTCCGGCGGAATCCCGTAATAGTAGGCATACGTGGGTCATCCCATCCGCTAAGAATACCTTCTTCTACCATCGCTCGCAAATTGCGCTTACTAAGCAAAGTATATGTAAATTGCAATTTATTGAATTCATATTGATGAGGGCGATAGCTGTCTGTTGCCAATTGATCTATAAACCAATCGTAAAGCGGACGATGAGGAACAAACTCAAGCGTACACAACGAGTGAGTCACACCTTCGAAATAATCGCATTGTCCATGTGTAAAATCGTACATTGGATAAGCCTTCCATTTAGTTCCGGTACGATGATGCGGACGATTGATAATACGATATATGATAGGGTCTCTGAAATGCATGTTCGAAGCAGCCATATCTATCTTAGCACGAAGCACCATACTTCCTTCTTCAAAAACACCTTCGTTCATCTTTTGGAATAGATCAAGGCTTTCTTCAATAGGGCGGTCACGGTATGGACTGGCAACTCCGGGTTCGGTAGGAGTTCCTTTTTGCTTCGCTATTTCTTCGGCCGATTGTTCGTCTATATAAGCTTTTCCTTCTTTTATCAATTGTACTGCAAAATCCCACAACTGAGGGAAATAATCGGATGCATAATATACATTCGCCCAGTCATATCCCAGCCAGTGTATATCGTCCATGATAGAATCTACATATTCCACTTCTTCTTTTACAGGATTGGTATCATCAAATCGAAGGTTACATACTCCTCCATACTGCTGTGCTATACCAAAGTCTATGCAGATAGCTTTTGCGTGCCCGATATGTAAATATCCATTCGGTTCGGGCGGAAAACGAGTCTGTACACGGCTGTCATTTTTACCTTCTTTCAGGTCATTCTCAACAATAGCCTCTATAAAATTAAGACTCTTCTTAGGTTCTTCCGTATTCAACGTATTTTCAGACATATAAGTATAGGATTTTATTTATTCCCAGATTAGTTTGCTTTTGTTTCTTCTGTAAGGTACTTGTAATATGCTTGCAGAAATTCCTCATTTTTATCCGTGCCCTTGTATTCAGATATAATTTCTTGAGCTTCCATATATAATTTTTCCGCTTTTTCTAAATCCAGTTCTTTTACATATTTCAAGGATTCTTTATTCAGTTCGGCCGCTTTTTTTGCGTCACTATCCAATGACGAACAGGAGACGAACATAAATAAAATAAAAATAAAAGACACAAAATGTTTCATTTCATAAAAAAATTAAGATACAAAGATATGTTTTTTTGGATTATGAGCTGTAAGTTGTGAGTTATAAGTTGAAGGTTATGCATTTTACACTTTCACATAGATTATTTTTTGAGGATTGAGTAATCGTTTAAATTTTAATCAATGAAGAATATGGAAATCCTTAAACGAAAACAGTGCCAATATTATATCTTTGTCTTAAGTTAGTCATTTGTCAGAACATTAACGAACATGATCTTACGGAAGATAAATGCTCCGGCAAAATCATAAACAAGAGATATGAATAGAAGAAGCTTTTTGAATGTAGGAATTGGTTTGTCTTTGGTTTCGCTGCTTCCCAACAAATTGGCAGCAAGAAACGAAGCATACAAAGCAACGAATAAAGTCATAAAACCCGCGAGATTAAACCTCGGCGATAAAATCGGGCTGATGGCTCCGGCTTGGCTGTTAAGCGAAAGTGGGTTGCAATCATCCATAGAGAATATAAGGCAACTTGGCTTTGAGCCGGTATATTCAGAAAAGATCCTCGACCAATATGGCTATTTTAGTGGAACGGACAAAGAAAGAGCCGAGGAATTTAACAATATGATTAAAAATCCTGAAATAAAAGGAATAATCTTTGCCGCCGGAGGATATGGTTGTGCCCGGATTCTTGATATGGTAGACTATAACCTGATCAAGAAAAACCCGAAGCTTATTATGGGATTTAGCGACGATACGGCCCTCATCAATTCGATATATAAAAAGACAGGATTGATAACATTTCATGGTCCTGTGGCTAAGCTACTGGATAACGATTATTCGAGAAAACAATTCAAAGATATTGCTGTCAATCCGACCGACAGATATACAATAGTAAGTGCACCGGAAGACCTCCTGAAAGCTGAAGAAGAGAAGATATATGAACGATATACAATAAATCACGGCAAGGCGAAAGGGGAACTAACAGGGGGCAATCTGACTCTCATCTGTTCTATGATAGGAACTCCTTATCAAATAGACTTAAAAAACAAAATCGTGATGATTGAAGACGTTGGAGAAGAACCATACAGAATTGATAGAATGCTGACCCAACTGATAGATACAGGAGAATTAACTAAAGCTGCCGGAATTGCAATCGGAGTTAACAAAGATTGTGACAAATCAGAAAAGTCAACCGCTCCAAATTCATTTACGCTCAGGGAAGTAATCGAGGATCGGATTAAACCATTAAATATTCCGGCAGTGCATGGATTATCATTTGGACACATCGATAATAACTTTACTTTTCCCATCGGAATAAAAGCAGAATTAGATGCAACGAATATGACAGTAAAACTACTCGAAAGATCTGTTATTTAATATACTCGTTCTTCTATTTTTATAAAAGTTTCGTTGAGATCAGAGAACTATATAGTTGCAAACAACATGTTTTTTGTATCTTTAAGGCTCAATTAAAAAACACTGAAAATGAAAGGAAAAATTCTTGTTACGGGTGGTGCCGGATATATTGGCTCTCATACTGTAGTAGAGTTACAAAACGCAGGCTATTCTGTCGTTATTATTGATGACTTATCTAATTCGACAGCAGATTCCATTGATGGCATTGAACGCATAACAGGCATACGCCCTATTTTTGAAAAACTGGACTGCAACGATATCGACGGATTGAGAAAATTGTTTACTACTCATTCGGATATCAATGGTATTATACACTTTGCTGCCAGTAAAGCAGTGGGCGAATCGGTTCAAAAGCCACTACTATACTATAGAAACAACCTGAATTCGTTGATCAATCTACTCGATCTGATGCCTGAATTTGGTATCAAAAACATTGTATTCTCATCTTCGTGCACCGTATACGGGGAGCCGGACAAGAATCCGATAGACGAAACAGCCCCTGTGAAGCCGGCGGAATCGCCTTATGGTAATACCAAACAAATAAATGAAGAAATAATAAAAGATGTAGTACGCTCAGGTGCTGATATAAAAAGCACAATACTGCGCTACTTCAACCCAATAGGTGCGCATCCATCGACAGAAATAGGAGAGCTTCCAAACGGAGTCCCTCAAAACCTTGTGCCTTATATCACTCAAACTGCAATAGGAGTACGTCAACAGTTAAGTGTATTTGGCGACGACTACGACACTCCTGACGGTTCATGCATTCGCGACTTTATCAATGTTGTAGATCTGGCAAAAGCGCACGTGATAGCAATAGATCGTATGACAGGAAAGAAATCACTAGAAAAAGTTGAAATATTCAATCTTGGCACAGGCGTCGGAGTTTCGGTTCTGCAACTTATCAAAGTATTTGAACAGGTATCGGGTGTAAAATTAAACTATAAAATAGTAGGTCGCCGAGAAGGTGATATAGAAAAGATATGGGCTGATCCAAAACGTGCAAATACCGTACTGGGATGGACTGCCAAAGAAAACATAGAAGACACAATAAAGTCTACGTGGAATTGGCAATTGAAGCTAAGGGAAAAAGGAATTATGTAATCGCTTCAATATACAATACAAAAAGCAGCTGATTAATCAGCTGCTTTTTTATTAATATCCTTTTTCATAAACATTTCCTCTACGCCAAAAGATCATTATATTCTTGATGTTTTTGTATATATACTTTTGTATAAGGGCATACAGGATGAACTTTCAGTCCGTTTTCGCGAACATAGTCTAACAGATATTTAGTCAGGGCTGCTGCAATACCCCTACCCTCCAACTCTTTTGGAACTTCGGTATGAGTCACCACATAAACTCCGTCATTCACTCTATAGTCCACAAGAGCGATCTTACCTTCTACTTCTGTCTCAAAACGATTTTTGAGTTCATTATGCTTAATATTATATTCCATATTCCCACTTGTTTGGTTACAAAGTATAAACAATCTATCCTTCTGTTTAGTTCCCTCCAAAATTGAATACCAAAGGTATATAGGATGGAGAAGTGATAGGAACATTACCAATAAGGAATGTTGGTTTGAGCTGAACAAAGACCTTAGATTCTTTATTTCCTATACCGATGAAATTTTTAGCAATGTTCACAACCGCATCTTTAGAGTTATTCTTCATCAGAGTTGCCAGATCTACCCCTATTGCAATAGGCAAGGTTTTGGTTTGTCCCGCTTCAACACTCAGTGCTTGATTCAGAGAGCCGGTAGTAAGCTGAATATCGTCAACACTTATTATGTACTGCAACCCATTCATCATAGCAGCAGACGTATTCGGATTTTTCACATCCAGGTTTAATGTAAAATTCAAAGGAATAGACGAGGCATTTCCACTCAAAATAGAGGTTACTTTTGGTATAGAAGTTACAGAGAGGCCATTCGATAAATTAATACCAGAAACAGTCAAACCCGAGATTGACTTATAGTTATACTCGCAGTTTATCATGTTATATGTACCCGACAAACTCTTTTGAACACTATCACAACTAATAAATATAGCCATGATGATAAGTAGTGATAAGATTTTCTTCTTCATTTTTTAGTCTGTAATTATTACATTTTCTCGAAATTACTTTATAGTGACCATCGTTGCTCCATAGCCGTATTCACGGAAGGAAGCATCTTGATAATATGCCGATTTATATTTTGAGCTTAGTTCTTTCAGTATAGCGTTCTTTAGTATGCCATCACCCTTACCGTGTATGAATACAATCTTCTGCCCTTTATTCCGCTTATTTTCATCCATGACCTCTTTGAATTTGTTGATTTGATATTCAAGAATATCAGAAGAAGACAGCCCCTCGGTATTATCGATTAATTCATCCGCATGTAAATCAATCTCAATAATTGCACTTTTTTCTTTCTTTACGATTGGCTGTATACGAGGACGTTGTGAGACTTCTTTCTCATGCATAGCAGAAGCTATTTCTTCGGGAGAAATAATGAATTCTTTTTCTGCCAAATCGCGACGAACAATAGAATACAGCATAGCATCATCTTCGAAATAGTCATTTTCTTTGAAGCTATGAAGCTTGTAAAACTTAACTGTATCAATACGAAGTTCAACAGAATATGCATTTTTTAAAGAATAGGGCTTCCCTTTTTTATACGCAAAAAACTGTAAACAGACCTTCTCTATATCATTCAACTCTGCTTTCTCAAACTCTTCGAGAAAGAGTTTCGTATTCGGCTCAATAACCCCTGTAACTCTACTAACCCATCCTGCTTCAGCCCTACCCATATAGTTGTACGACAAATAATAGTTGCTGTCATTGATAAGATAGCACTCAAAGTTTGTACTACTAAGACTCTTTATATCCACAGGCAGATAAGCAAGATTGACAGTCAACAGCTCTCCTTCTTTTGTCTCCTCGGGCTTATATTCCTCTTCTTGCTTTATCGTTGATGTTTGCTGCACAGACGTTTGCTGAGAAGATTTGGTCGATTGTCTCACCTGCATATCGTTTGCAGGCTCTATCAAGACTGTCTCACGGATAAGAACGGGAATATCAAACCCTTCCTCATCTTCTACCAACACAATATCTTTTCCCTGAAATCCCCGTACAACACCACCACCTGTAGTATTGAGGAAACGAACTTTATCTCCGATCTTCATAAATCTTAATTATTCTTTTTTAAGCTATTATTCAGCTTTTTTATTCACGCAAAGTTCCTTATTTTTGTCGGATAAAAAAAGTAATAAGTGGAAATATCCAGCCCTCAAAAAATACATATTCAAGATTATAATTATAATCTTCCGGATGACCGTATTGCCAAATATCCCCTGACTAAACGGGATAACTCAAAACTTCTTGTATATAAGAACGAGAAAATAACCGATACTGTTTTCAGTAATATAAATAATTTTCTGCCCGAAAATTGTCTTATGGTATTCAACAATACCAAAGTAATACAAGCAAGGCTTCATTTTCAGAAAACAACGGGAGCTCAGATAGAGATATTCTGCCTCGAACCTTGTATACCGAACGACTATCAGCTAAATTTTCAACAAACGGTAAAATGCTCATGGGTATGCTTGATCGGTAACCTCAAGAAGTGGAAAGAGGGAAGCCTTACCCGGCAAATAAATGTAAATGAGAAAGTTGTAAATTTAACGACTACCCGTACAAAATCTCATGGTGACACTCACGTTATAGACTTCGAGTGGGATAACCAAAATGTGACATTTTCGGAGCTGCTTGATGCCGTCGGAGAATTACCAATTCCACCATACTTAAACAGGGCAACGGAAGAACAAGACAAACAAACATATCAGACCGTATATTCTAAAATAGACGGATCTGTTGCCGCACCTACAGCAGGGCTTCATTTTACCCCCGAAGTCATGAAGTCATTGAAAGAGCAGGGCATGAAACTGGCGGAGGTTACTCTTCATGTGGGAGCCGGAACTTTTCGCCCGGTAAAATCGGATGAAATAGGAAATCATGTAATGCACTCTGAATTTATATCCGTACAAAAGAGTTTCATTGAAGAGCTAATAAGATTCGAAGGAAAAGTAATCGCAGTAGGCACAACATCCGTTCGCACACTAGAAAGCCTCTACTATATCGGAGTATCACTCGAAAACCAAAAGCAGTCACATTTGCACGTATCACAATGGATGCCTTACAATGATTCGAACAACAGGCTATCAAAAAAGGATGCATTAAAAAATATCTTAGCATATTTAGAGGCGAATTCACTAAGCACGCTGATTGCAGACACACAAATTATTATTGCACCCGGCTATGAGTTCAAAATAGTAGATGGCATAGTGACGAACTTCCATCAACCTCAAAGTACACTCCTGTTGTTAGTATCAGCATTTTTAGGCAACAATAATTGGAAAAATATATATGAACATGCTCTCTCCTCTGATTATCGTTTTCTAAGTTATGGGGACAGTTCTTTATTATTAAAAGATTAACATAAACTAAAGAATAAAATTTATGAAAAAGAAAAGTATATATATTATTCTGGCCATTCTTGTTATAGGTTTATTCTTTTATGGATACCGGATTTTTAGTACCGGATTCAATATAGATAAAACTGTATATCTATATATCGATGATGACAAAGATTATAATACATTGCACCAAGAGATAAAGGATAGTGCAAAAATAAAAAGCATTTCGAGCTTTGACATACTCGCTCTTTTATTAGATTACAAATCGAATATAAGAAGCGGACGCTATGCTGTAACGCCGGACATGAGTGTATATGATTTAATAAAAGACTTACGAAGTGGGCATCAAGCTCCGGTAAAACTCAAGTTTAATAATATACGGACAAAGGAAGATCTAGCTCAACGCATCTCAGAGCAGCTAATGATAAATAAAGAGACTTTACTTAACACACTAGAAGATTCTACTAAATGCAAAGAACTCGGATTTAATCCTCAAACTGTAGTGGCCATGTTTATACCCAACACGTACGAATATTACTGGGATGTAACCATCGATAATTTTCTACAGCGAATGAAGAAAGAATATGAAAAATTTTGGACTAACGATCGCTTAGAAAAGGCAAAAGAAATAGGGCTGACTCCTGTTGAGGTTTCTACGCTTGCTTCTATTGTGGAAGAAGAATGTACATATTCGGATGAATACCCTAAAGTTGCAGGTTTATATATGAATCGTTTACACATCGGTCAAGTATTGCAAGCAGACCCTACTGTGAAGTTTGCTGTTGGCGATTTTAGTCTACGCCGTATTTTAAACATACATACCGAAATTGATTCTCCATATAATACCTATAGAGTAAAAGGATTGCCTCCGGGGCCTATTCGTATTCCATCCATCAAAGGGATAGATGCTGTACTGAACTATACAAAACATGATTATCTGTACATGTGTGCAAAAGAAGACTTTTCAGGATATCATAATTTTGCGGCAAATTATCAGGAGCATTTAAGAAACAGGTCTTTATATATCAAGGCTTTAGATGCTAGAGGAATCAAATAATGAATGATCAGAAAGCATTCTGGTCTCCTTTAAAGACGTTTGCAATGGTCAGATAAATGATTTTCAGATCGAGGAAGAATGTCCAATTTTCGAGATACCAAACATCTCTAACCACACGACCTTCCATTTCCTCAACAGTCCTGGTTTCGCCTCTATATCCTGTAACTTGTGCCCATCCTGTAATACCGGGCTTCACCAAATGGCGTACCATAAATTTATCGATAATAGAAGAGTAAAGCTCCGTATGCTTAAGCATGTGTGGGCGTGGCCCTACAACTGACATATCATTTTTTAGGACATTGATAAATTGAGGAAATTCATCTATACTTGTTTTCCGCATGAAAGCGCCTATTTTTGTCACGCGCGGATCTCCTGAAGTAGCTTGTAGTTTGTCAGCTTCCTTATTCGGGCGCATAGACCTGAATTTATAACAGTTGAATACTCTACCTCCCTTTCCTGTTCTTTTCTGCTTAAAAAAGACCGGCCCCTTCGATGTTGCCTTGATTATTGTGCCAAATATGATATAGACAATAGGAAATATTGTAAGAAGAACAAATACAGAAAGAATAAGATCAAAAGACCGTTTTACCAATCTATTAGAAAAATGCTGCAAAGGCTCGTTTCTAAGACTAAGAATTGGAGTAGACTCTAAGAACGTTAGAGCAAAACGCCGCTTTATATATTTATGAAACTCAGGAACTAAATGGAAACGAATCATATTCTTTTCAGAATAAGTAATTAGATCCACTATCGTCTCTTCCTTGTTATTAGGTAAGGTACAGAAGATTTCATCAATCTTCACCTGCTGAACATATGCCCTAACTTCAGACACCTTTCCTAAATAATTTGGCAATACATCTTTCTTATCCGGGTTATCGTCAAAGAAACCCATTACTTTATATCCAAAGTCACTGAACAATAGTGATTCATGTATTTTTATCCCATTCGTACCACCTCCGATTATAACAACCTGCCTATAATTGTAACCTTTTCTACGATAATACTTTAGGGCTATTCTGAAAATAATATGCCAAATAATAAACGATGTAGCGAGGATAAAGAAGCCGATAATCCATGGAATAACAGGGATAGCAACTACGTTGAATACAGAAAATCCGGTAGTAACCAAAAATGCATATAGCGCAATAAATATAGTAGATTTCTGCGCAATATTATCTAAATATATAACATTGGTTGCAATCTGAACATTTACAAAGGAAGCTACAAAAAAATAGCATAGGTTTATAAGCAAAAAAGCTATCATGAACTCTTCGGAATACACAGTCGTCATATGTATTGGCTCATGGTAGATATAAAATGCTGTTAAAAAAAATATGTTGATAAGAAGTAAATCGCCAATGCGAATTATCCAATCAATCATAAATCCATATCCGTCTTTTCCTTCTGTTACATTCATAGCACTATACAAATATAAAGATGCAAATATAACTATTTGTCACTAAAACTTAACGTAATTCCGCATTTTCAGGTGTCTTATATCGCTTCTTGTACATAAATATTATAAGGATAACAGTAAAAATAAGGCTAAGTATCGTAATCCACATATTTTTATCCAAAGAGTAAATACTCAAATCTTCGTATTGAGGTGTTCCATAATATACAAATGCGAGTACAACTCCTATTACATTATTTACAGTATGTACAACAACCGGAACCCAGATTGTCCCTGACCAAACAAACATATAGCCTAGAACAGCTCCGAGTAATACACGAGGTATAAATCCATAAAACTGAAAATGCATTGCACTAAAAACGATGGCAGCTATCCAAACGGCAAAATGTTGATTCTTTACTATTTTTTGTATGATTTGCTGCAAACACCCTCTAAAAAAGAGCTCTTCACCGAGCCCGGCAACCACTGCAATAATTAATAAATTTAGGATAAGCCCGACCATTGATTTATCAAGGAATAAAAGACCTGTCGTTTTTTCTGCGGCCAACTCATTCTCTTTCATCCAAGCCTGAATAGCAAACATCGATTCGGGTAATACGATCTGCTGATTATAGTATCCAATAAAATTGATAAGAGGCTGTATTACGACTATTAAACAAATTCCAAACAGTAGAAAAGTAACATTGTAAGATTCATCTATTTTCAGATATTCTTTAGTATTGCTCTGTGATAAAAAAGCAAATACCAGCGAAGGTATGATAAAGAAAAATGCAGCCTGGACAGTCAATGCCATCCTTGTGATCTTTACAGATTGGTTCAATTCGCCCAAGTGTCCACTAAGAGAAATTATTAAAGTTGTAAATATTAGCCCTGAGAAAGCTAAGAAAATAAAAAAGAAAAGTTGGGCCCAACCGCCCATTCCGTATAATAAGCCTTTGTTATTTTGCTCCATTTTATTAATTATTGATCCTGAGTATACTTATTCCTGAACAGCTTTTTGAGTCGACACAATACTCAACCAAAGTCTTCTTCTCTATCACAACCTGCCTCTGCTTACTCGACGCATGTATAAAGTGAAGTTCTCCGTTTTGCCAATATGCAATACCTATATGAGAATAGTCAAGACCTTGAAGTGAGGTCGCAAATACAACAATATCACCACTCTCTATTTTTTCTTTATTTTTAGATATAGATTCAACAGGAATGATTCTATAATTATCCCTGTTATTCACTGTTCTTTCTATTTCTTTCATTTTCGAGACATTTGCCTCATTATCTTTCAGGTGCTTATACGACTGAGGATGTCCCGACATAAAACTCAGCGGATGATTTATAATTTTACCTCCGATATCTGTACTGATATTTCTCAATAGATTGTTTCTTTCATTTTCATATATCCAATCACTTGTATAATGAAGACGAGAGGTATAGCCCTTAATTTCTCCGCCACGATAACGCATATTGATTAAACAAGAACAGTAGTTTTCGAAAGAACTATCTCCTGATTTTATGACACGTGTGAGAGCAATACAATTTTCGACAAAAGTTGTACAATCCAGCTCTCTAAGATTTATAATGAGAGTTTCATTGCCTGAAGCCTCCAGAGTAGATGCAACATAAGGCTTGCCAAGAAAAAACTTAGCAGTTTTTACCAATAACTGATTAAAGGGAAGGTCTTTCTGTGGTTTAAATTGCTCAATGTAGCGAACAAAAGTCAAAGAGTCTTCTTTCTGATATATTACACCATTTTCTCCCTTCATTTGAAAAGGAAGTATGATTAAAAGACACAAAGCAAAAAATCTATAGAATTTCATAACCTATCATTTAATACTTAGGTATAGTTTTTACCTATTTGCAAATATATGAAATTAAAGATGTTCGTTTTCTCTTTTAAATGAAAAAACGGAAGTCTATTATTCTAGACTCCCGTTTTCAATATTATTATCATTGCGGAAACTATTGATCAATTATTGGAGGCGTTTTAGACGATAAAGCAATTGCTGTATAGCTTCTTGATAGTCATCTATAATTGCTTGTGTAAAAGCTTCTGCAAACAACTCTCTCTGAGATTCAGTATATTTGAAGAACTCCTCGGCATGTTTTACTATGTCTGCAGGATTAGCTGTTTCAGGAATTACAATATCCAAATCGCCCTTTACTGCATAAGATGTTTCTACAAGACGATCTGTAACGTCAAGAAGGTCTTCCAAGGCTTGGTCTAATGCAATGTGTTGCGCATAGCTGCCCTTGCCTGTAACGTGCCAATGATAAAGTTTTAAACTATTGTTGAAAGAAAACATCTTTCCAACAAATTTTGCAATATCAGCATTTACTGATACATTCTTTTTTTCTTTTAATGTTGAAGTACTCATGATGATAAAATTTATTTATTAATATTGTTTTTATATAGACAAATATAATGATAAAAAGAGAGAATTCCAAATATATACAATTGAATATCTAGATACTGACATAGACGCTACCTATGATCGTCCTCTCAATACAAGTAATGCATTGCATATTATAAAACGATATAATGCAACTCTTTGTTTATTCTATTAAGCCTATTATGGTGCTGAATGTTTAAAAAAACATAATTCAGGAAGATATTGATATATTACCCCTAGAGTGGATGTGATTTTATATCAAATGTTGAAGAATGTTAGTCTAGGTAAAGTCGTCTCATCTTTATGAGATCTACCTTCAACTCCTTAGTAAGGAAATTCATGATAGTCCCATAATCTCGTTTTATCTGGTTAATACCTGCTTGCAAAAACATACGCTTGGCAGTAAAAATAGGTTCTGCCCGTGGATACTTAGCAATGAATGCATCATATTTATCACTCAGGTATATTTTAGAAGAAAGGTAATCTTGCATAATAGTTTCTTCATCAACTCCCAATGCGTATAGAACAAGAGCTGCTGCCATCCCTGCCCTATCCTTACCTGCAGAACAATGAAAGACTAATGGAGCACTCAGATTATTTTGTATAATGGCAAAGAAGATGCGATAAGCTCGCACACATGCCGGGTCGCTTACTAGCAGACGGTTCATGTGTTTCATGTGGCTATCTATATTCGTTTTCAGAAGATTCGCTTGTATTCCCTCACTACTGAGGTTACCCGGAGTAATGGCAATGGGATACGTAAATTGTACTGTCGAAGGTAAATTATCTCGATAACGTTTGGTTTCAGCTTGTGCCCTAAAGTCTACAACGGATATTATAGGAATACTTGCCAAATAAGCGACATCGCCCTCAGTCAGGCTGGACAACTCATCTGCTCGAAACAATTTACCCCATTTAGTATATCTACCGTCTTTGGTCTTGAAGCCACCTAAGTCGCGAAAATTATAGCACCCTTCCATTGGGAGATGGCGTTCAGACATATTTAGAATTTCGCCATTGTTATGCAGCTCAAAATAGATACGAATGGATGCGCTCACATTCAAAGGATATATCCCACTACCATTACCGATAAGTATTGGCTCTTTATGGTTTATACTATCGAATGAATCGCCGGCGTATAAGGACCAATTACCTTCAGTTTCGAGTTTGAAACTTGCGGCTTTAGTATACTTATCACGTATTATTTGCGCCTTTAATATAGCCGTATCCATTGATTCCTTAAAGTTTCATTTCTTGATAATGATAGCAAATGCTAAAGAGGATTTTTATAAAACCATGACAAATATACAGAATTAGTTGAAATATTGCTAACTGGCCCATTAAAACAGAGAATATGTAAAAAAAGATAAATGTTTACAAAAAAGACACAAAGTATTGATAAGGATTTACAACTAATGTATCTTTGTTGAAATACAACAGTGTGATAAATAGTTATTTTCATGAAGATTAAGCTAATAAGTTCGTTAATAAGCATACTATTTTTATACAACTGCTCCCCTAACCCAACTACGGTGACAGTAATGTGTGAACAGGATCGTAAAGGAAATTACATCCTGAAATGGGAATTGTATCCCGAAGTAGACAACACACCTGTTGAAATATTCGTTTCGGATAATGACAGTTCTTTTCCTTCAAATGCAAAACTGATAACCAACTCGAATGACTACATTGCCGTTATAAAGAATGAATCGGACACTGTTGAAAAACGAAAATATTTCCGCATAAAGGTCGCAGGCGTACTTTCTGAGGTTGTTACAAACCGATTCTTTGAAATGGATAGTATCCAAAACTTCAGAGACATTGGCGGATACATCACAAACGACAACAAACGTGTGCGATGGGGTAAGATATTCCGTTCGGGAAACTTTTTCCGCATGACAACTCATGACAGTTTAGAAATGAGTAGCCTAGGAATAAAAACGGTCATCGACCTCAGGTCGGAGGATATAATGAAGAAAAATATAGAAAGATATACAGCCTTCAAAAACATCCGTATTCCTATTGCTTATAATGGATACAACTCTATATCACAAAAAGTGATGGATGGCCGATTCCTTCGTGGTGATGCTATTATATATACACAGGATACATACAAGGATATGATCAATAATTTTGCCAGTCAGTATGCAGAATTCTTCGACTACTTGTGCGACGAAAACAATTACCCGATCGCTTTTCATTGCTACTTAGGCAAAGACCAGTCGGGGCTGGCTACATTCTTCCTGCTCAGAGCACTCGATGTACCTATGGATATAATAGAAGACGACTATATGGCTTCAGATATGGTGATCGACCGCACAAAGCTGGTAAGGAATGCTGATAGCCTTTCAGAGTCGCGGCAAGAAGCTTTCACAATGCTTTCACGAACAGATTTAGCATATCTGAAATATGGTATCTCCTGCATCAGAGAGAAACGGGGATCGGTAGAAGACTACATGCTCCATGAATTGAAGCTGACTCCCGAAAAGAGGAAAAAGCTGAAAGCGATATTACTGCACTAAACGAAACAATAGACTTATATAAAACGAGACTTGGATGCAACGACAAATCCAAGTCTCGTTTTTGTATTTGCTATAGCGTGTTATTTTACCTCTACTTCTATAATCGAACTTATATCATCCAGCTTTCCATCGATTGTAAATGTCACATCTCCGGTCTTTTTATCTCTATTCCAAACAAGCTCGGAGTCTACATTCAGCCATTTCGCCGACTTTATGTTAGCAATGTTTAATGTAACGGACGGAGTATCTTTCTCCAGGATGTGAATATAATAGGTCTTGCCCTTATTGGTTATTGCTCCCCACGATTGAGGAAGAGTAAAGCCTTGCTTTGTACCATATATAGTATATCCATACTTATCCATCCATTCTCCCATTTGCTGAAGCCTTTCTACACATTCCGTCTGAATCTTTCCATTCGGCATTGGGCCTACATTCAACAAAAGGTTTGCGCCTGTCCCGGCTGTACGGATAAGCAAATGCAAAAGTTCTTTTGTCGATTTATATTTATCATCAGTAATATCAAATCCCCAAGATCCATTTATGGTCTGACATGTTTCCAACGGAAGTTTAGACACCTCTTGTCCACTCAGCCCTCCTTTATTTTCGCCCGGCACATCACGTTCAAATATCTGATAGCTCTCACCTTCAAAAGGAGGTAAGTGATGATTGTTTGCTATCAAACATTCAGGTTGTAGGCGATGGATCAGTTCATATATTTCAGGATAGTGCCAATCAACATAAGTAGACTGATCTGTTCTATTCTCATGTTCTGTCTGATCCCAATGACCATCAAACCAGATACCGGCTATTGGTCCATAATTGGTTAACAACTCAGTCAACTGCGCTTTCATAAAATTAATATAGCTGTTCCAATCACTTTTTTCTGTACGTCCCGATCCTTTTCCTGTACGTCCTGTTTCATACTGATAGTCGGAACGCATCCAATCCAGAATCGAATAATACAATACAAGTTTCATGTCTTGTTTATGACATTCATCAGCTAGCTGCCTAACAATATCCTTGCCATAAGGGGTATTCATTATATTCCAATCCGATTGCTTAGTATCCCAATTACTGAAACTATCATGATGACGCGAGGTAAACGCAATATATTTCATCCCTGCGCTTTTAGCTATCCGAACCCACTCTGCCGCACTAAATTCCTGCGGATTAAAGAAATCTTGGAGTCGCTTATATTCATTCGTTTTTATCGGGCGGTTGTTCATCACCCATTCGCCATCACCCAGCACGCTATAAGGTCCAAAATGGACGAACATACCAAAGCGGGCATCTTCAAACCACTTAACATCGGGTTTTACGGCTTTCGATTGTGCCGACAAATTTGCCATAACGAATATTAAAGCAAACAATAAAAAATACTTCTTCATTTTGTTTTTATTTTAGACATTAAGGTCAATTCTCAATTTAATTAATATGAGCTTTTTATATACCTGAGGTAGATACAAAAATAAACAATTAGAGTGTCACCCACTTCTACTTTTCCGATAAACCAATAGTACAAATTCGATATTATCTATCACCTATATTTCTCAACATAGTATAAAAACGATCGGCAAGCGTTTGATTATAAATTGTTATATGTCTCTCTGTATTCGCTGGGAGTCTTTCCTATATGATGTTTAAAAACCCTGTTGAAATAAGAGATATTATCCAAAGACAGCTCCATTGCCACATCCCTTATTGGCATATCGGTAGTAAGCAGAAGTAGTTGAGCCTTTTCTATCTTTTTCATGTTCACATATCTGAGGGGTGTGCAGTTCATTTCTTTCTTAAATACCCGAATCAAATGATCTTCGGAAACACAAGCTACATTTGCAAGCTCGGCCAATGTAATGTCCTTCCCTGTATTTTCATGTATATACCTGAGTGTATTGCTTATGCGCACATCTTTATTATCCGATTTAGTTTTAGCTAATGTGAAAAATCTGGATATAAGCTGATACAAAATTCCTTGCGTTTCATATCTCGAGTGTATCGACATCTTGCTGTTATCTGCCACATACTGATCAAATGTACGAGGGTTATCATACAGTTTGGGATCATAATGCCTCAAATGCCTTCCCGGATTGATTTCAAGCAATCGCTTGTTGAGCATTAAGCCTAATGAGTCGGATTTAACTTCTATCGGAAAATCGTATTGATCGAATATCGATTCCTTTCTCACCGTTTCTTCATAAAAGTGAATATAGTAAAGCGAAAAGAAGCTATCGCACTCATTGTCGTGCATTGTAAACGGAGGAACAAGATATAGATGATCCGGTTTCAGAGAAAATGGCTCTCCGTTGATGTATGTGATCGCTTTGCCGCCGGTTACATAATATATACGGGCAAAAGGACTATACACTGACTTCCAGTTCCAGTTTGCATTTAGTTCCGAATAACCGACATTCAGCAATATAAATTTAGGTCTTTCTGCGGTTTTAGACATACAGGTTGTCGTTTTTATTTCCCGATTTTATGCAAAGATATTCATTTATTAGGAGAAATTTTCAGTATAAGCGGATGTAAACTTTTAATAAGTACTAAAAAGGATTTATAATCGTCTTTTTCGGATTACCTCAGCATGCTACAATGTGTCAATTAACTAATTAAAAAAAGAATCACGTATTTGTTGCATTGCAAGAAACGCTATATTGCTCTTTTTACACTGTGGTTTGAGAAAAAGGTGACAAAAGTGACACTTTTCAGTCCGGTCGTATTATGTCACCTTCTTTCACTTCACTCCTTTTTACTTTTCGGTACAGATGGGGTGGAGGGAGGCAATAATCTCTGATGAAGACATATTCCGATTCTTCCTTCTTTTGGGTTATTGGTTCCTTCTCCTCTTCAATCTGTACATCCTGCAAATTATCAGAATGCGATATCTGTTCGATCGGTTCAGAAATAAGCTCTTCCTTTTCTATTTTCTTTTCGACCGGTACATTATTATTCATCAGTTTCTCCCGCAGCTCATTCAAACTATCCCTCGTTTTGGGGTCTTGTACTATTATCGTTAAAGGCTTGTGCTCTTTGTTCTCTTCTTCCTTTGTTTCGTTGTGAGACAATACCAGCCTGATAGCGTGTGTGTCGGGTGCATATTCTTTTTGTCTGACTACCCGGGTTTTCAGTACTAGTTTGTCGGGATTCTCTTTGTCAGGCACATAGGTCGTTCGTATCTCGGTGAGGGTATAACCTTCCAGCTTTTTCTTTAACGATCGGCGGGCAGTGATTGCCAGCGTCTCATCTCTGCTTTCAATTGCCGCTTCTATTGCTCTTCTAAATTCGGGTTTCTTGTCTCGCCATTCATAGAATGATTTGCGGGTTATTTTCAGGTGTTTGCAAATCTCTGTGATAGAGTATGTGTCTTCTTCTATTAGCGAGACAATCTTTTCTGCCAGTCTTTCTGTATACTTTGCCATATCTGTTATAATTAGTTGTTTATAATAGATAATTATTTAAAAAAGTGATGAATAAGCACGAAAGAGGTAGGAGCAGTGGCTTGTCTCTGCCCGTTTATATTCGGGCGATCACAAGGGATCGCCCCTACAGTTGCCAGAAAAATTAATTGATAACAGAATATACAATATATCGGGAATGTGGGGCAGCGGTTAGTATTATTATGAATATAAATATTATCTTTAACATTCGAAAAAACACCCTTAAACTATCAGAAAACAGAATTTATTAAAAATTAAAGCGAATGCGAATTATTTATTTTTGTTTTTTCCTGAGTATGTTAATATGCCCAAAACTCTTCTCTCAGGAAATAAACCCAAACATCTTATACAAGATTGTTAGCCCCTCAGGTTTTGTAGTAGATAACAGAGACGTGCACGACAATGCAGCATCTCTTTATTTATCCAAAAATGAAAAGAGCAGCCAAGGGCAAGTGTGGAAAATAGAAAAGTTGACAAACGGTTCTTACATGATCTCCAACCCCTTTATTTACAAAAGTATTGACAACAACAATACGACAACAGGGAATGGGAATCCAATCATTCAGTGGGACAGCAACAAGTCAAACATAAACCAGCAATGGCTATTGAATGTAACAGGTACAGGTGCTTTTGCCATCATTCATAAAGCGAGCCAAATGGCACTGGCTTTCACCGGCGAAGATGCTATCGGCGTGCAGTTGTCCCAACTTCCAAACTCTTCTCAAACATGGAGGCTGGTTCCTTCGAATATCAAACCGCCTAAAGAGGAAAAGTTAAAACCAAGTAAAAACGACTGGGAGAATGAAACAATCTTTGCAATAAACAAGGAAGCCGGACACGTAACCTATATTCCCTTCCCTTCTGTAGAAAGCCTTAAAAAAGATAAAAGCTTCGATAAACCGTGGGAAGAACCATCATCATCCTTGTATTTATCTCTGAATGGTGATTGGAAATTTCATTGGGTAAAAAAACCTTCGGAACGTCCTAAAGATTTCTATAAGACAAACTATGATGTTTCGTCTTGGAAAGAAATACCTGTGCCTTCCAACTGGGAAATGCACGGATACGGAACACCCATCTATACGAATATAACCTATCCATTCAAGAATAATCCTCCATTTATACAACCGCAAAAAGGATACACCAACGAGATAGAAGTAAATCCCGTAGGATCGTATCGCCGTGATTTTTCTATTCCGGCAGATTGGGATGGCAAAGAAATCATCTTACACTTCGATGGTGTATATAGTGGAATATATGTATGGATAAACGGTAAAAAAGTAGGTTATAGCCAAGGTGCGAACAATGTTGCCGAATTTAACATTACAAATTACGTTAAAGCAGGGACAAACACCATTGCTGCCGAAGTTTATCGCTGGACGGATGCTAGCTATATAGAAGATCAGGATATGTTCCGCCTGAGTGGAATTCATCGTCCGGTGTACTTATACGCAACACCTAAAGTACATGTACGTGACTACTTCTTACAGTCAGATTTTAAAGGTGATGATTACAGCTCTGCCCTTTTCAAAGTGAAAGCTTCGATAAAGAATTATGATAAAAAAGCTTCTCAAGCGACAACTCTAGGTGTATCACTTTTAGATACCAACGGCAAGGAGGTGGCAAATATCACACAACCTGTTGGAGCATTAAAAGCAAACCAAGAACAGGAATATGATATACAGGCAAGTGTTACGAACCCGTCGCTATGGTCTGCCGAAAATCCGAACCTTTATACTGCAATCATTACCCTGAAAGACAATAATGGAAATGTATTGGAAGCAATGTCCTCGAAGTTTGGATTCAGAAAAATAGAGATCAAGAATAAACGTGTTTATATCAACAATGAACAGGTTTTCTTTAAAGGAACAAACAGACATGACATCCATCCTAAATTTGGAAAAGCTGTCCCTGTAGAATCGATGATACAGGACATCGTGATGATGAAGCAACATAATCTGAATACAATACGCACAAGCCACTATCCTAACGACCCAAGGATGTATGCCTTATACGATTATTACGGATTGTATGTAATGGATGAGGCCGACCTCGAAAATCATGGCAATAATTCGATAAGTGGTATGCCGAGCTGGATTCCTGCATTCAAAGACCGAATAGAAAGAGTGATACAACGAGACAAGAACCATCCGTCCGTTATCTTCTGGTCTTTAGGCAATGAAGGTGGAAATGGCGACAACTTTGATGAGATGTATAAAGTTGCTAAGCTGCTCGATCCATCACGCCCCGTTCACTATGAAGGCAAGAATGAAGTAGCCGATATAGACTCTCACATGTATCCCGATTTGGCACGTATGGCTGCCTTTGACCAAAGAGATACCGACAAACCTTATTTCTTGTGCGAATATGTTCACTCGATGGGGAATGCACCGGGCAACATTGCCGAATATTGGGATTATATAGAAAACAAATCGCAACGTATGATAGGCGGATGCGTTTGGGACTGGGTAGATCAGGGATTGAACATGTACGGAAAACCAGACAATCAATATTACCTAGGAGGTGACTTTGGTGACAAACCAAATGACTTCGACTTTGTATGTAACGGATTAACAACTCCCGATCGTAGGGTTACAGCAAAGCTGCTGGAGATAAAGAAAATATATCAATACATCAAATTCCGTGAACTATCGTTGAATACAGGCAAAATTGAGATTGAAAATAAGTATGACTTTACCAATCTGAATGAGTTTAATATAAAATGGGAAGTTCTTAAAGATGGTGTTAAATCCGAATCGGGAACAATGCCTTCGATAGACTTAGCACCGAACCAAAAAACGACAATCACTGTCCCATATAATAAAAATCTGGATGCAGGAAGCGAGTATCTATTGAATATATATTTCACGCTAAAGAACGATACGAATTGGGAAAAAGCAGGCTACGAAATGGCGTCAGCACAGTTTGCACTGAACGGCAGACAGCCTTTATCTTCGGTTGATACGTCATCTATGAGTGACGTACAAGTGAGCACACAAGGTGATAACCTTGTAATAGGCGGACGTAATTTCAAGACTGCATTCAACACACAAACAGGTATAATGACTTCTCTTCAGTATGGAGGAAAGGAAATGATACACAACCAAAGCGGATTTAACCTCAATTGGTACCGTAGTGTGAATAACGACAAATACACCGATCAGAACTATTATACGACAGAGAATGACAAACCGATGTTCAGTTATCAACTGTCGCCGGACAAAAAATCTGTAACTATTCTGTCTGCCACTACAGCTACAATAAAAAGCCCGAAGGAAATAAGAATCCCATATACTGTAAAGTATACGATCTACGCAGATGGAACAATTGATGTAGATGCGAATTTCACGTCTCCTTCTGCGGGATCATTTGTTCACCGCTTAGGCTTGCAAGTCGTATTGCCGGAGGGAATGGAAAATGTCCGTTATTATGGACGTGGCCCTCACGAAAACTATTGGGACAGAAAGGTTTCTGCATACATAGGGCAATATCAGACCACCGCAAAAGGAATGGAGCAAGAGCATTATGTGAGAGCGCAAAGCATGGGTAATAGGGAAGATGTAAGATGGATTACCATCACAGACCAAAATAAGAAAGGAATTAAAATCCAATCGAAAGACAGGCTAGGATTTAGTGCTCTGCATTTCACCGATCAGGCGTTGTGGGAAGCCGTACATGATTTCAAATTGAATGAGATCCGTAAACCCGAAGTTTATTTAAGTCTGGATTGCATTCAACAAGGTCTAGGTAACGCAAGTTGCGGACCTCTGCCACTGCCGCAATACATGATTCCGGCTAATCAGAACCTAGGTTATTCGTTCAGAATACAAGGAGTGGAATAAGCAAACATTAACAGAATAGCAAAGGCTTGTAGTGAAAATTCATTACAAGCCTTTTTGTTTGGGGGTATGACACATTGTGAATACTCTATAAAATATTTGTAAATCTGCATTTTAAATCTTATATTTACTCTTAACCTAAATTAAAAACGATTCTAAAGAAAGGATTGCGTATGAATATACTTCTCGTTTGATCATTAAGAAAATACAATTTCTTATAGTTTGTAACATATTAAATGCCACTGATTATGGAAAGGTATAAGAAATATAGAACAATACAGAAAGCTTCATACATCGTGTTTTTCCTTTATTTGCTAATTCTGGCTTTAAGTAATTTCAGCTTTAACGGGAATGTAGAATATATTCCGTACTTTATAATTATCCCGTTTGTCGTTTATTGTATAACAATGATAACAACTGAAATTCTGATATATAAAGAAAGAGAGGCTTTTTTTGATAAAAAACAGAGCCAGTTGAGGAAAACAAATCTGAGGAATGATAGAATAGACACACCTACTTTATCGAAAATCTAGAAATAAACAAAAGAGGAGATTTTTAAGAAATCTCCTCTTTTTCAATTTATCTTCGTTCGTTATAAACTCCAAATTCTGCTATAGTTGGAGAGCCCTTAGATTCCTCTATTGATATGCGAACCTTATTTCCCCATACCTTATCAAACCTATGTATTTTAATGACATCTGATTTTGTGCCTGAAAAAATAGTCTGCCATTTTCCATTATGGAGGTACTCCAATTTATAAGATTGTATATCGTTATTGTTATTTTTCTCAGTTATTGTAATCATATTGAATGGCTGCTCATTATTGCCTAGCTCTATTTCCAGCCATGGTTTGCTTACCAAAGGATTTGACTCCCATCCTGTTTTGAAATTATCATCATTCGCAAAATCCATGAGCTGCATATCCCAGCTCCAACTCGAATTTGCCGGCTTAAACTTTGCTATATTCGAAGAGATAATCGGAGCTTCATTTTTGGGCAAGTTATTTAATGCTCCTTCATTTTTCCACAATTTACCTATCCGGCGAAAAGCGGTAACAGCATTATCGTCGATCAATCCATCCCTGTTCGGAGCTGCGTTAAGAATAAAGTTGCAATAAACCTTATTGAATGGGATTATATTGTCATTAACCAATTTCACCGGATCTTTTACTGGCGTTTTAGGAAAATCTTCTTTCCAAAACCAAGCCGAATTTATTGGCAGACAAGACAGAGCCGGCAGAGAATTGCTGTCTTTAGAAATATGCTGACCAGCACCTTGTTCATACGATTTTATATCTGTATAAAATAACGCCTGAGTAGGATACTTTGCTGCATTCAGATCCATCACAAGGCAATTGGGTTGCAAAGACTTGATGAGATAGTATATATCTTCGAAAGGTATTTCGTCGTAAGAAATGCGTGACCAAGGAGCATCCCACCCGTCGATTATCAGGGCTTTTATTTCGCCATAGTTGGTAAGGAGTTCTGTCAACTGAGCTTTTATCATATCTATATGCTTAGGGCTAATAAAGCCCGGACGTAATTTATGATGTGTATCCAGGATGGAGTAATACAACATTACCCCCAGACCTTCTTTTCTGAAAGCATCTACGTATTCCTTTACAACATCGCGCTTCAATGGGCTATTCATCACGTTATAGTCTGTAGTCTTGGTATCCCAAATGCAAAAGCCACTATGATGTTTGGTGGTAAGGCATCCATAAGTCATGTTGGCTTCTTTTGCTGTTTTGGCCCATTGATTACAATCTAACTTTCGAGGATTAAAAATTGAGGGTGAAGCATCAGGATCGGCCCAATCATCACTCATAAAGGTAGGGATATTGAAATGGATAAACATTCCAAAACGCAGGTTTATAAACTCTTGCTGGAGATCGGGTAATGATTTTACTTGAGAATAGCCGGACAAAATAAAAAAACAGGCTAAGAATTAATAATGGGCATTTTTTCATAATAAATAAAGGGTTTTAATTTATGCGAATATAAGTATTTTGGAGAAGGATGAAATAGAAAATAATATAGAAAATATATGTAATTATTTATTTCATTAATGAAGGGAGGAAGACTCATCTTAGAATCATAATCTCCACCCCTTCAAAACAATATATATGTTATAAACTATAACATGTATCTTCAAAACTCAACTTCTCCTACATTTATCACCTCTTTATTCTGAGACAAACGTAAAGTAATTGTCTTCTTCTTTTCCTCACCCGTTGCATAATATGTGTAGATATCCAAATAAACTGTAGTTGGTCCTATAACGGTTTGCTCTTGTGAACCATAATAATTTGCCTGAATCATGTATTTTCCTTTGACGGCTTTTCTTATCATAAACTCTTCTGGCCCATATCCTCCGGTAAAATCACATGACATAAGACCTCCTGTTTTAGTAAACCTATATTTATAATAGCACTTTTCACCATAAGGGTCTGTTACCCACAAATCCATATCGCTATCATCTGTATCCCAATTGAGAACTACGCGTATATCCATAGGCATGCTATATATCAATCTTTCATCTACATTCAATAAATTCAACGTCACTTTTTTACGATTTGCTTCAGCAATCACCTGATTCATTTCTTCAACGGCAATCACCTCTATTTCAGGAAATCTATCATCCCAACTTCCTTCTACTATTTTGTACAACATATCTACAGCCTCTTGATATTGATTATTCTGAGCATAAGCCAAACCTAAATCTCGATAAGATTGAGGTTCCTCAGGGCGTAGCCTTAATACTGTCTTAAATTGTTCTATGGCATACTCATTATAGCCAAGCTGTTTCAGGCGATAACCCAAGACTCGTAATAGTCTATAATTTTCTGCTTCCAACTCTGCCAGATTTGATAGAATTATTAAGGCTTTTTCTTTCAACTCTCTTTCTTCAAACAACGAAGCTACTTCTAAGAAGAAAGAAGGCGTTGTTTTATATTCCTCCTTAATAGCCAGATAGGCCGGATATAAATCTTCATCCGATTTCGATTTTAATTTGGCTATATATGGAGCATTCGATTTCCACGTTTTTAGTTCTATTGCAGCTTTCGCATCTTCACTTTGATATCCTTGGTTGGAAATTCCGTTTTCAGTATTCTCTATCCCTATTTCATTGCCTGCTCCTGTGTCCTCTGTTATTTGAACACCTTGCATCCTGCCTTGCAAAGCGTTAGAGAGTGACTGTAGCTCATCTGCAGAGACAGTACTTACAGAGCCTGTCACATCTACTCTTCTTTCTATACCATAACCTACTACTACCTCTTCGAGCATCATCTGGCTATCTTCAAGAATAGCATTTGCAACATTGTTCTCTATTTTTACGGCCTTCGGCTCATACCCAATAAATTTAAATACCAATATATCCCCATTCCGTGCATTAATAGAATATTTTCCATCTAGATCGGTTATTGATCCGGTATCTGTTCCTTGTACTATTACCGTAGCACCTATAATAGGCACACCGGAAGAATCTACAACAACACCTCTCACCGAGCCACTTTGAACATTTAGAAAAGGGGAGGCTATTGAGCGCGGCTTAGATACTACTTTTTCAGGTTGTTGAGTAAAATCTTTTTCGAACCATGTTTTCCTACCGTTAAAAAGGGAGATTACTCCGTTTATTTGTCTTTCTCTGGCTGCTTTTTCATCGTTTTCTATCTGCATTACACTCTTATTATACTCTTCAAGCAATTCGGCTGGAGGCACAATCCTGTATTGTATATAATCAGAAAGATTTTCGAGAACAATCAATGATGTATTACGAGTAACAATATTATATCTCTTTCCAAGTTCTTCGATTTCTTCCTTATTTCTATCAAATAACATATCCAGCTGAGTTATTTTCTTTTCAGCCCACACTCGCTCTACTATATTTCCATAATTAGCCACATCTCGGGAATCTATAGTTAGAGTTTTTGTATATGTAATTTTATCACCTATTCCAAAATTAAGATTAATAGAAGCTTTTGCGGCTTTCAATTTTCCTGTTACCGAAAACCCCGATTCGGAATTTAGAATAAGAGTTGACGCTGTAAAGTCACTAATTTCTTTTTTATTATAGAGAGCGGATATCAGTCTGAAGTTTTGATTCAACAGTAACTTTACGGCATCAGACGGAGCCTGTTGTAAAAGATTTATATATTTTCCTCCACTGGCAGTTGCCAAGTACGTCAACAGACTATGGTCTGCACTTAAAGAAGAACAAACGACAGAGATTGGTGTACCACCTATCTGTTGTATCTGTTCTCCAAAGTTGCTTAACCCGTCAGAGAATAAAAATATCTCATCCGCATTCACATCTGCAAAATCCAAAGCTCCTAACCGAGTAGCTCCATCATAAGAAACCTTCTCTAATGTTTCTCTAAGGGCGTTCCAATTTCCATTCCGAATATTGAAAGTCTGAGCCTTACCCAGAAAACAGTTAAAAGTGTGGAGATCTACAGTAACATTTCCTATTTCTTTAAAATAGCCGGATAACATATTAGCCTCCAAATCAAAGTTCCGTCTATCCATCGACGATGATGCATCCCAATACAAGGCAATACGCTTTGGCACCTCTCGAGATTGTTCTTTCAGCGGGGGGAAAACCTGAGAATAAAAAATAGTTTCACCGCTAATAATACCTTTTTCAAGAAAAGTAAGAGCATCGTTTTTTACAGGAACAGAAAACACGAGTTGCCCTTTTCCTTTATACTTTTGAGCAGAATAAGATGCCTGATAAACATCTCCTTCATTACTAAAAGTAAAGCCTCCCCAAGGTGTTTTATCTATTTTTGGTTGGGTTTCTTTTCCAAATACTGTAATATGAAGATTAAATTTATCAAGCTCGTTATTTCCGTATTCTACGGGAAGAAAGAAACGATAATTATCACCTGTTTTCGGCAATTCTTGTTCATAAGCAACCACAACCTTTCTTGTCCCTCGGGCAAACAAAGGATATACCCTTGTTTTAAAATTATTTCCCTGTGTTTTTTCCAACAATCCGGGGTCTACCCCTCGTCTGACTATCGATTCAAACACTTCCTGCCCTTTAGCTTTCTCTACAACGACTCCTTCTCTGAGCTTTCCATTTATATCGAGAGCAAACCGCGAAATATTTTGTCCTTCTGCCAGGGGAAATTGTAATTCGCCTTCCAATACACGTTTATTGGGATTATAGAGAGTCATTTCAACTGTAGTAACAGCAAGTGGACCTACTACTTTTATATCTATGTTTACGTTCGATATACGAATCGGCAATTCGGTTGCTTGCAGATCCTTCACTTGTATTGTAGGACTACCGGGATTTACCTGTTGGGCTAAACAATAGATGCCTATCCATATAAAAGTGATTAACAAGAGATACTTTTTCATAGTGTTCAGATATTTATTTGTTTTCATAGTCAGAATATCGTTTTATCAATAGACAAATCTTAAACTAAATGCCCCTATAATATTACATAATAATTCGCAAACAAAGTCAATCTATAGTCGATATAATACTATAATATCCTGTCATGCTTACTTATTCGGGATAAAAAAGATGCAAACAAATTCTTATTTGTACTTATAGCTCATAATTTTTATCTTTTTTGAATAAATGAAAAAATTAAATAAAATATATTGATACATTTTTTTGATTAACTTCGCACTATTAAGTAAAAAAGTCTGATCCTGTTTCATAAGCTCTTTATGATATGAGAAAACTCCCAATCATCCTATTTTTATATTCTCTTGCTACTATCGTATCTGCAAACGATATAGGGAACAGTTATATTAATGAACTGAATAAAGCAATAAATAACAAAAAATACTATGATGAAAAGAAAGAGCAAAAGATAAATAGCCTTAAACAGCTCTTACACATATCAGATCTCTCTCTTGCACAAGAATATGATATAAATTTCAAACTGTCGAAAGAATACAGGAAATACAGAATGGATTCGGCGGTTTACTATATGGAAAAGAATCACGATATAGCGAAGAAGTTAAATAGCATGGACGTTATCAACGAAACCAATCTAAACTTGTCGCTATTATACTCTGCAACAGGCATGTACCTGGAAGCAAAGGATATATTAAATCATATTGACAGAAAATCATTATCCGAAAAATTAGTTCCACTTTATTTTGAATCCAATAGTCAGTTTTACGGACATTATGCGCAAAGCAATGACAGGCACGCTTATTTTCAGATAAATGAAGCTTATAGAGACTCATTGCTCACAGCTTTAGACTCTAGTTCTGTGAGGTATCGAATAACATATGCCGAGAAAATATTCTATCAGGGACAAATAGAAATTGCCGAAAACCGCCTGCTAAAACTCATGGATGAAATACCGGAAGATGACCCGGATTATGCTTTTGTGGCATATCTATTGGGTAAAGTATATGAGAATAAAAAGAAGCAGGACCTGCAAAAAAAATATTTTGCTCTTTCAGCCCTATCGGATATTAAAAACTCAATAAAAGATAACGCCTCCTTGCAAAGTCTGGCGTTGGTTTACTATGAAGAGGGAGACATAGATCAGGCTTATAAATTTACAAAGTCGTCTATCGACGATGCTGTTTTTTGCAATGTAAGATTCAGGACAATAGGCATTTCAGAGTTTTACTCAATTATCAATACAGCCTATCAGGCAAAAGAAGCAAAACAAAAAAGTAAACTGCAATTATACCTTATACTTATTAGTATCCTCACCGTATTCCTTATCGTTGCTGTGATATACGTATACAAACAAATGAAGAGAGTTTCACGAATAAGGAAAGAATTGTATCGAGCGAATGTAAAGCTGATCGACTTGAATCAGGGAATTACGGATACCAACAAACAGCTCAAAGAGGTAAATATTCAACTATCTGAATCAAATCATATAAAAGAGGAATATATTGCGCACTTCTTCGATTTGTGCTCAACATACATCACCAAATTGGAAGATTATCGCAAGTCTCTAAACAAGAAGGCTGCGAATAACCAACTGGATGATTTGTTCAAAACACTAAAGTCAACAGCCTTTGTTGACAATGAGCTGGAAGAATTATATAAAAATTTTGATAATATATTCTTAAGTCTTTATCCCACATTTGTAGAAGACTTCAATACCCTTCTTATAAGCGAAGAGCAGATAGTTCTTAAGCCCGGAGAATTACTCAATACCGAATTGCGGATATTTGCCCTGATCCGTTTAGGAATAACAGATAGTGTAAAGATTGCAAGCTTCCTTCGCTATTCATTGAGCACCATCTATAACTACCGCACCAAAGCCCGCAATAAAGCGGCTGTATCGCGTGACGAGTTTGAAAACTTAGTGATGAGAATTGGCATAATACAGAAAAACAGATAAGTTAAAACACCTTAAGATCACTACTTTTTAAGCCCACAGCACAAACATCAATATACTGTAATACAGAAACATAAGCATATCGAAACACTACTTTTTTGGTTCAAAAAAAAGTTATAGGCATTTATACCCATAATTTTGAGATAATTAATACCGGAAAATAAATATTTCCTAATCAATAATCTAAATTTTTATAATACCATGGCATGACTCTCAGTTATAACCTCTAATCTGTACATTTTACAGTAGTATTAGTATACACTATTATGTAACCAAAAATCCAAAATCACATTTAAACCTAAAGAAATCATGAAATGTAATAAAAAACGAACAAGTAAACAATTCTTGTATAAGATTTGTCTAATTTTTGCTTTGTTGGTTTCCGGTACAGTAATGGCTCAAGATGTAGTAAGCATCTCGGGTATTGTTACCGACCAAACCGGAGAACCTATTATCGGAGCTAGTGTAGCTGTGAAGGGCACTACTACCGGAACAATGGCTGATGTTGACGGAAAATATTCTATTTCTGCACCAAACAACGCTACACTTGTATTCTCTTATGTGGGAATGAAGACTAAAGAAATTGCAGTAGCGGGCAAAACAACTATCAATGTCACTTTAGAAGAAGCATTACAAAATCTGGACGAAGTTGTTGTTATCGGTTACGGAACTCAGCGTAAAGCCGACCTCACCACATCTGTAGCCAGCGTATCTGCCGACGAATGGGCAGACAGACCGATTATATCGGCACAACAAGCTCTTCAAGGGAAAGCAGCTGGTGTACAAGTAATACAACCATCAGGAAAACCCGGAGTAGGGATTCAGGTTCGCGTGCGTGGCGCTTCTTCACTTAATGCAGGCAATGACCCGATCTACGTTGTAGATGGTATCATTACGAATGACATTACCAACATTTCTCCAACTGATATTGAGAGCATGCAGATATTGAAAGACGCTTCATCTGCTGCTATCTACGGTAGCCGTGCAGCAAACGGTGTTGTTCTTATTACAACCAAAAGAGGAGCAAAAGGAAGAACTCAGGTAGACGTGAATATGTATGCAGGGTTCTCAAATGTTACAAAAAAAATAAAAACACTTAATACAAATCAGTACTATGATTTGATGAGTGAAATCGGCATAAGTGTAGACCGCACAAATCAGAATTATACAGACTGGGCCAAAGAAATGTATGGAACAGGTGTTCAACAAAACTATCAGGTTTCTATTTCGGGCAGCACAGATAAAACCAATTATTATGTGTCGGGAGGCTACCAAAAAGAAGAAGGTATTATTTCTCCTGCCGACTATGACAGATATTCTTTCAGAAGTAATCTTTCTACCGAAGTTAAGCCTTGGTTCAAGATTGCATCAAACCTAAGTTTTGCTCGTAATTCACGCATGGATGCAACAGACAATGCAAACTCTGGTCGTGGCGGTGTTATTATGTCTATACTCAACACGCCTCCATTTATGCCTATATGGGATCCTGAAAAACCAGACCAATATTCGACAAATCCATTCCAGTCGTCATGGGAAAATCCTTATGCGCAAGCAAACACTTATGACAAGAACCAAGAATATCGTTTTATGGGTAACCTGGAATTAGATTTTACCCTGCTAGAAGGACTACATTTCAAACCTAGATTCTCAGTAGACTATACTTCACATACTTGGGATAAATTCATCGATCCGATTAAAACTCAATATGGACGTCAAGCGAATGGACGTGGAGAACACGTTGATGATGGTTATTTGACATGGCAAAGTGAAAACGTGTTGTCTTATAGTAAGAAATTTGACGATAAGCATAATTTTTCTGCTTTGGGAGGTATTACTATGCAACGCTACAGACACAACAACTCTTACATGTCTGTTGAGGATTTTGTAAAAAATACAACATTCAAAACAATGACTCTGAATATGGCCAACAAAATAAATAATGCTTATACATCTAAAGATGGTAACTCATTGATGTCTTATTTGGCCAGAGTACAATATGATTATGAAAGCCGTTATTTATTCACTGCAAATTTCCGTGCAGATGGATCTTCAAAACTTTATCATAAATGGGCCTATTTCCCTTCACTATCTGCAGGATGGCGTTTCTCTAGTGAGAAATTCTTTGCACCTCTAACCTCAGTCGTTGACGATGCTAAATTAAGAATCGGATGGGGACGTAATGGTAACCAAGGAGGTATCGGAAACTATGACCTGTATGATAAATATAATATTAGCAAACAAGAAACCACAGGACAAGGACCTGCCATAACTCCGGGAAGACTTGGAAATCGTGACTTGAAATGGGAAATTACAACTCAATATAATGCAGGGCTAGATTTATCATTGTTCAATTCGAGACTAACAGCAGAATTTGAAACATATTATAAAAAGACTACAGACCTTTTATTATATATTACATTACCTTCTACAGTAGGAGCATCATTACCGATGCGTAATGACGGAGAGATGGTAAATAAAGGGTTCGAATTTAACCTGAATGGACAGATACTAACAGGTGAATTTAAATGGGATGCATCTCTTAATATGTCGTTTAATAAAAACGAGCTTACTAAACTAGGTTTAACTCCTCAGTTTACTGTAGCTAATATAGAGAGTAATGGCGATGATGTAATCATGATTAAAGAAGGATTACCTTTGGGTGCATTCTACGGATACGTTGCAGAAGGAGTTAACCCGGACACAGGAAATATTATCTATAAAGACCTGAATAATAATGGAGTTGCAGGCGTAGACAAAGACGGAGTGATTGATTCAGGAGATAGAACAATTATCGGTAATGCACAACCTGATTTCACATTCGGATTTACACATAATTTCTCATGGAAGAATTTCACTCTGAGTGCATTCTTCAATGGATCTTATGGCAATGACATTTTCAACGCCTCAAGAATTGATTCGGAAGGAATGTTCGACTCCAAAAATCAAACTACAACTGTATTAAATAGATGGGTTCGTCCGGGTATGATTACAGACGTACCAAGAGCAGGGGCTCTTACCAATTCATTAAACTCTTCACGCTTTGTTGAAGACGGTTCATTTATTCGATTGAAATCCCTGACTCTATCTTATGCATTCAATCAAAAAACGTTAAGACCATTGGGTCTATCTAAACTGAGTGTATATGGAACAGTAAACAATTTGTTTACATTAACAAAATACAGAGGATACGATCCTGAATTAAGCTGGACAAACAGTGGTAATGCAGCACAGTTAGGTATAGACTATGGAACTTATCCTCAATCTCGTACATTTATTTTTGGACTTAATTTAACATTCTAAAAATTGAATACAATGAAATACAATATAAAAAATATAATATTAGGAACAGTTACATGTATGGCCCTTGCTTCATGTAATAGTTTCCTTGATGAGTCACCTGATTCGGAACTAACAAATGAAAACTGGGGATCGGGAGGTAAAGACCATTCTACCGAATATACCACAGCCACTCAAATGGAACAGTTGCTAACAGGTGCATATAATGATTATGCTAACGAATTTTGGCAACTAGACTGGTATATAATGAATGATGCCCAATCGGATAACGCTTATGCCGGTGAACCGAAAGAGATGACCATGCAATTTGATGAGCTTAGAGTTTCAGCTTCTAATGGTGGTGTAAAGCGCGACTGGGGATATCTATATTCTCAAATATCGAAGGCAAATACAATTATAGAATGGATTCCTAAAATTAAAGATACAGCTCTAACAGAGCAACGTAGAGGCCAAATAGCAGGTGACGCTCATTTTATGAGAGCATTGTGTTATTTTAATCTTGTTCGCATATATGGAAGTGTGCCTTTAATTACACAGTATGTACCTGAAATAAGCATTAGCAATATTGATACTATATACCCATTGTTGTATCCTAAACAAGAAACTGTAGAAAATATCTATACCCAGATTGTAAATGACTTGGAATATGCCGAAGCAAACGTGATGGATTATTCAGCAAACAAGTTTAAAATTACCAAAGCGCTTGTACATCTTATACAAGCACAAGTATATGCTACCAAAGACGGCTTTGAAAATACAGACTGGAACAAAGTAAAACAGTACGCCAAAGCGGTTGTAGACGATACTCGTTATGGATTAATGGATAACTACGATGACTTGTTTGCCGTTGCCGAAACACCTTCTAACGGAGTCCTTCCTAGTGTAAATCTGGTAAATGAACATTGCAAGGAATCCATCTTCGAGGTAGATTACAATAGCTGGTCTACTTTAGGAAACTGGGGAGCACAGATGTTCTACGGCATCGACTGGAAAAAATTCAATACGCCAAGTCAGGATTTGTACAAAGCATTCACTTCTGCGGGAGATGTAGTACGTAGAGATGCATCTATCATGTTTGGAGATGTTACAGGTAAATGGACAGACAAGTATTGGCCTTCTAACAAATATCCTTATTGCTATAAACTCAGATCTCAAGAGGCCGGTAATATCGTTATATTCCGTCTTCCGGAAGCAATATTATTATTAGCCGAAGCAGAAAATGAATTAGGGAATATAGGTGAAGCAAAAAATCTGGTAAATAAAATAAGAAAACGTGTAGACTTGGCTGACACTCCGGCTAATACGAAAGATGTTATGCGCTTAGCGATAGAAAACGAGAATCGTTTTGAGTTTGCTTTCGAAGGAAAACGCTGGATGGATCTTAAACGCAGAGGTCGTTTTATTCAGGTAATGAGATCCGCTTCCGACCATCAGAACGCATATGCATCTCGTCTAAATGAAAATAAACTTGTGTGGCCAATTCCTCAAAGCGAACTAGACCTGAATGTTAATCTTGTTCAAAACCCTGGCTATTAATCTATAAATTAAATGCAGAAAAATATGAAATCTATATATAAAGCAATTATGTGCGGATTGTGCTCATGTATTCTCCTCGCCTCATGTGAGGAAGAAGATACAAGAAAAGTATTTCCGCATTCAACCCCGGTAATTGAGTCGGCGGCAATCAATCCATCTACATTTTCTTATGGGGATTCTGTTACTATCACGGCGAAAGTTTCTGATCCTACGACTCCTCTTTCGACATTGGAAATGAAAATGATAGTGAACGACGTGCTTGTTGCACAGCAATCAATACGCACTGCTGGTAATAGCACCGAAGTATCTTCTAAATTTAAGGTTGCCTATACAAGCGAACTGCCGGAAGATGCAAGCGTTGAAGTTCTTTTAACCCTAACAAATGTTGAAGGAGATCAAACGACAGGTACTATCACAGGAGTGAAAGGAAAAAGGACTTATTATAGCAAATTATATCTTGTACTGGATAATGGACAGGTAATTACCTTAACTCCTGAAGCTTTGAAATCTGATAAGTACAAATCATCTGAACTTAAGCTCAAGGCAAATAGTATCCGTTACAGAATTGCGGAGAAAATTACTACAGATAATCAGATCGATTTCTCAGGACATGTATGGGGAAGTAAATCAGGAGCCGTTCAATTGGTAGATGAAACCGGTGACTATATTACTACTGCAAACACAAGTATTGACTATATTACAAATATTGTATTTGACAACTATAAGTTTACAACAAGCTTAGCCGGAGATAAATACAATCCTAACGACCTTGTAATAGATAACTTTGGGGATGTAACAGCGAGTGGTGAAGCTTTTAAGAAACTATCACGCACATTTGAGAAAGATCAGGAAATAAACCTATTCGCCGATCTTGCTTCTACAGATATTGTATATGATCTCAATTACTTTGTACGTACAGCTGACGATAAGATCAAATTTATTGGCGACACAGGAAGCTATGATCTGTATTATAGCGAAACTCGCAAAGTAGCCATAATAGATCCTTCGGTAAGAGAATATCCAAACGTATTGCTTGCCGCCGGAGAAGGTCTTGGTTATCCGTCGAAAGTGAAACCCGGAGCACATACAACATGGGATTTCAACGCCCCATTGCAAGCTATTGTTTTCCGTAAAGTTGCAGCAGACACATATCAGGCTGTAGTCTACTTCGATGCATCTAAAGCGAACTTCAAACCATTTGAAAACAGATCATGGGCTAATGAGAAGAAATCAACAAACTTCACGATGCCTTCTATCTTGGCCAAAGATACAGATTTAGGGAAGACTGATGGTAACTGGTATGCTGCAGAAGGAGCGGTATCAGGGAACTATAAAATAACGATCAATCTGGCAACTAAGGTAGTTACAGCAGAGAGTGTGACTCTTCCTTAAATTAAGCACAACTTAGATCCTTATTGGCCTGTACGAAAAAAGTACAGGCCAATAATAAAAGATAAAAAAACATGAAAAAATATTTAATACCTGTATTATCTCTGCTTCTGGCTATAGCATGCACCGATCACAATACCGATCCGGGATCAACAGATGATGATCAGAATGGGCCTACGGAGAATAATGACGTAAGAATGTGGCTGACTACTCAATCGAAAGTTTATATGATGAAAGAGCTTCCGATCAAGTATTCGAATGACATTACAGACGTTGTATTACGCCTCGATCCCACTGTGAAATATCAAACAATAGATGGATTTGGTGGTGGTCTTACAGGCTCATCGGCATATCTCCTCCAACAAATGAGTGCCGAAGCTCGGGCAAAGGTCCTCAAAGAGCTGTTCGATCCGAAAGAAGGTGCAGGATTAGAAAGCTTAAGGCTATGTATTGGAGCTTCCGATTTTTCGATGGCATTATATACATATTGTGATAAGGAGGGAATAGAAAATTTTGCAATTCCTGAAATAGACAAGCGTGATTTATTACCTGTATTGAAAGAGATACTAGCCATTAATCCTAAAATTAAGCTGATAGCGAGCCCATGGTCACCTCCGGCATGGATGAAGAGTAGTGGACAATTAAATAAAGGCAAACTTAAAGGACCTGAAGTATATGATGCTTATGCCACCTATTTTGTAAAATATGTAGAGGCAATGAAAGCTGAAGGAATTACAATTGATGCTATTACATTGCAAAACGAAGCCGATTTCGAATCAGGCGTGCACCCTTCTATGAAAATGTCATGGCAGGAACAAGCAGAAATAATAGGAAAATATCTTGGCCCTAAATTCAAAACGGCGGGTATTACAACTAAAATATTAATACTAGACCACAACTTCGATATTTACAACTACGCAATCAACGTATTACGAGATGCTACCGCAAATCAATATATCGCCGGAACAGCATTTCATGGTTATGCAGGGAATCCATCGGCTATCAATCCTGTTAAAGCAGAATTTCCTGATAAAAGTATATACGAAACAGAATTATCAGGAGGAGGATGGAATACAGGTACAGAAATGGAAACCCTATTCTATTATCTTACAGACTTTCTTGTACCATGTATACAAAACGGATCTAGCAACTATATGATGTTCAACGTTGCGCTTAATTCGCAACATGGCCCCGTTACTCCGGGAGGAGTATTTTGCGAAGATTGCAGAGGAATTGTAACTATAGATGGAGATGTATATAAGAAAGAGCTCGAATATTATCTATTAGGGCACTTTGGTAAGGTATGCCGAAGCGGAGCAAAAATGATTAGTACTTCATTTCTTGGGACACTTCCTGATGGAGTTACAGCTACTGCTTTCTTAAATCCTGATGGCAGCAAAGGCCTTGTGATTGTCAACAAATCCGGCAATAGTATTAATCTTACAGTAAAAGATCAAGCAACAAGCAAACGGTTCGTGTACAACGTTCCGAATTTGGCTATTGCGTCATTTATATTGAAATAAGATTGTTTGGTGGAGTCTGTATAGAATTCATTCTATGCAGACTCCTTTTTGAAATTTGAATAATTTAAATGCTCATGAAAAAAATTGTTTACGCAGCGCTTTTCTGTTCTATCTTATTCTCTTGTACCGAGAAGAAGGAGTATGTAGAAATATACACTACTACGGCAGATAAAGAAAAGACAATGCAAAAAGACTCGGTAGCGTTTTCTGCTAAATCAGACACAAAAGCTACTGACAATATAATAACACTATATCCTGAAGAGAAATATCAGGAAATGGACGGTTTTGGTGCAGCCATAACCGGGTCAAGTTGTTATAATCTTTTAAAGATGACAGCCGAGGACAGAACTACACTACTGAAAGAAACATTCGATCCGGTGAATGGGTACGGATACAGCTATATCCGCATATCACTGGGGGCTTCGGACTTTTCGTTAGACGAATACACATATTGTGACAAACCGGGAATAGAAAATTTCGCTATGCATGAATATGACAAACGCGATCTGTTTCCGATTCTGAAAGAAATAAAGGCGATTAATCCGGATGTGAAAATTATGGCCTCTCCTTGGTCTTGCCCTAAATGGATGAAGGTAAACAACCTGCAAGAACTAAAACCTTTCGACTCTTGGACAAGCGGACAGTTAAATCCTAAATATTATCAAGATTATGCTGCCTACTTTGTAAAATATATTCAGGTAATGGAAGCAGAAGGCTTCAAGATAGATGCTGTAACAATACAAAATGAGCCGTTGAATAGAGGTAATTCCATGTCTCTATATATGACTTGGCAGGAACAACGAGATTTTGTAAAATCTGCATTAGGCCCGGCATTTGAAAAAGCAGGCATAAAAACTAAAATATTGGTGTATGATCATAATTACAACTACGATGAAGATAAAGCCGAAAACTTCGATCAGAAACAATATCCACTGAAAATATATGAAGACGCGGATGCTGCAAAATATATCGATGGTGCTGCTTTTCATGCTTATGGTGGTGATAAAGAGGAGTTGCTGAAGATTCACAACGGCCGTCCTGACAAGAATTTATATTTCACAGAAATGTCAATCGGGCTTTGGGGTGAAGGATATTCATTTGCAAAAGACTTGATGTGGAACATGCGTGAGGTTTGTATCGGTACGATCAACAACTATAACAAAGCAGTTATCATGTGGAACTATATGCTTGACGACAAGCATGGCCCCGACCGTCCGGGCGGATGTGATATTTGTTTGGGTTGCATCACGATAGACTCTAACGATTATAAAACAACAGACAAAAATAGTCATTACTATACAATGGCTCATCTGTCAAAAGTTATAAAACCGGGTAGCCATCGCATTAAGTCGGAAGGACAAACAGTAGAAGGGATCTATTATTCGGCATTTGAGAATCCCGACAAAACCTATTCTATCGTATTGCTAAATGACACCCCTGCACAGCACACTGTTACAGTACAACTTGGAAACAAATCATTCAGCTACAACGTACCGGCGAGTTCTGTAATTTCGTGCATTTGGAAATGAATCGGTTGAAATATTAAAAGCTGAATAATAAAAAGATTATATTTGCGACCAATTTTTGCAAAAAGAAGAAAATACTAAATTATTAATTACATACTTATGCTGAAAAGAGGAATAACGCTGTTAGGTATCCTAATCATGGGTGCTATAAGCTTAAATATGATAGGGCAAAACAAAACACCTATCTATTTAGATGAAACAAAACCTATTGAACAACGAGTTGAAGATGCGCTCTCCAGAATGACTCTGGAAGAAAAAGTCGCCATGTGCCATGCACAATCTAAATTCAGTTCGGCAGGAGTTCCCCGTTTAGGCATTCCTGAGAATTGGGCAACAGATGGTCCTCACGGTATTCGCCCCGAAGTTTTGTGGGATGAGTGGGATCAGGCCGGATGGACTAACGATTCGTGTATCGCTTTTCCGGCTCTTACATGCCTGGCTGCAACATGGAGTAAAGATATGTCTGCACTGTACGGAAAAAGCATCGGAGAAGAAGCTCGATATCGTAACAAGAATATACTACTTGGTCCGGGAGTAAATATCTACCGTACGCCACTCAATGGAAGAAACTTCGAGTATATGGGAGAAGATCCTTATCTGGCTTCACATATGGTAGTACCTTATATACAGGGAGTACAGGCCAATGGAGTAGCAGCATGTGTAAAACATTATGCTCTCAACAATCAGGAGATAGATCGTCATACAGTAAATGTAAATGTAGATGATCGTGCACTATACGAGATATACCTTCCGGCTTTCAAAGCAGCTGTGCAAGAAGGAAAAGCTTGGGCTATAATGGGTGCATATAACAGATATAAAGGACAATGGGCTTGCCACAACCAATATTTACTGAATGACATTTTACGAGGAGAGTGGGGCTTTGATGGAGTGGTTGTATCCGACTGGGGTGGAGTAAACAGCACAAAGGAAGCTATTTATCATGGTCTGGATATGGAATTCGGTTCGTGGACTGATGGACTGAGCGAAGGGGCAAGCAATGCCTATGACAATTATTACCTGGCAAAACCATTCTTGAAACTATTACAATCGGGAGAAGTAAAGGTAGAAGAAGTAGACAAAAAAGTTCGTAATATTCTTCGTCTTGCATTCCGTACTACAATGAACACGAAACGTCCTTGGGGCTCTTTTGGAACACCGGAGCATGCAGCGGCAGGACGCAAAATAGCAGAAGAAGGAATTGTATTGTTGAAGAACAACAACGGTGTATTACCAATCGATCTGAATAAAACGAAAAAAATACTCGTAGTTGGAGAAAACGCAATTAAGCCAATGACAGTAGGAGGAGGCAGCTCTTCATTAAAAGCTAAATATGAAATTTCTCCGCTGGACGGAATAATCAATCGTGTGGGAACACAAGTGGAAGTTATATATGCACGTGGCTATGTAGGTGACCCTACAAGCGAATACAACGGCGTAAAACTAAAGAGAGACCTTCACGACTCACGCTCAGCAAGCGAACTGATAGCAGAAGCAACAAGCCTTGCCAAGAACGTTGATCTGGTTATATTTATCGGAGGATTAAACAAAAGTGACAGACAGGATAGTGAAGGCAATGACCGCGAATCATTGAGCCTCTCTTATGGTCAGGATAAAGTAATCTCAGAACTGGCAAAGGCAAACAAAAACTTTGTTGTTGTAAATATTTCGGGTAATGCTGTAGCAATGCCTTGGATAAACGAAGTTCCGGCTATTGTTCAAACATGGTATAACGGTACTGAATCAGGTACGGCTTTGGCTTCAATTCTTACAGGTGATGCAAACCCTTCGGGAAAACTGCCTTTCACATTCCCAGTGAAGCTCGAAGACAACGGAGCTCATAAGCTAGGCGACTATCCGGGTGTAAACAAAGAAGCTACTTATAAAGAAAGTATCTTCGTGGGATACCGTTGGATCGATAAAGAAAAAATCAAACCTTTATTTCCTTTCGGACACGGACTTAGCTATACTACTTTTGAGTACGGAAAAGTATCTACTGATAAGAAAGAAATGACAGCAGATGGAAAAATCACATTCTCTGTAAATGTAAAAAATACAGGAAGCAGAGACGGTGCAGAAATAGTTCAGTTGTATATAAGCGATCTGAAATCATCTCTTCCCCGCCCTGTAAAAGAGCTGAAAGGTTTTGAAAAAATAAACCTGAAAGCAGGAGAAGAAAAAACGGTGACTTTCACGATTGACAAGTCAGCCCTAAGCTTCTTTGATGCGGATAAACATGACTGGGTTGCCGAAAATGGTGACTTTGAAGCAATCATCGGTGCATCTTCAACAGATATAAAATCGAAGGTAGGATTTAAACTAAAATAAAATTCTTCCATAACAACAGAAAAGCACAGGTCAAATGATCTGTGCTTTTTTCTTTTTGTATAAAAGCACGCAGAAGCCTACCATAGAATAAAACACTAGTAATAAGCATAATAAATATAAGTATTTATAAATATTTACAGATTGTCCTCACATTTTACCATATAATCCTAATTATCAAAGTATGTCGGGAATTTACATAAAAAGCTTAAGCACATGTATACAAACGCATCATATTACCTCTTAAAAAAATGAAAGGGCAAAATCTTTTTCGATTTGCCCCTCATACTGAATTTGTTTTGTAAAGTGTGTTGTGTAATTGAGAATAATAATTCAATTAACTAAGGTTGGGACCTCTGTTATGGAATTTAATAATATCAAAGGTAAGTGATAAATTCAACACATTGGTTAATATTTATAATTCCTTACCACAAGATATATAAACACATAACAAACAACAACTTACAATAAAAAAATAAGATTATTCGACAGACCTTTAGAAGTTTATACAGTTGGTTTATTACTTCTGAAGTCAGACGGAGAAAGTCCCGTTATTTTCTTAAAGGATTGATAAAAAGATGTGCGGTTATTAAACCCGACATCAAAGGCTATAGCATCAATAGAAATGACATCAGACTTTTCATTTGATAAAATCTTTATAGCTTCTTTTACTCTGTATTCGTTGATATAGGTATTAAAATTCTTCCCTGTAGTTTGGTTAATTGCTTTCGACAAATAATTTCTATTTATACTCATTTGTTTAGCCATTAAATCTAAAGTCAAATCAGCATTTTTAAAAATCTTTTCTTTCGAAACTAGTTCATGTACTTCTTTCATCAAAGCAACATCTTCTTGTGTAGGTTGCTCCTCTTCTATCGCTTTTTCTTCTGATTTGTCATCTTCCTGTAATACATCCGCAGACTCATAAGGAGCATAAGGCAACATCTCGCTTGCCCACTCTTGATTTTTATATACCAGAGCCCTATATGCCATCCTATTTCTATGATACAATACGATAGAAAAGATAAGCCCAACCGAAATAATCAGTATAATTATGCTTCCATAGAATATTTTGTATTTAAAAGCATCCTCCTTGGCTTTCATATCCTCATTCATTACCCGAGCCTTGGTCTCATATAAGTCTTGTTCAGCCTTTAGAAGTATCAGGCTACTATACTTATCCTGAAAATATTTATTAATCATCAGCGTGGAATCAAAAAAAGCAAGTGCCAGCTCTTTATTTCCCACTTTGGAATAATAACAACACATCAGAGGATACAATGATTGATAAAGATCTGTGTTTTCGGTTCTTCGTATAAATAGCTGAGTAGAATCTATTAAGGTCTTCGTTTTTTTAAAATCATTCTTCAAAAGATAGCTTTTGGCTAATTCTAAACTAACATCAGAAGCCAGCTCATAATCATTATCCATGAGCATCCGGTTTAGTCCGGCACGAAGATATGGGATTGCATCATCCGGCTTACCTCTACTAATCAAACATTTTCCTATATTACTAAGCGATACCGCATCGATAACCGGCTTCAGCTTTACATTATCTACACTAAAATATGCCGATCTGAAATAATACTCTGCCGAATCTATATTCCCAATCAAATTATAATACGAGCCAATTGCATTTCGTGCCAACAAATTGGAACGATCGAAATAATATTTTGGAGGCTTTAAAGCTTGCCGCAGATATGGGATAGCTTTATCATAGTTACGAAAAAAGTAATATGCCCTCCCTATTTGATAATAAGCATACCCTCTTCCGGGATATTCTTCACCGGTGATATTTTTTAGTTGTTCGTCTATAACGTAAGTTTGAGCAAAGGCTTTAGCATATAAAGAAGACTTCCAATATATATTAAATATGGCTTCCATCGCCCTAATTTTCATTACTATATTGTTTTGTCTCTCTGCCTTTTTAACAACCTCCTCCATTTTGGCTATTTTGTAAGAGATATCATTATTCTCACGCACGGGTAGAACTAAAGCATACATATAGTCTGCTTCTATATCCAACTCTGATGAATTATACTTCTTTGCATCTTGCCTTACCCTTGATATTTCCTTAAGCTGTTTGTCTAAAGGAAGATAATTAAATATATCCTCGTAATAATCCGACAAGTCATCCACGCTTTTAATAAATCCATGATGAGCTAATTTATAGAAAACAGAATCAGAGCAGAAGTAGTGTACTCTGTTGTATTGTTTCACGTATATACTGTCTATGCTAAAAGCATTGACGGTAGATACTGCTAATAAGAAGAAAAGAATCAGAAATAGTCTTCTCATCCTTGTGTAGTTTATAAGTTTATAGGGCACCCCTTAATTTGTGTTATTGTCTTATTATTTTGTTATATACCAAAATCAATGCAAAATAAAATAAATTTTGCTATTAACATAAGAAAATCTCAAAAAAATAGAATCTAGAGATATTCTGAAAGTAAAATGTTTTAAAACAACGGGGCTTTGTATCAAAGTAATGAAATAAATATATAATTTTGAAATATAAATGGAAAACAAAATAAAACTATCTGTGCTTGGCTTTTCTTTCAACCAGTCTCAATCCGGAACGTATGGACTAGTATTGGCTGAAGAAGATGGGTTACGCCGCTTAATGATCGTTATAGGCACACCTGAAGCCCAATCTATCGCTTTCAAACTACAGGGGTCAATCCCTCCTCGTCCATTAACACATGATCTCTTTCAGACTTTATTGGCACAGCTTGGTATTCTACTGCTCGAGGTGAATATTTACAAATATGAAGATGGTGTATTTTTCTCTAAAATGATACTACGCCAGGGAACAGAAATAATAGAAATAGAATCACGAACATCGGACGCAATAGCCATTGCCTTAAGAACCAAATCACCGGTATATACCTCCGAAATTATTATGCAAGAACAGGCGGTTGTATTTGATGACAACACGTCGGAAGATAATGCGTCGGAAAACGAAAAAGATAATTTGGCACTGGATTACTCCTTATTAAACGAAGAAGAATTGGAGAGCCTTCTTAAAGATGCTATTGACGGAGAAGACTACGAACTGGCATCCTTGCTCCGAGACGAATTACTTAAGAAAAAAGATGATCCCAAGTAATTTTCGCAATTAGCTTATAATAAATACGCTACACCCATTATTTCCATAACCTAAACCTTTTTTAAGCTTTATAAGGATTCGCTTATGCAACGAAAAGCGTGTCCCGATCATCTTTTTAAAAGAAACAAATCCGGAGGTTTCTTTTTAGAGGTTGATATCACTCTTTGAGTAAAAAATTATTTGTTAATTATAAAGAAATAAATTATGAAACTTAGAAAGATTCTAGGATTAGCTTTGTGTGCTTCTATTTTTAGTTTTGGTGCTATGTCGTGTAGCGATGACGACAATAAAGACAACGGTAATGATGTATCTGTGATTTCCGGCACATGGAAACATACAAAAACGGATGCCGAAGTAGAGGTTACTAAGCCGGAGATAAAAGAAAAAGTAGTAGCTGCGATTAAAGAAATGAATGATGCTGCAAATAACGTATATACATTCAAACTCGACAGCACATTCAAAGCCAAGATAGCTGTCAACAAGGAAATGGTAGAAATAGAAGGTAAATACACATTGAAAGATAATATCCTAACACTGAAGCATGAGCAAAGTTTACAAGCATTATCTTATAAAAATACTGATATTATTGCTTCGGAAGATGTAAAAGAAAAGGTTGCGGAAAAACTGGAAATAGACAAAGCCGATATCAAGAAAGCCATACGAGTTGATACATTCAGCAAGATAACAAAATAAAAAGCTGTTTGTCAATATTGTAAAAAGCCATTCTCTAAAAAAGGATGGCTTTTTCCTTTTATGTCAAAGTTTGTAATGAGTATAAATATGCGCTTAATTTTTCGTATTTTTGTATCCATTTTTTAGAACTATGGCAGCAGAAAAAAATATTTTCATAAAAGGAGCAAGGGTTAACAACCTTAAAAATATAGATGTCGAAATCCCTCGAAATAAATTTATTGTTATCACAGGTGTTTCGGGTTCAGGAAAATCTTCTTTGGCATTTGATACGCTCTATGCGGAGGGACAACGCCGTTATGTAGAGAGCCTATCCTCATACGCCCGTCAGTTTCTTGGCAGGATGAACAAACCCGAAAGTGACTATATTAAAGGGATTCCACCTGCGATAGCCATCGAACAACGAGTAAGTGCACGCAACCCCCGATCAACAGTAGGGACATCTACAGAAATATACGAATACCTGCGATTACTATTTGCCCGCATCGGAAAGACGGTATCTCCGGTATCAGGTGAGGTGGTGAAAAAGCATCAGGTAAGCGACATTGTAGAAAAGATGCTCTCCTTCCCCGAAGATACCCGTTTAGCCATATTGACTAAGATAATCCTTCGGAATGACAGAACACTGACCGAACAGTTGGAGATATTACTCAAAGAAGGATTCTCCAGAGTTGAAATCTCAGGTCAATTTGAGCGAATAGAAGATTTAATAGCGTCAAAGAAAGACTTAAACCCGGATGATCTGCTTCTTCTGATCGACCGCCTTACATGTGATAAAGATTCTGCGAATATCAGTCGTTTTTCGGAATCCATAGAAACAGCTTTTTACGAAGGTGAAGGAGATTGTATCGTCCGCTTTTATACGGGTGATAAAATCCAAATGTTCAATTTTTCTAAACATTTCGAAGCTGATGGAATTCAATTTGAAGAACCCAGCGATCTGATGTTTAGCTTCAACAGTCCTGTAGGTGCTTGTCCTGTATGCGAAGGATTTGGAAAAGTAATGGGTATTGACGAAGATCTGGTTATCCCCAACAAAGGCTTGTCTGTTTATGAAGATGCTGTCGTATGCTGGAAAGGTGAAAAAATGAGCGAATGGAAAAAGGAGTTCATCCAATCTGCAGCCCGCTATGATTTTCCTATACACAGACCTTACTTTGAACTATCGGATAAAGAAAAAGATCTATTGTGGCACGGTACTATAGGGCTACATGGGATTGACGCATTTTTTCAGATGGTTGAAGAAAACCAGTACAAGATTCAATATCGTGTTATGCTGGCTCGCTATCGTGGAAAAACTACATGCCCTTCGTGTAAAGGAGCACGGCTAAAACCTCAAGCTCTGTATGTAAAAGTGGCAGGAAAGACCATCGCTGATTTGGTTCTGATGCCTATTACAGAATTACAAGAGTTTTTCCAAAACTTAGAATTGGACGAAACAGACGCTGCAATCGCCAAACGCCTATTGACTGATATAAATGTACGAGTTCAGTACCTCGTTAATGTAGGACTGGGGTATCTTACCTTAAACCGTCTTTCGAATTCATTGTCAGGCGGAGAGAGCCAACGTATTAATTTAGCAACGTCTCTCGGCAGTAGCCTTGTGGGCTCGTTATATATATTAGATGAGCCAAGTATCGGCTTGCATTCCAGAGATACAGACCTATTGATTAACGTCCTGCAAGAACTAAAAGCCATTGGCAATACAGTGGTAGTAGTGGAGCATGATGAAGAAATAATACGTGCAGCAGACTATATAATAGACATAGGCCCTAAGGCGGGACGCCTGGGAGGAGAAGTCGTATATCAAGGAGATGTAGATGGACTTCGCAAGCATACCGGCAGCTATACGGTACGCTACCTGAATGCAGAAGAGAAAATAGAAGTTCCGAAAATTCGCCGTAAATGGAACAATTACATTGAAGTGAAAGGGGCACGACAAAACAACCTTAAAAATATCAATGTAAAGTTTCCTTTGAATGTAATGACCGTAATAACAGGGGTGAGTGGCTCCGGAAAATCATCGCTGGTTACAGATGTGCTCTATACCGCATTGGAGCGTCATTATAAAGGAAAAGGAGACCAAATCGTACAATACAATGGACTGGAAGGTGATCTCAACTTGATAAAAGAAATCGAAATGGTCGATCAAAACCCGATTGGCCGTTCGTCTCGTTCAAATCCGGTTACATATATCAAGGCTTACGATGAAATACGAAAACTCTTTGCCGAGCAACCGCTTGCCAAACAGATGCATTTTACTCCCGCTTATTTCTCTTTCAATGTAGAAGGGGGAAGATGTGAAGAGTGTGCCGGTGAAGGTAAGATTCTGGTAGAGATGCAATTCATGGCAGATGTGATGCTCGAATGCGAAGTATGTAAAGGACGAAGATTTAAACAGGATATACTGGATGTACAATACAGAGGCGTAAATATCTATGAGGTATTGGAAATGACAATCGATCAGGCGATCGAATTCTTTGAAGGAGGAAAAGGCAATACCGAAAAGAAAATAGTAAAACGCCTGAAACCACTACAAGACGTGGGTCTGGGTTATGTCAAACTAGGTCAGTCTTCTTCCTCTCTGTCGGGAGGAGAAAATCAGCGGGTAAAGCTTGCTTTCCATTTAGCCGATGAGAAGCCGGAACCGACTTTCTTTATTTTTGACGAGCCAACCACAGGTCTTCACTTCCATGATATAAAAACATTACTGAAAGCCTTCGATTCTATGATTAAAAGAGGGCATACAATAGTTATTATAGAACACAACATGGATGTAATCAAATATGCCGATCATATCATTGACATTGGTCCTGAAGGAGGAAAAGACGGTGGGAACATTGTTTGCGAAGGCACACCCGAGCAAGTCGTTGAATGCAAAGAATCTTATACAGGTCGCTTCTTGAAAGAAAAATTGAACCAATAATAAAACATATATATCATAAAAAAGAAACAGTAAATAGCTTATTTACTGTTTCTTTTTTTGTTCATTTATAATAGGTTGCCGTTCTACTTTTACCTGTGTCGAATCGCTGGGCAATGGTGTTTGTGCGGCTCCATTTTCTGTCTGTTGCTGCTGTACCCTACGCCTTCTCGGCTTGAAAGATTGGAACAATCGCTTCAATGTTGCAGCCTCTTTACTGTACTCTATCCCTACCCCTTGCGTAGTAGGTGCTTGACGATAAAACTGATTATTCATATGGCTATACGCCTTGAGAGTCCACAAAGAGCTTAATTGATATTCTAAATCAAAGTCGCCAATAAAAGAATTGTCAGCAGATGTTGCATGATCTGTACGCATTCCCAAGTTCGTATTAAATGTCAATCTATCGTCCAAGAATTTACGAGAAAGATTCACACTCATGTCCATATTCGATAATGAGCCGTCATCAGATTCTACATTGGCCCCTATTTGCCACTTATCGCCTAGCATGTTACCCACCAATGCCGTCAATCCTGCCGAAAGGGTACTGGAAGCAAGTGACGACCACAAGCTATTTGTGAAGTTAACACCACTATTTCCCATACTTGAATAGAATGACCCTGTGGCAACTAAGGACGCAAACTGTCGCACCCTTTGCTCATCGGTACTAATCAAGCTGTTTATCCTCTGTCTTGTGTCGTCATCAGCACCCGGAAGACTAATATTATAAGACACATCCATCTTATCTATATTGCCCGTTATTTTAAGAATACAATCAACATCTACTTTCGTTGTAGTTCCATTAAGAGCAAAACTATTGTCTAATGTATTCAAGTTGGCTCTTACTCTCCGATAAGCCGTTATATTAAACTTCGTCTTCAAAGGATCTCCTGTAAAGTTGAGCTTACTACCATCCTGTATCTTAAAGTCAAGCTTTTTTATTCCTTGCAGATTTAGCCGAACAGAGCCGTCACTCAGTGTATAGTCTCCATATGCAAACATATTTTCACTCTGCATATCATATGTAAAATCTATTCGTCCTGCTCCTTTGGCATGCATTTGATCTCCTGTAAGCGGATCAATAACTATTCCCAGATTAATATCCGGCGTCACATCAAGCCTGACTCTCAACTTAATAGGCAGAGGGGCATCTTTCACGATATTACCAATCGTGTTTTTCAATTTTTCTTCGGGAACATTTATGTAAACAATACTCTTGTAATCAGAAGCTTCTGATCGCTGAGGCAATAGAATATTCAGAGTTGAATTTTTATCATTCTTTATCTGCATATCCAAATTTATATTCTTGTCATCACCTGTTATTTTCACCTGCCCGGATGCAAATACCCGGCCATAAAATAAACTGTCTGTGCGATGTTCCGTATCTAGTACCATCAGCTTATCCATTCGCATATCAAGCTGATACTTCATATCTCCAAAATTCTTGTGAGTCAACGTAGCATTTACATTGGCCGTATTTCCCCTACTATCTTTTAAGGTAAGATTATCAAACCCTATCTTATCGGGACTAACACGTATAGTATCGGATATGGTATAAACTACATTCGTATAATCCACTCCTATCTGAGTATCGTTAAACCCGAGAAATCCCCGAACTTTAGGAGCTTTAGTCGATCCTTCTATCATCAGATTGGTGCTGATACTTCCATCTATCTTGTTTAGCATATCGGCAACAAATGGCTGCATCCATCTGAGTGGCATTTGCTGCATTCTGACCTGCAAATCGAGAGAATCCTGATTGGTATATACCGTACCGTCTACCTCGGCAAAAGTTTTATCTCCTTTTGCCAATATAGCATCTAACCTTACCCCTCCGTAGCTATCACTCCAATGACTATCTACAGTCATTGTTCCCAAGGTATCTGCGAATATTACAATATCTCCTATTTCCAGATTACGTGTATAGAGTTCGGGTTGATCAAGCATTTTTGTCATCAGTACATTTCCATGTATACATCCTCTGATATTTTTTATGTCAAATGCTTCTAACAATTCCCCTATCTCAGCATGGTTGAAATCAATATTCAAGCTATCCCCTACTTCTTTGGAAATAACTCCGTTCAATCCGATATATTTTTTCTTGTTGACACCTATTCCCAAATTGTGAACTTCGGTACGCTCGCCTTTATTCCAGACTTCTGCGGGAAGTAGATTTAGAGCCAGCTTATCTATCATTATATCAGACGGGCTGACCTTCAGATAAGAGAGTAATTCATTCTTCTCATCTCTGCTAAACTGTGCTAATACATCTACTTTTCCGCCAATATCTATATTCGTTTTATCACTCATTACATTGACTACAGAACGCATTACATTATTTGCACCCCTGACATTTAAGGCCAATGAATACATACCTTTTTGCATAAGAATGTCACTTCCGGCGGAAATATTAAAAGCAGAGTCGAGATTAATTACATCAATGGTCGTACTTTTTATATCATATTCTCCAAATTTGACATATGGAATATTTCCTTTAGCGGTTATTACATTATCTATTGTATTTATCCTCCCGCTTATACTTGCAGGTTCAATAACATCAACAGGCAGTGATAATATCCGACCTAGCTCTTCGGTGTTATTTGCCGTTAGATTGAAAGTGAAATTATTCTGATCTTTTTTTACCCTTTTTACTTTCGGGAAAACTGCCGGAAGGTACTTATTCATCAATTCAGAAAACTCGTCCGAAAGAGATGTGAATTTATATTGCCCATCAATATTAGCGGTAAGAAGAGAAGATGTCAGTTTTATAAATTTATCATTCTCTGTCCTTTTACCCATTTCTAATGTAAACTTTCCGGGCTTGAAGTTAAAATTAGTATCGTACAGATTAAGACTGTCAATTACAGCCTTTCCTTCCATCTGATCTATATCCAACCCTTTCATACTTCCTTCCAGCACAAGGGATAAACGTGGATTAACCCAGTTTTCATCTTTATAGAAGCGATCGATATGCAGGGTGTCTACTTTCAGTCTCAGATTAATGTCGGGCACTCGTGCCTGGGTCATACTTGCCTTTGCATATACTTTCCCTACGGGAGAATTTAGATTTGCCGATGCTCCCATTTCTGCCGCATTATAATAAGCATCGAAAGGAATGTTTCGATAGGTATCTTTTCCATACTGTATAGATGCAATTTCACCTTGCAGTTGTGCTATCAGTGGTCCTTTTTCGGACTGTCTTGCTCTCACGTCTATCTTAGCTGATAAACGCTTCAACCCCAAAGTATCTCCCAGCAATTTGCCTAGATTGAAGTTCTGGGTATTTAATGTTGCAGCAACATTGAAGCGTGAAAATATGCTATCTGCCCCTCCGCTTGCCTTCGCCGTGATAGCTCCCTGACGGCACCAAGCCTCAGCATCCAGCTTAAACTTGCTCAATTGTCCCTTTACATTTCCTTTCAGGTAAAGATCTCCAAGCTCTCTGAATATGTCAGGAGCTATAAAAGTAGAATCTCCAACTCTCGCAAAAGAAGTGACAGCCGAGGAAGAAGCCTTGAATTTATCGATCGAAAGGAAAATATCGGCACTTCCATATCTCTCATAATTTGAGATTGAAGCCTTTGCTTCTAATAATGCATCATTGCCATAAGCAATATTTATATTTTCAACATTTACGGCAGGTAATGTTCCTTTAATAGTCGTAGAGAGAATAATGTTATTCTTTAGAAACTTCAACTGAGGAAGAAAAGACAATAAGTCAATCGGAGATATCTCAGCACTCTCCGTTTGAACTTCAAATTCGGACGTGGATAAGTTATACCTCACTTTATCGGTTCTGAGATGCGAATTAGGTAGGTTTAAAGATAAATTATCTACCCAAAGTTGCGATTTATCCGAATAGAGCTGTCCCTCCAGCGTTTTAATTTCAAGACCGGTCATTTCTTTCGCCGAAAGATTATTTAATGCAATATCCAATCTATCAGGGTCAATAGAATTCAGATCAAGATTAATATTCAGATCGTATAATGAGATATGAGAAGCATTGAATAGGTGGGGCGTTACCGAGTCGGAAAGAACATCATAATTCAGCCTGCCATTTTTTATATCAACATCCGTGATGACAATCTTCAGTGTACTTTTTGTTGTATCCGTTTTAACCGTATCTCTCGAAAAAGCATCTATAATAAACTGAAAATTGAAATCGCTAACACTATCTTTTTTATTAACGTTGATAAGAAAATCATCAAGGCTTATACTTGTAATGGCTAATGTATTGCTCTTGATTAATTGCCACGGACTTAGCTTTACATCCACGTGTTTGGCATAGAGCAATGTGTCTTTTGCTTGATCTTCTATATATATGCCATTTAGGGTTGCATGATTGAAAAGGCTAAGACGAACTTCATCGATGGAAACTTCTGTTTTCAGTGTATTTTTTAGAATATCTACCGCATAGTTAGCAACTTTCTGTTGAACAAAAGGAATAGAAAGAAGTACATAAAGAAGAATATTAAGACCTATCAGCGATAGAACTATATACATCAGAACTTTGAAAAACTTCTTCATCAAGCTTTTCTTCTTTGGCTGCAATTCTTCTTGTGTATTTTCTTTTTCTACTTCCATAGATAAACTTGTTATCCTATTTCTTTTTTATAGCAATAAAATTTTCCTTTGCGGAAATATACTATTCCAATTTTCTCATATCCTAAGCTTTCATATAATCTTAATGCAATCTTATTTTCAGAAAAAGCATCCAACCGGATAGAATTATAATCATTTTCTCTTGCATATTGTTCGGCAAATAGCATACACTTTTTTGCAATACCTTTACCTTGTTGCTGCGGATCTACCGACAACCTGTGTACTATTAAATTTTTCCCTGTAGTTTTCCAGTCAACAAAATTATATTCAGGAGAATATTTATCATTTAATGCAAAATATGCAGTTAAATTGTCATTATCAAAAAAGCCAAAAGCGCATCCGGATTCAAGATCCTCTTCTATCTCATTTATAGAAGGGTATATCTCGTCCCACTGATCGAGCCCATTCTGTCTCATGGCTGTTACTACATTTTGTATCAGCCACATAATTTCATTTATATGTTTATGATCCAATAGCTCTATCACAAAAAAAATATTATTTCAGCTTCTGAATCCATTCTTCCTCATTAAATCCGACCAAAACAAAATCTTTTCCTACTACAATCGGACGTTTTACTACCATTCCGTCAGAAGATAGTATATCTAGTAATTCTTCTTGCGATGCTGATTTCACCTTATCTTTGAGATTATTCTCTTTATAGATTCTCCCCGAAGTATTGAAAAATCTGGAAATAGGAAGTCCGCTTTTCTTTATCCATTCAGACAATTCTGCCTTCGACGGATTTTCTTTGGTAATGTCTCTGCTGTTTACTTCTACATTATTTTCTTTAAGCCATTTAGCGGCTTTTTGGCAAGTACTGCATTTAGGGTATTGTAAAAAGAGTGTTGTTGTCATTGTATATGTCATTTTATATTTGAACAATATACAAAAATAAAAGTTTACGGATGAATAACGTAGTTTAATTAGCTAAAGTTGACTTCTCACGTAATAATTTGTGTATTTTTGTACCTAAAATTAAAAATTACAGCATGATACAATCAATGACTGGTTTTGGCAAATCAACTGCTGAACTTCATAAAAGGAAAATTACTGTTGAAGTAAAATCCTTAAATAGTAAACAACTCGATTTATCGGTACGTTTACCAAATCTGTATAAGGAGCACGAAATGGAAATCCGCAATCTGCTATCTCGCCAATTAGAACGAGGAAAGGTAGATTTTCTGATATATATAGAAAACATAGGCAGCGAAACTGCTACACAGATCAATCAAAGTATCATAGAAGGATATTACAATCAGATCAAAGAATCTTGCGAAAAGTTAGGGGTTGCTGTTCCTCAAGATTGGTTCCAAGTCTTGCTACGTTTACCTGACGTGTTGAAGTATGAAGCACAGGAAGTAGATGAAGAAGAATGGCTTATGGTATCGAATGTTATCAGCGAAGCAATTGATCAGTTGCATGCATTCCGTAAGCAGGAAGGCGCAATGCTTCAGAAGCTATTCGAAGAAAAAATATCTAACATAAAAACCCTTCTGACCGATATAGAACCGTTCGAAGCAGAACGTGTAGACAAAATAAAAGGTCGTATCTCAGAAGCCCTACAAAAGATAGAGGATTTCGATTATGATAAAAATCGCTTCGAACAGGAGATGATTTATTATATCGAAAAGCTTGATATAAACGAAGAAAAGAATCGTTTGAACAACCACCTTAAATATTTTCTGGAAACAATGACATCAGGATCAGGACAAGGTAAAAAGCTTGGTTTTATCGCTCAGGAAATAGGACGTGAAGTAAACACGATGGGCTCAAAATCGAACCATGCCGAAATGCAGCAGGTTGTTGTGAAAATGAAAGATGAGCTCGAACAAATAAAAGAGCAGGTGTTGAACGTATTGTAAGGAATAAGCGATAGAATGGGCAAATTAATCATCTTTTCGGCTCCTTCGGGCGCAGGCAAATCAACGATTGTAAACTACTTGCTTTCGCAAAATCTAAACCTCCGGTTTTCCATCTCGGCCACAAGCCGTTTGCCTCGTGGAGAAGAAAAACATGGAGTAGAATATTACTTTCATACACCCGAAGAGTTTCGTCAGAAAATTGAGAATAACGAATTCCTTGAATACGAAGAAGTATACAAAGATAAATTCTATGGAACGCTAAAAACCGAAGTACAAAGAATCTTTGATAATGGCGGCAATGTAATCTTCGATGTCGATGTGGTAGGAGGATGTAACATAAAAAAATACTACGGAGATAAGGCGCTCTCTATATTTGTAGAACCGCCATCCATCAGTGAATTACGCAACCGACTGATAAGCAGAGGAACCGATTCTCCCGAGATAATAGAAGCACGGGTAGCAAAAGCAGAATATGAAATGACCTTCGCTTCTCACTTTGATGTCATTATCAAGAATGACAATCTGGAAGAGGCAAAGACAAAAGCATTACAAGTGGTAAAAGAATTTCTTGCAACATGAAGATAGGCATATTCTCCGGCTCATTCAACCCTATTCACGTAGGGCATCTTATTCTGGCAAACTACATTGTAGAATATACCGATATAGAAGAAGTCTGGCTATTGGTAAGTCCTCTCAACCCTCTAAAATCGGAGGATGACCTCTCGGATAAATATGTACGCTTAGAAATGACGAAGTTGGCTTTGGAAGGATATCCCAAAATAAAGGCGAGCGACTTCGAGTTCGATCTGCCCAAACCATCATATACGATCAATACGCTGGATGCTTTGAAAGGAAAGTATCCGGAGCATGATTTCACGCTCGTTATTGGAGCCGACAATTGGGCTATTTTCGAAAGCTGGCATGAAACGGATAAGATTCTGGAGAATTATAAGCTTAAGATATATCCTCGCTTAGGCTTTCGGATAAAAATACCCGATAGGCTAAAGCAAAAGGTAGAAGCCTTAGACTCGCCAATCATAGAAATATCATCGACCTTCATACGTGAGGGTATAGAAGTGGGTAAGAACATGCGTCCTTTTCTTACCGAAAACGTATATGACTATATTATAGAAAAAGGACTATATAAACACTATAAAAATGAGCTATAAGGAAGATTTATCGAAAGACTTACTGATTCGTCAACAACGCTTGCAAAGTGCCATGCAGTCGATGAATATTGAAGGCTGTATATTGACTACTGCCGTAAATGTATTCTACATGACCGGAATGGTATATAATGGTTACTACTATTTACCGATAGAAGGACAACCGGTACATTTCGTAAAGCGCCCCGAAGATGTCAGTTTCGATAATACGATCTATATCCGCAAACCCGAACAGATAACTGATGAGCTAAAGAATCTCGGACGCTCTATTCCTCAATCCGTCTTGATTGAAACAGATGTGATTTCCTTCGGTGAATGCAGCCGTTTATTGAATACATTCGGTCTAAAGGAAGCTGCCAATGCATCTGCCCTGATGCGTAAAGTACGCAGTGTAAAAACCGAATTCGAGCTGGAGCAAGTAAGACTTTGCGCCCGCAAGCATGAAGCCGTTTACAAGATGATCCCTTCCGTTTATAAAGACGGCATGACGGACATAGAGTTTCAGATAGAAATAGAACGTCTGATGCGTCTGCATGGATCATTAGGACTTTTCCGCAGCTACGGCGAAAACATGGATATCTACATGGGCAGCCTTCTTACAGGAGAAAATGCAGAAGCCCCATCCCCTTTCGACTTTGCTCTTGGCGGAGCCGGAACAAGCCCCATTTTACCTTTAGGTGCGTCGGGTCAAAAGATAAAGAAAGGGAATACCATTATGGTAGATATGGCCGGAAACTATACCCCATGGATGACAGACATGACCCGTGTGTTCTCTGTAGGTAAGACTCTTGATCTGGCTTATCGTGCACATCAGGTCTCTATAGAAATCAGCAATAAGGTAATGGACATCGCAAAGTCCGGTGTAAGCTGTGCCGAGTTATACAATATTGCGATGGAAGCAGTGGTTAAGAACAATCTGGAACCTTACTTTATGGGAACAAAGCAACAAGCTAAATTTGTTGGTCACGGTGTAGGATTAGAGATCAATGAGCCTCCCGTACTAACCCCTCGTTCTAAAGAGTTACTGGAGCCAAACATTGTTTTTGCCCTCGAACCTAAATTTGTGATCCCTGAAGTAGGAGCTGTAGGTATTGAAAACACATATTTGGTAACTCAAGATGGCCTTGAGAAGTTGACAATATTGGAAGAAGAAATTATAGAGCTTTAATCACGATTAGTTACGCCGACTTCTTCCTCCATTAAAATATATATAGGGCTTAGAGCAAATGCTTTAAGCCCATTTTTATATCTCACACCTTCACGACTATCAGCTCACAGCTTTATGCTTACTCCTGCGTCGATCGTCATATACCGAAATAAATCCGAACATGCCGCAAGCAGAAGCGATTAGCAATATAGGAGCAAAAAACATGGCAGACTGCAAAGCATCTTTCCCTGCTGCAAAATAGACTACTAAAGCAACTATCGCAATCAGGGCATACATCACACCAAAAATGGCAAACATATTCCCGATAAAAGGGCTTGAGCTTTGCACTTTAGCCTTCTCATGCATTAATGCTCTTTCAGCTTCTATCTGATGCATGATCCTGTATTTAAGATTATCGCTTGCTTTCATTCTGGTACCCGAAAGAAGCTCTCTTATTTTATCATCCTGCACATTCATATTGTTGTATTTATATTTATTATTATTATTCAATTCCATATTTTAATATCTCTAAGAGGTTTCGTACCGCATCATCTGTTCCAGAATATCTGCGAAACGCTTTCGTGCCCTATGCATCTTCACTTTCACATTTACATCTGTCAGCCCGGTTATTTGTGCTATTTCTTTCACCGAGTTATCTTCCAAATAGTATAATGTGAGCAAAAGCCCTTCATCTCTAGGCATCTTATCCATAGCCTCATTTACAATAGCCTTCCTCTCGTTATCCTCTACCTGAGACATTGTATCCCAATCCGAGAAAGAATTATCCAAATCAATCTGTTTATAATCAACAAACTCTGTATTGTAAACCGTATTACGGGTTTCTGTAATTGCCGTATTATAAACAATTCTGTAGAACCAAGTCGAAAACTTACTGTCAGCTCTAAATGTATGCAAATTATGAAAAGCCTTAACAAAAGCATTCTGCACAATATCTTCTGCATCCTGCCTGTTACCACACACACGATAGGCTATAGTTATAGCCATATCCTGATATGTGTCTACAAAATACCCGAAGGCAGACGTATCTCCCTTCAGGACTTTGTGTATAAGTTGCTTTTCATCCATCTTTATTCAGCGTCTTCAAATTCTTTTTTGTCTTTCACCACCAAGTAAAACACAACGTAAGCAAGACCAAGGAACAACAGCACGCTACTGCTTATTACAAGATATTGAAAATCTAAAGAAAGAGCAAAGCTTGGTGCGATGAAAACCCCTAAAGCCAACCCGATAGCGATTCCGACACACAGAAAACCATTGCGAAGAGATCTGTATTTGTTCGGAGCTGTTTTTACTTCCGGTGGAGGTATAATCCCTTGTTTCGCCAATTCCATACGAACTTTCTTATCTGATGATAAAAGTTTTAAAAGAACCATTCCACCTAAAACGACCGGCAATCCTACTGCACATAAAATTGCAATTATTGGTACTAATTCACCCATGATATTTCTATTTTTTGTTGTTAATAATCTGTTTTCGAATATATGACTACACATAGTCTCATGTGGTTACAGATTTTATGTAATATTTTTCTGAAATCGTTATTTTAACCTTTATCTCTATATTTTCCTACCCAAAAGGTGACAATAAAATAAATCACAAAAACGTATACAAACATCTGATAACAAAATACATAACGCCACATAAACAATAAAAAGGTGACAAAAGTGACACTTTTTGATATGTTTTGTACCTGTCACTTTCTACACACTAAAAAAGAGAATACAATATAAGACAATTTTATATTATTCTCTTTGTAGCTATTAAGCAAATACTAAAAGAAATTTAGAATTACTCCACCTAAAAATAAATAGCCGCAGGAGAAAACCTCCCACGGCTATATACTATATAATAAAAATCTATTAGTTCAGATTCAATTTTTTCGCAAGTGGAGCTGGAACAGCAGCCTTGTTAACCATTATATTTGTTGTTTTGTACTTCACAAATGTTTCTGAAGCATACCATATCCCTTTATATTTACCTGCTTCACCCCATGAGTTTTTCACAAGATAATATTTTGTACCATTCTGATCTTTTACAATCCCGAATATTTGCATACCATGATCGTCGGTCGTTTCTTGGCTATCAAATGCAGCCTGACGCATTTCTTGTGTAACCACCTTTTCTTTTACCGGACCTTGATCTACTTTTGCTTTCAAACGGGTAGTTTTTTCGCTTTTTGACAATCCTAACCAATGAGCCTGATCTGAACCAATGTTTTCAGGAGCCTCATCATCGGGGATAACAGCGATACCATTGCGGGTAAATCCAATTTCACTTACATCCGAAGCCCATGCCACAGTGTAACCGTTATTTATTGCATTGTCTATTACTTGTATCATTTCATCCATAGGTACATTATACGACAGAGCCCAGCGCCAGTTGTCAGGTATTTCTATAGCAAACGGAGCATAGAACGGATGATGTGTGAATGAAGTGATAGATACATAATTCTTGCTTGTAAGCCCTAAAGATTGAGCTAAAGACTGCGGAGTATATGTTTTGCCTTTGTATTGGAATTCTTTTGGCACAGCACCCAGATAAGCATCCAAAACACTGTTGAAACCAACACCCCATACCGGAGAAATCCGACTTGATTTCTTGTCGGCAATTCCTTTTACATAGCCACTCAATGCAGCTTCCAATTCACCATGATTATGAATAGTCTCACCATAGTTAAGACCGGCATACACTTCATTAGGAACTACGCCGTATTCATCTAAAGTTTCTACAACATCGGCAAATGCACCACCTTGTGCAAAGTTTAGATTACCTCCTACTCTTACATACTTATCCGCTTTATCGGCATAATTACGACGAACAATATACATCTCAGAAAGATCGTGATCTCCTTTGTTCATTTTAAGAAGCTCAGATTCAAGAAAAGCTACTCCCGAAAAACTCCAGCAAGTTCCGCTATTCCCTTGATTTTTGATCGATGTTATCGGGTTTTGTTTCACCACAGTGAACTGATACGCTGTGTTTTCTTCCTGAGCAAAAACAATCAGATTGATAAGCAGGAATAAAGGCAAAATAAGTAATTTTCTCATAACAAGTGAATGGATTAAAAATTTATTTAAAATTGAGCACATTATTGTTCTATTTCTCGAGGTACTTTATTCTCTCCTCTTTTCAGCTCGGGATAAGCAACACGTAAGTGACGCATGCTGACCAGCTTGTCGCAAAACACTTCTTTTACCTGTTCTATATCCTTAAAGGTAATCGGGGCATTCTTGAACAAACCATCGCTCAGCTGAGAATCTATAAGACGGTTTACCAATTCGGTAATAGCTTCTTTCGTATTCTCCTTAAGACTTCTCGATGCGGCTTCCACCGTATCAGCCATCATAAGAATAGCGGTTTCGCGTGTAAACGGATTTGGTCCCGGATAAGTAAAATCTTCCTCATCAACGATTTCGTCTGGATGATTATTTACATACGAATTATAGAAGTATTTTGCTTTCCCTTTACCGTGGTGAGTTTCTATGAAATCTATTATCTGTTGCGGCAAGTTATTCTTTTTAGCTATTCTTACCCCTTCAGCCACATGATCTATTATAATGCGGGCACTCTCTTTTTCTGTCAGTCCGGCATGTGGATCGATCCCTTCAACCTGATTCTCGGTAAAGAAAATCGGATTTACCATTTTACCTATATCATGATACAAAGCTCCTGTACGCACCAGCGTAGCATTAGCCCCGATACGATGCGCAGCGGCAACAACCAATGTAGATACCTGCATAGAATGTTGGAATGTACCCGGAGCAACCTCCGAAAGTTGCTGTAGAAGAGGTCTGTTTGTATTTGAGAGTTCTATCATACTCACCTCCGACATAAAGCCAAAGACTCTTTCGCAAACATAAACCAGCAGATAAGCGAAGGTGACAAACACAAAGTTGATACAGAAATAAATATACACCCTCGAATTTTCTTTTATCAATGCAATATCTCCTTCAGTACATAAAATCCAGCCCGTAAACGACACAATATATGTAACGAGTATCAGAAGGGCGCATACAACCAGCTGGGAACGTTCAGAAAGATTCCGCAAGCTAAAGATACACATATATCCCACCAACATCTGAACTGTGATAAACTGAGCCATCTGAGCCAGAGGAAACATAATGGCACATATCAGTATTGTAATAGTATGCGTGGTAATAGCTGTACGCGAGTCTATAAATGTACGTATGAGAATGGTAGGTATAGCAAAAGGAATGACATACATCAGAGTAAACATCTTCGAGTCGCCCATTATTCCCGTTATGACGGGGAAAATAACAACCATAAGCAACATAAAGATGACATTCTTTTTATTTCTGTACTCCTCAATACGATAGAAACGAAGATAAATCATCAGAGCCATTACAAAGAGGGTGATCATAACCAATTCTCCCATGATAAGCCATCCTGGTTTTGACTTTGTTCCTACCTTCCCTTCTGCTTCTTTAATATAAGAATCCAGAATATTTTTGAGGCGTGCATCTACGATCTCACCTCTATCTATAATCTTTTCGCCATATTGTACTTCTCCGTCATACAAAGAAACCTGTTGCAGCATATCATTCTTGATACCCAACGACATTCTCTCATCGTATATAATATTAGCTATCAGATAATTGTTGAGATTAAAAGTTTTGAGACGTCCTATATCAATATGGGCAGGAGCGTCATCAATGATCTTTTCGTAAGCTTGGCGTGGTGTATAAAACGATGCAATATGCCTGGTTGCAGCAATTTTGTTTGCTGTTTCGCTGCGAAGTATTAATTGTTTTTTATTCAGTTGCTGAATACGCTCATAATCTTCGGCAGAGATCACTCCGGCTTTGTATATTTCTGTAAACTTCCTGTTTATATAAGTTATATAATCCTCCGGAATACTTCTTGCCCTAGCATCCTGAACAACCTGAGATATTGCTTTTTTCTCGATTGTCGCATCTGCCAGATAATAGGGCTGATAAGTCTGCATGATGCTATCTTTCTCTTCTTGTATCTGTGCATCAGACTTATGTATATGAAACTTAAAGGGTGCTGTAAGCAAGCCGTATTGCCATGGCCGATTATCTTCATAACTGTATTTATATTTACCCTCGCGCGGTAAAAAATATACAATAATAATGATTGCAGCGATGAACAAGACAGATGTAGGTATCTTTATCTTGCTGATATAATAGTCGATTTTTGCCATAAAAACTATGGTTTAAATTACAAATCTACAAGATTATTTTTATTCTAAGAAAAGATACAGGCCAAAATCGAAGCCTCTAAAGATTGATTACCGCCATTACACGTTTCACAACCCCGGCATTGGAGCGTACATAATTACCGGCATGTAACCCGGCAGCATTCAGTGTTCCCTCATACTGAAGAAACTCATCCATCAAACCACGGAATGCCTGATAATCAGAAATCGAGTAACCTCCTCCACATTCTATCATTTGCTGAGCTTCACGAAACTTTTTAAAATTCGGGCCAAATATCACAGGTAAATCGTAAACCGCAGCTTCTAATATGTTATGTATACCAACACCAAACCCTCCTCCTACGTATGCTACTTGTCCGTAGCTATATATAGACGAAAGAAGTCCGAAATTGTCAATAATCAAACAGTCATAGTCTGCCATCATTCCGGGCGTTGCCTTCGAATAGCGGATATGAGGACGTTGCAGGTTGCTTTCGATGTACTTCAAGTGAGCTTCATCAATCTCGTGCGGAGCTATTATCAATTTAAGGTCTGTAGTCATATTAAAGTATGGGATCAGTATATCCTCATCCTTTGGCCAGGTACTTCCGGCAACAAATATCTTCTCATTCTCAGACTTGGCTTTCTTCTCGAAAGCCTCGGCTATAGGAAGCTGCTTGGCTTGTTTTTGAATATCCAATACTCTATCGAAACGGGTATCGCCACAAACTTCAACATTTGTGATACCTATATTTGATAACAATTTCCGGGAGTTTTCATCCTGCACGCATATACATGTATATTTTTTCAGCAACTTGCGCATATCGCTTCCATACCAACGGAAAAATATCTGATTGGGACGAAAGATCGCTGAAACCATGTACACCGGAATATTCCTTTTATAAAGCTGATTTACAAAATTGTACCAGAATTCATATTTTATAAATATCGCCATCTTTGGCTGAACAATCTTCAAGAAACGCTTTACATTCCGTTTCTTATCAAAAGGCAAATAGCAAACCACATCTGCCAGCGGATAATCTTTCCTTACTTCGTAGCCCGAAGGAGAAAAAAATGTAAGCAATATCTTATATTCAGGATGTGTTCTTTTCAGCTCTTCCATAATCGGACGACCTTGTTCAAACTCGCCTAAAGAAGCTGCATGAAACCAAATATATTCAGCATTTGCATCTATGTTCTGCCTCAATATCCGATAAGTTTGCTTGTGCCCTACAATCATCTTTCTGGCTTTCTTGTGGAAAGGAGAAATAAGACGGACAATCAACGCATATAGATATATAGCAAAATTGTAAAAAAACAGCATCTTCTTGTTATTTAATATTTAAGATTGCCTTTTCAAGTCGGGCTATTGTTTCTTCTTTTCCAATAGTTGCCGTAATATCAAACATATGAGGGCCTTTCGACTCCCCTACAACAGCCAGACGGAATGCATTCATTATATTGCCGAGATGATAGCCTTTCGATTCAATCCAGCCTTTCACTATTTCTTCCTGATTGTGAGAAGAGAAGTCTTCAATTCCTTTCAGAACTTCTGCCAGCTCGCTCAATTGAGACGGCGACTCTTCTTTCCAACGTTTTTTCACAACCTTCTCATCATAAGCGGTTGGAGCCACAAAGAAGAAAGAAGCCTGATCCCACAATTCTTTTACGAAACTTACTCGTTCTTTTACCAGACCGACAACTGTTTCTATATATTGTAACGGGCATTCGATCCCTTTATCTTGCAATATAGGGTAAAAAATTGTGGCTATCTCGCTATTTGGTCTTAATTGGATATATTGGTGGTTGAACCATTTTCCTTTTTCGTAATCGAATTTGGCTCCGCTCTTACTACATTTCTCCAATGCAAAAAGTTGAATAAGTTCTTCCATCGACATTATTTCCTGATCATTACCCGGATTCCATCCCAGAAGAGCAAGGAAATTGATTACAGCTTCGGGCAAGTACCCACTTTCACGGTAGCCTGACGAAATCTCACCACTCTGCGGGTCTTTCCATTCTAATGGAAACACAGGAAAGCCTAGACGGTCGCCATCACGCTTACTCAATTTTCCATTTCCTTCGGGCTTCAGCAAAAGCGGAAGGTGTGCAAATTGCGGCATAGAATCTTCCCAGCCAAAAGCCTTATACAATAATACATGCAAAGGAGCTGAAGGCAACCATTCTTCGCCACGGATAACGTGTGTTATCTCCATCAAGTGATCGTCTACGATATTTGCCAAATGATATGTAGGCAAATGATCGGCCGATTTATAAAGAACTTTATCATCGAGTACCGATGAGTTATATTTTACTTCGCCACGAATAACGTCATTGACCAACACTTCTTGCCCTGCTTCAATCTTGAATCGGACTACGTACTGATTGCCGGCATCTATGAGTGACTGTACTTCTTCTTGAGAGAGGGTCAATGAGTTTCGCATCTCTCCCCGTGTAGAAGCATCGTACTGAAAGTTACTCACAGTTTCACGCTTAGCCGTCAGTTCTTCGGGAGTATCAAAAGCAATATAAGCTGCTCCTTTTTGGATAAGTATATCTACATATTTCTTATAAATCTCTTTTCTCTCCGATTGCCTATATGGAGCATGAGTACCTCCAATATGTGTACCTTCATCAAACTTTAAGCCCAACCATGTGAGAGCTTCGATGATATATTCTTCTGCACCCGGCACAAAACGTTGCGAATCGGTATCTTCTATACGAAGGATAAAATCGCCGTTATTTTTTTTTGCAAAGAGATAATTATATAATGCCGTACGTACCCCGCCAATGTGAAGTGGTCCGGTCGGGCTCGGTGCAAAACGCACCCTAACTTTTTGAGACATACTTTATTTTTTTAAAGAGGCTACAAAATTATACAAAATATTGCAATATAGTAAGAATAGTGGCAGAAGAAATAAAAACAATGCCAGAGATGAAAATAAAAAAGCCGGAAATCTAATTTCCGGCGCTATATATTCACTAAATTACGATTATCTTTTTTGAATACGTCCTCTGCCTGAAGTGTTTGTTTGAATATCTTTATAATTAAGATTTACAATATCCACATTAGCATTTCCCGAGCTGACAACCGAAAGACTTTCAACCGATCCTGTCAAGACAACATTAGAGCCTCCGCTTACCGCCACACTTACAGCCCTCGCACTCTTTATATCCAAAGAGGAAGTACTTCCACCGGAGGAGGCAATATTTAACGTTTCTGACCTCACTTCATCTATATTATAACGAGAGCCACCCGAAACAGCAATACTAGATTCTCTCGATTCAAGTTTCTTTATATCGAAACTAGAGCCACCTGATGCTGCTATAGATATTCCCCTATTATTTTTGAGTTCGTCGGTAGAAAACTTTGATCCTCCCGAAAGTGCTATAGATTCTATATTGTTTGCCGTAAGATATACTTTCACTCTCTTATTGCTTTTACCTTTTCTATCTACTTTCAAAATACCTTTTTCTACATATACATCTATGGGCTCGGGGCTATCTATTTGCGCAGTATGGCTTTTTCCATAAGAGAAATAAACCTCAATACCAGACCTGACCTCAATACCACTATAAGAACTCAGATTTATTTTTTCAACATGTGAGGTTTTAGACGATCCGCACGAGACAAACAATAAGATGATACTTAATATAGAGATACCGATAAATTTCATAATATTCATTTCTAGTTTAGTTTTATTTTATTTTTACATCTGCATAATTGCTCGATACGGTAATGGTAGCTGTTGGTCTTTTAGTTCCTATCTGCCCTTTTTTAATAACTGTAGTCGAGGTTTCGGTTTGCTCTGTGTATTTCACCGTATATTTTTTCGACACAGTCAAATCTCCTTGCACCAGTACAACATTAAATGAAGCTCCTACATTATCGGGAACACTTAATACCACATCAGAGTAATTACCTTTTACATTGATATTTGTATTTGGAGATATTGAATTAACCTTTACATCAGAATAGTTGCAAATTACATTCATTCTGGAGCGGAGATTATCAATCGATATGTCGGCATAATTAAACTTACCATCCATCTCTCCCAACGAGCCTATTTTAAAATCGCCCGAGGTAGAAGACAACTGAGCCGAAATAGCTTGCACATCATTCAATACAAAGTCACTATAAGCTCCCGACAAGTCTAATCTATTCGCCTTATCTATCTTTACTTTCGAATAAGAAGTCGACAAAACGGCATCCTGCAATTTGCTTATCGTTACTTTTCCATACTTATCCTTAATGGTTGGTCTGGCTCCCGAAAAGCTTTCTGCATCGAAGGTGCTATAAGACAAATTGGCTGAAAAAGGTGCATTAAACTCATTCATTTTTAATCTGCCATATTTTAGATCTACATTAAGTTTAACATTGCGTGGAATACTTATCACTAAGTCGATTTGATTTACACTGGAACCAAGACTAGCTATAGCCAACACTCCTTTATCCTCTGAAATTCTAACAGGATTTCTCTGATTAAGTTTGTTAAAATATTGAATTTCCAACTCTACATTCTTCGATCGGGATTCCCTTACAAATATATTCCCATATTTATGAGAGATATCGATTTCTGAAATATTGGAGTACGTTTTAGTCTCAACTCGATCTGGAGTTTTTCCTTTCTGATTATTTGAAAAGACTTTCAAGTTATCATTATTGGATCTGGACTTCAGATTTTTACCCAATTCCGACAATCTTTCTTTATTCACTTTCAAGTTTCTCTCCAATTCCTTGAGGTTTTTGACTCCGGATTTTTCAAAATCTTCCTTCCATGCCAACCACTGGGCAGTATCAAAATTGAAGTCAAACTTATAATCAAAATTAAGGGCATCGAAGTCCAAATCCATATCCGGAATCTCTATGTTCGGAATTTCTATATTAAATCTTCCTTTACCATTAATAGAGTCTTGAGGCAGATCACCCTTTATCTTTTCCGATGCTCCTAATTGAATTAGAGCAAGGCTGCACAAACCGATAAACAATATATACTTTTTCATCCCTTAATTATATTAGCATTTGGTATATTTTCCTAATTTTTGATCTATATTCTCGAGTACATGGATATTCGTTCTATAATGTTTCACCAAAAAATGAATAGCCATCTCCTTATCTTCATTTTTAGAGATTTCGTTGATAAAATTATTATTACCATCTATTATTTTCTGTATATCCTTGGTCAGTCGCGCCTGATTTTCGGTATCTGTATATGCGAGTTTACACATTATATCAGCAATCTTTGCTTCCATTTTCTGATTATAATAATCATTTGTTGTTTTAAATTCATCTGTTGCTCCAATGACCTCCGGTGCAGGAATATTGCCTCCAGTATTGTCTGGTGTAGAGAATCTAACAACAACGGCTATTAGTATGGCAATGGATGCCGCCACAGATATGGCACTTATAAACCGTACCCGTTTCACTCGTTTTTCGTTCTTCAAGCTTTCTTCATTCTTACTTTTCAATAGCGCTTCGAATCGCTCCATGTGTCCGAATGATGGTTCCTGATCGTCAAACAAATCTCTGTTTCTGTCTATTTTTTTTCTTATGTCATTCATACCTTCCCTCCTTTTTTAGACGAGTTCCAATAATTTTTGTTTTGCCCTCATATATTGTATACGCACCGTTCCGGGTGCTATATTCAGAATCTCACTAATCTCTTCGTGATCATACCCCTCTATAAGGTAAAGATTTACAATCAACCGGCTCGACTCCGGCAGCTTCGTTATTGCAGTTTTCACCTGCTCTACACGATCCAATATCTGCTCCCACTCTTCGCTATCATCCGAGTCTACTATATCATAGTTGATATTCTCGTTGAAATCGACAGTTTCCAAGTTTCTTTTCCTCAGCTTGTCAATAGATGTATTAATGCCTATCCTTACAAGCCATGCCTCGAAAGGAACTGAATTTTTATAGTTGTCCAAACTCGAGAACGCTTTCAGAAAGCTCTCTTGCATTGCATCCTCTGCCTCGAGACTATCATACAGAACCCTATAGCATGCATTATAAACTCTCTTATAAAAAGTAGAGTAAATCTGCATCTGAGCCAAATGTTGACCCTTTCTACACTGATCTATAATATTAGAATCGAAGCTTATCATTTAATGTTTTAGGTTACCCTTCTAATAACATCTACGGATCGAAAATAGAAGTGTTACAAAAAAAAGAATTATTTTTCAAGAAAATGATAAATTTAAGAATTAAGCATTCAATAATAATTCAAATACCTCCGTACTTTTATTTTTTTTCATAATTAAAAAGGAATTGTTGCAGCATTGCTCTTATTCATTTTTTTAAACCACAGAGTAAAAAGAGTTACACAGAGTTTTTTCGCAATAAAAAAAGCATCTCTCTATTTTTTACCAGTTACTTAATTAGAAAAGAGATAAATAAATTTCAGATAAAAACAGACTGCTTGTAACGCCCACCTGCTTACCTTTAATCATTACTCTCCAATAGAAGCTTTAAGGTTTAGATAGTTGTAGGTCGGAAATCCATAAAAAATAATTAGCTTTGTGAGACTAATATTATAAAATAAAGAACGAATGAAGTCTCTAAGCTTATTTCTTTTGCTTGCAATAGGAGCTCTCACATTACCTGCACAGAATACAGTTAAAATGAGTGCAGTGAAAGGAAATGATTATGGTGTGGCGTACTCATTACCGAAAACCTCTGTTATAGTCACCGTAAACTATACAAAGACCACGAAAAAAGCCGGTGAATTCTATCAATATGCCGAGCGATACCTGAGCATAACCAATCCCATAACCGAAAATAGCGTAACCTATACTATCGACAATATAGATGCTACAACAAAAGGAATAGTAGATAAAGACAAGTCTTATCTGGTAGAATTTCGATCGAATACAACTGCACCTTTTGTCACACTGACAAAGGATGGCGTGATATGTGCGATCAACGACGACTACACTTTCCCCAAAGAAGAAGCAATACAAGCTCCGGCTAAAGTGAGTGAAACGACATTAAACCCACGCAGCTTCCTGTCCGAAGAGATTCTACGTGCAGGTTCTACAGCAAAACAAGCCGAACTGATCGCAAAACAAATCTACCGATTGCGTGAAAGCCGCACAAATATAATTACAGGCGAAGCAGACAATATGCCTCCTGATGGCAATGCTTACAAACTGGTAATGACTCAACTTGATGAACAAGAAAAGGCACTCACCGCGATGTTTGCAGGAACCGAATCAAAAGAAACAGGCACAAAAGAATTTACGATAATCCCCGATACGAAAAACATAGAGAATCGAATCATTTTCAGGTTTTCATCTAAGCTGGGAGTCGTGGATGCCAACGATTTGGCAGGAGCACCTGTATATTTGTCTCTCAAAAACAAAGACCCGAGAGAAGAACAAATACTGACACCTAAAGAACAAAAAGAATTGGAGAAAAAATTCTCTGCCGGAATCATATACAATATCCCTAACAAGGCTAGCTTGCAAATAACATACAACAGCAAGGATTATGTAAAAAAAGAATGCGACATCGTTCAATATGGAATTCAGGATGTGCTGACACCGAAAATGTTTGATAACAATAAATTATCAATAAAAGTGATTTTCTATCCTGAGCTGGGAGCTGTAAAACAAATTATCCAGTAATATGGCTTGGGAGATTGAACGTAAGTTTCTGGTTAAAGGAAACTACAAAGAATATGCCTATGCGCATGAAGAAATCGTGCAAGGATATCTTTCTTCGGTGAAGGAGCGCACGGTAAGGGTGCGGATAAAAGGAGAAAAAGCATACATCACAATCAAAGGGATAAGCAACGAATCAGGCATTTCCCGCTTTGAGTGGGAAAAAGAAATTTCGATAAATGATGCCCGGGAATTACTAAAATTGTGCGAACCGGGAATTATAGATAAAATCCGGTATTATATAAAGAGCGACAAGCATACCTTCGAAGTAGACAAATTCAACGGTGAAAACCAAGGTCTTGTTATGGCCGAGATTGAGCTCTCTTCAGAAAACGAACAGTTTGAAAAGCCCGACTGGCTCGGAGAAGAAGTGACAGGCGATCTCCGCTATTATAATTCTTCTCTGACAAAACTTCCTTATTCTAAATGGTAGTTGTAAACTTTTCTTCTTAAATTCGGATTATATTTAGTAACAGGAGGAGAAAATATGATAGATACAGAAGTAAAAGTTCACGATAATTTCGCCTTAGAATTCAAAATTGGTTTTATAACAGACCAACATCAAAAGGATATAAATGAGTTCAGGATCAATACGTGGATATTCCTCCCTAACAGCCTCGACATAAATCGGTCTACATATAAGAAAGATGACTTTTACAGAGATGTGAAAAATAACCTTCGCCTGATTACCCCCGTTTATTCTCTCGAAGAAATACTAAAAGCAGGACGTGGCCCTCTTCCCCGCTTACAGAAAGCATTGGATGATCTGGCTGTAGACCCAAACAATGAAGATCTTACAGAAAGTTTTTCTTACCAAATAAAAATGTTCGTCTGCATCGTAAAGAGTGCATTAAGGCGGCATGTACAGATTATCGGAAGTACAGCAACAGACGAAAAAATAGTTTCTCATGTAGAGGCTTATATTGCCAACGTGAAAGAAATAGCATTACAATACAGAGAAAAGTGGGAAGAACTTTCTAATCCCGAGATGACAAAGCAACAGCGGGAGTTGTTTCTATTCGGAGATGACTTTCTGGGTAATATCATAGAGCAATATGCCTTTCAGATTATGAAAATACTAAAAGGCAAACCGATATTCGAAACAATCAAAGAAAAGCTATACACCTTAATTGAAAGGGAAAAAGCCCATAAAAAGAAAAGAGGGTTTATGCTACTTGAGAAAGGACAAGAAAAACACAATAGTTTGGTAATCACGCAACGGAATATTCTGAAAAAATTCGTTGAAAGTGACTTATTCTTACAGATTATCAGAAAAAAAGACGGACTTTTTGCCCAACAGCTATACTACAGTGTTGCAGCCGGAATCGCTATGATATTTGCTACGATGGTATCTTTCTTCGCCACACTGCGTTTTGGAAATTTCACTACCGACCTTTTCGTAATCCTTGTCTTTAGTTATATGTTCAAAGACAGGATCAAAGATATGATGCGCTACTATTTTTCGTCTAAGCTGGGTAAAAAATACTTTGATTCTAAACTAAAGCTGAGTATACGTAAGCAAGAGATTGGCTGGATAAAGGAGGCATTCGATTTTATAGAAGAAAATAAGTTGCCGGATGAAGTACGAAATATCAGGGCAAGAACGCCTCTGGTAGAAGCTGAGAACCAGGTGTATGATGAAAAAATAATCTTATACCGAAAATGGGTAAACCTATCGAAGGATGAGATAGAAAAATACAAAGAATACCGTCTATCGGGAATTAATGATATTACGCGTTTCCACTTGATAAATTTCACTCATAAAATGGATAATCCACTTATCCCACTCTACTTATCAGATGCAGAGAAAGGATATGAAACGATAGAAGGGAATAAGGTATATTCATTGTACTTTATTATACAATGTAAATCCGACGAGGATGAATATTATAAAAAATACAGGGTATTATTTGACCGCAATGGAATAAATGATGTAAGCGAACTCAATTGATCCTTCACTTTATCTTACCACTTGTATAAAGCACCAAAGCGTCATTCAAAAGCTCTTTTATTACCTCAAGAGGTAAATCTTGATTTGGATCAACTCTGAATGTTTTCATCCGAGATCTGCTACCCGCTTCCAGTTGGGGATGGTTCAGGTATTTTCCTTCAACGAAGAGGATATATGGTTCATCTGTCTTTTTGTCAACCCAAAGATAACACAGAATTTTCGTCTTATAACAGAAGCAAGGCATTCCCCACTTCTGTGTTGCAGAAATACACTCGTCTTGGATTAGTATGATACTTCGCAATGCCAGCAAGCAGCTTTTTAAATAAAGTTGACTGATAGGTTTTTACGTCTGTCTTTTTTCTTTTTCTGAATATAGGCATATACCGCAACACTTGAGACCGCAGCAACTAGAGTTATGGCTAATACTTTCTTTGTCATATTATTACATTTTATTTAAGGACTAGTTAAAGCATAGTAAAGTTAGCAACAAAAAATCTGAAATCAATATTTTTTAGAAGCAACTTTTAGAATAGTTAATCAAAATCAGGTATAAGAAAACAGCCGGTATAGCCAATATTGTGCTATCGAATCGATCGAGGATACCGCCATGTCCGGGTATCATTCCACCCGAATCCTTTATACCTAAGGTGCGTTTAATAAGCGATTCGAAAAGGTCGCCCCATGTTCCGAATATTATTGTTATAGCTGCAAATCCTATCCAGCCCAAAGTAGACAGATTTTGATAATAATGAGCAAAAATGAATGAAGAGCCGATAGAAACTACAGCTCCTCCGATAAAACCTTCCCACGATTTTTTAGGAGATATACGTTCAAATAAACGATGTTTACCAAAAGCCATCCCTGTTAGATAAGCAAATGAATCATTTACCCAAATAAACACCAATAAAGCTAATACATATACATAGTGATAGCTTCCCGGAGTGTAGGCAAAAACCAAATAATTAGTGAGTGCAAAAGGCACGGCTATATAAAATTGCCCCAACAAAGAATATGCTATAGAGCGTATAGGGTCGGGACGCTTAAGATACAATTCACCAACAAATAAAACTAATATGTAGATACAATAAGGTACAAAAGTTACAACAGAAGCATCGACTGTATAATAATAAAAACTACCGATAAAAAGGGAAAAACCTCCAAGCACATTCCATACCCGAGTAAGGGGAACTTTTGCTCCTTTTTCGATCAATCCATAAAACTCATATAACGACAATACAGTTATGAGAGAGAATATAATACAAAAAGTATATTCATTTATAAGGATACCACCTAGTAACAGCCCTACAAATACGGCTCCGGCAATAATACGAACGGCAATGTTAGGTAATCTCAAAATAATAAAGTTTTATTAGTTTGAGGCAAAAGTAGTAAAAATAAGAATATCATGTTTCCCTATTACTGAGGATATTCAGCTAATTCGTCATTCTCAGGTAAATAAATCAGTAATGGTCGGCTTATTATTGCAAATACACTCGCAATAACAAGTGTTGTCCATTTTGCATGCATCGTGTCAGTTTTTGTAGTTGTGTAAGTTATGCCCTTAAGGCCTAAATATAAAAAAAAGGATGTTGTTAAATCCAACATCCTTTTTTTGACTAAAGTATATTTTTAAATTGATATACTTGTAAACATTTATAAATTAAGACAATGAATTATTCAGACTGATCCTCTTCCGAAATAATTCCGGGGACATCTTCGTTCTTCTTTATCTCTATTTCTATATTATCAGGCAACTCTTCGGCTTCTTTGTATAATTCTTCCGAACGAGAAACCCATTGACGTTCACCAAATACTTTCTTCAGATCATCAGCAAAAATAACTTCTTCTGTAATCAATAAGTTTGCTAATTTTCCATGTCCGTCAGCATGTTGAAGGAGCAGTTTCTTCGCACGCTCGTATTGCTCACTGATCATATTCCTAACTTCTGTATCTATCAACAGAGCAGTTTCTTCACTATATGGTTTTGTAAAGCCGTAAGCCTCACCCGACGAGTCATAATAACTTAAATTAGGCATCTTTTCGCTCATACCAAGATATGAAATCATCGCATAAGCCTGCTTCGTTACACGCTCCAAGTCGTTAGCAGCACCCGACGATATATGACCAATAAACACCTCTTCGGCAGCACGACCTCCAAGCAAAGCACACATTTCGTCCAACATTTGCTCTTTGGTAGTAATTTGTCTTTCCTCCGGCAGATACCATGCAGCACCCAAGGCTTTGCCTCGAGGAACAATAGTAACCTTTACCAATGGATTTGCATATTGCAAGAACCAGCTTAGCGTGGCATGTCCGGCCTCATGGATTGCGATTGTCTTACGTTCATCTAAGGTTGTTACCTTATTCTTTTTCTCCAACCCACCAATAATACGGTCTACAGCATTCGTGAAATCTTCCTTCTGCACAACCTTCTTCCCTTTACGGGCAGCAATCAGTGCAGCTTCGTTACAAACGTTAGCTATATCAGCACCGGAAAATCCCGGAGTCTGTCTTGACAAGAATTCTACATCAACCGTGTCGTCAATCTTAACAGGGCGAAGATGTACTTTAAATATTTCCTTACGATCGTTCAAATCGGGTAAGTCAACTGTTATCTGACGGTCGAAACGTCCGGCACGCAGTAAGGCTTTATCCAGAATGTCAGCACGGTTTGTTGCTGCAAGAATAATAACGCCGCTGTTTGTACCAAAACCATCCATTTCAGTCAACAACTGATTCAATGTATTCTCACGCTCATCATTCGAACCCATATTCAGGTTACGACCACGAGCACGTCCAATCGCATCTATTTCATCGATAAATATAATACAAGGTGATTTTTCTTTTGCCTGCTTAAATAAGTCTCTTACACGAGAAGCTCCAACTCCGACAAACATTTCCACAAAATCAGAACCTGACAATGAGAAGAACGGAACATCTGCCTCGCCGGCAACAGCTTTTGCAAGCAATGTTTTACCTGTTCCGGGAGGGCCAACAAGTAACGCTCCTTTTGGTATTTTACCACCAATTTCGGTATAGCGGGAAGGATTTTTTAGGAATTCAACGATTTCCTCTATTTCTTCTTTAGCTTCAGACAATCCGGCAACATCTTTGAACGTAACACGAAGGTCTGAACCTTTATCATATAATTGAGCTTTCGATTTTCCAACACTGAATACGCCTCCGCCTCCGCCGGAACCACCGCCCGACATACGACGCATCATATAGATAAACAAACCGAAGATAAGAATCACAGGCAAAAACCCGACAAGGATTTCTAAAGGGTTGGTACTATCTTCGTAGCTGACATCAATATCATATTTATATTCGGCTCTCACTGTTTCATAGAAGTCTGCAAACTTGTCTGCCGAAGGAATACGCACAATAATAGCCGGATTAGTACCTGCCCTATCGGCTTCGCCTTTAAACACGCTCTTTACAGAGTCAGGTCTTACAAAAGCTTTTAAGGTACTGTTCTTCCTGTCTACTATTATTTTGTTGACACTATTATTTTTTACATACCCCTGAAAGTCAGACCAGGGAACTTCTTTCGTTACGGTGTTATCCGAAAAGAAATACATACCTATAATGGCAGCAAATACAATGAGGTATACCCAATAGAGATTGAATGGAATTTTAGGTCCTTTCAGATTTGGTTTTTTGGGGCTATTCTCTCCTTTATTATAATTATCCATATTTTTTCCTCACAATGTGTGATTTAGTTTGTTTTCAAAACTATAACAAGCGTAAATAAGATTTGTTTAAATATGCTTTATCTCAATCAATATCAGGGATTGATTCTAGTTTTGCATCCGCCCACAAATGTTCGATATTATAAAACTCACGCAATTCGGGCACAAATACATGAACAATAACCGTACCATAATCTATACCAACCCAACGGCTTTCACGTAATCCGTCGATCAGTAAAGGGCGTTCTTTTTTCTTTTTCTTGAGGTAATCAACAATTTCTTCTGATATAGCAGATACTTGTATAGGAGTGTTTCCTTCGCAAATCACAAAATATTGACAAATAGTACCCGGTAATTCTGTCATATCGACAATGACGATATTTTTAGCTTTCTTCTCTTGGCATGCAGCCACAATATTGTTTACTAAGCTTTTTCCTTCTTTCATTCGTTAATTTATAAAGTCTCTTTTTTTGTTTTAGCCTACAAATATAAAGTGATTTTTTTAACTTACCACTCATATCTTATAGAAGTACAAATAATTAATTGTGTAAAGATAACTAAGTTCTTAAATTTCTTTCGGGTTTAGAAACCTTAATACCTACTTTAATAAGGATTTTTATCTTTTATTTACATAGAAATAGCTTTTATATGAGAAACAGAATATAAATACCTGTCAGTTTTGTCATTTTTTGAGACACAAGAAGGAATCAGATATCCTATTATAAGTGAAAATATAAATTTCATTCTAACTTTGTACTTATGAAGAATTATGATCTAATCACCATTATAGGGCCAACGGCATCAGGCAAAACAGCATTTGCCTGCCATCTGGCACATGCGCTCCACACTGAGATCATAAGCGGAGACTCGCGGCAGGTATATCGCTCGATGGATATTGGAACAGGAAAAGATCTATCAGATTATGTAATAAACGGAAAAAATATACCTTATCATCTGATTGATATTCGTGAAGCCGGCGATAAATATAATATCTTCGAGTATCAGCACGATTTTTATAATGTATATACAGACATAAAAAATAGGGATAAACTCCCTATCCTATGTGGAGGATCGGGGCTCTATGTAGAATCGGTACTTAGAGGATATTCATTGGTAAACGTTCCCGAAAACAAGGAACTCAGGTCAAAATATGCAGACTATAGTTTACAGGCACTCACAGAAATACTAGAGAGCTATAAAACGTTACATAACAAAACTGATGTCGATACAGCTCAAAGGGCAATAAGAGCAATAGAAATAGAAGAGTACAAAAAGGCTCACCCGTTGGAGCAGAATGAATTTCCTCCCCTCAATAGTTTAGTAATTGGAGTAGATATCGACCGTGAATTACGTCGAAAAAAAATATCAAAACGTCTTAAAGCCCGGCTTGAGGATGGAATGATAGAAGAAATAAAAGATATTCTCTCTCAAGGAGTAAAACCTGACGACCTAATTTATTACGGATTGGAATATAAATATGTTACTCTATATGTCCTCGGGCAGTTGAGCTACGAAGATATGTATTCGCAATTGGAAATTGCCATCCACCAGTTTGCAAAAAGACAAATGACATGGTTTAGAGGAATGGAGAAAAGAGGAATACATATCCATTGGATAAACGCAGAATTACCGATGAAAGAAAAGATAGATAAAACGAAGTTGTTAATTAACATGAACGAATAGTCTTTTTTGTTAATATTAATTTAAAGCTAAGTACTAATTCCCTTTGTTAATGTATTTTTGAAATGATTATTTTTCAATGCCCGATGAGAATAGAAATTTTAACTGCAAGTTTATTTTTAATATACTTCAACAACCTTTTTAGCATGAGTTTCTCTCGCTTCTCTAAGTGAGTATAAATGTTATTATCTAAACAATGCAGTTCAAGTTTCAAAACAAAACATCTAAATATCACAAAATCATAAAAGCAACTTAAAAACCTCAATCAACAATGAAAAAAAAGAAAATAGGAATTCTATTCCTAGCATTAATTGGCTTTCTGGGGACTATTCAATCTCAGAATTATGAGCCGGTCGACTATGTTAGTCCTTTAGTCGGCACCCAATCGAAGTATTCGTTATCTACGGGTAACACCTATCCGGCTATCGCGATGCCTTGGGGAATGAATTTCTGGATGCCTCAGACAGGCAAGATGGGCGACGGCTGGGCATATACCTACGATGCCGACAAAATTCGCGGCTTCAAACAAACACACCAGCCAAGTCCATGGATCAACGATTATGGTCAATTTTCTATCATGCCGGTAACAGGCAAACCTGTATTTGATCAGGAAAGACGTGCCAGTTGGTTTTCACACAAGGCGGAGATAGCTAAACCGTACTATTATTCGGTTTATCTTGCCGATCACGATGTAGTTACCGAAATGGCTCCTACATCTCGTGCGGTTATGTTTCGTTTTACATTCCCCGAAGAGCAAAACTCATACGTTGTAGTTGATGCTTTCGACCGTGGGTCTTACGTAAAAATTATTCCTGCCGAAAACAAGATTATAGGTTACACAACACGTAACAGTGGTGGTGTACCTGAAAACTTCAAAAATTACTTTGTAATCGTTTTCGACAAACCATTTACATATACAGCTTCTGTTGCCGGAGGGGTTCTTTCTACCAAAAGCCTGGAAGTTAAAGACAGCCACGCAGGTGGTATTATCGGTTTCTCTACCAAGAGAGGAGAAAAAGTACATGCCCGCATTGCTTCTTCATTCATCAGCCCTGAACAAGCAGAACAAAATCTGAAAGAATTGGACGGAAAATCATTCGACCAGGTAACTGCGCAAGGACGTGCAGAATGGGACAAAACATTGGGACGTATCCAGGTAGAAGACAATAACATCGATAATCTTCGTACATTCTATTCTTGTTTATACCGCTCAGTATTATTTCCACGTTCTTTCTATGAGATAAATGCAAAGAACGAGGTGGTGCACTACAGCCCTTACAACGGAGAAGTTCTTCCGGGCTATATGTTTACAGACACAGGCTTCTGGGATACCTTCCGTTGCTTGTTCCCATTCCTAAACTTGATGTATCCGGAAATGAACACCAAAATGCAAGAAGGATTAGTGAACACCTACAAAGAAAGCGGATTCTTACCGGAATGGGCAAGTCCCGGTCACCGTGGTTGCATGGTGGGTAACAATTCAGCTTCTGTAGTAGCTGATGCTTACCTGAAAGGACTTCGTGGATACGATGCTGAAACGCTGTGGCAAGCAGTCGTTCACGGAGCAAACGCTGTACACCCTACTGTAAGTTCTACCGGACGTTTAGGCTGGGAACACTACAACAAACTGGGTTACGTACCTTACGATGTGAAGATCAATGAGAGTGCAGCACGTACACTCGAATATGCATACGACGATTGGTGTATCTATCAGTTCGGTAAGAAGCTGGGTAAACCTGAAAAAGAAATCGAAATCTACGCTAAGCGTGCGATGAACTATAAAAACCTTTTCGATCCTGAACATAAGTTGATGAGAGGAAAGAATGCAGACGGTAAGTTCCAATCTCCTTTCAATCCATTGAAATGGGGTGATGCTTTCACCGAAGGTAACAGCTGGCACTACACATGGTCGGTATTCCACGATCCTCAAGGATTGATCGATCTGATGGGCGGTAAAGCTGGCTTCAACCGCATGATGGACTCGGTATTTAATGTACCGCCATTATTTGATGACAGTTATTACGGAGGTGTAATTCATGAGATCCGCGAAATGCAGATTATGAACATGGGTAACTATGCACATGGTAACCAGCCGATCCAACACATGATATATATGTACAACTATTCAGCCGAACCATGGAAAGCCCAATACTGGGTACGTGAGGTAATGGATAAATTGTATACACCTAATCCTGACGGATATTGTGGAGACGAAGATAACGGTCAGACATCTGCCTGGTATGTATTCTCTGCATTAGGATTCTACCCTGTATGTCCTGGATCGGATGAATATATCTTAGGATCACCACTATTCAAATCTGTAACTCTAAACCTAGAGAACGGAAAGAAAGTAACGATAAAGGCAGATAACAACAGCAAAGCAAACCGCTATGTGGAGAGCATGACAGTAAATGGACAGCCATATACAAAGAACTACGTGACACACGGAGATCTTCTTGGCGGGGCAAACATCAGCTATAAAATGTCTCCTACTGCCAACCAAAACAGAGGTACAAGCGACAGCGACTTGCCATATTCATTCTCGAAAGAATATAAAGTAGTTAATACAAAAAAGAAAAAATAAGAAATGGAGCAACCTAAAGTCAGTATTATTGTTCCTGTTCATAATGCGGGTAAATATCTTGAAAAATGTTTGACTTCGATTGTTAGCCAAACATTGAAAGAGATTGAGATCATTTTGGTTCTCGACTGCCCTACCGACGGGAGCAATAATATTGCTGAAGGTTTTGCTGCAAAAGATAAAAGAATAGTACTGATTTATAACAGCGAAAATCTGCATACAGGAATCAGCAGGAATAAAGGAATAGAAGCAGCCAAAGGAAAATACATCGGCTTCTTCGATCACGACGATTATTGCGAGCCTGATATGTATGAGTTGTTATATCAAAAAGCAGAAGAGGAACGTTTAGATGTTGTAAGGTGTAACTTTCTGTGTGTTTATAAAGTGAAATCCGAATATGTAGAAGAAGGATATAAATATCCTGATAATTCTACCAATGTAACGGATAAAGAATGGTTTTATGAAAATGTATGCAGCGATAAAATTTCGTGCGTTATATGGAACCATCTGTATAAAGCTGATTTTCTGAAACAAAATGCACTATCTTTCTTAGATTCAAGAAATATCTGTTCCGAAGACAGCATTTTTTTCATAAATGTATACGATAAAATAGATAAGATCGGGCTTGTTCCCGACTTTTTATATTATCATGTCTTTCATTCTAACAATACAGGGAAAGTATACGCTTATCGATCTATCAAAAATAGAATTTCATTTTTTGAAGAATTGCATAAGTTTCTGAAAAGTAAAGGGATTAGTGAAAGCAAATGCAATGCTTTCCTATTCAAAAATGTAGTTCGTTCATTTTATAGTGCCTCTCGTCAAGCTATCTTGCTATTTCCTCTCAGAAAAGCATTTGGAGAGATAAATGCATTAAGAAAAAACAATCTGATAATGAGTCAGTTTAGATTTCTATACAAAAAAGAAAATCTATCTACCTTATTAGAGATGAAACCGACTATTATTATCTTCTCATTTTTGATTAAATTTGGTACCCGAAAATAGATTATTGATTAAATGTTTTTTAGAAACATGTACTAATTATGAAAAGTAACTACATAAAAAAAGGAATCATAGGACTATGCCTAGCCAGTATGACAGCAATGTCGGCCGAAGCTAGCTCCTTGATCAAATTAGAAAATAATACAGTTTTATCTCAGGATAACACTGCTATCAAAAAGGATGATCCTTACAAAAGCAACCGTCCTGCGGTAGACAAACGTCTATTCCAATCCAAAGCTGTAGAAAGCGAAATAGTACGCATCAAGAAAATGCTGAAAAATCAAAAACTGGCATGGATGTTTGAAAACTGTTTTCCGAATACACTTGACACAACTGTAAGACACAGAAAGAGCAACGGAAAAGATGACACTGTCGTATATACAGGTGATATCCATGCTATGTGGCTACGTGATTCAGGAGCTCAGGTTTGGCCTTATGTACAGTTAGCAAATAGCGATCCTGAATTAAAAGCGATGTTGGCGGGAGTTATCCGCCGTCAGTTTAAGTGCATCATCATCGACCCGTATGCAAATGCATTTCTTGATCCGTATGATCCGAACCCCGATCATCAGTGGATGTCGGACGGTACAGCGATGAAGCCGGAATTGCACGAACGCAAATGGGAAATCGACTCGCTATGCTATCCTATCCGCTTAGCATATCACTATTGGAAAACTACAGGTGATACAAGCATCTTCGATGAAGAATGGCTACAAGCAATCACGCTGGTTTTACAAACATTTAAAGAACAACAACGCAAAGACAGTGTAGGTCCTTATTCTTTCCTTCGTGTAACAGACAGAGCATTGGATACATTAAACAATGGAGGATTGGGTGCTCCGGTGAAACCGGTAGGATTGATTGTTTCTTCATTCCGTCCGTCGGATGATGCAACCACACTGCAATTCCTTGTACCATCTAACTTCTTTGCTGTATCTTCTCTCAGAAAAGCAGCTGAAATATTGATCGAGGTAAACAAAAAATATGCTCAGGCTAAGGAGTGTAGCGATCTTGCTCAGGAAGTAGAAACAGCATTAAAAGAACATGCCGTTTACAACCATCCGAAGTATGGTAAAATCTATGCATTCGAAGTTGATGGCTTTGGTAATCACCTATTGATGGACGATGCAAATGTTCCAAGCCTTTTGGCTATGCCATACTTGGGAGATGTAGATGCAAATGACCCTATCTACCAAAACACACGCAAATATGTGTGGAGCGAAGACAATCCTTATTTCTTCCGTGGAAAAGCGGGAGAAGGTATCGGAGGACCGCATATCGGTTACGACATGGCATGGCCTATGAGTCTTATGATGAAAGCCTTTACAAGCAAGGATGATCAGGAAATAAAATGGTGCATAAAAATGCTGATAGATACCGATGCAAATACAGGATTTATGCATGAATCATTTAATGTAAATGATCCGAACAAATTTACTCGTGAATGGTTTGCTTGGCAAAACACTTTGTTTGGAGAGTTAATCCTCAAACTGGTAAACGAAGGTAAAGTTGGCTTATTGAATGATATAAAATAAGACTAAGATTAAAATATGAAGGAATCGTGCAAGTAAAACTTGCACGATTTTTTGTTTTCTATAACAGCAATAATATTTTGCTTCAACCTTTCTTTGAAACAAGAATGATTCGCTTTCTAAAATACATTTTTGTTTAAATTAAGAAAAACCTAAAATATTGAAGATTATAATTATATTTGTGAACCATTACATTATATAGAACCCGACTAACCAAGTTAAAATCATTATGGTACTTTGTTGATAATTAAACTGAATGATAGAACAAATAATTATTTTAGAACACGTAGACCCTGTAGTCTTTTTCGGCATAAATAATTCCAATTTACAATTAATAAAAACGCTCTTTTCTAAATTACATATCGTTGCACGGGGAAACGCTATCAAAGTAACAGGAAATGCAGAAGATGTTCCTTTATTCGAAGAAAAGATCAGAGAGTTGGAGAAATTCTCTGTCGACCGAAATAAGCTAACTCAAGAAGACATTATAGATATCGTTAAAGGCAACTCTCCCAATGTTGTCAAGCAAGAGAATCTGATTATATACGGAGTAAACGGCAAGCCTATCTCTGCACGCACACCAAACCAACAGAATTTTGTAAATAGCTTTTATAAAAATGATATGGTATTTGGCATCGGTCCTGCGGGCTCGGGTAAGACATATACGGCAATCGCCTTGGCTGTAAAAGCATTGAAAAACAAAGAGGTAAAAAAAATCATCTTGAGTCGTCCTGCTGTTGAAGCCGGAGAAAAGCTTGGATTTCTGCCGGGAGATATGAAAGAAAAAATAGATCCGTATCTACAACCTTTGTATGATGCACTAGAAGATATGATTGCTCCGGCAAAACTAAAAGACTATATTGAAAATAAAACAATACAGATTGCACCTTTAGCCTTTATGCGTGGGCGAACTCTTAGCGATGCAGTAATCATTCTTGACGAAGCGCAGAACACAACTGTACTTCAGATAAAAATGTTTCTGACACGCCTTGGTATGAATGCAAAGATGATCATAACAGGAGATGTTACTCAAATAGACCTCCCACCCTCTCAACAGTCAGGGCTTAAACATGCTTTACGTGTACTCAAAGACGTGAAAGGCATTGGTCATATTGAATTTGAAAAAGGAGATATTGTCCGCCATAAACTGGTACAACGAATTGTTGAAGCATACGAGAAAGAGGATAAACGAGAAAAAACCTTAGAGAAAAAAGAAAAGAAAGAATATGATAAGAAAGAGGCATGACCTCTCTTGACCTCTCTTAAAAGCTTTTATAGAAGATAAATAACGTCATATAGAATAAAAACGGGTACAATGTCAATGTTACATTGTACCCGTTTTGCATTTATAGTATAGTTGTGTATGCGAAATAATTAATATCCTACAGTGTAATGCTGGCGAGAGTGTTTTCTATTTTCAACCTCATCAGCAACAACGATGGCCAAATCCTGAACAGAAATAGAGGCCGTACCATCTCTCATTACAGGCTCGTCTTTTCCCATTCTGAATCGTCCTGTTCGTCCTGTAGTTATATTTTCATTCATTTCTGTAGGTGGAGAAAGGTATACCCAATCCAGATATGTTTCCCGTCTCAGCTTATCAAAATGATCTCGTGACGCTTTTGCGCCTTCTTTCATTTTAGCGGGGAAATCATCAGTATCTACTAATTGAGTTCCTCCTATATATAGAGTTCCGGCATTGCCTACTACAAAATAGCGTCTGATATTTGCTGCACGAACCGCTTTTTGTATCGATTCATAACCATCAATATAATCGTTATAAAGATTCGTATTGTCCCAACCGGCATTATATGCAGATATTACCATCTGATTGTTTCTTAACACCTCTGTAAGGGCATCTGTATCTTTGATATCAACACTCACAGCGGTTAGCTTATCATTCTTCACTGTGATTTTATCAGCATTTCGTGCAATCGCTGTCACTTCATGATCCCTCGACAACAATTCTTCTAATAGTTGAGAACCCACAAACCCTGTTGCCCCAATTAATGCTACTTTCATAATATATACAATTGATTTATAATGTTATTGAAAAATAATTATCTTTTATATTTTATCGCTCTTACTATCTGCGACCTATATTTTCGAGATAATTTTCTACTCTTTTGTTTCGCTCATCTTCGGTCAGACTGGCAGCCACTTCGATATGGGTTCTGTCATCAATTTTCAGCCATACTGTCTCTCCCATATCTTTTTTGTGTTCTTCTATTATTCTTTTTAACGTATCTTCCGGAGTCTGTCTTTCAGTCCTTTTCATAGCAGTTCTTCTCCCTGCTTTAGGAGTTGTTTGTTGTACACTCATTTTATTTGATTTTTTAATTTAATTGTGCGATTAATGCAAATTTTTAAAGAAGCAGAATATTCTTCTACTTCACCAAAAATCACATCACATGTAGTTTTGATAAACTGTCATATTTATGTGAGATAGATAAACATAACATTTAAAGTGCAGATTTCCAAATATTTTATAGAAACTTTACAAATAACAAGGCAAAAGCATGATAAATAACAAATCTTATACTTTACCAACACCCCCATATGCTAAGTTAATGAAAATAAAAAACTTAACAAAATTCTATTTTTTTCAGAGGTTATATGAGATAAAATCGGGAGGAATAAAGAAATAATTAAGCGGCGGAAATACAAAAGAAAAAAGGAAGCTGATCACTTCCCTTTGCTCTTTAATTCATCTTCTAATTTAATCACCTGATCACGGTATTGGGCAGCTTCAAGAAATTCGAGCTTTTTAGCAGCCGCAGACATTTGCTTTTTTGCTTTTGCTATAGCTTTCTTCAGTTCCTCTGCGCTCATATACTGCATCTGGTCTTCCGAAGCGATAGAAAGTATGCTATCTTGATTGTATGGCTGAGGAGTAGCAGAATCTTCTCCTTTACGCTGCGTGAACACGGACGTACGGGCTTTCTGTATTTGTTTAGGTACAATACCATGCTCCTCATTATACGCCATCTGCTTCTCTCGTCGACGGTTGGTTTCATTGATAGTCTTTGCCATACTATCCGTAATCTTATCCGCATAGAAAATAACCTTACCATTTACATTACGGGCTGCACGACCTACTGTCTGAGTGAGAGACCTATGTGAACGTAAAAAACCTTCTTTATCAGCATCCAAGATTGCAACAAGCGAAACTTCGGGTAAGTCAAGCCCTTCACGCAGAAGGTTGACACCTACAAGTACATCAAATTCTCCCGTACGCAAGCTATCCATAATCTGAATACGATCGAGAGTATCCACATCGGAATGTATGTAGCTACAACTTATTCCGTTGTTTGACAAATAATTTGTCAGCTCTTCAGCCATACGTTTTGTAAGAGTTGTTACAAGTGTACGCTCGTTCTGCTCAACACGCGTTTGTATTTCTTCCATCAGATCATCAATCTGATTTAAACTCGGACGCACATCAATCGGAGGGTCTAAAAGACCAGTGGGACGAATCAATTGTTCCACAATTACCCCTTCTGATTTTAACAGCTCGTAATCGGCAGGCGTTGCGCTCACATAAATGGTTTGTGGTACAAGAGATTCAAACTCTTCAAACTTCAATGGCCTGTTATCTAAAGCTGCAGGAAGACGAAAACCATATTCCACGAGATTCTCCTTTCGGGAGTGGTCTCCTCCATACATAGCCCGTATTTGGGGAATCGTCACGTGACTTTCGTCAACGACTAAAAGAAAATCGTCGGGGAAGAAATCCAAGAGGCAGAATGGACGTGTACCGGGTTTGCGATTATCAAAATAGCGAGAATAGTTCTCTATACCGGAGCAGTGCCCTACTTCACGGATCATTTCCAGATCGTAAGTTACTCGTTCATAAAGCCGTTTAGCTTCCAACGGTTTTCCTATCGATTGAAAGAAATCTACTTGACGTCCCAGATCTATCTCAATTTCCCCAATTGCCCTATCCATACGGTCTTTGGTGGTTACGAATAGATTTGCAGGGTAAATCCTAAAATCATTATAGCTATCAATTTTTATTCCGGTGAGTGGATCGAGACATTCTATACTCTCTATCTCATCTCCCCAAAAAACAACTCTCACAATAGGATCTCCATAAGCAAGGAAAACATCCACTGTATCGCCCTTTACACGAAAATTGCCGGCTTTGGGATCAACTTCGTTACGTGAATACAGAGCACTAACCAATGATCTTAGAAAAACATCACGTACAATTTTCTGCCCCACCTTTAAACTAATTGTAGAGCTTTCAAAGTCTTCGGGATTCCCCATGCCATAGAGGCAAGACACAGAAGATACAACAATTATATCACGACGACCCGATAAGAGAGACGTTGTAGTCGCTAGTCGCAACTTTTCTATCTCATCGTTGATAGATAAATCTTTCTCGATGTAGGTATTCGTAGACGGAATATATGCTTCCGGCTGATAATAGTCATAATATGAAACAAAGTATTCGACCGCATTATCGGGGAAAAATGTCTTAAACTCACTATACAACTGGGCGGCAAGTGTCTTATTATGGCTTAACACCAATGTGGGCTTGTCTACATTTTGAATAACATTAGCCACCGTAAATGTTTTTCCTGAACCAGTGACTCCCAACAATGTCTGAAACGGAATATCTTGTAAAACCCCTTCGGATAAAGCAGCTATCGCAGCCGGCTGGTCTCCTGTTGGGCTATAATTTGAAGTTAATTTAAAATCCATCTGTTATTTTCCTCTTTCCTAAATCAAAGATAACAAGAATTTTGCATTTATATTCTTAAATAAATAGGATTAACTACTCATCATGAAAAATGTATTCAAATTAAATAATGTATTTTTGTATTACAAACGGAATATTTTGAGTATGAAAAAAATTGTTCTATTCCTCTATGAGCTATTTATTTTTGCTCCTATCTTCATCTTAGCTACTATTGTCACGGCCGTAACCGTCATGATCGGATGTCTGGTCGGCAACAGGACTTTCTGGGGATACTACCCTCCCAAATATTGGTCTAAACTTGCATGCAGGCTTGCTCTGTGCAAAATTAATGTTGTCAGAAACGGGAAACTAGATACAAACAAATCATATATATTCGTACCAAACCACCAAGGAGCTTTCGATATATTCCTGATTTACGGGTATCTGAATCAAAATATAAAGTGGGTTCAAAAACAAGAACTGCGTAAACTTCCTTTTGTAGGAAAAGCATCCGAGATTGCAGGGCATGTATTTGTAGATCAGTCCAACCTCAAATCGATGAAAGATACGATAGTAAAGGCGGAAGCTGAATTGAAAGAAGGATCATCGATGGTGATCTTTCCCGAAGGTGCACGCACAAAAACAGGCAAGATGGGACGATTTAAAAGGGGGGCTTTCATTATTGCCAAAGAAATGAATCTGGAGATTGTTCCTGTAACCGTAAACGGGCCTTACGACCTGATGAAAATAAATACATATTTCTTGAACCCATGTAAACTGGAGCTGATAATACACGAGCCGATCTCTACAAAAGATTTGAATGAAGACAACATGTCTGAATTTATAGATAACTGTCGGGAAATTGTATATTCGGGACTTTGGGAAAAATATAAATAATTAAACTTTAAAGAACTATACAAAAGACAGAACGGTTTTAGATAAGCTTATACAGACGAACCTGAACCCTAATAAATGTTAGAAAATTAATTCATAATAAACATCACAACAGTAAATAACAAGATAACATTCATTTTTTTGTACTTTTGCGATTAACCATATAACAAAATTTAGAAATGAAATTGAAGCATATATTATTTTTATCATTCATACTGATAGCTTGTCATTCAAGCCTTTCGTATGCATATAATACATCAATTTCCGTTACTCAAACACCGAAGGATGAAATTACCACCTATACTGTAGCCAAAGGAGAAACTGTATATTCTATTGCTGCTGCACATAACACTTCCGTACAGCAAATATATAAGTTGAACCCAAAAGCCGAGCAAGGTATTAAGGCCGGTGACAAACTTCTACTATCCAAAGCGAAAACCGTAGCAAGTTACAGCAACCACCTGATAGAAGCAAAAGAGACGCTGTTTTCGGTTTCACGCGTCTATAAAATATCGGTAGATGACCTGAAAAATGCAAATCCCGGACTTACTGAAAGTACTTTCAGTATAGGTAAGACCATCCGAATTCCGATGTTTGGAGGAAGCTCTTCTACTTCAAACTATGCCGGACAAGCTGCAAGCAGGTCAAACAAAGAATATAAAGTACAAAAGAAAGAAACACTATATAGCATTGGAAAAGCAAACAATGTAAGCGTTGAAGCTTTATTGGATGCCAATCCATCACTCAGAACAGAGGGATTGAGAAACGGTATGACAATAATCATACCTGCCGGTGAAGCCACATCTAAAAACAACTTATCGCAAACAAACAACACCCGAAAAAGCGAAGCTCCTCGTGCGACGAAAGGCGAAACCGTAAGAGTAGGTATCCTGTTGCCATTCACAGACAACAGCGGAAGTATATCAAAAGACAAGCTTGCCGAGTACTACGAAGGGTTCTTACTGGCAGTGAAAGACCTGAAAAGCAAGGGACTGAATGCTGAGATATATACATTCGATACAGGCTCTGAAAAAAACACCAAAAGACTTGAAAGCCTTTTGGAAACAAATGAGATGAAAAACATGCACCTCATTATAGGAGGAGTATCGAAACAACAGATAGATGCCTTAGTGAAATTTTCTAAGAAAACAGGCATAAAGTATGTGATACCTTTTGGCTCTTCCAGTGAGATAACAGGCACACCTCTGCTATTCCAAATGACGTCATCGCATTCATCATTGTATCCTGAAGTGACTTCTGCTTTTGTAAAAAGATTCAGAAATTACAATATAATATTCGTATCGGAAGATGGCTCAAATAATGATAAAATAGATTTTGTAAACGATCTAAAGAAAAGCCTCAGCAAGGCGGGAATTCAATCGAAGACAATCACAAAATCGAGCAATTTGGGCGAAGACCTCAAAGCTGCAGCAAATGCTACAAACAATATAATCGTACCTACATCGTCTTCCGAAGCAACACTAAGAAGAATAACAGCAGTGCTGAATGTTTCGAATGATACCTCATTCAGCCTATTTGGTTATCCGGAATGGCAGGTATATAACAGCCAGGTAGAAAATCTCCATAAATACGATGCTTACATTTACAGCATATTCTTCCTCAACGAACAGCAAAATGCTGTGCAAAACTTTGCGGATGACTACAAACAGTGGTACAATAAGAATCTGATTAACTCGTTCCCTAAATGGGGATATCTTGGATATGATACAGGTCTTTACTTCTTAACTGCACTAAAACAGTATGGAAGTTCTTTCGAAGATAATATATCCAAAATAAATGTACCCACATTACAGTCTTGCATTTACTTCGAAAAAGCAAATGAAAAAAATGGAGGGTATGTAAACAACGGTATATACTTTATCCACTATAAAGATAATTCCAGTCTCGAAAAAATAGATATCACTGATTAAATGGTAAATAGATATTTATTATTATTGCTTCTACCTTTTATTTTTGGTTCATTCATGTATGGACAAAATAAAGACTTCAAACCTGAGTGGAACATAGGTGTAGGATTCGGACCCACATTTTCATCTGTGGATTTCCAATCCGTCCCAAACTCTGAAAATGCCAATAAGATGCGCATCTCGACAAAAAACCAGATGCAGTATCACGGAGGTATAGCTATACGGTACATCTCTGAAAAAAACATCGGTATCATTGCCGAGCTGAACTATAGCCAAGAAGGGTGGAAACAAAATTTCAGCAAGAATGACGTATTTGCAAATTTAGGTTTTGAACATTCTCACCAATTAAACTATTTTGAATTACCCGTACTCACGCATATCTACTTCGGAAACAAAGTACGCTTCTTTTTCAATTTGGGACCTAAAATTGGATTTCTGATAAGTGACAGTGAAAAAATAAACGACAAACTCGAAAACTATTTGGCTAGCGGAGTGTCTCCTTCATTCGAAACCAACCAATATTATCGTATGGCTGAGAATAAAATCGATTATGCCTTAATGGCAGGTCTTGGACTAGAATTTCGTACGGGTATCGGCAATTTTGCTTTAGAAGGAAGATACTCTTTCGGGTTAGGAGATATTTATAAAAGCAGTAAAGCCGACTACTTTTCGAGATCGGCAAACAGAGTTATTTACGGTAAGTTAACCTATTACGTCAAGCTATTCTGATATGCCACGCATATACAAGCTCTCGAAAACAGGATTAAAAATACTTTATAAGATACGCCATCATAGAGGTCATGGCATACATTCTCCCTTTGTATTTAATCTGATAAATAAAGTAATTGAAGAAAAAACACCTTATCATATCTATGATGATATAAGAACCATTATAGATCCTTATGTTTTTTTGCACTTGAAGAAGTACAACTTACTTTTATTTCGATTGGTTAATTATTTCAATGCGGAGAGAATACTCGAAATAGGTGCAGGATATGGAGTGAATACAATTTGTATGACAGCAGCATCGAGCAATACAAAGTGTATAAGTATAGAAACAAGCGAGAGAAAATATAGTATTGCCGGACGTTTATACAGTGAATGGAACAGAAATATAGAGTTATTGACTGATCCAGAGCTACCCGAACTACAAGAAAAGCAAGACTGTATCCTTATCGATTTAAATAACTATAGTCTCTTATCATCAGATGTTTGCAAATACTTGGATAATATTTGTCACGAAAAAACATTTATAATTGTAAGAGGCATAAGAACAAATAGACGCAACCAAACGTTATGGAAATGCATCGCAAGCATGGATAGCAGAACAGTAATACTGGACTTATTCAACATTGGTATTGTATTTTTTGACAAGACTCTTTACCGATGGGAATATAAAATCAGTTTTTAAACTAAACGAAAATGAAGAAAAGTGGCATATATACCAAAACCGGAGACAAAGGAACAACTTCCCTTGTAGGAGGCAAACGTGTGATAAAAGCTCATGTGAGGCTTGATGCGTATGGTACAACAGATGAGCTCAATTCGTTTGTCGGGTTTCTTACAGAAAAGATAGAAGATGAGCACGACCTAAAAATATTATCTTTTATTCAGCATAAGTTGTTTACTGTAGGTTCTTATCTGGCAACGGAGACAGAGGCCATGCCACCCAAAGCAGCCAGCATCATTACAGACAAAGATATAGCCACCCTCGAGAATGAAATGGACAGGATGGATAGCGAGCTACCTCAATTGAGGCAATTTGTCTTACCGGGAGGAAGCGAATCGGCTGCGCGGGCACATATCTGCCGTACCGTTTGCCGACGTGCTGAGCGTTGCGTATACAAAGTGAAAGAAGAATATCCGGTAGACGATCTGGTCTTAATGTTCATAAACAGGCTCTCCGACTACTTTTTCTTACTCGCTAGAAAAGAGAGCAATAAGAAAGGAAATGAAATATTTTGGAATCAGGCTTTGATATAAGAAATATTGTTATATTTTTGCGGAAAATATAAGCAAACTGGCAAAAAATAAATAAATAAAAATATTATGTACTGGACACTAGAATTGGCATCTAAACTAGAAGATGCACCATGGCCTGCAACAAAAGAGGAGTTGATTGACTATGCCCAACGTTCGGGTGCACCTCTTGAAGTAATAGAAAATCTACAGGAAATTGAGGATGAAGATGAAATCTTTGATACCATCGAAGACATCTGGCCTGATTATCCAAGCAAAGAAGATTTCTTTTTTAACGAGGATGAGTATTAAGCTCCACACGTTGTAAAAGGCTATAAAAACAAATAAGAAAGAGATTAGGGTAATTTGTAATTACTTTAATCTCTTTTTTTGTATCGTTCAAGTTAGCTCCTACGGAGAGATATCAAAAACCTATAACCTTGCCAGCTCCAAATACTAAAAATAGAGTACATATAAATAACTAAAGGTCATTATCTTATAATTAAATAATTTATCTATTTTTGTTTTATTAATAACACTAGAATGAAAATAGTACAAATTTCTATTGAGAATTTTAAAGGCATAAAAGATAAGGTTGAAATTACAACAAATGATTTTAATTGTATTGTTGGTAAAAATGATGTTGGAAAATCTACAGTCTTAAAGGCATTAGATATTTTCTTAAATGACAAAAGTCCGTCAAATGAAGATAAGAATGTGTATGTAGATTCAACAAGTATTATGATAGAATTAACTTTTGAGATTAATCCCTTTCTCTCAATAAAAATAGATGAAGCAATACCAACAACTTTTATAGAGGAAGAACTTTTAAATGAGAGAGGTCAATTAGTAATTAAGAAAGTTTGGAATGTTGCTAACGATAGACCGAGAGCAGAATGGTTTATTAAAAGAAAGTCATATGCTGACAATGATTTCTTGTTTTTGACAGAGACTTATTTAATAAAATTGTGCAAAACTCTAGGAATTGAAACAATCAAAGGAAACAATCAAGAATATAATAATGTTGAAAAAAGAAGAAAACTAAGAGAATTTTATCAGGCAAATTATCTAAAATATAATTATGAATATACCCCATTGGCAACAACAGGAACAACACGCCAAAAGATCGTTTTAGATGTTATAAAATACTTATTACCATCATTTGAATACTTTAAGGCAGATACATCATTATCTGAGAGTGATAGTTCAATACAAAAATATTTTAGAGAGAAAGCCTTAAATCTATTAAAAGTAGAAATTAACACAAACGATTTGGAAGAATCTATAAGAAACAAAATAGAAGAATCGTTGTCTAAAATCACAACATTGATTAATTCTATAGTTCCTGATGAAGAACATATAACAGCAAATGTTGACTTTGATTGGTCCAAACTCATATCAACAACATTTAAAAGTGAAAAAGAAAATATAAATATTCCCTTGTCTTCAAGAGGTGATGGCTTCCGTAGAATCACAATGATGTCATATTTTGAAATGTTAGCAGAAGAAACAAAAGGAGATAAAAATATAATATTTGGTTTTGAAGAACCTGAAACATTTTTACATCCGCAAGTTCAAAAACAATTATTTGAAAAGTTAAAAAATATGGTAGAAGTTGGTTATCAGATATTTTCAACAACTCACTCTCCTATTATTGTTTCAGAAACAGAGATAAATTCTATCATCTACATTAAAAAAAATGATAATGAGTATATGGTTTTGCAAAGTAATGAAATTAATATTAGAGAAATTATTGAAGATTTGGGCATAAAAGCTGATGATGAAATTATAAGAATATATAATAATATTAAATTATTCTTTTTAGTCGAAGGACCTGATGATATTGAAGCCTTTGAGCACTTGGCAAAACTTTATAAAGCTAATGAGAAAATAAGTAAAACATTCTATGAATTGGATATCCACTTGTTACCCTTAGGGGGGAAAGATAGTATCAAACATTGGGTAAATTTAGATATTTTCAACAAGTTAGGGCGTCCATTCTATGTTGTAATAGATAGTGATAGAATGAATGTTGAAGAGATAAATTCACGAAATGCAATACGCTTAATTCAGGATTATAAATTAAAAGAAAATATAGATTTTCAAGTATTGAGAAAAAGAGAGATTGAAAACTATATTCCGTATAATTACTTTACGAATATAGGGATATCGTTTACTTTTGATAATTATGATTATGAAGACATTAAGAAAAAATATAGTGATGCAGGCGGACGAAAGAATGCAATATCTCATTTTACGAAACTGTCATATGATGAATTACTAATTTCAATGAGCAGTAATGGCAATGATGAATTTTTGGAAATATATAATGCAGTTTGTAATAAAATAGACCTTATATCTAATTAATCATTAAAATACCAGGTGTTTATCAAATTTTTCAAAATGTTATAAGTATCACTAAAAACAACTCTAAAGTTTAACATTAAGCACCGATATTACTTATAAACAGCAAATTATAAAATAATATTAATAAATTTTTTAACGAAGATAAATATTAAGCTCCGCAAGTTACAAAATACTATATTCCAAACTATGAAAAACCACAATAGCTAATAAAATACACACACCCATTACCACTATCACATAACCTAAATTCTATTACGATTGATTTCACTGATAGTAATTTGCAACTTCCTTTCAATAATATTCCTTTTTCTTATCTTTGCAAGAAATATCTCCAATATGATACTAATACATAAAGCCACCATTATCAACGAAGGAACTTCATTTGTAGGCTCCGTATTGATAGAAAAAGACATTATATCTGAAATATATAGATCGGAAGAAGTTCCTGAAACAATTCTCAACAAAGCAACAGTAATAGATGCCAAAGATTTATGGTTGCTTCCGGGAGTAATAGACGATCAGGTACACTTTCGTGAGCCGGGACTAACTCACAAGGGAGATATTGCGAGCGAAAGCCGTGCTGCGATAGCAGGTGGAGTAACGTCATTTATGGAAATGCCTAACACAAATCCGCAAACGACAACCATAGAATTACTGGAACAAAAGTTTGAGATAGGCGCACAAAAATCCTACGCAAACTACTCCTTCTATATGGGTGCTACAAACGACAACCTCGCCGAGCTAAAGAAGGTAAATCAAAAAGAAGTATGTGGTGTAAAAGTCTTTATGGGATCGTCAACCGGCAACATGCTTGTAGATGACAAAAAAGTATTGCAAGCTATTTTTGCCGAAATAGACATGCTCATTGCTACACACTGCGAAAAAGAAGAGATCATCAGAGAAAATCTGGCAAAATATAAAGCAGAATTCGGTGGAGATATACCAATTCAGTACCACCCGCTTATACGTAGCGCAGAGGCATGCTACCGCTCTTCTGCCGAAGCTGTCGAACTAGCCGATAAGTATCAGACCCGCCTGCACATCCTTCACCTTTCCACCGAGAAAGAAATCAGCTTGTTTGACATTAAACCGCTTACAGAGAAAAAAATAACCGGAGAAGTGTGTGTACATCACCTTTGGTTTTCGGACGAAGACTATTCAAAATACGGCACGCGCATAAAGTGGAACCCTTCGGTAAAGACACGGCAAGACAGAGGAGCTCTTATGCAAGGCCTGATAAAAGGAAAGCTTGATGTGATAGCAACAGATCACGCTCCGCATTTGATAGAAGAAAAAGTAGGAGGAGCTTCGAAAGCAGCATCGGGAGGACCATTGGTTCAACACTCATTGCAGATGATGCTGGAACTATCTAAAAAAGGCAAAATATCAAAAGAGCAGGTTGTAAATAAGATGTGCCACGCTCCTGCTGTAATGTTCCAAATACATAAACGAGGATACATCCGCAAAGGATACTTTGCAGACCTTGTACTCGTAAACCCCAATAAACCATATACGATTACTAAAGATAATATTCTGTATAAATGCAAATGGGCTCCACTAGAGGGTGAAACAATGTCTACCACGATAGAAAAAACATTCTTGAACGGAAAAATTGCATTCGAAAACGGAGTCGTAAACGAAGTAAGAGGCGAAATGTTGAAGTTTGATCGATAACCTCTATTCACTCAAAAAAAATCGTTCAAAAAAGAGAAAGCATAAGATCACTAGGATAAAATAGGGATAATGCGAAACTTTCATTTAAGTTAAATTGTTAAATAGAGAGTAATTCACTCATAAACTTCAATCTAATTATGAAAAAGTTTGGTATTGTTCTTAGCTTCATTCTTGCGCTTCAGTTTGGCAGAATAGATGCTTGTACACGAGTTGTTTATCAAGGCCCAAACAACACGATCCTCACAGCCCGGTCTATGGACTGGAAAGAGGACAGCCGTAGCAACCTTTGGATATTCCCAAGAGGAATGGAACGTAGTGGCGAAGTGGGCAAAAACCCTATGAAATGGACTTCAAAGTATGGCAGTGTTATAGCCTCTGCCTATGATATCTGTAGTACCGATGGGATGAATGAGAAAGGATTGGTAGCCAATCTTCTTTGGTTAGCTGAATCTTCGTATCCGAATTGGGACGGCAAGAAGCCTGCATTGTCAATCGCCGCTTGGGTACAATATATGCTCGACAACTTTGAGACAGTAAGCGAAGCCGTTACAGCAATGGAGAAGAGAGATTTCGAAGTCATATCCGACATGATGCATGATGGTTCCCGTATGGCTACTTTACACTTATCTATATCGGATGCCACAGGCGATAATGCTATATTTGAGTATATCAACGGAGAATTGAAAATACACCACGACAGATCATATCAGGTAATGACCAATTCGCCTGTTTTCGATCAGCAATTGGCATTAAACGATTATTGGAAAAATATTGGAGGACTAACATTCCTTCCCGGCACAAACCGTGCAGCAGACCGTTTTGTAAGAGCATCTTATTATATCAACACCATTCCTCAAACAGACGATACCCGCATCGCTGTAGCCAGTGTGTTTAGTGTTATTCGCAACGCTTCTGTTCCCTATGGTATAACAACACCGAATGAGCCGAATATTTCTTCTACAAGGTGGAGAACAGTTTCGGATCAGAAGAACAAAGTGTATTATTTCGAATCTACTCTATACCCGAATGTCGTTTGGGTTGATTTCAAAGACATAAATTTTTCGGAAAAAGCTCCGGTAAAGATGCTGGATTTGGTAAACGGAAATTCCTATTCAGGAAACACAATCAAAGACTTTATAGATGCCAAGCCTTTCAAATTTCAAGGTATAGACAATTAACCGATAAGACTGGATATAAACAACAAAGCCAATCCGTTATGATTGGCTTTGTTGTTTTATACATATTACTTAGAATGGATATCCTATACCAAAATGCCATGCCATACGGTTTAATCGCGGCTTGAACAATACAAATCGTTCAGATTGTAGAAGCCCCGGATCATAAGCTTTCATACCTGCATCGAAGCGCAATAACAGAAAACTCAAATCTAAGCGAATACCCAATCCGTACGAAACGCCAATTTCTTTATAAAAGTTCTTGAACTGAAATTGTCCTCCGGGTTGAGTTTCATAATTCTTTAAAGTCCAAACATTGCCGGCATCAATAAACTGAGCAAATTCGAAAAGAGGTGTCAGCTTATACCGATTCTCTATACTAAATTCCAGCTTCATATCGCCTGTCTGGTTTACAAAATCACTTTCTGTTTTTTCGGCACGTCTATAAGATCCCGGACCAAGAGATCGGGTACTCCACCCCCTGATACTGTTTGCTCCTCCGGCAAAAAATCTCCTTTCGAAAGGCAAAACATCCGAATTACCATAAGGGTGAGCTAAACCGAGCCCGACACGATAAGCCAATGAATGTATTTTTGAGAAATAAAAAGTTCGGGAATATTCTACACTACCTTTTATATATTCGGCATAGGCAACACCCAATATCTTTTTCTGCCCTGTTTCCTGATCAACTTTTGCTCCATTCAGAGTGGTAACAAGTCGAGGCAACCCTCCCGCAAATTCAATAGAACTTCGGATAGCATATGTCGGATAAAGTGCATTCAATCGTCGTGCATTCACCAGCGTAATGCTATATGCCATGCGCGAAACGAGCTGATCTCGATAGCTCTCTCGTAGCAAGGCATTCTTGTCATCATCAAGGTATTTTTTAAAATCGTCAGACATACTTGGCATCCGCATGAAGTTAATATCAAAGAGATCAAGCGTGTGACGCAATCTATTATTGTATGTAGACCAACCGTAATTCAATGAAGTATTGAAGAACTGACGTGTATATTCCTTACGATGCTGATTGGTAAGACCAACAGAGACTCTGGTAGAAGCGGAAGGTTGTTCTCTCCAACTTTTTTTCAGCCAAGGGAATAAGAACATCGGAAAGGTAAGTCCGGTTTCTATCCCATACTCATAGAAGTTTTGATTCAACAAGTCATTCTTCTCCTTTCCGGCAATAAATTCATAGGCCCCTTTCAGCTTTATATTGAATTGCTCTCCTCCATTAAAAAGATTCTGATGCTGATATGTTATACTTGGAGCAATACCAATATCTCCTGCCGAATTAGTACCATCAAGTCCAGCCTTAAACCAATGGGCATTAGCCGGCAGCAAGACTATCGTTGCATCCAGCAAATGAGTGCTATCTTCAGCCGATGGGGCTACAGATATATTTGCCTGCTTTATCGCTCCCATTTTGGTATATGCCTCGTATGTACCATTAAGAGCCATATCTGAGAAATAGCTTCCTTTACGCAGATAATTATTTCGAACAATGGTAGAACTTCGTAAAAAATTATTTCGTCCCCTGATAATTTTTATTCCTTTATAGTCCACAGTATCTGCATTCCTAAAGAACCACCTGTTTGCACTCACCAACCCATCATTTTGCCCTCTTGCATCAGCAGTTGAATTCAAGCCGGATATTATCGTTACATTGTTTATTTTATAACGGGGGTAAGGCAAACTATCTTTTGCAGGATATACATCCAGAAATAAATCTACCTGATGTGAGTTGAGTGTAGAATCCACTTTGAAATAGAGATATTCTTTCGAAAAGTTATAGTAACCCACATTTCGCATTATACTATTCACTCTTTGCCTTTCTTCCTCAAGGAGCTCCATATCAAACATATCCCCAGACGTTATGTAAGGTTTCATTGGGATACGTGTCAAAATGCGAGTCATAGTGGTATCGCTAAGCGTATATTTATAGTCACGCACAGTATAGGGTTTACCTCCTTTAAGGTCGTACGTTACAGATATTTTCTTCCCTTTTATCTTCAATATAGTATCTGCCTCGGCATTCAAATACCCTTGGTTATTCAACTGTTTAAGAAGTTGGTTTCTCGATTGCCAGGTTTGTCCCGAGCTATATATTACAGGAGGTGCTCCTAGTTTACGGATATTCCTATTTATCCATGAAGAATCACTTCCGGCTATATTGTAGATTTTTAGGGTCACCTTTCCCAGAAGGGGTAATGTTGTGTTTGGTTGTTGGCGAACAAAATCTTCCAAGTCTGAGGTTGCATTTTTTGTATCATGCTTTATGGTAAAATCATCCAACAAATAACTTCCGTCCGGAATGTTTTTGGTAGTAGAACATGCCGTAAGAATCAAAACAAGGATAAATGATATGGATAAAACTTTTTTCATTACAAATATTAACATACAACAAAGATATAATGTTTAATAAATAGATAACATTAAAATACTAAGTTTCATTTATTGTGACCATGTTATGTATAATAAAAGCTGAAAGAATCGTGTTCTTTTGATGACAATTTTCCTTTCTTCAAGAAAAAGAAAATGGAGCGGTTTTGGATATAACGATGAATAAATAAAATGTTAAGAATCATTCCTAAAAATACCTCAACTACAAAAAAACAATACCTTTGCATCTGATTATGAAAGAATATCGTCTTACTGACTGGTTACCTACAACAAAAAAAGAGATTGACCTCAGAGGATGGGATGAACTTGACGTTATCCTTTTCTCGGGAGATGCATATATAGATCACCCCTCTTTTGGAGCTGCTGTGATCGGTCGCATTCTAGAAGCTGAGGGGCTAAAAGTGGCAATCGTACCCCAACCTAACTGGCGGGACGATTTGCGTGATTTTAAAAAATTGGGTAAGCCTCGCCTTTTCTTCGGAGTAACGGCCGGAGCAATGGATTCGATGATCAATCATTATACTGCAAACAAACGGCTACGGTCTGATGATGCTTATACACCTGATGGCAGAGCTGACATGCGACCAGATAGACCTTCGATTGTATACACCAATATTCTAAAAGAGATTTTCCCCGATATCCCTGTCCTTCTAGGAGGGATAGAAGCATCACTACGCCGGGTAACACATTATGACTATTGGGACGATAAACTTCATAAGTCAATATTAGTAGATTCCAAAGCCGACCTGTTGGTATATGGAATGGGAGAACTACCTCTGAGAGCTATAATTGGGGAACTAAAGAGCGGCAAATCGATAAAAGATCTCAAAGATATTCCTCAAACCGCTTATCTGTCGGACAAAACGCCGGATGGAAAGGAAAAGGATATTTATCTTTTTTCGCACGAAGAATGCTTGTCAGAAAAGCTGAATCAAGCAAAAAACTTCAAAATTGTAGAAGAACAATCAAATATGATAAATGCTTCCCGCATCATTCAAAAATGTGGTGAGCAGTCTGTCATTATCAACCCACCCTACCCTCCGATGTCGGAAAAAGAGGTGGACGCATCGTTTGATCTTCCATATACACGTCTGCCCCATCCCAAATACAAAGGAAAGACAATTCCGGCTTTCGAGATGATAAAATTTTCGGTCAATATGCACCGTGGATGTTTTGGAGGCTGTGCATTTTGCACCATATCAGCGCATCAGGGTAAATTTATCGCTTCACGATCTAAAGAATCTATACTGAAAGAGGTAAAGGAAATAACAGACATGCCCGATTTCAAAGGCTACCTAAGTGACCTTGGAGGCCCTTCTGCCAATATGTATAAGATGAAAGGGAAAGATGAAAATATTTGTGCAAAATGTAAACGCCCCTCATGTATTCATCCCAAAATATGTAAGAATTTGAATGTAGACCATTCTCACCTCTTGGAAATATACAAGGCTGTAGATAAAATACCTAAGATAAAGAAATCATTTATTGGTAGCGGGGTACGTTACGATATGCTTCTGCACCGGAATGAAGATGATAGGCTGAATAAGATATCTGAAGAGTACACCAAAGAACTAATTGTAAATCACGTATCAGGACGTCTTAAAGTTGCTCCGGAACATACATCCGACAAAGTGCTCAGCTATATGCGCAAGCCGAGCTTCGAGCAATTTTATACTTTTCAGAAAATATTTGAGAAAATAAATAAAGAGTCGGGACTCAAGCAACAACTCATTCCTTATTTTATATCTTCACACCCCGGGTGTACAGAGATAGATATGGCTGAGCTGGCTGTTGCAACGAAGCCTTTGGGGTTCAAACTGGAACAGATACAAGATTTCACCCCATCTCCTATGACTGTGGCTACAGAGATATACTATACAGGCTATCATCCATATACGCTGGAAAAAGTATATACAGCACGGACAAAAGAACAAAAATTGGCACAACGTCAATTCTTCTTTTGGTATGATAAAGGTTACCGTCCGCAAATCATAAAAGAATTAAAGAGATTGAAAAGAGAAGATCTTTTAAAAAGGTTGTATTAAGACCTACATAGAATTATTTACTTTAGTAATATCTTAAATTATTAAACACTTCGCTTATGAAAAACTTAATTCTGCTCATTTTACTATTCCTTCCTCTGTATGCTTGCTCCGATAAGAGTAAACAAGAAAAGAAAGAAGCTGAAAGCACGAATACGAATATCAGACACGTAGTTGTTTTTAATCTTAAACACGAGTTGGATGATCCTAAAACTGCTCAATTTCTGGAAGAAGGCAAAGAGATATTAACAGCTATACCCGAAGTAAAAAATTTCCAGGTATTCCGTCAGGTCAGTAAAAAGACGAATTTCAACTTCTGTTTTTATATGGAATTTGCCGACTCTACTGCATATAAAACATATAACGATAATCCTGAGCATGTAAAATTTGTAAAAGAAAGGTGGGAAACAGAGGTTTCAGACTTTATGGAAATCGATCTGGAGAATTATTGAATCGAATGCAAAACATTTTAAATTAAATATTTCACTTAACTAACATCAGATTATGAAAGTACATTACAGACTATTTTTCTTTACATTGGTTCTATTATCAGGTTTAAATGTCTTGGCACAAACAACTCCTTTTACATTCGGAATAAAGGCCGGGGTTAATATGTCTAACGCTACTATTGATAATAAAGACGCTGATCCCAAATTAAAGATAGGATACCAAGTGGGAGCAACAGTAGATTATGCTCTTACCCAAGAGTGGTTGATCCAGTCAGGCTTGTCTTTCACAGCCAAAGGGTCTAAAATAGAAGATTTCGATGCAGGAAGAACGATTGGAGGTGATGGTAGAGGAACAACTCATACTTTCAATGAGCTATATATACAAATGCCTTTATATGCTGCATATAAAGTAAATGTTTCCGAAAACTTTGGTGTTGTTATAGGAGCAGGACCTTATATGGCATATGGAATAGGTGGAAAAACGAAAAAGAAATTACACAAAGCTGTATTTGGTGATGGTAGTACCGAACGAGAATTTGATACCTTTGGAAATGCCAAAGACGCTATCGAACAGCTGAAAAGGTTTGATTTGGGATTGGGATTGAATATAAGTGCTGAATTTGGAAAAATCGTCGTAGGTTTAGGATATGAGCACGGATTGCTTAACGTTGCAGCCTATGATGGAATGAAGTATCGCAATCGTAATGCAACCCTTACATTAGGCTATAAATTCTGATGATACGATAAATAATCAAACAAAATAAATGAAATAGCATTTCATTATTGCACATTTTTACTATTTTTGTGCGATAAACTATTATAAGCTATCGTCGTATTTTTATAAGTAGCTAATAATCAATAAATAGATATAAACATGAGTAACAATTTATTAAAAGGCAAAAGAGGAATTGTCTTCGGCGCATTAAACGAGAAGTCTATTGCTTGGAAAGTAGCTGAGAAAGCTGTAGAACAAGGTGCAATCATAACATTGTCAAACACTCCTATAGCTGTAAGAATGGGTGAGACCAAGGCTTTGAGCGAAAAGCTGAATGCTAAGGTTATTGCTGCTGATGCAACTAGCGTAGAAGATCTTGAGCAAGTCTTTGTTCAGTCTATGGAAGCCCTTGGCGGAAAAATTGATTTTGTACTTCACTCAATTGGTATGTCGCTCAACCTCCGTAAAGGAAGACAGTACGATGACCTTGATTATGGATTTTTAGATAAAACATTGGATATTTCAGCTATCTCTTTCCACAAAATGATGCAGGTAGCGAAAAAACTGGATGCAATTGCAGAAGGTGGTTCCGTTGTAGCTCTTACTCACATTGCTGCACAACGTACATTTACCGGATACAACGATATGGCAGACGCAAAAGCATTGCTTGAGTCATTCGGTCGCAGCTTTGGTTATATATATGGTCGTGATAAGAAGGTACGTGTGAATACAATTTCACAATCGCCTACTTTAACTACTGCCGGACAAGGTATTGGCGGAATGGATGCATTTTTCGACTTTGCAGAAAAAATGTCTCCTCTCGGAAATGCCAGTGCAGAATCTTGTGCCGACTACTGTATTGTGATGTTCTCTGATTTGACGCGTATGGTAACGATGCAAAACTTGTTCCACGACGGAGGATTTTCTAATATGGGTCTAACTCAGGCAATTGTTGAAGATTATATCGAGAAGAAATAAGCAGATAAAACAATAAAATAGACGAGCGGCCCATAAATAATTATTTATGGGCCGTTTTTTCATATTAATCATTACTTTTGATTTTAATAAAAAATATAAAGGATGACATGCTTATAAAATTATACGAACAAAACCCCAATCAGAAAGAAATTGACAGGGTTGTATCTGTTTTGCAAGATGGCGGACTAATTATTTACCCTACAGACACAGTTTATGCTATCGGCTGTGATGCGCTCAATGTACGCGCGGTGGAAGAGATATGCAAGATGAAGGATATAAATCCGGCAAAGAGTAATCTTTCCATCATTTGCTATGATTTGAGCAACATCAGCGAATATGCAAAAGTAGATAATGCTATTTTTAAACTGATGAAGAAAAATTTACCGGGACCTTTTACGTTTATACTTAATACAACATCATCTCTGCCGAAGATATATAAAAACAAAAAAACGGTGGGGATACGTATTCCTGATAATAACATAATAAGAGAGCTTGTCCGTAACCTAGGAAACCCGATACTTACCACTTCGGTGAAAGACGAAGATGAAGTGGTTGAATATACGACCGACCCCGAACTCATCTACGAGAAATATCAAGACAAGATAGATATCGTTATCGATGGCGGATTTGGGGGTATAGAAGGCTCTACAGTTGTAGATTGTACAGGTGATGAGCCGGAAATAATTCGTCAGGGGAAAGGTGAATTAATTTTGTAAGAAACCATTAAATACATACATTTGTAAAATTCTGCCTTTCGAGGACAAAAATCCACCCAAGGCTAACTATTTTGTCATTTATGAAAGCAAAAAGCATATTTTTATTAGCAATAGTTTTCTTTACTCCATTTTTTATAGCGTGCGATGATGACGACAATGGCAGAAAAGCTACAGAAATAAAGAATTCAACTGTAAATGAGTGGATATATGAAGATATGAACCTTTACTATTATTGGCGAGATAAAATGCCTGCCAAAAGATTTGTAGATTTCACGGTCAACCCATACGACTTTTTTGATAATCTTTTATATCCATTTAATAGTACAACATACGATGGAGACCGCTTTTCGTGGATACAATCAAGTTATGTAGACCTGATGAATGCCTTAAGCGGAGTGTCATCGAACGAAATCGGATTCGACTATATACCTAAATTACTTACACAAGAAGGCTCTAATGTCATCTTTATAGTAACATATATAAAAAAAGGGACTAAAGCTGAAAGCTCAGGGCTGAAGCGTGGAGATGTAATCAATAAAGTAGATGGTATAGTACTCAATACTAAAAATTGGTCTGAACTATTGTATAAGAATAAATCTTCTTACAAGCTGGAAGGATTAAACTTTTCAGGTTCGATAACAATAGAACCAACGGCAAAATATAATGAAAATCCTATATATCTAGAAAAAGTATTTACAGAAGGCAGTAAAAAAATAGGCTATGTTATCTATAACCAGTTTATAATGGACAATGGCGACGATTCATATATTTACGATAAACAGCTTGCTGACATTTTCACAAAGTATAATGCTGAAAATGTAACATATTTGGTTTTAGATTTACGTTACAATCTGGGAGGATACACATCTTGCGCGACAAATCTTGCCAGTGCTCTCATTCCCAATAGAGATACTCAAAAAAAATTCAACTATAAAGAGTTTAATAATGTATTAAATGATTATGTAAAAAAAGAATTCAGTGACCAAGAGTATGATTTGTTCATTAATGAATACTTCGAAGACAATATTAAAAAAACAGATGATAAAGGGAAGGTTACCAATATGGGATCAATTCCTAATTATGGAAATAAAATAACTAAACTATATGTACTGGTAGGAGAAAATACTGCATCTTCTAGCGAACTTGTTATTAACGGTCTACGTCCATTTATGAAAGATAAGATATTTCTGATAGGAGAAACAACGTCAGGAAAGAATGTAGGCTCATTTACCTTAACTGATGAAAATAATAAGAATAATAAATGGGGAATGCAACCAATTGTTTTCAAGTCTTTTAACGAGGATAAACAATCAGACTACGCAGCAGGCTTTACTCCGGGAGATCAAATACAAGGAACTAAAATATATGAATTTTCAAATATCCTTGCCGATGGATTGAAGCCATTAGGAGATAAAGACGAGCCTCTCCTCGCCTATGCCATTTCTGATGCCACAGGAAAATCTAAATCTACTTTTACAAAGAGGTTACAAACACCTCCAAGTTTAGGAAAATTACTCAGACCTGAAAGTGATTACAGGATGGTTCAGAAAAACTTTTTAATAAAAAAATTGATGATAAAGCGAGCTTTAGCTTATTAAATAAAGATCATGAAAAAAAAATATTACTTATTTACAGCAATTGCTGCAACATCTATTTTTATTGCTTGCGAAGATAAAAATGATGACCCTATAAGTCCTAACCCAACAGAAGAGACAGATCAAGAGTATGTAAATAAATGGATGTATACACAGATGGATTCATTTTATCTGTGGAACGATAAACTTCCTGCAAAAGACAAGTTAAATTTCACAATAGACCCTTACGATTTCTTTGATGAGTTACTTTATATTAGCGATAGATTCTCATACATGGAAGGTACACATGTAAATATTCCAAAATCCACAAGTGCTTCGGGCTATATTGGCTTTGAATATGTACCTGTTAACTCAGATAAGGGTATTGTAAATATTGTTACTTATGTAAAAAAAGGAACAAATGCAGAGTTACAAAAATTGAAAAGAGGATATATTATAACGTCAGTAGATGGAAAATCTATAAACGAAGATAACTGGTTTTCGATTTTACAACAAAATAAAAGTAGCTACAAATTGAAGTATGCTATAAATAGCACCGCTTTTTTTGAAGATAAATTAGTTGAGAATACCATAGATGTGACAACTGACTATAACGATTCACCAATCTTTTTAGATAGCATATACACAGTAGGAGACCGTAAAATAGGCTACATCGTTTACACCTCTTACGACAGCGGGCCATTAGCGACTCTGCCTTATGATGTTGAATTGGCAAAAAAACTCACCAGATTCAAACAAGAAGGTATACGCGACCTTATCGTAGACTTACGGTATAATGGAGGCGGACTTGTGAGAAGTGCTCAATTTCTTACAAGTGCATTAGTTCCCAACAGAAATACAGATAATATCTTTGAAGTAAAGACATACAATAACGATCTACAAAAAGCATTAAATAAATTGCCAAATAATAGTCCGATAAAGCAAAGTTGGATGTACGAATATTTTGAAGATAATATTATTAACAATGATGATAATAAACTTTATACTATTCCTAAATTGGGAGATCAATTAGATAATATCTGTTTTCTGGTTACAAGGTATACTGCATCGGCAAGTGAGCTCACTATAAATTCTTTAAATCCATATATGAAAGAGGCTTCAAAGAATGTATATATCATTGGTGAAACGACTAGAGGCAAAAATGTAGGGATGTGGGCTATGTACAAAAACAATGACAGTAGAAATACATATGTTTTATGGCCTATTACTTTCCAGTCACACAATAAGCTTTACTTCACCAACGAGAGTGAATCCTCAAATTATGAAAATGGCTTCACTCCTGATCCAGAACTTGAAGCGGATGACTTTGGCATGATAATAACCGGATTAAAGGACTTGGGCGACAAAGATGAAACTTTATTAAATACAGCAATAAGTAAATTAACAGGATCAGTATTCCTAAAAACGAAGAGTGCTTTATTGCAAGAATTTGTTCCTATGGGAAAATCATCGCTCGACCGTAAAAACAAAGGAGGTCACATGTATCTTGAAAAAGAAGACATTAAAAAGCTAAAGTCATTAGAACAATAAATTAAAGAATATATCATAGCGAATGAAAGTAATGAAGTTTGGCGGAACATCCGTAGGTTCCGCTACTAATATAGCGAATGTAAAAAAGATAATAGGGACAATAGAAGAACCGATAGTTGTGGTTGTCTCTGCTTTTAAAGGAATCACAGATAAATTGTTGCTCATATCCAATCTGGCTGCAGCCGGCGATTATTCTTACGAACGGGAGTTTCGCGAAATTATCGAGCACCATATTACAGTAGTCAGTAAGCTGGATATTCCGGAAGAGGCTCGCCCATCGTTACAAGGGGATGTGAATAAACTATTGGAAGAGTTGAGTAATATATTCAAAGGAGTATTTCTTATAAACGACCTTTCGGCAAAAACATCGGATAAGATAGTAAGCTATGGCGAACGCTTGTCGTCGCTGATAATAAGCGTTGCATTCTCCGATCTTGATTTTCTGGATGTCACACAGTTAATAAAAACAGATTCCTCTTTCGGAAAACATATACCCGATATCGAATTGTCAAGCAAATTGATAAGAGATGCTTTCGAGAACTCATCCAAAAGGATTCTTGTTGCAGGATACATTTCCACATGCAAAACAACAGGAGAGATCACCAATTTGGGTCGTGGAGGGTCAGATTATACAGCTGCCATATTTGCATCAGCACTCGATGCCAATATATTAGAGATATGGTCTGATGTAGATGGTTTTATGTCTGCCGACCCGAAGGTAATCAATGGCGCTCATGTCATAGAGAACCTAACATTTACCGAAGCAACAGAACTTTGTAATTTCGGAGCAAAAATAATCTATCCACCAACGATTTTCCCTGTCTATCACAAGAATATACCTATTCGCATAAAAAATACTTTTAAGCCCGAAGCTCCCGGTACTTATATCTCTCACGACGGGGATATAAAGAAAGGAAAGGCGATGATAAAAGGTATATCATCCATATCCGACACATGCCTGATAACAGTTCTTGGACTCGGAATGGTAGGTATTATCGGTGTAAACTACCGAATATTCAGGGCTTTGGCAAATAATGGCATCAGTGTTTTCTTAGTATCTCAGGCATCATCCGAGAATAGCACGTCTATTGGGGTACGCACTGCAGACTCAGAACTGGCAGTACATGTTCTCGAAGAAGAGTTTGCAAAAGAAATAGCATTGGGAAGTATCAACCGTGTACAACTGGAGACAGACCTTGCTACAGTAGCTATTGTTGGCGAAAACATGAAATATACTCCGGGAATTGCCGGCCGACTATTCGAAACATTAGGCAAGAGCGGTATTAGCGTCATCGCTTGTGCTCAGGGTGCATCGGAGGTAAATATATCTTTTGTTATAAAAAACAAATATCTTAGGAAGGCATTAAACTCTATTCACGACTCGTTTTTCTTGTCCGACTATAAGGTACTCAATCTCTTTATTGTCGGCATTGGTACAGTTGGAGGAAATTTGATTGAACAAATCAGGCAACAACAACCGAAGCTGATAGAGCAATACAGCCTCAAGCTGAACGTTGTAGGTATCGCCCGAGGAAAGAAAGCTTTATTTTGTCGTGAAGGGATTAACCTGAACAGATACAAAGAAGAACTGGACGAAAAAGGAATACCAAGCTCTCCGGAAATTCTGAGAGACGAAATCCTCAACATGAATATATTCAACGCAGTATTTGTAGACTGTACTGCCAGCGAAACCGTTGCCCAGATATACGGAGATCTTCTTTCACATAGTATTTCTGTGGTTACAGCCAACAAAGTGGCTGCATCTTCGGCTTATGATAATTATATAAAGCTAAAGAATACAGCGCGAGAAAGAAACATTAAGTTCTTATTTGAGACAAATGTCGGTGCAGGGCTTCCTGTAATCAATACAATGAACTCTCTTGTAAACTCAGGAGATAAAATAGTGAAAATAGAAGCTGTACTTTCGGGAACACTCAATTATATATTCAACACGATCAGTGCCGATATACCTTTCAGCAAGGCGATCTATATGGCTAAGGAGTGTGGTTTTTCCGAACCAGACCCTCGTATCGATCTCAGCGGTATGGATGTTATAAGAAAACTCGTTATTCTAACCCGAGAAGCAGGTTATCGAGTAGAACAAACAGAAGTTAAGAAGAACCTATTCATACCCCAAGAGTATTTTGATGGTACAATAGAAGAATTCTGGGGTACGATCAGAAATCAGGATGCCGAGTTTGAAGAAAGGCGCAAAAAGCTCGAAAACGAACACAAGCATTTACGATTTGTTGCCAAATACGAGAACGGACACTGTGAAGTCGGACTCCAGGAAGTTGGTCAAAACCACCCATTCTACGATTTGGAAGGTAGCAACAACATAATTCAGATAACGACAGAAAGATACAACGAGTATCCGATGATAATAAAAGGGTATGGAGCAGGAGCGAGTGTCACGGCAGCAGGCGTATTCTCTGATATTATCAGTATTGCAAATGTGAGGTAACTCAAATAGCAAGATTTTATTTAAACTTATAACATAACTAACTCCCCCATTACGACAATAGGGGAAGTAAAGGAGATCCTAAATGAAAACAATTATAATTTTAGCAGACGGTGCTGCTGATGAGCCTATTGCCCAACTCGGAGGTAAAACTCCATTACAAGCTGCAAAAAAACCATATATAGATATGCTCGCGGCTAAGGGGAAAAGTGGAGAACTGGATACAATCCCTGCGGGCTTCAAACCCGGTAGCGAGATTGCAAACTTATCGGTACTGGGATATGATGTTCCCAAAGTATTTGAAGGAAGAGGTTCGCTAGAGGCAGCAAGTATGGGAGTGGATATACTTCCCGGAGAGATGGCTATGCGATGCAATCTGATCTGTATAGAAGATGGTAAAATAAAGAATCATTCAGCGGGACATATTTCAAGTGAAGAAGCCAAAGAATTGATTCTTTTCTTAGATAAAGAACTAAACGATGGGAAAGTAAGCTTCTATCCGGGAGTTTCATACCGCCACCTTTTAAAACTAAAAGGCGGAAATAAGAATCTCGATTGTACTGCTCCCCACGATGTTACAGGAACACCATACAAGGAGGTTTTAATAAAAGGGGAAACAGCGGAAGCACAAGAAACAGCCGATTATCTGAATCAGCTCATTATAAAATCTCAGGAACTGCTCAAAGACCATCCTGTGAACAAGAAACGCATTGCAGAGGGTAAAGATCCTGCAAATAGTATTTGGCCATGGTCTCCGGGTTACCGCCCGCAGATGCAAACATTACAAGAACTATTCGGAATCAAAAGTGGCTCGGTAATTTCTGCTGTAGACTTAATCATGGGCATTGGTGTATACGCAGGGCTTAAATTAATACACGTAGAAGGAGCAACGGGGTTGTACGACACCAACTATGAAGGAAAGGCTCAAGCTGCGATAGAAGCCCTTAAAAAAGACGATTTCGTATATCTACACATAGAAGCTAGTGACGAAGCAGGACATGAAGGCGACTACGAGCTGAAAACCAAAACAATCGAATATCTTGACAATCGTGTTGTAAAAACAATATATGAAGCGACAAAAGACTGGGACGAACCTTTAACAATTGCTATTCTACCTGACCACCCTACCCCATGTGCTATAAAAACTCATACAAACAAGCCTATACCGTTCGTTATATACCGCTCGAACGGAGAAGCGGATAGTGTACAAGTTTACGATGAGTTCGAATCTCCGAAGGGAGCGTACGGATTGATACGAGGGAAAGAATTTATGGAAACATTATTTAGCAATAAATGAAAAAAGGAGAAGGTTGAACCTTCTCCTTTTTTATTATTTTCTCTATAGCCTTATTTCTTCACCCATTCTTTTTTCTTCTCATCATAGATATTCAGAAGCTTAATCTTGAACCAAAGTGTTGTATATCCGGGTATTATTTGTACTCCACTACTATACGATCCCACAGTTCCATAACCAAGTAGGTAAGGAATGCAAACCTCGGCTTGTTCATCTATTTTCATATTCTGAAGCATGGTAGCAAATCCATCAATTAATCCACCATTCACTCTAGTCCTAAGCACCATACCATTTTTGTCACCTTCGGTACTATCAAATGTATATTTAGTATCATCCAAGCGGAAAAACCAACCTTCATATCTTACAGAAACACTATCGGTAAAGATCGGAAATCGATCTATTGAAGGCTCATCCCCGGAAACGAAATCAGTTATCGATTTCCAATATACACTCCCATTACCACTTTGCGAAGGGCGGGCTGTATATCCTGAAGAAGAGGCATTTCTTACCTGCTGTTCATTATATGTTTTCCATTCTTGACTTACAGTGCTGTCATCGTCATCATTCACGCATGAGCCGAAAGAGATGAGAACACCAAATAAAACAGCTAATATTAAAATTCTTCTATTCATATATTCATTATATGGGTTACAATCGGGTTTAGCCAATTGTTTTCAATAAATTCTTCATACTTACTTTATCAGCAATAATATCCGATAATTTGTCTATAGCCACACGCTCCTGCTGCATTGTATCACGATAGCGGATTGTTACAGTATTATCCTGCAATGACTGGTGATCTACAGTAACACAGTAAGGAGTTCCTATCGCATCCTGACGGCGGTAACGCTTGCCGATACTGTCCTTCTCATCGTATTGACATTTAAAGTCAAATTTCAGAGCATCAATAATTTCACGAGCTTTCTCAGGAAGGCCGTCTTTTTTTACCAAAGGTAATACAGCAAGCTTGATAGGAGCCAGTGCTGCCGGCAATCTTAATACTACACGAGTTTCTCCGTCTTCTAATACTTCCTCGGCATACGCAGCCGAAAGTGTAGATAAGAACATACGGTCTACACCGATAGACGTTTCAATAACGTAAGGAGTGTATGATTTATTGAGTTCAGGATCGAAATATTGTAATTTTTTACCAGAAAACTTCTCATGGCTTGCCAAGTCAAAATCGGTACGAGAGTGTATGCCTTCTACTTCTTTAAATCCGAATGGCATCTCAAATTCGATATCAGTAGCTGCATTTGCATAGTGAGCAAGCTTGTCATGGTCGTGGAAACGATACTTGTTATCGCCGAATCCAAGCGACTTATGCCATTTCATGCGAAACTCTTTCCATTTTGCAAACCAATCGAGCTCTTCTCCCGGACGAACGAAGAACTGCATCTCCATCTGTTCGAACTCACGCATACGGAAGATAAACTGACGAGCTACAATCTCGTTACGGAATGCTTTACCAATCTGCGCAATACCGAAAGGAATCTTCATACGCCCTGTTTTTTGCACATTCAGGAAGTTTACAAAAATACCCTGTGCAGTCTCAGGACGAAGGTATACTTTCATTGCACCATCGGCAGTAGATCCCATTTCTGTAGAAAACATAAGATTGAACTGACGAACCTCAGTCCAGTTACGTGTTCCGCTGATAGGGTCAACGATCTCGCAATCGAGAATGATTTGACGTAGCTCTTCCAGGTTACTATCATTCAATGCTTTTGCAAAACGAGCATGCACTTCATCACGCTTAGCCTGATTTTCTAATACACGAGGATTGGTTTGACGAAACATAGCTTCATCGAAACTCTCACCAAATCGTTTTGCTGCTTTCTCTACTTCTTTATTTACTTTGTCGTCTATCTTAGCCAAATAATCTTCGATCAGAACATCTGCACGATAACGCTTTTTACTGTCTTTATTGTCAATCAAAGGATCGTTGAACGCATCAACGTGTCCAGATGCTTTCCAGATAGTAGGGTGCATAAAGATAGCAGAATCAATACCAACAACGTTCTCATTCAAAAGCACCATACTGTCCCACCAGTACTTTTTGATGTTGTTTTTTAATTCTACACCCATTTGCCCATAATCATATACGGCACTTAGCCCATCATATATTTCACTAGACTGAAAAACAAAACCATACTCCTTGCAATGGGAAACTATCTTCTTAAAAACATCTTCTGACATATTCCTATGACTCTTTTTTACGTTATCTAATAAATAAACAAACAGAACATATCTAATGCCTTATATTGTAAGTTATAATCATTCTGAAAGAGATTATACTTAAATAGGCAATAAACAGATCTGACCTAAAATGAATAAGTTGCACAAAGTAAGCATTTTTTTTTGATATAAAACAGAAGGGTGTTTAACGAATTCCATCGATTTTACACTCTATATAAAAAAACTTATCTTCGTTGTCACTAAAACAAATGTATTCTGATGAGATATTTATATCTTTTACTATTCATCTTTACAACCCTTTCAACTGTGGCTCAAACAGTTGAAGGCAACTCATCAGGATATGTGCAAGGCTCTGTATATGACTCAATAACAAAAGATCCTATCCCATTTGTCACCGTCAGATTGCTTAATGAGGCAGATAGCAGCTACATAAAAGGGGTTGCAACCAACGAAAAAGGTAATTTCAAACTATCGGTTACGACAGGAAAATACATTTTGGAAGCTTCTTTTTTAGGATATAAAAGATTTTTACAAAACTTTAATATTTCTACACAAAATCCCGGCTATTCATTTGGGAATATCTATCTCGTAGAAAATACCATTCAGCTCAAAGATGCCATTGTAGAAGCGAAGGTACCCGATATATTGGTGAAAGGCGACACCATCGAGTATAATGCCACATCATACACATCTCAGGAGAGTGATATGCTGCAAGACATAATAAAAAATATGCCCGGAGTAGAGATAGACGCACAGGGCAATATATCGGCAAATGGGAAGCCTGTGAAAAAAATTCTGGTAGACGGAAAAGAATTTTTCGGAAATGATATTCCGATGGCATTGGCAAACCTTCCCGCAAACATGATAAAAAAGCTCCAACTCTATAAAGAGGAGTCTGAAGCAGCAAAAGTAACCGGATTTAAAGATAAAGATCCTGATCAGGTACTCAATCTGGTTGTAAAAGAAGAACTGAAACAAAGCATCTTTGGAGAAGTAAAAGCCGGATATGGGAGTGACGACAGATACGCCAATAAAGCAATAACAAACTACATGCGCAACGACAATCAGGTGTCTTTAGTCGGAGAAATGAGTAATACCAATGACAATGGGTATCCGATGGGGATGGACAACGGGATTGAGAAGAATAAAAATCTGGGCGCAAATATTTATCTCCAACCTTCAGAAAAAATCAGAGTAGGTGGCAGTATCCGCTATGCAAATAACGACAACCTGATGGAAACAAAAACCAATACTCAGACTTTCTTATCTTCGGGTGATCGTTTCTCCAAACAGGATGCATCGTACCGCAGCAAAAGAGAAAATGCAAACTTAGGAATGAACCTGCAATGGAAGCCCGATTCGCTCACTACGATTTTTGCACGGTCATACATCAGCCTTAACAACACAAAGAATATTCAAAGTTCGACCAATCTTTCTTACGTAGCCGAAAAGGATACCACGTCGGGATATTCGAATAGTCAATCGAAAGGTGATGGTTACAACATAAATAATTTTGTAACTATCGGCCGAAAATTAAATGATAAAGGGAGGACAGTCAGCTTTACTTTCAATAATTCTATCAGAAAGGATAACAGTAAAGGAACTAATTATTCTCAAACGACCTATAGCGAAGGAAAAGAAGACAAAATAATAGACCAGCAAAACAAGACGGATAATAATACCAGTAACTACACTTTATCCCTATCGTATGTAGAGCCGTTGGGAAAAGACCATAGATTGCAGTTTGCATACTCGTATGGGGTAAATAATTCGGAGCGGATGCGTGATGTCCGCAAAAAAGATGGTGCAGGCAATTATACTGTTCTGGATACAGCTTATGCACGAAATACCGAGAATAGATATGTGAACCAAAATATAAGTTTGAACTTCCAGACGACTAAGGAAAAGTACAATTATACGATAGGATTAAGCATCGATCCATCATATTCGCGAAGTAAAGTAAGCATTGCCGATTCTATCATCGAAAATCTGAAACAGAATGTCATAAACTTTTCGCCAACTCTAAACTTTTCGTACCAACCAAACGATCACACCAACCTAGATATAAGCTACTCAGGATCGACCAGTCAACCGGGGATCACTCAACTATCTGCCGATACCGTTATCGTTAGTGCATTATCTAAATATTATGGAAACCCAAATTTGAAACCAAGCTATAGCAACAACTTCAATGTATATTATAGGAAATCTGACTACGCCTCAAATCGTTATATGATGCTTTCGGGAGGATTCAATTATACATTCAACAACATTGTAGACTATACTCTGATAGATGATTTGGGGAATAGTAAGAATACATATAGAAATGTAAGCGGTAATATGGGCGCAAATATCAATTTTATATTCAATACCCCATTACGAAACAAGAAATTCACGATCGACAATAGCACCTATGCCAACTATTACAAGAATATTGGCTACACGAACGGTGAAGAAGCGAAAACGCATAATATAGTACTTAGCGAAAAAGTTTCAGGAAAGTTTAAGGTTGACAAACTTGAAACACGCCTCGAACTGGGTATGACATATAACATAACAAAGAATAACTTATCGAATGTGCAGGATAGAAACACATCCAACTACAATATCCAACATTCTGTGTTATGGAAACTACCCTACGATTTTTCGATACAGAACTTCCTCAATATGACATATTATGCAGGGTATGGCAATGATTTTAAGAAGAAAGAAATACTTTGGAATGCTTCTGTCTCAAAACTATTCCTGAAAAAGAAAAGAGGTACACTGAAGGTTGAATTCTATGATATACTGAACGACAGAAATAATCTGTCACGTTATGTAAGCAGTAACTACATGTCAGACTCGCGCACGAATAGTATCAACCGATACTTCATGTTTAGTTTCTCTTATAAGTTTAATATTATCAAGAGTAAGGGGAAAAGTAATGATGGCGATATAGATGAACTCGAATACAATTAAATACTCAGACTTACCTCCCGGCTTCCATCCTCTTGTACTTTGACATAAACATTTACCGTATCTTTTGGCAGTAAAGTGTCAACTTTCTCAGGCCATTCAATAAAGCAAAGGCTGCCGCTATAAAAGTAATCTTCGTAGCCAAAATCAAAAACCTCCTCAATTTTATTGATACGATAAAAGTCGAAATGATAGATCAATTCTCCACTGTCGGAACGGTATTCGTTTACGATAGCAAACGTAGGGCTGTTGATGGTATCAGATACTCCGAGATTCTCGCAAATAGCTTTTATAAATGTCGTTTTGCCTGCTCCCATATCTCCATGAAAAGCAAATACAGTATTATCGCCCATAGCACGGATAAACTCGAGAGCCGCCTCGTCTATTTTATCTAATGATTCTATCTTTATATTCATATTCAAAATTATTCTACAATGTAACTTCTGATTGCAAAGATATATTTTGGAAAACAAATTTTCTGTTATTTCCCGATCAAAGTAATAAAAGGAACAATCATTTCTTCGAGCGAAATGCCCCCATGCTGAAAGGTCTCTGTGTAATAAGACACGTAGTAATTATAATTATTCGGATAAGCAAAAAAATCGTCGCCTGTAGCAAAGATATACTTAGAGCTGATATGCAATGCGGGTAAGCCTATCTTTTCAGGAGAATGAATGTCGTATACTTTTTTGCGGTCATAATCCAGATTGCGCCCTACCTTATAACGAATATTCGTATTCACCGTCTTATCGCCAATTACCTTGAGCGGATTTTTTACCCGTATCGTTCCGTGATCGGTAGTCAAAATAATTTTATATCCCATTGCTTTAGCCTTCTTCAGAATATCCATTGTACTCGAATGCTTAAACCAAGACCGAGTCAAAGAACGATAGGCGGCTTCGTCGGATGCAAGTTCCCGTATCATTCTCGATTCTGTACGGGCATGGGAAAGCATATCCACAAAGTTGATAACAACTACATTCAGTTGCTTATTGCTTAGCCGATCCATCCCTTGCAGCAGCTTTTCTCCCGATGAAGAGGATAATAGCTTATTGTATGAGAAAGTATAATTTTTTCTGTATCGCTCAATCTGAGTCTGCAGTAAGGCTTCTTCATTCAGGTTTTTACTTTCATCCTCATCTTCATCCACCCAAAGATCGGGATACAATTTGGCCATTTGGGAAGGCATCAACCCCGAAAAAATGGCGTTGCGTGCATATTGAGTCGCAGTGGGTAATATGCTTAGATATTCGTCTTCGGAAATTGTAAAATCATTTGCCAAAAGGTCTTTTATATCAGACCACTGATCGAGCCTAAAATTATCAATAAGGATAAAGAATAATTTTTCGCCATTATCCAAAAGTGGAAATACTTTCTGCGAAAAAAGCTCAGGGCTTATCAAAGGTCTCTTATCCGGATTTTGTACCCACGACTCATAATTCTTCTTTACAAACTTACAGTAACTATTATTAGCTTCATTTTTTTGTATCCGAAGCAAGTCCATCAAGGGGCTGTCTGATGCTGCCAGCTCAAGCTCCCAATAAACAAGCTTTTTGTAAATGTCAACCCATTGCTCGTACGTATTCGAATCATTTATCTGTGCACTGATTTTATTAAATTCCTCACGATAACCTTCAACTGTAACCTCTGAAACAATATCGTCCTTGTGCAGGTTTTTCTTGATGGAAAGGAGGATTTGATTGGGATTGACGGGCTTGATAAGATAGTCTGCTATCTTTTTCCCAATAGCGTGAGTCATAATCCCTTCGTCTTCGCTTTTTGTAATCATAATAACGGGAATATTGGGGTTGATCTCTTTGATGATGCTTAATGCATCAAGCCCCGAAACACCGGGCATATTCTCGTCAAGAAAAACAATGTCGAAAGATTCGCTTTTTATACTATCAATAGCATCCTGACCACTATTTACAGGGGTGACTTCATATCCCTTCTCTTCTAAAAAAAGGATATGCGATCGTAGCATATAAATCTCATCGTCAGCCCAAAGTATCCGTCTTTTCCTCATTTATAATCTATTAAATAAAGCAAACCACATTATTTGAAGATAAAGTGGCTTGCTATATCATTCGTTGCACTTTATTCTCAAAAGTACAAACAGAAGTTCAATATGAAAATTTGATACTGTTAAACTTTATTATTTCAGTACCTTGTTTATTTCGTTCAACAAATATTCTTTAGGATCGGAGCTATATTCCCAAAACATCACTCCTCCCATTTTATTATCCAATACATACTGACATTTTTCTTTTACTGACTCCTCATCGTCGTAAGTAACAAATACTCCTTTGTAGAAATTGAACAAGTATGGTGCACGTGCACTCTCATCCCAATATCGATAGTACTCGTTCTGATTTACAAGGCTATCCTTGATGTAAGTATACCCCCTACCCCTTATCTGTTCTGCAACAGGATCGCCAATACCTTTAGACGCTCCTTTCTTCAGATTAAAAGCTCGTCCGTAAAAAGCAATACCCATCACTAGCTTTTCAGCTGGAACACCGGCGGCTAAATAAGCTTTTACGGCAACATCAGCCCCTTGCTTTTGCGGATATTTTTCGGAAGGATAGAGATTGGTATGGTGTATTGCTTGTTCATTACTTTGCGAATCGTAGGTCATGATATTTACATAATCGAGATATTCCTGTGCTTTATTCATTTCGGTGCTATCTACAAACTGCTGAAAACCACCAACAGCCGTTGTTAATAGATATTTCTTATCAGTCTCTTTTTCCAAAGCATCAAGTTCATCTCTGATAGCAGCAAACATCAACGTATAATTGTGCTTGTCTTCGGGACGGTATACATTCCCCACATCACCCGGTAGAGCAGGATATTCCCAATCGATGTCTACCCCGTCAAGATTATTGTTTTTCATAATTTCCACCGCAGATTTAGCAAATGTTTTCTGTCCTTCAGTAGTCAGCACGGCGTCCGAAAAATTACGGCTCCAAGACCAGCCTCCGATAGATATCAAGATTTTGAGATCAGGGTTTTGCTGCCTCAATTCGTTTAGCTTCCTGAAATTGGTCGTATCGGTCGCCTCATTCGTAAGAAATGCTTTTCCATCCTTTACATCGACAAAGGCATAGTTGATATGCGTAATTTTGTTAGGTGAGATTTTGTCTACATCCACTAAACCATTATATCCTCCCACATAAGCGATAATAACCGGGCGTGAAGATTCACCTGATGCCTTTGACTTCTTGCCACACGAACAGAAACCAGAGAAAATAAGGGCACATAGAATGCCATACGTAAAGATGTTTTTCATGCTATTATTTTTTTTGATAGTTTGCTTTGAATACAAAACTAAGAAAAATAATTGTAAATTAATTAGTTAGCAAAAGAGTTTTATTTCTCAATATATGACTTAATAGCCTCTACATATTCCTCAAAAATTTTCTCATAGAAAGCCCGTATTTCATTTTATTAAAATTATCTCATTATAAAGAGCTCTTTGATATAATGGGATATTTTAGGTAGTTGCACAATAAAGAAAAGTGACATTAAAAAACAGGATAAAAGTGTCACTTTTGTCACCTTTTAACAATTCCTATCCGAATAAAAAGCATAGAAAACAAAAACGGCATAAGCCATAAGACCCATGCCGTGATGATATTATATCGTATTTTCTATAAGCTATCGCCAAAATCTTCTCTGAATTTAGCCATCAATCGCTGCGGCCAATCATTTATCGGTTCGAGCCCTCCCATAAAAAAGCGAAGAACAGGCGGTTCGTATACGAATTTCAGCCCTCCTATCAGGTTGCGATTTTCATACAGCCATGTCATTCGATCTTCCACATATTTGATTTGTGAAAGGGTAAACACACGGCGAGGAACAGCCAAGCGAAGTAATTCCATATCTGCATAGGTCTCGTTGCCATATTCATCACGCTGGTTAGATACCGACCCTCTCTCCATACCACGTACTCCCGAGATAAGGAAAAACGCAGCGGCTAAAGCACCCGCCGGATATTCTTTCTGAGGGATATGAGAACAAATTTCCATCGCATTGACGTGTGCGCCTAATACACCGGGAGGTGTCACTACAGGAATGCCTTTCTTTTCGAAAGCATTAACCAAATATTCAATAAACTGCGGGCTTTGGCATATCATACCCTCATCCAATGTTTCATACAGTCCGATGGCAATAGCTTCTATCTCACGAACCGACATACCGCCATAGGTAAGAAACCCTTCGAACAGAGGAACAAGCGGTTCCAACTCCTTCATGATGGCATAATCATTGGTACAGATACCACCCCCACGAGACGAGCTCAGCTTTCGTGCCGAGAAGTAAACCAAGTCAGCAAGATCGGTCATTGCAAGGATAATCTCAGCCATCGAGCTGTTCTTAAACTCCTCCTCACGTTGCTTGATCAGCCATGCATTTTCTCCTAGCAAACTAGCATCAAGGACAAGGCGTATTTTGTATTTATCGGCAATAGCACGCACACCCCGAAAGTTTTCCATCGAGAAAGGCTGTCCGCCAATAAGGTTGGTAGATGCTTCCATGCGGATATAAGGAATATTGGCAGCACCATGTTTGTTGATGCATTTCTCCAACTTTTCAAGGTTCATATTCCCCTTAAAGGGATGCTTGCTATTGATTACATAGGCTTCATCATAGAGCAATTCTTCGATTTTACCGCCATATTGGGTAATGTGTGCCATTGCTGTAGTGAAGTGATAGTTCATAGGCACAATGCTTCCCTTACGAATATAAGCGTTGGATATGATATTCTCCGCTGCGCGTCCCTGATGTACGGGAAGAAGATATTTTTTACCGAGTACTTCCTCCACAGCTTTCTGATAGCGGACAAAACTTTGCGATCCGGCGTAAGCATCATCGGCTATCATCATAGCACCCATCTGGCGATCACTCAATGCATTGGTACCGCTGTCGGTAAGCATATCCAGGAAAACATCTTTTGTGTCGAGCCTGAATGTATTGAATCCGGCTTCGTAAAGAGCTTCCAAACGACGTTCAATTGGGACTAAATGTAATTTTTGTACAACACGCACCTTGTGCAATTCCAGCGGAATACTTTCTCCACTGTAGAATTTAATCTTAGAAGAGTTTTCTGACATGATATTAGTTTATAGTAATGCTAAAAATTAGATTTCGCAATTTATAAATAAATATCTGATAAACAAATGAAAAAGACGCAAGGAAGTGGCTAATAAGCAAAATTTATTCGTTTTAATTTCTTTTTTGAAACAAATAGTCATAATTTTAAAAAGGAACAATTCCCTTGCTTTATTTGTTAAATTAGTTACTCCCCGAATAATGTATAAATATAAAATATAAATTACACAAAAAATGGAAAAAGTAAAATTGAATAATGGTATAGATATACCATGGGTTGGACTAGGCGTATTCCGCTTGGAAGACAACAAGGAAGCTGAAAAGGTGATCGGAACCGCATTGTCAGTTGGATACAGGCATATCGACACAGCCATGTATTATCACAACGAAGAAGCTGTAGGAAAAGCAATAAAAAACTCGGGTACTCCTCGGGAAGAAATATTCGTAACCACAAAGATGTGGAACTCAGACCAGCGAAGCGGCAAGGTAAAAGAAGCCTTTGAGACCAGCTTAAGAAAGCTTGATCTCGATTACATCGATCTATATCTTGTTCACTGGCCTGTAGAAGGGAAGTTTATAGAAACATGGAAAAAGTTTGAGGAAATATATGAAACTGGTAAAGTGAAAGCAATTGGCGTCAGCAATTTCAAGCAATACCACTTGGAGGCATTGGCGAAAGAATCGACCATAACTCCTGCCGTAAATCAGATAGAATTGCACCCATATCTTGTACAAGAAAATGATTTGAGCTATTGCAAGAAAGCAGGTATCCGTGTAGAAGCATGGAGTCCTTTTGCGGCGAATCAGACGGGATTGTTCAATGAAAAGATATTGACTGACCTCGCAGACAAATACTCGAAATCTCCGGCTCAGATAATACTCCGTTGGGATTACCAACGTGGAGTAGTAACCATACCTAAGTCATCAAACGAGAAACGCATGGTCGAGAATCTGAATATATTTGACTTTAGTCTGAACGATGATGAAATCAAAAGCATAAATTCGCTAAATAAAAATTTGCGTATAGGACCAGATCCGGATCATGTAAATTTCTAAGAAAGCTTATCACGCAATCCATTAAAAGCGATTAAGGGAATAGGGTAATGATATACGCCAAGTGGTTAAAATATGAGCTTTATAATAATTTCATTTCGCATATCATTACCTTTGCATCCAAAATAAAAAAGACGAATGGAAAATAAATTCTATAGAGAATTTGGAGAGCTTCTTACAAAACACTTCCCATATAAGGTTCAGAAAATATCGATAAATGCGGGATTTACTTGTCCAAACAGGGATGGGTCGAAAGCCGTAGGAGGATGTACATATTGCAACAACCAAAGCTTTAGCCCGGGGTATGGAGGAAAGCAACGCAGTGTTAGCGACCAACTCAGAGATGGCATTGCTTTCTTCTCTTACAAGTATCCTGAAATGAAATACCTCGCATACTTTCAGTCATACACAAATACCTATGATAGTATCGAGAAGCTGATTGAGCTGTATGAAGAGGCATTATCATATCCCAATGTTGTGGGGTTGATTATCGGCACACGCCCCGACTGCATGCCAGATGAGCTACTCGATTATTTCGCTGAGCTAAATAAAAGAACTTTCCTCATCATAGAATACGGCTTGGAATCAACGCTTGATTCCACTCTTGAATTTATCAATCGTGGACACACGCATCAGGAAAGTGAAGAGGCCATACTTAAAACAGCAGCAAAAGGGATATATACAGGAGCACATCTTATTCTTGGGCTACCTCATGAAAGCCGTGAGCAGGTACTGGCTCATGCTGACGTAGTAGCCAAGCTTCCACTGACAACTATAAAGCTTCACCAGCTACAACTGATAAAAGGCACAGTAATGTCAAGGCAATATCGGGAACATCCCGAATGGTTCAATCTGTTCGAAGTAGACGATTACATCGACCTATGTATCGACTTTGCCGAAAAGCTTAATCCCGACTTTATCATAGAGCGTTTCATTTCTCAATCGCCGAAACAATTACTGATAGCACCTGATTGGGGGTTGAAAAACTTCGAATTCACCGCCAAAGTATTGAAAAAGTTTGAGGAAAGAAAGACGTGGCAGGGACGGTTGTATCGTAAATAATTACTTTTTATCTTCTTTCTCTTTACTCTCCTTTTTTCCGGTAAAGAAATTCTTGACCTTTGAGAAAAACTGAGTTACTTTTTTCGCCATGTTTTGCTTTTGTTGCGAAACACCTACCGACTCAGCAAGAGCAGGCTGCAATATCTGCCAAAAGTAATTGAATGTGGAGTGATAAGGGTCACGATCGAGTGTTACATCAGCCACACGAGGCTTTGACCGCTTACTATTCGGATTATTAGATCTTACAAGAATATTGGCAATCCGTGACAAAAGCTTATTTTGCTCTTCAATTTCTATATCTTTGAATATGGTTAATTTAAGGTCATTATACCGAAACAGCATATTGGCTCTGGCATCTATACTGGAAGCCTCTGTCCTGAAATAGAAATCCTGCAATATACCACTCTGCAACTCAACTTTTGCTAAAGGGAGAAATACACCATTCAATCTCGTCATATCAAACTGCTGCATATTTGCCTCTAATACAAAACAATCATAATCAGCACTTACGGGAATATCCCAGCGAGCGGTAAAAGGACCTCCCATAAATTTACCATCTACATCTAAACGAATAAATTGCTGGGGGTAAGAAGCTATATTTGTCAAGCCGCTTATTTTACCATTCATATTGTCAAAGTGAATCTCAGCCGACATATTGCCGTTTCTTGGCAACTCTTCATACAGCACGGAGAAATTATTAACATTTGCCGAATCGATATCTAGCTGAACAGGCAGTTTCTGTATTTTTTCATAAATCAGCGGCATAATATTATGCTCTATCTTTATTTGCTGATTCTTAAGGTTCAACAAAACAACATCATCTATCTTTAGATGCTTAGCCTTTATCTTATTATCGGCAGTCAGTGCTGAATAATCGAGCCCTGAAAGCTGAAACTTACCCATTGTAAAATCGAACCAGTCTTTATGCTTCGGATGTTTGTATGCAAATTCAAATTTAGGATAAGTAGATTTCATCTTTACATCCGACACTTCCGCTATCTGACCTCTCTTATCTATATTGATATTGCCAAAACTAAGAGTATAGAATCCATCCATGATTGGAAAAGAAAGGTCTTTGGTATTAAAACGAATATCAGCGAGGTCAAATTTCTTCTTTTGGGTATCTAAAGTCAGACCACGAAGAAAGAGGCTAGTCTCGTTCAGCTTTTGCCTTTCTTCTTTGTTGTCTGTTTTAGAATTAGAGTAATTGAGATTGGCATCCGTAAGATTGAACTCTCCCACTGACAGATTATGAAGATAGGGTGCAATAAAAGAATAAATATCCTTTCGTGAAGAGACAGTTTGCGAATCTATATTCTGCTTTTCTATAGAGTGCTTGCGTATATCCAAAGTCGGTTTATAAAAATTGATAGCAGCCAAATCCAACGAAGAACCATCTTCCTTCATAATCCAGCTAAGGCCTGAAAAATCAAACTGTGCAATCTTGAAATCAAGCGTATCTGAAGGCCGATTCAGATTAACACTTGCATTCGAAACGACAAGTTTGCCTATATTAATGTTTCTACCGAGGATTTCAAGATCTATTTTACGACTTGCCTCTTTGTCTAACTTTTCTTTGTTGCTACTATTCGCATAATATACCTGTGGAGACTGCAACATTAACTCTGCGATATTCAAATTGTGATGAATATTCCATTTCAAAGAATCCAATTTAAACGCAGTCAATTCAGCTCTCAAACTATCTTCTTCTTTACCTATATAAGTAAAATTGGGGTCAGTTACAGACAAATTATCGACAGAAAGCTTCGTTAAAAAAGAAGACTTTTCCGGAGACAGGGCTTTCTTCTTATTATCACCTCCATCTATTTTTGTTTTCATGACCTTTATCTGAGGAGCTTCTACGAAGAAGTCTTTAACAGCAATTGTTTTACCTTTGAAGTAGTCAATATTATCAAATCCTGTAATCTGTATGAGAGGCGAAGCAATATCATAAACTACGGAAGCCTCTTTCCAAGATTTGGCTTGTGGAGTTAGCTTTATATTCTTCAACACCATTTCCCCCGTGCTGGTAGATACATCAGCAGCAGCTATTTGCAATTGATATTTCTTACCGAATAGGAGATTATCAAAATCCCTAAAGGAAAGACTTATATCTTCACTTGTAAATAAATAGGGTGAAGTCACCCGGGTCTCTTTACTGATAAGAAATTTGGATGCATGGAAATTCAGATCTTTCAGACGAAAGGTTTCATCGTCTTCCTTATTATGATATATCAGATTTGCATTCTTCAGGTTTATTCTTTTTACAGATAAGAAATCGGAATACGGTGTAAAAAAATCAAGGACATTTTCGGGTGAGACCTTCTTTTTATCTTTCGATTTACCTTTATTTTTTTCCGTTAATTTAAAATATTCAATATTAGGCGATTCAATATTAAGAAGCTCAGCAGAAACTCCTGCGGTATATTCGAGTCCATCAACACTTATAGACTTCACATCTCCGAACAAATAATCCTTCTTAGTATTGGTAGATAAAGGTTTGATCTTTATATCTGATATTTCAAACTTTTCAGTATTTGTATCTAAATACAAGCGTTTTACATTTAACTCAGAATTATTACTCCTTTGTGTTCCATTAATATTATCTGCTATCATCGTGAAGTTATCCACATACCAGAATTTCCTCAACTTTTCGGAAAGAGAATCTACAAGAAAATCATTGGCATGAAAATCAAACTTTCCCAGCGTATAAACATCCGTAATGTTATTTTGAGTATGTACATAATTAAATTTGGTTTCTTCTACACTTATCATATCTATAGATGTACGATAAAGAATAGGAGACAGTATTGTATATAAAGACCAAGGCTCATCTTGCAGACTCTTCTCTTCCACAGGGATAGAGTCGTCCGATGCTCCCTGTACGCTGTGATACTGTATATCTGTAGACCTGATATCGAAGGTACGGGCATGAAGGTGATTTAATCCTTTTCTCCTTTCAAATCCAACCCCTTTCACCTTCACCTCATCCACTGTAGCTTTTAGGTAATCTCCCGTTTTCTCAAGACGACGTGCCCAAAATTCATCTTTAGGATGAATATCCACACCGTCAATTTGAATAATGGAATCGATCGTACTCAGTTGAATATTCTTCGTATTAAGAATAATTTCGTCGCTATACAAAAGAGATTGCGGAGTACTTGCCGAGAACTCAAAATTATCGCACAACAGAAGCTTTCCCGATTCTGAAGAATTTTCATCCAACAAGAAATTAAATGCAAAAAAGTTAGCTTCCTTCAATCCGTAGACAACAGGTGATACAGAATCGACCACAGTATATGAAACATTCATATTGGTGAGGTTGATCCTACTTACTGCAAGTCGATTTATATAAGGAGATACAATTTGATATAGTGTTTGCGACTTTCTATTTTTATGCTGCTCATCGAGAGTATCTGTTGAATATGTAGGTTCAAAAACTTTTATATCCGGCGAATTTACCTCAAAGAGATTAAACTTCAACTTTTTATAATCTCGGCGCCAAGTCAGGTTAACACCTTTGAAGTGAATTTCTTCAACATTAATTTTATAATATACTTTGGGAAGGCTATCTCCCTGTTGCCATTGATCAAATACAAGAGAGTCGGGAACAAGTTGTAGACCGTATATAGAAAGCTCTCCCGAAAGAAACCCTACAGAGAGCTTCTCGAAGGAAAAGCGATAAAAACCATTTGTTGCATTTGATACTGCTTCCGCCAACGTTTTATTCAACTTGTCTTTAAGGCGATAAGTCATATACCAGTTCACAGAAAGGCCAAGCACAACAAGCAGAGCAAGTGCAAAGAGTGAAATTTTTAATATTTTGTGTCTACTTTTAGCCATCTCACACAAGTTGCAAATAAGAAAGTGACAATATCCGTATAAATGTATTCATTTTATATCAACATTTCTTGTCTCCAAGATATTAATTATGAAACACATATAAATATAGATTGTTCCTAAAAAGTGACAAAAGTGACACTTTTAAATACGTTTTTACATTGTCACTTTCTACTTAAAAAATTAAAAACAAAGGCTTTACATACTCTGTAAAGCCTTCTTATATTAGATAATTATATATCAAAAAAATAATGTGCGGAATAAGGTTATTGCATAGTGTGATCAATAATATCAGAGGCAACCTCGTATTTAGACTTTAATCCGAAATCTTTTCGCTCTCCATTTTTCTTCAAAATAGCAACTTTATTCGTATCATACTTAAATCCGGCTCCTGCGTCATTAAGCGAATTAAGTACGATATAGTCGAGATTTTTCTTTGCCATTTTTTTCAGAGCATTTGTCTCTTCGTCGTTTGTCTCCAAGGCAAAGCCTATCAACAATTGGTTTGCCTTCTTCATTTTGCCAAGCGATGCAGCAATATCTTTGTTAGGAACAAGAGAGATCGTCAATAAATCTTCTCCTCTCTTTACTTTTTGAGAATACTGTTCCGATGGACGAAAATCAGCCACGGCAGCGCAAAGAATAGCGGCATCCATTCCCGGAAATTCTTTTATCGAGGCATTATACATTTCCTCTGCCGACTCCACGTCAATTCTTTTTATATTGGGGTGATTTACTTTTAGTGAAACAGGGCCTGCAACCAAAACGACTTCTGCACCACGACGTGCACATTCTTCAGCCAAGGCAAAACCCATTTTACCCGATGAATAGTTCCCTATAAAACGTACAGGATCTATTTTTTCATAAGTCGGTCCGGCCGTTATCAGTATTTTTTTTTTTGAAAGAGTTTCTTGCTGATTGAAAAAGTCCTCAACAACAGATAATATTTTCTCAGGTTCTTCCATCCGTCCCTTGCCTATCAAATGGCTTGCTAACTCTCCGGCAGCAGGCTCAATAATAATATTGCCATAAGAGCGAAGAATCTCCAAATTGCGAGTAGTTGCAGGATGAGCAAACATATCCAAGTCCATAGCGGGTGCTATCATTACGGGTGCTTTCATCGACATATAGGTGGTGATAAGCATATTATCGGCAACGCCATTTGCCATCTTGCCAAGTGTAGAAGCAGTAGCCGGAGCAATAAGCATCAGATCGGCCCATTGTCCCAGATCAACATGACTATGCCATGTACCATCATTTGCCGTGAAAAACTCGCTAACGACAGGTTTACCTGTCAACGCGGATAATGTAACAGGAGTGATAAATTCTTTTCCTGCAGGTGTTATAACTATTTGCACTTCGGCTCCTGCTTTTATAAGCAAACGAGCAAGCGAAGCAGCCTTATATGCTGCAATGCTACCGGTTATACCCAATACAATATGTTTATCCTTTAAGGTCATATCCTTCGTTTTATTTTTAGAAACAAAGATACATTTTTTGGATAATAAGTAGCCCATTACGAAAGATAAGTTGCACCCTCCCTCCTTTTCGCACCTTGTGTAAGTACTAAAAGGCTGACTTGCTAACTAGTTTTAACCTATGTTTTTTAGCAGATTGCCACTTTATTATAATTCTTTTCGATACTTTTGCACAAAAAAAATCAAAAACCGAATATTTATTACTCAAAAATCAATTAATTATGACCGAAATACTAAGGCAAAAATTGAGTGACTCCAAAGCAGCCCGATGGACCGTATTGGGAGTTGTTGCTCTCACTATGTTTTGTGGCTATTTCATTACTGACGTTATGGCTCCATTGAAACCAATGCTTGAAAGCCAGCTAGGATGGGATAGTTCTGACTACGGATTTTTCACCAGTGCATACGGATGGTTCAATGTGTTTTTGCTTATGCTCATTTTCGGAGGTATTATTCTCGATAAAATGGGAGTGCGTTTTACCGGTCTGGGAGCATGCATACTAATGGTTGTTGGCTGTGCCCTGAAATACTACGCAGTAGCTTATGGAAAAACTTTCGAGGGTTCTATCTTCGGGATTAGCTCCCAGGTTATGGTGGCAAGTATTGGATTTGCAATATTTGGCATGGGAGTCGAAATCGCCGGTATTACTGTCACTAAAATAATTGTGAGATGGTTTAAAGGCTATGAAATGGCTCTGGCAATGGGTCTGCAAGTATCGGTTGCACGTATAGGGACAACTTTGGCTTTATCGGGAGCTATACCTATTGCTAAATATTTCAATAGTATTTCTGCACCTATCTTATTCGGACTTGTTTTACTTTGTATCGGATTAATCGCATTTCTCGTATTCAGCGTAATGGACAGAAAGCTGGATGCTTCAATTGCTCAGACAAGCGAAAGTCAGGAAGATCCTTTCAAAGCATCAGATATTCTGTATATTGTAAAAAACAGAGGCTTCTGGTTAATCGCATTATTATGTGTACTCTTCTACTCGGCAGTATTTCCATTCCTGAAGTATGCTGTTGACCTTATGATAAACAAGTACAACGTGGAGCCTGAATTTGCAGGAAACATTCCGGCAATACTTCCACTTGGAGCAATATTCTTAACTCCGTTCTTTGGAGGTGTATATGACAAAAAAGGAAAAGGCGCATCTATAATGATGATAGGCGCTATTTTGCTTATCGTTGTCCATTTCTTATTTGCTATTCCATTCCTTAATGTATGGTGGTTTGCAACAGCCTTGATGGTATTGTTAGGTATTGCATTTTCACTTGTGCCTTCAGCTATGTGGCCTTCTGTACCTAAAATAATTCCTGAAAATAAATTGGGTACAGCTTATGCGTTGATTTTCTGGGTACAAAATTGGGGATTAATGGGTGTTCCTTACCTGATCGGAAAAGTATTAGAAAAGTATTGTGTTACAGGACAGCGACCTGATGGAAGTTTCACATACGACTATACCCTACCCATGATAATATTCACCTCCTTTGGGATATTGGCACTTATAGTCGCCATATTACTCAAACGAGAGGATAAGGCAAAGGGCTACGGGCTTGAATTACCAAACATAAAGAAATAAAGAATTAGACCCGGATAAACAAAAATCCGGGTCTATTCATTTTAATAATAATCATTTTTAATTTTAGACTATCCATGAATTCTGAGACAGAATTAGCCGCTTCACCCAAAGGGCATCCTAAAGGTATCTATCTCATATTTGCCACCGAAATGTGGGAGCGCTTCAGCTATTACGGCATGCGGGCATTGTTTTCTCTATATATGCTCAAAGCATTATTGTTCGACAAAGCATATAGCGGGCAGATATACGGAAGTTATACAGGGCTTGTTTATCTCACACCCCTCATTGGAGGCTATATCGCCGACCGCTATTGGGGCAACAGACGCTCTATAATCGTAGGGGCTTCGCTGATGGCTATCGGACAATTTTTATTGTTTCTATCGGGCAGCTTCCTCGAGAGTATAGACATAGCCACCATGTTAATGTTCTCGGGATTGGGATTCCTCATCTTAGGCAACGGCTTTTTTAAACCAAATATGTCTTCGATGGTTGGGCAACTATACGAGGCCGGAGATAGTCGCAAAGATTCGGCATATACGATATTCTATATGGGAGTAAATGTAGGCTCGTTCTTTGCACCATTAGTTTGCGGTTTCTTCGGTGATACGGGACATCCGTCCGACTTCAAATGGGGTTTTCTTGCAGGATGTATAGGCATGCTTTTAGGTATCGTAGTTTTCATCTTTTTCAAAAATAAATATCTGGTAACTCCATCAGGAGAGGCCATCGGGGTGATCCCAAACAACAAAGACCTACTGAAGACAAAAGTAAAAGAATCTGACATCTCTGAAACAAAAAACAAAAAAGGGAATGCGAGACAGATAATAATCTGGGGGATGGTGTGGATTTTATTATTCTTCCTGCTTTATTCTGTTCTCGAAACAGATATTATCGGAGCTATCATTTTCTCTATAGCTGTCGCAGCACCCGGATATATTATTTCAGACTCTTCACTTACAAAAATAGAACAGTCACGTATCTGGGTAATCTATATCATCGCATTTTTCGTAATTTTCTTCTGGGCTGCCTTCGAACAGGCAGGAGCATCTCTTACCTATTTTGCCGAAGAACAGACCGAAAGACATATTCAACTATTCAACTGGACTGTTCCTACATCCTACTTTCAGGCAATAAATGCTCTTTCCATCATTGTTTTTGCTCCTGTGTTTGTGTTTTTATGGACAAAGCTGGGCAAACGAGGAAAAGAACCGGCATCGCCTATTAAGCAGGCTATCGGCTTATTTCTATTAGCATTAGGATATTTGATTATCGCATTTGGAGTAAAAGGGCTCGCTCCGGGAGTAAAAGTAAGTATGCTATGGCTTATCAGCCTCTATGTGATACATACCTTCGGAGAGTTATGCTTATCGCCAATAGGATTATCAATGGTAAACAAGCTGGCTCCACTCCGATTTGCTTCGCTACTTATGGCTGTTTGGTATTTGAGTACGGCTGCAGCGAATAAGTTTGCAGGGACATTAAGCAGTTATTATCCTGAGCCAATTATCGAGCTTTCGTTGGTACAATCGGTAGAAAAAGAAAATTCATTAACTTTATTACCTGAAGATTTTAAGGAGTTGGTAACTCAAAAAGACGGGACAGCGGTTATTCCATTCGATCGAATAACATTTTCTAAAATAGAAAATCAGAATCTGAAAACTGAAGTACAACGAAATTTGGAAAAGCAACAACTGGAAAATCCAAAAACATTCATAGGCTATCAGATATCAAATCTTTACGACTTCTTCATGTTATTCGTATTCATGGCAGGAGCAGCGTCAGTTATTCTTTTCTTCCTCTCCAGAAGATTGCTGAAAATGATGCATGGCATAAAATAATGAGGTATGAGAAAAATTGCATTTGACCCTATCGTAAATAAAGAGTGCAAGGTATTGATTCTTGGAACAATGCCGAGCGAGGAATCTCTACGCAAACAAGAAAGATACGGACACAAAAGCAATCAGTTTTGGAAAATAATTTTCACCCTCTTCGGAGAAGAATTACCGGATAGCTACAAAGAAAAAAGCGATTTCCTGATAAAGAAGAATATAGCAATATGGGATGTCCTCGAATCGTGTGAAGGAAAGGGAAGCTTAGACAGCAGCATCAAAAATGAAAAGCCTAACAATTTCAAGAAATTTTTCAAAGAATATCCTCAAATCGAACACATATTTTTCACCAGTAAAAAAGCGGAAGAATTTTACAAAAAATATGTAGGTTTCGATACAAAAAAGAAATTCATCACCCTACCCTCTCCCAGTTCGGCGAATGCAAGAATGACTTTGGATAAGAAAATAGAAAAATGGAAAATATTGGCAGAGATTGTGAATTCTTACTATATAGAAAACTATCGATAATGTAATATTGTTTTTATTATTATCTTTGTTTTAATAGAATTCAGTAGTATTTATGGCTCTAAAACAACAATTACAGCTCAAACAACAGCAGAAGCTTTCGCCTATGCAGATGCAGGTTATAAAACTAACCGAATTGCCTGTACTTGAATTGGAAGAACGAATAAAACAGGAGCTCGAAGAAAATCCTGCGTTGGAAGAAGGGCTCGAACCCAACGATAACTCCGAATATGACGATGAATATGGTTCGGAGGACGATACAAATATCTCGCAGGAAGACCTCACGCTAGGCGACTACATGAACGAAGACGAAATCCCTGATTACCAACTCCGCGACAACAACAGACAAGGAGTAGGAAAACAAGAAGAAATTCCGTTTTCAGTAGCAGCATCTCTACATGAATACCTTATCGAACAACTTGGAGAATGCGAATTGAACGATGAAAACCAAAAGGTAGCAGAATATATTATCGGCAACATTGACGAAAGCGGCTATCTCGACCGCTCTTTATCGGCAATCTCGGATGACCTTATTTTTCAGCAAAATATAGATATCCCCGTTTCAAGGCTGGAAGAGATACTTAAAGTGATTCAAGACTTTGAACCTGCGGGAATTGCTGCACGCAACCTGCAAGAGTGCTTGCTGCTACAGCTGGGAAGAAAAGAAAAATCAGAGATTGTAGATTATGCAATAAATATCATAACCAACCTTTTCGATGAATTTACCAAAAGGCATTATGATAAGATAATCAGACAACTGAATATAGACGAAGAGATACTCAAAGAAGTGATTCAGGAAATCACAACCCTGAACCCCAAGCCGGGAAATAATTGGGGCGATTCATTGTCTATTACTCTCAGCACGATTGTACCCGATTTTACGATAGACTCGTATGGAGGAGAACTATTTCTGAGTTTGAATAACCGAAATATACCCGATCTGAGAGTCAGCCGCGAATATTCTGAACTTTTCAAAGGTTTTTCGGACAACAAAGAAAGTATGTCTGTCGACAGTAAGAATACAGTATTGTTTGTAAAGCAAAAGCTAGACTCAGCCCGTTGGTTCATTGACGCCATCAAACAGCGACAAGATACTCTACAACGGACTATGCAAGCAATAATGGATATGCAATATGACTTCTTCCTTACGGGAGACGAATCGCAGCTGAAACCCATGATACTAAAAGATGTTGCGCAGCGAACCGGCTATGACATATCTACAATCTCTCGGGTTAGTAACAGCAAGTACGTGCAAACAAGCTTTGGAATATACCCGTTGAAGTATTTCTTTTCGGAGTCTATGCAAACCGACACAGGAGAGGAAATTTCTTCCCGCGAGGTAAAAGCAATTCTAAAGGAATGTATCGAAAATGAGGATAAAAAGAAACCTTTGACAGACGATAAGCTATCAGAAATATTAAACGAACGAGGATACATCATAGCACGCCGTACTGTAGCAAAATATAGGGAACAGATGAATCTGCCTGTCGCCCGACTAAGAAAAGAAATATGAAAGAAGAAAAGGAGTACACGTTAGTTGAAGAAAATAACCATATAGAGCAGAGAGCATCTATTATATACAATCCACCACAAGAGAAAGAGCCTATTCTACCACAAATAATTTCGTTTGTGCTGAATCCTGTTTTCATGGTTATATACAGTGTGGCTATTATCTTTTTATCTACTGATTTTACATTCCTTTTTGCCAATCAGTTTATAAGATTCATGACTCCTGTAATCTTTTTCTCGTGCATTATTCCGGTTTCGGGTATTTACTTTCTGCGATTGACACATGTTATCAAGGATTATCATCTGGACAACAGGAGCGAGTGGATTTTACCTCTCAGTGTATTCTTCCTCTCTTATGCCCTTTTGTTCTATTATTTCTTCTCTGCCAAATTGTATATCTGGTTCCTTGCGGTTATCCTTACTCCTTTAATATTGCTGGTTATATATGCTATTATTTCACGATTTTGGAAGATAAGCGCGTATATGATGGCTATAGGAGGAATGGTTGGTTGCATCTTGTCAGTTTGCTACAATATAAAAGGACTCAACCTACCTGTTTTATTCATGATTTTGTTTATCTTAGCAGGGTGTTTAGGGGTATCGCGTCTGATGCTCAACAGAAGTACTCCGGCACAGGTATATGTGGGTTTTCTGGTCGGATCGGTTGTTTCCTATCTGTGGGTATATATCGGCACATACTGGAGTTTGATTTTGTTTCTGAGAAACTTATAATATATAAACTAAAAATAAAAGAATTATGAACTTTCCTGAGAATTTGAAGTATTCCAAAGACCACGAATGGATAAAAGTAGAAGGCGACACTGCCCTTGTAGGTATCACCGAATTTGCTCAGAGTGAGTTGGGCGAAATCGTATATGTTGATGTAACCAGCGAAGGTGAAACTATAGAACAAAACGGTGTATTCGGAAGTGTAGAAGCTGTGAAAACAGTCTCTGACCTTTTGATGCCTGTATCCGGAGAAGTTTTGGAGGTAAATGCTGAATTGGAAGAAAAACCCGAACTAATAAATGAAGATCCATACGGAAAAGGATGGATTATTAAAATAGCGGTAAGCGATGCTTCTGAATTAGATACATTGCTTTCTGCTTCTGATTACAAAAACCTAATTGGTAAATAATTAAAAAATGAAACCTGTTATAAGTATAATTATGGGAAGTACATCAGACCTTCCCGTAATGGAAAAAGCAGCAAAGTTTTTTGACGAGATGGAAGTTCCATTCGAGATCAACGCTTTGTCTGCACACCGTACTCCCGAACGTGTAGAAGCTTTCGCTAAGGGAGCAAAAGAGAGAGGTATAAAAGTAATTATCGCTGCTGCCGGTATGGCTGCCCATTTACCCGGGGTGATTGCATCTATGACACCGATTCCCGTAATCGGAGTTCCTATCGATGCTTCGCTAGATGGTATGGATGCGTTGCTGGCTATCGTACAAATGCCTCCGGGAATACCGGTTGCTACTGTAGGTATAAATGGCTCATTAAATGCGGGAATTCTTGCATTGCAGATGATTGCCACAGGAGACGAAGCTTTGTATAATAAGCTGGTTGCTTACAAAGAAAATCTGAAAGGAAAAATTGAAAAGGCAAACGAAGACTTGTCAAAAATTCAGTTTAAATTCAAGACAAACTAAGATACCCTTTCTTGGATTCTTTCCGGTAAGTAAAAACATAGAGAAGAAAGCATGGATAGTATCCATGCTTTCTTATTTTAAATTGTAAGATTGGGCTTATAATCAGCCTGAGCACTTATTGTAAAAAGTCGGGATAATATTGTATCTTTGGCAAAAAAAATTTAAATGGATACAAACGAAATACGCTCTATTTTAGAACATGAGTCTTCTGCCATATTGAATATTCCTATCAGCGATGCATATAGTAGAGCCATAGACCTTATTGTAGAACAAGTTAATCAGAAAAAAGGCAAGCTTGTAACAAGCGGCATGGGCAAAGCCGGACAGATAGCGCAGAATATTGCCACGACATTCAGTTCGACCGGAACACCGGCTGTATTTCTACATCCAAGCGAGGCTCAACATGGAGATTTAGGTATCCTACAAGAAAATGATATTGTATTAGCTATCTCCAACTCGGGGAAGACAAGAGAAATAATTGAGCTTATTACATTGGCAAAAGATCTGATTCCGGGCATAAAATTTATTGTCATAACCAGTGATTCGGAAAGTCTGCTTGCTCAGAAAGCAGACGTATTTATTCACACAGGACGCCCTGAGGAGGTCTGCACACTAGGTTTAACGCCAACTACCTCAACGACAGTAATGACCGTTATAGGAGATATCCTTGTAGTGGGAACCATGAAAAGAATAGGGTTTACGAAGGTTGACTATGCAAAACGTCATCATGGCGGGTATTTAGGTCAGAAGTCGAGAGAAGACTGCAAATAAAAATCGACAGAAATAAACAGATCATTCTATATTAATAACTTAGGCAATAATCCTAAATTAATATAGATTGGGAGTGATTATTTCAAAAAGACAAAACTTAATTTTATTCTATAGCGTTATATAATTATTATAAAGAAATGCTATGAGAAAAATTGTATTTATCTTAGTTACAAGCATGTTGTTTTTCACAGGGTGTAAAACACAGCAGGATCCTGCACAAAAGGCAGCAGCAGACAGTGAAAGAGCTTATTGGGGAGAAAAAGCAATCCAGGCTTTAAATGAGAGGAAATTTGTATTAGAGGCAGACAGAATTGACTTTAAACATGGAAATTTTGCCTATGTAACACCTAATACCAATTTCATATCCATGAATGGAGACAAAGCAACTATCCAAATGGCATTCAACTCACCGTATGCAGGTCCAAATGGAATAGGTGGAATTACTGTAGATGGAAGGGTTTCGAGCGTAAAGATGGAGACCGATAAGAAAGGAGTTGTTACATTCAGCATGATGGTGCAGGGCATAGGAGTGTCAGCGAATGTCTTCATCAGAATATATAAAGGAGACAATAAATGTGATGCGGTAGTAACCCCTAATTTCAACAGTAATAGAATAAGTTTCCGCGGAAGCCTTTATCAGGAAGAAGATTCGAATGTATTTAAGGGACGTGCGTTATAAGACAGGTTCGAGCTATTCTATACTAACCCTTTTAAGAAAATAGATAAAGAAAGAATAAGAAGAAGCAGTGATTAGTCACTGCTTTTTTTATGAATACAAATTAACCTATTTATAGTCCTTTTACAAATAAAAAAATCTTTTAATTGATTCTTTCCTTTCATTTTATTACTTTCGCCTTTCATTAACCTGATGAATATGAAATATTACAGCACAAATAAACTTGCTCCTGATGTCAGTTTACAGGAAGCGGTAGTAAAAGGTTTGGCCCCCGATAAAGGGCTCTATATGCCTGAAAAAATAAAAATATTGCCGCAATCTTTTTACGATAATATTGGCAATATGAGCTTTCAGGAAATAGCGTATACCGTAGCCGATGCATTTTTTGGCGAAGATATAGAGGCCGAAACGTTGAAAGAAATAGTATATGACACGCTAAGCTTCGATACACCAGTTGTACATGTAAATGATAATATATACAGCCTCGAGCTATTTCATGGCCCTACCCTCGCTTTCAAAGATGTAGGAGGTCGATTTATGGCTCGCCTGCTAGGATATTTTATCAAAAAACAAGGACAAAAGGATGTAAAAGTTCTTGTTGCCACATCCGGAGATACGGGCAGTGCGGTTGCAAACGGATTCTTAAGCGTTGACGGAATACATGTATATGTACTGTATCCCAAAGGAAAAGTAAGTGCGATACAAGAAAGTCAGTTTACCACACTGGGACAAAACATAACAGCCATTGAGATAGATGGCACTTTCGATGACTGTCAGGCTCTGGTTAAAACTGCTTTTTTAGACGATGAATTAAATAAAAAGCTAAATCTCACATCTGCTAATTCGATCAATGTTGCTCGCTTCCTTCCGCAAGCGTTCTATTATTTCAATGCTTACGCTCAGCTGAAGAAGCAAGGAAAGGCTGACAATATCGTTTTTTGCGTCCCTAGCGGCAATTTTGGCAATATTACGGCAGGACTTATAGCCAAACGCATGGGATTGCCTGTAAGGCGATTTATTGCGGCAAATAACAGTAATGATATTTTCTATGAATATCTACAAACAGGAAAATATAATCCTCGCCCATCTGTACAGACTATCGCAAATGCAATGGATGTAGGCGATCCCAGTAACTTTGTACGTGTACTTGATCTTTACGAACATTCTTGGGACAAGATAAAAAAAGAAATTACCGGGGAATGGTATGATGATGATACAATCAGGAAAGTGGTGAAAGACACATACGAAAAAACAGGCTATCTCCTCGATCCTCACGGGGCATGTGGATATTCAGCACTAGAAGACTCACTTGCAGCTGACGAAACGGGCGTTTTTTTAGAAACGGCTCATCCTGCAAAATTTCTGGAAACGGTAGAAGCCATTATCGAGAAATCGGTTGCCATACCGGAAAAATTGCAAGCCTTTATGAAAGGTGAAAAGAAAAGCATCAGTATGGGAAAAACATTTGAAGAGTTAAAAGAATATCTATTGAAATAAAAAGAATAAGCCCGATTTTATCGGGCTTATTTGTGTATATAATGGGTATAGTTTATTAAAACTTGTATCCAAGAGAAATACCCACATTCATATTTTTCACTGATACGCTGCTAGCATCCAATTTACCCAAATCTTCAAGATCAATCATTCCAAAATCAGCAATATTTACTAAGCCGAAATCACAATTAAGCCCTGCATTAAACTGACCGAACTCAGCACCAACGCCAAAACCTAATCCGAAATCAAATCTTTTCATTTTTAGACCTGCCGCTTCTGCTTCATCACCAAAAACCCCTACACTATCTTCTACTCCTTTCACTTTCCATTTACCATCTGCAGCATAAGCTATATATGGTCCTGCATGAAAAACAATACGCGTGCCGTTTGCTACAGTTAGTTTATATCCCGCATGAACAGGCAATTGTAGATAAGACAAGTTCATTTTTAGATTAGTATCCTCATTTACTTTCGCACCCTTTGATGTAAACTCCAAGCCGGTAAGTAAATAAAGATCGTTAGTTAAAGCGAAGTCCAGTGTTACCCCGGCATTAAATCCAATCTTTGCTTTTGTATCTTCAAAGTCTCCGCTGAAGTTAGAAATATTCATTCCGGCCTTTACACCAAAAGTCAAGGGTTTGTCTTGAGCACTTACTCCGATAGTAAGCAAAATTGCAGCCACAATCAAGGTCGTTCTTACGATCATTTTCATAAGTTAATTAAGTTAAGTTTGTAAATTAAATAAGATCAAAACAAATATACTCTTTTTTAATATACCCTGCTATTGTAACAAAAACAAAAGTCTCACATTATGTGAGACTTTTATTGTATAATTATTTTTGATTATCCAATCCTTAGAATAGGAATTTAACACCAACCTGTAAATCACCGACTTTCCTGTCTGTCAAAGAATTGAATGGATTTGCACCTATATTCCAATCTGTAGATCCATCAGAATCAATAACATTAAGACCAAAAATTGAAAATGATGTTTCGAATGTCAACCAAGATGTCACGACAATATCGATACCTGGAGAAACTTGCAAACCATAACTATTTACACCATCAGAAAACATCAATGGGGCGGCAACTTGTCCAAACAGATAAACGGGACCTGTTATATTCCAATATTTACGAACCAATGGCTTTGCAACAAAAGCATCACTTGTTTCTCCATCTTCTTTTACACTTAGGTAGCCGGCTCCTATACCAACAGCTACACTAGGAGAAACAAAGGTTCCAATAACAGGTAGAATCATTGTTGATTTAACATCATTAACATCTGAATAAGAGATTTCTCCACCCGCAAACCAAGTCCCTTTAAGCCCTTGCGCACTAATACTCACACTGAATACTGCCAAAACAGCAACTAGTAATAATTTTTTCATAGTAATGAAAGTTTAAGAATGACTAAATAATTTAACTCTATTTTAGTTTAATATAGTATTACAGATGTAAATATAATTAATTTTTCTTAAAAAAAGGATATTCTATGAAAAATATCTGCTTTACTGAGTATTAGCAAATTCGTGTACCCGTATTTTCTCCAAATTCGGATGCACTTGTAATAATCACTTCTTTCACTCCTTTTTCTATCGCCTGAAAGGCATTTTCTAATTTGGGGATCATCCCTCCTTGTACAATTCCATCTTTAACCAATTGCTCAAACATAGCTTTATTTATATCAGGAATCACACTCTCATCATCATTTTCATTCATGAGTACACCCTTCTTTTCGAAGCAATAAATAAGGGTTACATCAAACTTAAGAGCCAAAGCCTTCGCTGCTTCTCCGGCTATAGTATCAGCATTGGTATTTAGTATATTTCCTTCTTTATCGTGAGTCAGCGGGGCAAGAATAGGCACTATTCCTTGCTGAATAAGCGAAGACAATGTTTCAGCATTTACCTCTTTCACATCACCAACAAAGCCATAATCAACCTCTTTCACCGGTCGTTTTTCTGATCGTATGATGTTCATATCAGCACCGGTAAGACCTAAAGCATTTACTCCTAGAGCTTGCAGCCCGGCAACAATATTTTTATTTACAAGGCCTCCGTATACCATTGTTACAATCTCTAATGTATCTCGATCAGTTACACGCCTTCCATTTACCATGCGGCTCTCTATACCTAGCTTCTCCGCCAGTTTGGTAGCAGAACGCCCTCCCCCATGCACAAGGATTTTGTAACCTTCTATCAGAGAAAAATCTTTCAATAACTGACGTAAAGATTGTTCTTCTTCTACAATTTTACCTCCAACTTTTATAATCGTAAGCTTATCCATTTCAATTAAATAATTTATGCTGTTCAACCTTTATTCCCAAAAAGGTGACAAAAGTGACACTTTTTGTCCCTTATTTTAGGTGTTACTTTTTATACCGATTACAGAACGTATTACAATATTAGATATTTTTTCATCAAAATAATAGAGAAAATTCGTCCAGAGCACACAAAAATAAAAAGAGATTGAATCGGATGAAACAATCTCTTTAAAATTTCGCTGGAAAGAATTACTTTCTGATACCTAGTTCTTTGATTATCGCACGATATCTTTCAATATCATTTGCAGTAAGATAATCAAGTAAACGACGACGTTTACCTACAAGGCGTTTAAGTGATCTCTCTGTGTTATAGTCCTTCTTATTTGACTTCAAGTGTTCAGTCAAATGCGAAATACGGTATGAAAACAATGCTATCTGAGCCTCTGGTGAGCCAGTATCAGTGTTAGACTTTCCGTACTTTGCGAAGAGTTCTTGCTTTTTAGCTGAATCTAAATACATAGTAATTATTTAATTATTTATAAACGAGGTGCAAAGATATGATTTATTTTTTGACAGACAAAGAATTAGCTTTATCTTTTTATTATTATTTTTTAATAAAAACTTGATATTCAATACTCCTTATTTTTGAAGTTCTGAATTAATGAAAATTATCCTTTACTCGCAAGTTCCTATTTAAAAAAAATGATAAGTCAAATACAATCAAACGAATAGGGGTATTATAATAATATAGACAAAAATGTGTAAAAGACTTATCCAAAATGGATAACAAGCTTTTACACACTTAAATTATATATATTCTATATTTCTCTACTTAGAATGGCAGGTCGTCACCATCGCCACCGCTACTAAAATCTACAGGTGTAGAAGGAGCCGATTGTTGGGGTGCAGCACCGTATCCAGCCTGAGGAGCTTCGGGAGCACCTGCTCCTGCCGGATCAACCTTCCATGCACGCAGGTCTGTATACCAGTTACCATTATATTCGCGGCTTTCTATATCGAACGATACATCGAGAATATTGCCAACCTGTAAAACAGACTCGTTAATTTTATCACCCCACAATGTAACACATACTTTTTTAGGGTACATTCCGTCTGTTTCCAGTATTATACTCTGTTTTCTCCACTCTCCGTTCTTACCCATACCCGTTTGTACAGGCATCACTTGAATCAATTTCGCTGTTAATTGCATTATAGTTAGTTTCTTTTATATTTTTCAAATTGGAGCATAAAAGTACAAAAAAATCCGCATCTATCAAGTTTCATCCGTAGGGATATTGTGCTTTGCATTCTCTTCTGCCTGTATCCTTTCGGCGGAAGCTATAAATTCTTTATAGTATGACAAAAGTAAAGTTGTAAGAGGTATTGCGATAATCATTCCCACGATACCGAGTAATGATCCCCACACCGAAAGTGAAAGAAGAATGATCGCAGGATTCAATCCCATCGCCTTACCCATTATGCGAGGCACAAGGAACAAGTCCATGATACATTGAACAATAATATATATAAGTGCGACTAGTCCGAGCATCATCCAAAAGCTATCGTTTGTTTGTGATGCCCGCAACCAGCAAAGCAATATTGCCGGAGGGAAGGTGATAACCTGCAAATATGGAATCATGTGTACAAGCCCAACAATAATACCAAACATAATAGCCAACGGTAATCCGATAAGCTGAAATCCCGTAGCATACAGAATAGCAAGAATCACACAGATAAAGGCCTGATGTCTGAAGTATTTATTCATGCTGGTCTCCACATCCAAAGTAATGCGATTTACGACAGGACGATATTTGGGAGGAATGAGGTATCTCCACAGTTCATTTATTTTATCATAATCGAGAAGAATAAATATTAAATACAACAGGACGATAAAAACGACAGTAAGACCAACTAAGAAAGAAATAGTATTGGAGAATATCGCTTCAACAGCAGGGCTCAGGTATTGAACAATTTCTATCAAGTTGTCTCTGGATAAACTATCTTGTATTTCTTTAAAATCTACATAACGTGAAAATATATCTGCAATACTCATAGGAATACCATCATGGCTGATAGAAGACAAATCATAAGTAGCGATAAGACCATTTATTTGCCATATTTCATTCTCTATAAGCGGAACTAATATAAAGCCCAATAGAGTAATAAATCCGGCAACGGAAAGAAGCGTTAGAACAACAGCCAAAGAGTGAGCCAACCTTAACCTTTTTTGGTAGAATCGAACCAAAGGATTTAGCATATACGCCAATAGCCATGCAATAAAAAAGGGTAGCAAAACATCCTTCAAAATATACAGAAAATATAAAGCTCCCCCTATTGCAATAACACTAATGAGCATACGGATGGTCCTGTCGAATGTAAAAGGTTTTTCAAAAGGCTGGTTCATAATCTGTTTAGCTTCTTAATTATTTTATTTATATATCTTTACAAAGATATTTATTTTTCTAATTTAATTTCAGCATTTTGCTCATGAAGAATTTGAAAATCCGGTATTTATTAATATTCTTTGTTCTAGCACATTACACTTTGTCAGCCCAAACAAGAGAACAAAGCCTACAACAATTTTTAAATAACAAAGGTTTAAAACACGCTTCTGTTGGAATTTGCGTAAAAGATTTTTCGGGAAAAGAAATAATATCAAACGATCCGGATAAAGCTTATACTCCGGCATCGATACTCAAAGTGGTAACTACGGCCAGCGCACTCGAAGTATTCGGACCTAACTATAGATATAAAACAACATTGGCAAAGGATAAAAAGAATAAAAATGGTTTGCTCATTCATGGATATGGAGATCCTACCTTAGGAACAGAATTTTTGGATAATACTCCTTCCATATTTCTTTCTCAGTGGATAGACAAAATAAAAGAAAACTTTCATTCCAACGACAAAATCGATATCACCGTTATAGATGATCATTTTGGATATGACGGTATTTCGGAGCAATGGACATATCAGGATATGGGAAATTATTATGCTTCAGGATCATACGGAATAAGTATCTTCGACAATACATATAAACTTTACTTCAATACGCTAAATGCGGATACCTGCCCCCTGATTGTAAAAACTGAACCGGAAATAAACATCGATTTCCAAAATAGACTCAAGCTGAATAATAATGATGCAGATAACGGATACATACATGGGTCTCCGATGTCAAATAAAAGGCTTCTAACAGGAGATATCCCCGCAGGAAAGGCATCATTCAGCATAAAGGGAGATATCCCCAATCCGGGGCTCTATTTAGGTCAGGCAATAAGCAAACTATTGCAGGAAAACAAATATGAAGTGGGTACGGTGAATACTACCTATGAAAAATATTTTAGTAAGAAGTATCAGAAAGAAAAGAAATATTTCGATGAAAAGGTATTCTATACACACCTCTCATTCCCTATGAAAGACATTATAAAAGATACTAATGTAAGAAGTAATAACCATTATGCTGAACACCTGATACGCACAATAGGACGAGATAAAAACAAAGATATTTATTATTCGGCTCTCGATTCAGGGATAGAAGGAGTAAACGATCTGTGGAAAAGCAAAGGATTAGATACAGAGGCACTAATAATGTACGATGGAAGCGGATTATCTCCGGCTAATGCTGTAAGCCCCAGCTTGATGTGTGACCTTCTCGTTTATATGCAGACAAAAAGCAAATATGCTGATGCCTTCTTAGAATCTCTGCCAAAAGCAGGAAAAGACGGGACAGTAAGAAATAGATTGAAAGGCACCTCATTAGAAGGGAAAATATCCATGAAAAGCGGGAGTATCGGAGGAGTGCAATGCTTTGCGGGTTATTACATAAACGGAGACGAAAAGTATGCATTTACAATTATGGTAAATAAATTTACGGGATCACGCAGCGAGATAGTAAAAGCAATAGACGCCCTTTTATTATCAATCTTCTAAGGATTTTTCCTTGCTTGTAACTATTACCAATGTAACAGCACCTATTACAAGAGCGAGCCCGAAGAAACTATTCCACCCGAATGGTTCTCCAAAATGTAATATGCCAACTAAAGTAGCCACTACAGGCTCCATCGATCCGAGTATGGAGGTAATGGTAGATCCGGCATACTTAACAGCCGAAACCAAAGCCAATCCCGAAAGAACGGTCGCAAATAAGGCCAATCCTATCAGATTAAACCACGACATGGCATCCGGGACAATTTCTATACCTGTGGTAGAATATGAAAACACAGAGAAAATAAATGCTCCAAAAAGCATCACATAAAAAGTAAACACCTCCGGATCAAGGCTTTTTATACTATTTCTGTTTAAGCTGACAATATAAGCTGAATATGTAAAAACAGTCATTAATACAGACAAAAGCCCCCTGGTATTAATAAATCCTGTATCGCTCCAACACAACAAAGCAACTCCAACTAAAGCCAAGACGGCTGCAAGCAATAAGTTACGAGATAATTTCTCTTTATAAAACATGATCATCATGCACGCAACTACCACAGGATAAAGGAAATGGATAGTAGTAGCAACTCCGCTGGAGATAAAATTATAAGAGTAAATTAAACCCATCGATGTCATCGTATAAAGCAACCCCAAGAATAACAGCTGAGTAGCCAATTTAGGAGAGATTCTAAAGTTTCTTTTCCGAATAAGACATACAATGCCCAGAAAAGCTGCCGCCAACAAACTCCGATAAAACAATATAGAAGGAATATGCATCCCTGATTTTAACAAGGGAATAGAGAAAAATGCTATCAGCCCGAAGGTTCCGGATGATATCAACGCTAATGCAATTCCTTTTGATTTACTCATTATATTTTCAGTGCGAAAGTCAGCAAAGTTAATATTTCATTTTCATTGTTATTATATTTTATATAACACTCCATCACAAATACACTTATTTAGCTAGTTATAAGATAATTGCGAATACAAATTCAAAAAAATTATAATAATTAAGACAATTAAGCATCACATAACCAAAGCATCTGAATATTTGTTTAAATAATAAATTATTCTTTATATTTGGAACTTCAAAAAGAAAAAATAGAATAATCAACTAATAATAAGAAAGTTACAATGAATATAGTAGCCGAAGTTTGTGCAAATTCAGCACAATCAGCAATCGAAGCTCAAAAAGGAGGAGCTGTTCGGGTAGAATTATGTGATAATCTCGAAGAAGGAGGAACAACCCCTGCTCTTTCGCAAATAGAATTCACACGGAAAAATTTGAATATACAGGTGAATGTAATTATACGTCCACGCGGAGGTGATTTTTTATATAATGATCTCGAGTTTGAAATGATGAAAAGAGACATCCATCATTGCGGACAAGCTAAATGTGACGGAGTAGTTTTTGGGATCTTGAATACTGATGGAACCATAGACAAAGTAAGAAATAAAGAACTGGTTGAGATTGCTCACCAATATGGCATGAGCACTACTTTCCATCGAGCATTCGACAGATGCTCTGATTTGAATAAATCTCTCGAAGATATTATCGAACTGGGATGCGATAGAATACTTACCTCCGGCGGAAAGAAAACAGCCCCTGAAGGAAAAGATATTTTAAAGCAATTAATAGAAAAAGCAAACAACCGTATCATCATTATGCCGGGTGGAGGGATTACAGAAAATAACATCGCAGATCTTGCAAAAGAAACAGGATTGAAAGAGTTCCACGGTTCTTTCAGGAGTCGATATACAGGAGAAATGCAATACCAATCTCCCACCTTCGACAACTTCAACGAAGAGTATTCGATATTACTATCAGATGCTGAAAAAATAAAATTAGCAATAGAAAATGCCAACAAAGCATAAAGAATATTGTTAATTTATATTGTACTGTAAACTAGCACATAAAAAAGAAAACAAAAAGTACTAACTTTGCAGTGCAAATAATTATTATCCCCTTTTAAATAAGATGAATTTCAAATATGATATAATTGTCGTTGGGGCAGGTCATGCAGGCTGCGAAGCAGCCGCAGCGGCAGCCAATATGGGCTCGAAGACTTTGCTCATAACAATGGACATGAATAAGATTGCTCAAATGAGCTGTAACCCTGCAGTAGGGGGAATAGCAAAAGGACAAATCGTTCGAGAGATCGATGCGCTTGGAGGGCAAATGGGTATCGTCACAGACAAGACAGCAATACAGTTTCGCATGCTTAATAAATCGAAAGGGCCGGCAATGTGGAGCCCGAGAGCTCAGAGTGACAGAGCCAGATTTATTATGAAGTGGAGAGAGATTATTGAAAACACCGATAATCTTTTTATTTGGCAAGACACTGTCACTTCACTCATCATTCAAGACAAAACAATAACAGGAGTAAAAACGGCGATGGGTGTGGAATTCTCGGCCAAAGCGGTAGTTCTTACCAACGGAACGTTCTTGAATGGGTTAATGCATATTGGCAAAACACAGCTCGGAGGAGGACGTGTTTCTGAACCCGCTTCATTCGGAATCACCGAACAATTGAGGGATTTTGGGTTCACCACCGACAGGATGAAAACAGGAACCCCTGCCCGCATAGACGGAAGAAGCGTTGATTTTAGCCTGATGGACGAGCAAAAAGGAGATGATGACTTCCACAAGTTCTCATACCTTGATTATGCGCCACGCACACTGAAACAACTTAGCTGCTGGATAACGTATACAAACGATGATACCCATTCGACATTACGCGATGGATTGGATGATTCTCCACTATACAACGGGCAGATAAAAAGTATCGGACCACGTTACTGTCCAAGTATAGAAACAAAGATAGTTACTTTCGAAGAGAAAACATCTCACCAACTATTTCTCGAACCGGAAGGAGAAAGCACACAAGAATACTACTTAAATGGGTTCTCATCCTCTCTCCCACTCCATACCCAAATTGAGGCTTTACAGAAAATACCGGCCTTCAGAAATATACATATATATAGACCCGGATATGCAATAGAATACGATTTCTTCGACCCTACTCAATTAAAACATACGTTGGAAACGAAGCTCGTTAAGAACCTCTTTTTTGCCGGTCAAATCAATGGAACTACAGGTTACGAAGAAGCGGGAGGACAAGGATTAATAGCCGGAATAAATGCGCATATCAATACGCATGGAGGCAACGAATTTGTCTTAAAAAGAGATGAAGCATATATAGGTGTACTGATAGATGACCTTGTAACAAAAGGCGTAGACGAACCTTATAGGATGTTTACATCAAGGGCAGAGTATAGAATTCTTCTTCGTCAAGACGATGCTGATGTACGCCTAACAGAAAAAGGATACAACATAGGTCTGGCAAAACAAGAAAGAATTGCTCTATTAAATGAGAAAAAAGAAGAGGTTCAAAAGATAATAAACTTCGTGGCTAATTACTCCCTGAAACCGGAATACATCAACGAAGGATTATCCAACCTGGGAACCAACCCTCTTAAGCAAGGCATGAAGCTAAAAGATGTAATCACACGTCCACAAATCACAATAAAAAGCATCGCAGAATACATCCCTGCCTTCAAAGCAGAACTTGATAAAATCCCGAACAGAAAGGAAGAAATAATCGAAGCAGCGGAGATCATAATCAAATATGACGGCTATATAAAACGTGAACAAACGATAGCAGAAAAGATAACACGACTGGAAAACATTCGAATCAAAGACAAGTTTGATTACGAAAACATCTCTTCCCTATCAACAGAAGCACGACAAAAATTATCAAAAATAAACCCAGAAACAATTGCTCAAGCAAGCAGAATCCCCGGCGTTTCACCCAACGACATATCTATTCTTCTTGTGCTACTAGGCAGATAAATGAACATGTTTCACGTGGAACGTATGCTAAAATAAAAATTGTTCCACGTGAAACACGACTAATACTAAACAAAAAAATGGACAAAAAAGAAAAGGAAGAAAAGCTTTTAACTCTCCGAGAAACGGTAAGAAACATACCCGACTTCCCGATACCCGGAATTCAATTCAAGGACGTCACTCCATTATTTAAAACAAAAGAATCTTTATCGAATCTTACAGAAGTTCTTTTAGACGAATACAAGAATAAAGGAATAACAAAAGTTGTTGGTATAGAATCGAGAGGTTTTATCATGGGGCCAATTATGGCCTTAGAACTTGGAGCCGGTTTCGTCCCAATTCGAAAACCCGGAAAATTACCGGCAGAAGTATTCGAACAGGAATATGAAAAAGAATATGGAGTAGATAAAATTCAAATACACAAAGACTCTCTATCAAAAGACGACGTGGTTCTGATCCATGATGACCTATTAGCTACAGGAGGCACAATGTATGCTGCATACAAATTAGTAAAGGACATGGGAGTGAAAAAAATATATGTCAACTTTATCATTGAGCTAGATGCACTAGAAGGTAGGAAGCTATTTCCTGCAGAGATTGATATTAATTCTTTGATTCATTACGAGATTTAAATTCTACAAAAAATTTAGGAGGAGGGGAGAAAAAAGAATTCTTCCCTTTCTTTTTGATTATAAATAGATATTCATTTGTAGTATAGAAAACAAATTAATAATTTCACGTAAAATACAATAAGTAAAGAAAATAGCACGATGATTAATGATTATTTAAAAAATATCATTAGAAATATTCCCCAGAAGCCTGGTTGTTATCAATATTATGACGACAAGGGAGTAATCATATATGTAGGGAAAGCAAAAAATCTAAAAAAACGGGTTTCTTCATATTTTACAAAAAACCATGAGGACAGTCCAAAGACAAGAATACTGGTCAGCAAGATAAAAGATATCAAATATATCATTGTTGAATCGGAAGAAGACACTCTCTTACTCGAGAATAGCCTGATCAAAGAATTTCAGCCGCGATACAACGTAATGCTGAAAGATGACAAATCATATCCGTCTATTGTTATTAGGAATGAATATTTTCCTAGGATAGAAATAACGAGAAAAATATTAAAAGATGGCTCTAAATATTTTGGTCCATACTCTAATGTGCTGAGTGTAAAGACTCTCCTGGAGTTGATCCACAAATTGTATCCTATTCGTACATGCTCATTAAATCTTACGCCGGAGAAAATTGCAGAAGGAAAATATAAAGTCTGTCTAGAGTATCATATAAAAAGATGTAAAGGTCCTTGCGTTGGTTTACAGGATTCTGAAGAATATATTAAAAATGTAAATGCTATTCAGGAAATCTTAAAAGGGAATACCAATCTTGTAAGCGAATCTATCTATTCAGAAATGCAGGCGCTAGCCGAGAAGCAAGAATTTGAAGAGGCAAATAAACTGAAAGAAAAATTTATATTAATTGAGAATTTCAAAAATAAATCAACCGTAGTAAGTTCAATCAAATATAACATTGATGTATTCAGCTATGATGAAGATGCAGATGCAGGATATATAAATTATTTGAATGTATATAATGGTGCTGTTATACAGGCATATACATTCGAATATAGAAAACGGATAGAAGAAGAAAAAGAAGAATTGCTTGCTTTGGGGATTGTTGAAGTAAGAAAAAGATTTGGCTCTACAGCGAAAGAAATTGTTGTGCCATTTCTCCCCGACCTGAAATTAGATGGCGTAGAAATTAATATTCCTCAACGAGGCGATAAGAAAAAACTATTGCTTCTTTCAACTCAGAACGTAAGGCAATACAAACTAGACAAATTAAAAAGAGCAGAAAGTCTAAATCCCGAACAAAGGGGTACTCGCATTCTCAAAGAAATGCAAAAAGATCTGAACCTCAAAGACTTGCCATCACACATTGAATGTTTCGACAACTCTAACATACAGGGAACCAACCCCGTGTCGGCATGCGTAGTCTTCAAAATGGGAAAACCTTCAAAAAAAGACTATCGCCACTTCAATGTTAAAACAGTAGTTGGGCCTGACGATTTTTCAACAATGCGAGAAGTTGTATATCGGAGATACCACAGACTTATAGAAGAAGGAAGCCCCCTACCCCAGCTTATTGTTATCGACGGAGGCAAAGGTCAGCTAAGTGCAGCTTGTGAATCGTTAAAAGAACTTGGTATTTATGGCAAAGTAGCCATTGTCGGAATAGCGAAAAGGCTTGAAGAAATCTACTATCCGGAAGACTCTATCCCACTCTATCTGGACAAAAACAGTGAATCTTTAAAGATTATACAACACCTTAGAGATGAAGCACATAGGTTTGGAATTACATTTCACCGAAACCAAAGAAGTAAGGGACAGGTAAAATCTGAATTAGATAATATCAAAGGCATTGGTGAAGAGACTAAACGACTTCTACTGAAAGAATTCAAAAGTGTAAAAAGAATAAAATCAGCGTCTAACGAGGAAATCGAAAAAGTAGTCGGTAAACACAAAGCTACATTAATTGAGAAATATTTTACCGAAGAAAAAGAGTCATAAACCTAAATAGCTGTACAATAAAACTTTACACTTGTAAGAAAGAATAAAATAAATTATACATAAAAAGATTCGCTTTAAAATAGCGCATAATCATTCATCACATTTAAACATTTAACTTTCTCGAAACTAAATAAGTCGGTAGACGTTATAATATTATAACACATAAACTAATTAAAAATAACGTACACATGAGAAATGATTTATTTTATTCTGTAAAACAAGCCGTCAAATACTGGTGGGTTTCATTGTTAATCGGACTACTAGCTATAATGCTGGGAATTTGGTGCTTAACATCTCCGTGGACTACAATTACAGCATTATCAATTGTATTTTCCGTAACTTTCTTTGTTAGTGGTGTTTTCGAAATAATATTTGCTGTGTCAAATAGAAATACACTCAAAGGCTGGGGATGGACTTTAGTAAGTGGTATTATAGACTTATTATTCGGTATCATTCTGATATCAATGTCTCCTGAAGTAATCGCAATCGTACTCTCATATTTCGTTGGGTTCTGGGTAATGTTCCAGTCTATCTGGGGAATAGGAGGAGCTGTAGAACTACAGAGAAATGGAGCTAAAGGATGGGGATGGCTGCTTACATTAGCTGTTTTGGGTGTGATCCTGTCATTTATTTTCATAATGAGCCCGGTCTTGACATCAGGATTTATAGTAGCACTCATTAGTATTTCGTTCATCTCTTATGGTTTCTTTAGAATATACCTTGGGATGAGATTAAAATCTCTTCACAAGGAAATGGAAAATATTGAAAAAGAAATACATAACGAGTAAGTAGAATGGGATAGCATTTAATTTTTTGGAACAAAAGATTGAGAGGTGTCTACTTTTAAGACACCTCTAATCATATATAGATTATACCCGAACTTCCGGAAAACCGCCATCGACAGATATTTCTGCACCTTGTATAAAAGAGGCATCATCAGAGGCAAGAAATGTTACCACTTTAGCAATTTCAGAAGGCTGCGCAAACCTCTTGAGTGCAACTTGAGGTAACACATATTCTACAATACTATCTATCTGATTTTTACAAAGATTAGATCGATCGAAATAATTTGTACTTACCGGCCCGGGACTTACTGCATTTACACGAATATTTCTCGAAGATAATTCTGCCGCAAATGTCTTCACAAAGGATAAAATCGCTGATTTGGCAGCAGAATAAACAGCAGAATTCTGCATTCCCATCTTTGTCACGTTCGAAGAATTCAATATTATGGAACTCCCCTCTCCCATCAATGGTAATACTTGTTGTACCGTAAACAAAGTCCCTTTTACCAACACATTAAACATCTCATCGAAATGCTCTTCTGTGACTGCCTCAATAGGCGCATATTTCCCAAAACCTGCATTTACATACAGGATATCTATCCGAGGTGAAATCGACTTGATCTTTTCATTAATAGCCAATAAGTCAGACATATTCCCACTATCCGAAACGAAACCTATAGCCTGATTTCCTAATTCAGCCACTGTTTTATCTACTGTATCTTGATAGCGTCCTGTAAAAATTACTTTTGCTCCGTTCTCAATAAAATCGATAGCTGTCGCCTTACCTATACCGCTTGTAGCTCCTGTTATAAAGGCTACTTTTCCTTCTAGCTTTTTCATATTTGTTCTATTTAATTAAACAGTACAAATATATTCTGTCATACAGTCGCCTAAAATCCATTTCTTGCTATTATAGAGGAAAAGTAATTAGACTAAAAGCGAACAAATTCAGCAAGAAATGGATTCTATAATTATAAACTACTATGTAGCTTTGTAAAATAAAAAACCAAAACTATGCTTAATCAAGAATCATTAGATTTCAATCGCATCAAAAAGGCAATAGAATATATTAGTGAAAACTACAAATATCAGCCTAGTTTGGATAAGATTTCAGAACATATCCATCTTAGTCCCTTCCATTTTCAGCGATTATTCAAAGAATGGGCGGGTGTCAGCCCTAAACGCTTCCTACAATATATAAGCATACAACATGCAAAACAGATCTTAAGAGAAACACAAGCAACACTATTCGATACCGCATTCGAAGTTGGCTTATCAGGCACGAGCAGGTTGCATGATCTATTCATAAATATAGAAGGAATGACCCCTGCCGGATACAAAAATGAGGGAAGCTATCTTACTATAAACTATAGCTTTGCTCTCAGTCCATTTGGAGAAATAATTGTGGCTTCAACCCCAAAAGGAATTTGCCACATGTCATTTGCAGAAGACCATGAAGAAGCAATTAAGAACCTCATAAGTATTTTTCCTAAAGCAAATTATCAGAATTCAGCAGACGAAATCCAAAAGAATGCAATACGGATATTTAATCTGGATTGGGAGAGTCTTGATAAAATCAAATTACACATCAAAGGTTCTGATTTTCAGCTTAAAGTGTGGCAAGCCTTACTAAATATCCCGATGGGGCAATTATCGTCATACCAGAATATTGCTAATCTAATAAGCAATCCTAAAGCTAGTCGGGCAGTGGGAAATGCTGTGGGGAAAAACCCCGTAGCATATCTCATCCCTTGCCATCGAATAATACAGTCTACAGGGGCTCTGGGAGACTATCATTGGGGACATATCCGCAAGACATCTATGATCGGGTGGGAAGCTGCTAAAGTATATCAATAGTAATACAGTGGATTATACAAATAATTATTAACCTCAACTTGTGTTAGTAATAAATGAAGCAACTTAGGTATATTTGCAAATTAATCCCTAATTTTAAAGTCCATATCTAATTATGCGACTCTATTTTATCAAACATGAGGATATTAATACAAAGAGTAAGTAAAGCATCAGTTACAATCAACGACAGTATAAAATCAGCAATAAATCAAGGGCTTCTTATCCTTGTAGGTATAGAAAATTCAGATAATAAGGAAGATATAGAATGGCTCTGCAACAAGGCTGTAAATCTTCGTATATTTGATGATAAGGAAGGTGTAATGAATTTATCAATAAAAGATATCAACGGAGAAATGCTTGTAGTATCGCAATTTACCTTACATGCTTCGACTAAAAAAGGAAATCGTCCATCTTATATATATGCAGCCAAACCCGAAATTGCAGTACCTTTGTACGAAGAATTTTGTGCCGTTTTAGGGAACAAGCTAGGTAAACCGGTACAAACAGGCGAATTTGGAGCAGATATGAAGGTAGAACTCATAAATGACGGTCCTGTAACTATATGGATCGACTCGAAAGTAAAAGAATAACATGACAATAAAAGAAGCACAACAGGAGGTAGACCAATGGATAAAAACCGTGGGCGTACGCTATTTCAGCGAACTAACCAACATGGCTATCCTCTCCGAAGAAGTGGGCGAATTAGCCCGCATCATGGCGCGTACATACGGCGATCAATCTTTCAAGAAGTCTGATCTGAACAAAGATCTTGGTGACGAAATGGCCGATGTACTGTGGGTACTTATCTGCCTCGCAAATCAAACAGGGATAGATCTCACAGACGCTCTAAAAAAGAATATTGAAAAAAAGACTAACAGAGATAAAGACAGGCATATAAACAACGAAAAATTGAAATAGAATGGCAGAAGTAGATAAATACAGAGATACTCTAAAAAAATATAAAACAGACATTAAGGATGCTGATATCACTCAGAAAGTGAATGAGATAATCAGTAAGAAATTCGATCAGAATAATACCAAAGAGGTATATAAGAGGATATATTCCTGCATAGATCTCACATCATTGAATGCAACAGATACGCGCGAAGAAATCTGGAATTTTACAGAAACAGTAAACGACTTCGAAGGATCAAGCGATGTAGACAATGTAGCAGCAATATGCGTTTTCCCCAATTTTGTAGAAACAGTAAAAGAAGCTTTAACGGCAAATGTAAATATAGCCTCAGTAGCAGGTGGATTCCCCTCATCTCAAACATTTACCGAAGTTAAAATAGCAGAAACAGGACTTGCTGTTGCAAGTGGAGCCGATGAAATAGATATTGTACTCAATCTAGGATACTTCCTGGAAGAAAATTACGAAGACGTTTGTGAAGAAATAGACGAAATAAAGAACGCATGCCGTGAAGCAAAACTAAAGGTAATACTTGAAACAGGAGCACTAAAAAGCGCTAAGAATATTATGAAAGCCTCTATTCTTGCATTATACTCAGGTGCTGATTTTATAAAAACTTCAACAGGAAAAGTATATGAAGGTGCTACTCTCGAGGCAGCATACGTTATGTGTACTGCAATTAAAGAATATAACCAGAAAACAGGGAATAAAGCCGGATTTAAAGCTTCAGGAGGTATTTCTACAACAGAAGATGCCGTAAAGTACTATACGATAGTAAGAGAAGTCCTGGGCGATGAATATCTGAATAAAGAATATTTCCGTATAGGAGCAAGCAGATTAGCTAACAACCTATTGGAAAGTATTAAGTAGGCCATACCTATCACCAGACACATAAAAAAGATCGGCACGAAAATCGTACCGATCTTTTATTTTCAGAATAAGATTCTGATAACTGTGAAAAGGTTCACAGTGAGCTATTTACTTTTTCAGTTCAGCTTTTGCTGCTTTCACGTTACCTTTAGCTTCTTCCTTTTTTGCTTTCACTTCTGTCTTAGCTGCTTTCTTTTCTGTTTTTGCAGTTTCTTTAGCTTCTTTCACTTCAGTTTTAGCTGCTTGTTTGGCTTCCTTAACTTCTGTTTTAGGGGCTTTTTTTGCTTGATTAGCTGTTTTTACATCTTGAGCCATTACACTGGTAGAGGCGATTAATGCGATAGCCATGATACCTGAAAGAATAATCTTTTTCATAAATAATACTTAATTAAAAGTGTTAAACTATACTGTTTAAATACGCAACAAATGTATGCTGGTTTTTGAATTAACACAGGTTAAACCGCGTTAAAAAAAAAGCCACTTTGTGTAAGTATTACTAAAGAATATTTTCTTCGTTTAAAAGGTATACAAATGCACTGTTTACAAAATAAAAATAGATACTGTATCAATCAAAAAATCTGAAAAAAACTTAATTTAACATATAATTAGATCAAAATGTCAAAATCTACTATCAAAAGTAAAAATAGTAGCCTATAAAAGTCCGACAAAGCATTACCTAATCGCTTGTCTTACACGATCAATAAAGGATTTTCGCATCTCGTCAGTTCCTTTTGATGTTCCTTCACAGCTCAACCAAACACTGTTACGGATACCAACCGGCTTGAGCATATCCCCAATAAGGCCATTTTCGATCGTATTTTTAAAGTTAGGGCTCGGATGCTCAGACGTAGTAATAATAAGGGATTGCTCTATGTCTAAAAGAGCATTGAAGCCTCCTTCGTAATTAAAAGCAAAATCTTTCAACAGCACTTTGTCAAAAAAACCTTTCAAAATAGCAGGCATAGTATTCCACCAATTAGGGAAAATAAATATCATTTTGTCAGATTTTTTTATCACTTGCTGATATCTAAGAATTAATGGATCAAGTACTTTTCCTTTGTTATATACAGACAATTCATCTTCTGTAAACACCGGATTAAAGTTATCTTTATGGAGATCTAATACCTCATAAGCCACATTATTATTATCATATTCGTCAATAATTGCATCCAATATTGCTTTATTAAAACTACCATGCCAAGGATGAGCAAAAACGATTGTTACCATATCTTTTTATTTATATAATTCAAATTTATGCCGTAACCAAAACTTCAATACCAAGACCAAGCCCCTCCACACGGTCTCCTATCTTTCTTAAATCTTCCACAGGCACTTTTTCAAGGTTTTTTTCAGGGGTTTCTCTATCGATAGTGTAAATCATTACCTCACGGGGTTTTGTCGCTCTAACAGCCTCTAACCAAGCCGAAACTTCACCCTCTGTTGTATTATCCACTACCCTACCCTTATGACTACCTCTTACAAACATTGTTTGCATAATAAAATTGCCTTCGAAGCGTTTAAAAAGTTCTATCTGCTTTTCTATACTATACTCAGGCGAATTAGGACGATCTATCAACCGCACAGTATCAATACAGGCCGAGTCAAGCTTAAGTATGTTATTATCTACCTTTTTCAGTGCATTAAACACTTTCTCCTTTCCGGCATGCATAGCATTCGAAAGCACACTGATTTTAGTTTGAGGGTAATACTTGTCCCGAAGTTCGATTGTATCATCAATAATTTCAGCAAATTGAGGATGTATCGTCGGTTCTCCATTTCCGGCAAAAGTGATTACGTCCAATGCTGTTCCTTCTTTTTGCAAATGCATCAGCTTGTCTTCCAGAGCAGCTTTAACATTTTCACGACTAGGCAATTTAGTCTTTGTCCTGAAATTTTCATTATACCCACATTCACAATAGATACAATCGAACGAGCATAACTTGCCATCGTACGGAAGCAAATTCATACCCAAAGATGACCCTAAACGACGACTGTGTATAGGACCAAACACTATTTCATGAAACAATATTGTCGACATATTATTTTATTCTAAGCTCTAATTTTTAATAATATACAAAGTTACTGCTTTATCACTCTCTGCAACATAAACATATTGATTTTTCAGTTCTACAATCTTGGAGTTTTAACAGAAATAAGATATACAGCGAGAATAAAGACCTAAAAATTAACAAATTCCATTTTTTGTTCCACATGAAACGAAGAACAACAATATTTTGCTTCAAAAGGTGACAACCAGAAATATACATAATAAACTGATATAATGCATATTAAATATAAAAAGGTGACAAAAGTGACACTTATTTAGCTGCTTTATTTTGTCACTTTATATTCTCCTTCATATAATTTATAATAATTGATCTTTCCATCCTCAGCATGATAAGAGAATAGATATAAATAGATAATTTTTGAGAATAAACAGAAATAGAGAGGAATTCTGTTTACTTAACGGGGCATTTTATTCAACATGAAAAAATAGGAATCTACAGAATTAGATAATCCAATTTACGCCATACATTATCAGTACATAGCGCACAAACTTACCGGCAAACATGGTTGCATTTACGATATAAACATTGGCACGCATAAAGCCTAAGGCAAGGGCTATAATATCACCTACAACGGGCAGAAAACTAAAAAATGCCATCGCCGCACCTTTCCCTTCCAACCATCGCTGCATTTTATCTATTTTATCTTTCTTTACTTTCAGATATTTCTCTATCCATTCTACCTTTCCGAGATGTCCTAAATAGTAATTAGTCATTCCCCCTAACCAGTTTCCCACAGAAGCGATGAGAACGCACGACCAACCGTTAAGACCGGCTGCAATAAGACCTACAAAAACGACTTCGGAACCGAAAGGTAATATAGTAGCCGCAAGAAAGGATGCCAAAAACAGACCTATGTAGCCATACTCTACAAATCCGTCAAGCATATTTCAACTTATAGAATATGTATATCCCAAAACCAACAGCAAATACACACAGTCCTATCCCGAGTTTCTTTACCCACGACTCGGTTTTGAGGCTTTCTTCGTCGTATTTTGCTTTACGCATCAAAGAGCGAGGGCTCGATATCATTATAATACCGAAAATAAACATAAAGACAGGATATAAGAGATCTAGATAAATAAAATTACGCATACTCGTTATTATTTAAAATGTTTGTCCTTTCTTCTTTGAAGAAAAATATATGAACACAGCACAAATATACTTAGAATAGTAATATAAAAACTTAGTTTTTGTACCAAAGTTCCTTTATAATAAGCCTCTACCCTACCCGATCGATCGATAGGGATCTGCACAAGACCTTGGCTACTCTCTGTAACAGGAATACTTACTCCGTCGAGGGACGCAACATATCCTTTATAGTAAATGAGAGGTAATCCGATACTGTCTTTCACATTGGTTTTTATATCAAACCGGGTAATATAATCAAATCTTTCAAAGTTATATACTTCTATTTCCTTTAGCTGAGACGCCACACTATCTCCACGTTGTAGGATAAATGGATCAGGATAGGGCATTCTTGAAGGATAATATTCCATTCCCGCCATTGTATAATGAGTGGTTTCGTTCAAATAATCTTTATCGGATAAACGAGCCTCTACCTTTATTTCTTTATACGTTGAAGCATCAATTACAATAACAACCGAAGTTAAAACGACCAATAATAAAAACGCCGCAAGCTGAATATTCCTTTTTTTACACAGCAAGTATATGTAATAAGCTCCTGCCACAGAAAAGAAGAAAACAACAAACTCGTATAGCCTCCACGGGAACTGTATCAGACTCAGATAAGACAAAGGGAAGCGTGTCCAGGGTGTTAAAGTGGATTTGAGAACAATATAAAACAACCCGATAAGAACCCCGATATCGATACTTCTTATATATTTCTTTTGTTCCTTATTTCCTCTCACAAAAAAGCGCAAGCATAACGGAGCAAGGAGCAACAACCCTATCCCTGTAGATTTCTGACCGAGCGTAAAGCCTTCAACTGAACCTCTCAAGATGGTCAACCAATCGAGCCTGCTCTGTGCAGTAGTGTAAGGCGAGTATTTAAACTTCTGAAAGTAAAACGTATCGGATAAGAGCTGTTCAAAAAACGGAAACAAATAATAGCTCGTCAAAACGATTGTAACCACGCCTGCCAAAATCAAATAGTATATACGTTTGGGCTCTTTTATCATGTCTCTATAATAAACAAACAGTATGATACTTGCTGTAATAAACAACAGCAAAGTGGAAAGGACATGCGTAAAAATCATCAAAGAAAATCCAATGGCAATAACATACCACTTCCGATAATCACCCTTAATGATGTAAAAAAGTCCTAGAAAAACAATCGGCAGAAAAGTAAATGAAAAGGCTTCGCCCCATGCTCCTCTATAATATAAATCGAGCAGACGATATAAGCAAAAAGTATACAGTATCGAGCTCATAGATGCCACATACGCACTCTTATAAACTCTACGAATAAAAATGTACATAAAAGTTCCGCACATCATTGTCATAGAAAAATAAAGGAACCAATAGGCAAAATCCTTACTCGTCAAATTAGCTAATAGAGCGTATGGAATGAGAATAAAATCGGAATAAAATGTTTTTACAAGGTAGCCATAGCCATAAAGCCCCTGATAGTCTATATAGGAAGGAAATGTTCCGTCTTTCAATCCTTGCATCAAGGCCTCGAAGCGAGCATTGTGAAAGTAATAGTCATCGCCACCCAAAAACTGAGTTCCGTATGCAAAAGAACACAAAACAGAAAGAAATAATAAAACAGAGAAGAAAATCCAAAAGTGATATTTCTTATCTGCTATAAGGCTATCCAGCTTCATTTTGTCTTCTTTTCTGTAAAAATATAAAAATACACAAGCTCAATATACTCAAAACTGTTATACACAGGCTTATTCTCTGTATAATAGTTCCCCCATAATATACTTCTATCCTACCCGATTGATTACCTGATAATTGAACTAATCCATTATAACTTTCCGAAACAGGAATAGCCTTCCCATCAAGACGGGCGGTATAACCTTTATAGTAAATCAATGGCAATTCCAGAGCTTCTCCATTGGTTGCATTCAGGTTAAAAGCCGTTACTCTTCCTGACCGTTTAAAGTCAGATATCTGCATCCCTCCATAATTTGACTTCACACTGTCCCCTCTCTGATGAAGATATTCTACAGAAGGTATTCTATCGGGAATATATTCCAGTCCTCCTAAATGATAATCATTCGAAATATCTGCACTCTGAGTAACAGGTCGCCCACAACGATAGTTTTTGTATGATTGCGCATCATTTACAAGCACCAAAGCTATTCCGGCAACAATCATTATCCCCCCAGCCAAAAATCGCTTATTCGTCTTTAAAATTCGTGATAAATAATATCCCCCTCCCACTGCAAAAAAGAAACACGAAAATTCAAGCAAACGCCATGGCAGCTGAATAAAGTTCAACAAGCTGAAAGGAAATACCGACCAGGGAAATATCGGCAGACAAGCAATAATATAGATAAAACCTACAATAACGGCGATATCAAGACTCCTTAATTCTTTCGACTTTTCATATACAAACAACCGCAAAATGATACCAAATGTAAGCAAGAGACCTACACCGGGAATAAGAGCTTGCTCCGGAATAATTATTCCTACAAACATTCCCCAGATAATCCAATGCAGTCCGAGCGCAGAATCCTGAGCTTTAGACATCAATCCCCTGCTCTCATAATAAAACGTATTGGAAAGCATTTGCTCCATCATCGGGAAAATATAGTAAGCGGTTACAATCAAAGTTGCAACGCCAGCCAAAACAAGATATTTTATACGTTTAGGCTCTCTTAGCAATGATTTATAGTAAATCCCTAAAAAGATAAGTATAGCCACAAACATCAGAACCGATGATATAAGGTGCGTAAATATCATCAGGCTAAAACCTATAGCCAAAACGTACCATTTCTTATAATCACCCTTGATAATATGGTACAATCCCAAAAAGACAATAGGTACAAAAGTAAAAGACAAGGCCTCTCCTATTGCAGCCCTGTGATATATATCAAGCAACCGATAAGCAGCAAATGTATATAACAGTGCTGCTATTGCAGCAGCATACGAACTTTTATAAATGGTATTGACTGTTATGTAAGTGAATACACCACACAAAATAGTCATGGTAAATATCATAAACTGATATGCAAACGCAGCATCGGTAAGATTACCAATCAAAGCAAAAGGTATAAGTATAAAGTCGGGATAGAAAGCCTTTGTAAGATAGCCATAACCATCGATGGCACTATAGTCGAGATAAATAAGCCACGGACTATCTTTCATGCCATCCATCAATGCCTGTAGCCTCCTGTAGTGAAAAAAGAAATCCTGCCCCGGACATAAGGGCTGATAAAAATACATCATCAACAAAGACAGAAAAACCAACAAAGCAAAAAATACCAAAAACTGATACCTTTTGCTTTGCATTATTTTTTCTAAAAGATTATTCATAAACCAAGTAAATTTGGGTAAAGATAATCAGAAAGATTTATTTCACTATTTTATACATCTAAATTGTCATTGTGAGTAAAAAACCAAGAACCTCTTTATTATTAAAACCATATAATACTTTAATGCGCTTCCAGCCAGTTCTTTCCCTTTCCGCAATCAGCTCTTAGTGGAACAGCCAGTTTATATGCATTTTCCATTTCTTCAATTACTATCTTCTGAACTTTATCAAGTTCATTTTCAAGAACATTAAAATTCAACTCATCATGTACCTGAAGAATCATCTTCGATTTGATATTCTCTTTATCGAAGCGTTTAAAAATATTATTCATCGCCACTTTTATGATGTCAGCCGCACTCCCTTGTATAGGAGCATTTATGGCATTTCGCTCGGCATAACCACGTACAGTTGCGTTTCGTGAGTTGATATCTGGTAAGTATCTTTTTCGTCCAAAAACAGTTTCTACATAGGTCTTCTCGCGTGCATCAGTTATGCATTTATCCATATATTCTTTCACCTTCGGATAAGTCTCGAAATAACCGTCAATAAGCTCTTTGGCTTCTCCTCTTGGAATGGTAAGTCGTTCGGCCAATCCAAAAACAGAAATACCGTATATAATACCAAAGTTGGCTGTTTTTGCCTTTCGACGCATATCACTCGTTACTTCATCTATCTTCAATTTATAAATCTTGGCAGCCGTTGCAGCATGTATGTCTTCCCCGCTATTGAAAGCTTCTACCATCGATGGGTCTTGGCTAAGATGTGCCATAATACGGAGCTCGATCTGAGAGTAGTCGGCAGAGAAAAACAAGCATCCCTCATCGGCAATAAATGATTTCCGAATCTCTCTTCCCTGTGCATCGCGTATAGGAATATTCTGAAGATTGGGATTCGTAGAACTTAGTCTTCCGGTAGCTGTTACTGTCTGATTAAATGATGTGTGTATCTTCCCGTCTTTGGGGTCAACAAGCAGCGGAAGTGCATCAATATAAGTACTCAGAAGTTTTTTAAGACCTCTGTATTCTAATATTTTATTTACAATCGGATGCGTGTCTTTAATGCTTTCCAATGTCTCTTCACTGGTTACATACTGTCCTGTTTTAGTCTTTTTGGGCTTGTCTACAATCTTTAATTTGTCGAAAAGCACCTCTCCTACCTGCTTCGCCGAATTTATATTAAATTCTGTTTCTCCAAGCTTATATATCTCCGATTCGATATTCTGCAATTCGAAGGTAAGAGTCTTAGAATACTCTCCTAAAGCAACCGTATCCAATCTTACTCCTATAAATTCCATGTCTGCAAGAACATAGATAAGAGGTAACTCTATTTCGTAAAATAATTTACTTAAATCCTGTTTCTCAATCGCCTTTTCAAGTATACTTTTCAGCTTCAATGTAACATCCGCATCCTCACATGCATAATCACTAATCTGATCAGGACGCAAAGAACGCATATTCAACTGATTTTTACCCTTAGCCCCTATCAGCTCATCAATATGTATTGTTCTGTATTTCAGATATGTTTCTGCCATATAATCCATATTGTGTCTCAACTCAGGATTGATAAGGTAATGAGCAATCATTGTATCAAACAATTTGCCTCGCACATGAATATCATATTTTTTGAGAACAATAATATCGTATTTTATATTCTGTCCTATTTTCAGTATCTTCTCATTTTCAAAAAACGGACGGAATTTATCTATCAGTTTCTTCGCTTCGTCAAAGTCGGCAGAAACGGGAACGTAATAAGCTTCTCCCTCTTTGAAGGCAAAGGACATCCCTACCAGTTCGCTCACTATAGGATCGAGACCTGTAGTCTCGGTATCGAAACAGCAAGATTCCTGATTAGAAAGAGTACTTATCAGTTCCAAAATCTCTTTCTCTTCCTCCACAAGATGATAAGAGTGGGGTATATCTTTCAGCTCCTGTAAGGCTGAATAGTTAACGGTTGTATTATCTGAAGAAGAGTCTACAGGTGGCAATAATTCGGCAAATAAATCACCCTGTATAGCTTCATGCGTTGTCGTATTTCTCACAGGGTTTGATGGGATACCATCAGTCTTGAGAACCCTGCTGATAAGTGTTCTGAACTCAAGCTCTTCAAAAAGAGCACTTATTTTTTCAGCGTTTATTTCTCTACGAGCAAATTCATCTTTGTTGAAATCGACAGGTACATCGGTCTTGATGGTAGCCAGAAATTTTGAGAATATAATTTGCTCTTTATTATCTTCCAGTCGTTGTTTTAATGCTCCTTTAATCTCCGATGTATGTTCAAGGAGGTTTTCGATAGTTCCGTATTCCTCTAACAGTTTCTGAGCAGTTTTAGGGCCCACTCCCGGGCATCCCGGTATATTATCTGAAGCATCACCCATAAGACCGAGTAAATCGATCATCTGGTCGGGAGAAGATAGCTCATATTTCTCCATGATGGCTTTAGCATCTAATACATCAAATCCCGATCCTGCAAACTTTGGTTTGTACATGAATATATGATCGGATGTAAGCTGACCATAATCCTTGTCGGGAGTCATCATATAAACATCTATATTCTCCTTTTCTGCTTTCTTCGCAATAGTACCAATTACATCGTCAGCCTCATAATAAGGAACTTCCAACTCTTTGATATTATAAGCTGCAATAATCTCCTTGATAATAGGAACGGCCGCCCTTATATCTTCGGGAGTCTCCTGACGCTGCGCTTTGTATTTCTCATAAGCATCATGACGGAACGTTCCTCCCGGAGGATCGAATGCGACGGCAATATGTGTCGGGTTTTCTTTGCGAAGAAGTTCCTCTAATGTATTCACAAAACCAAACACAGCAGATGTGTTCTGACCCTTAGAGTTAACCCTCGGATTCTTTATAAATGCATAGTAAGAACGGTATATGAGCGCATACGCGTCTAATAGGAATAATTTCATTGGGGAATATATTTATATTATAAAACAGTGGAAAGTTAAGGAAAAACTGATGAACTACAAAAGAGACAAATTAAAATAGATAATCAATCTTCACCGTAAGACCCTCTATCCGTAACCGAGGGGGAAAGAAAAAAATAAACAGCTTTACTTATTGATATTCTTCTTTACAAAAAAGTAAAAAAACAGAGTAATAGAACCAAATATCAAGGACTATTTGAGGATACTAAGTATTAAAAAAGAATTCAAAAACATAAAAATGCAATTATTCTTTAAAAAATTCCTTATATGTATGTAAAGTTACGCATATATAATGCTTAAAGCCGAAATATTCTTAAATTTGCAACTCAACAAAACAAGATATGGATAAAAAGCTTTTAATAGCTAAACCTGTAGCGGAAGAATTAAAAATATTCAATACTTATTACAAAGATTCTGTTTTTTGCAATAATGTAAGGATTCAGGAAATTATAGATCACATTATGAAATCGGATGGTAAAAGAATCCGTCCCATTTTACTACTTCTGGCTGCTAAAGCCTGTGGCGAGATCAATAATATTACTTACAACGCTGCTATCACTGTAGAACTTTTGCATACAGCTTCGCTTATACACGATGATGTGGTAGACGAATCGAAAATAAGAAGGGGAAAAGCTTCGTTGAACGCTATTTATGATAATAAAATGGCAGTTCTGGCAGGTGATTACTTTTTATCTACTGCTCTTATAAAGAGCGTGTTGACAGGCAATATAGAAATCATATCCAATATATCTGACTTAGGGCGCGACTTGGCCGAAGGAGAACTTAATCAGCTTTCGCTGGTAAAAGAATTAATTATTGACGAAGATGAGTATTTTCAGGTAATAAAGAAAAAAACCGCCTCTCTAATGTCGGTATGTATGCGTATAGGCGCAATATCTGTAAGTGCTTCGGAAGAAGAAATAGAAAAATTTACCCGCTTGGGAGAATTATTTGGATTGTGTTTTCAATTACGCGATGATATTTTCGATTATTTTACCGATGCTATTGGCAAGCCAACAGGAAATGATATACGTGAAGGGAAAATAACTTTACCGCTTCTGTATGCTATTAAAAATGCTTCGGAAGAAGAAAAAAAGGAAATACTATCTATCGTATATTCTTATAACTATACAGACGAAAATATTCAGCATCTGATCAACTATGCCAAAGAGCATGGAGGAATAGATTATGCATACAGGAAAATAGAAGAATTTAAGGAACAAGCCGAAAAAATTATAGAAACTATTCCTGATTCTGATGTGCGTGAAGCACTCGAAGCCACAGTAGATTATATTATAAAAAGAGTATATTAATAAAAGAGCAACTTCCTTAAAGTTGCTCTTTTACTTATTGAATAGGAATATAAATCTCTGTTTTCAATTTATCCGGAGTTGTACGATCCGGATTATTTAAATATTTCTCAAACCCCTGATCGATGCGTAATTCATATCCATTATCAGGAAGCCATCTAAAAATAGTGTCAAACACAGAGGACAAATTATTATAAGGTCCAATATAAGTAAATACTAAAAATTTACCCCCTAAAACGTTTTTTACGCCTATTTCTCCTTTTGGTGACACTTTCTTATGGATTACAAGACAAACGTCTGTTATGAGCTTATCCGAATCCGTTACATGAGGGTCGTCATGAGACATAGCAAGATGTTCGATGCCTGCGGTAAACAGTTTATTTTCTTTTACAAAAGACCATAGTTTACTATATGCACTTCCGTAATCAAGAGTACGATAATCACCCTGAAGACGCAGGTATATAGCTTTTTTGGAGTCGAGCTCCACTATTTTTGGATTTTTGAGTTGTATATCAGAAGATACTTGCAATGGTTTCATAATTTTATAACTTTTGTTATTTCTATAATCTGATGGTGAAATATTATAGTACTGGCGAAAAACTTTTGTAAGAGAAGAAGGGGTATTATATCCTACATTATATGCAATATCTTGTACCGAAAGATTGGAATATCTTAATAAACGAGCTGCAGTCTCGATGCGCATTCTTACAACAAATGCTCCTACAGATTCTCCAATTATAGCTTTAAAAATACGATGAAAATGAAATTCCGAAAAATTTGATATCTCTGCTAATTCTTTCAAATCCATTTCATCATTCAAATGATTGCCTATGTATTCGATAATGATATTAATACGTTTCGCATAATCTTCCCTAGTTGATATTTTCTGCTTCATACTTATAACTTTCTGTTACAAAATTATATATAGTGCAATATTGTTACTTTTCCAAACTTGCTATTTATTGAAAACTAACAAAAAGAGAGCATCATTCAGATGCTCTCTCTTCTTTATTATATTTTTATAGACTATTTAAGCCATCAAACTTTTTAGCTTTTCTGTATCAGTAAAATCAGCTATCACACCGTATGTATAGTCTTTCAGGAAATCGACAGATAAGGTTGTAGATACACCTATTACACGCATAAATGCATAAGTAGCAGCTTTGATACCGGTAAATGCATCTTCGAATACGATGCACTCTCCCGATTGTACTCCAAGATTTGTCTTAGCCAATACATATCCCATCGGGTCGGGCTTTCCTTTCTTTATACTATCAGATGTAATTATTGTATCGAAAGTATCGCCTAAAGACAACTGGTCTAATACAACCTTTACTTTGCTAGAAGGAGAACTGGTAACAAGCCCTATTTTATAACCTTCATCTTTAAGGTATTTGATAAAATCAAGAACGCCAGGAATAACCGTTTTTTTATAATCGATGGCTTGTTCCATTTTCGAACATGCATCTCTTATAGCTTGTTTTTCTTCGAGAGTTGAAATCGTAAAATAAAGTTCAATGATAGAACTCAATGTCATTCCCTTTATTACGTCCGAAAAGTTATTAATTTTCAACTCATTCTCTTGTGCTATCTTACTCCAAAACTCATCATAAGCGCGCTCTGTGTCTACGACAACACCATCTAAACCAAACAGTACGGTTGTTATTTTACTTTTTGCCATTTTATTTTATTAATACTATTAGCTAATAATAAAAACTGAACAAAGTAAGATAATTTTATTGGGAATCCTGCTATATATCATCATAAAATAAAAACGGAAACATGATGATGTCCCCGTTTTTAAGATATCGTAGCCTATAATTTCTTATTTATATTCCTTCTTATATTTGGCTTCAAGTTTGTCTGCTCTTTTGCCACTTTCGGGATGAGTAGAAAACAATTGTTTAGCCTTGCTTTTGTCTACACCTGCATCGTCAGACAATTTTTGAATAACGCGTAAAGCTGTTACCATTCCCATCGGATCTTTACCACTCTTTTTCAAGAATTCATAACCATAATCGTCAGCGGCATACTCTGCCTTCTGTGAAAATTGAGCACCGGCTAGTGCTTCGCCAAGTTCACCCAACTGAGAGTCGGTCAGTGTGGCTGCTACATCTCCGGTAGAACCTACTGCATCTTTAAGAGCAGAAGTAAGCAATGCTTTTTTGAATGCTTCCTTAGAATCCTTATTAACGATATGACCTACTTCATGACCTATTATTCCCAATATTTCATCATCTGTCATCAATTCCATTAAGCCCGCAAATACACGGATACTTCCGTTTGCACAAGCAAAAGCATTCTGATCTACAACATAATAAGCCTGAATATCAAGTTTTACATCTGAAGGCATTGTTGCTTTTATTTTTTCGAGACGATCTGCTACGGCTTTCATTCCGGGATCAGAGTCGGTTGTTTTACAAACCGGGTTATGAGCATCCATCCAGTCAATATATTCCTGACAATAGGTAGCTATTTGTTCGTCGGTAAGTGTTAATGCCTTTGCTGTTTTAGTAGCTGCGTCAAGATGCTTTTTATTAATTTTTAGTCCTCCCAGCTGCGCATTTGCAGTGTGAGAACATATTAAAATTAGTGTTAAGGCAATTAGTAGTTTTTTCATAAAAATAAATGTTAATGATTCGTATTTTAAAATATTAGCTTTTCTCTAAATGTAATATGGGATAGCCTTTTCCCTCTCCATCATACTCGTCTCTGCCCACTTCTTTAAAACCTAAATGATAATAAAAATCCAAGGCTTGTGTATTTTGTTCGTTTACATCCACTTTTCGAGCATTCAGTGTGTTTACAGCATAGTCCATCAAGATTTTACCTATACCCTCTCCCCTACTTTCATTCTCTACAAAAAGCATTTCTATGCTATCATCACTTATACCTAGAAATCCTTTAATGATACCCTCCTGATTTCTATAAACATATAGAGAAACATGTTGAAAATAGATAGGAATGTGAGTTTTATAAAATTCAAAATCTTCGTCTGATAAAAAATCATGAGTAGCCTTTACCGCACTCTCCCAAATATCTATTAATACAGGGTAATCTTTTTTCTCAGCAGAACTAATCATAGTGTAAAATTATTTAGGTTAAACTTTAGTCTATATCAAGAATATTTCCGTTTTCAAAGGTATTAAAAGATATGATTCTAGAAAAATCGGAAAGTTTTAATTCTTGGTTTTCACACATCATATAACACACCGGTACTTCTCCATAAAATGAAGCCCATTGCGAGAATGAACTTGGAGGACCTATTATATAATCACTTTTAGATAAAGCGTATAAATCTTTTTCTGAGGATGATTCGGGTATGATAAAACAATCTAATTCTGAAAAATTACGGAGGTCTATTCTTTCATTAGAACAAATCAAAAATTTAACCTTCTCTCCTCTCTCTAAAAGGTGTTTTTCTAAATCTTTCATTGCTCGATAATAAGCTTCATCAGAGAAATAGTATATACCATCGAGCCACTCTTTATAATCTCCTCTACGTATATGTACACCAACTATAACAGCTTTTTCTTGAGAAGATAAAAAGTCGTTTACAACAGTCATTACATCTTTTCTGAAATCAAATAAAGGACGTATATTATCCGACTGCTCTATTACCATTTCTCTATTTCCGAGACGATTAGACCAGCCTTCTATTAAATTAAGATTGAATAATTTTCTGAATACATTAGATCTTCCATTTTGTATATATCCTCTTGCCTTGAGTGAAAGGAATACTCTTTGCAGAAGTTTTTTAGACTTAAAACGTATAAGTTTATTTCTGTTCAGATTGGAAAAAACAGGTAAATATTCATCGAAATTTATAACCAATACTTTCTCTTCGTATTTCAATCCATAAGCTATAGATGGAATAAGAGACCATATTCTGTTACACAACTGACCCGGAGAATCGTAGTTAATAATCATAAGAATATTAGTGAGAATTTGTAAAGTTATAAATTAAAGAAATATAGAGGCGATTATAAAATAAAATTGTTGCTAATATCAATCATGACACTATATCACATATAGTAGTATAATAGCATGAATATTAGCAACAATGATAAAAATATCCTAAATGCCTAAGATTTATACATTAAACCTGAAATGCATTATATCACCATCCTGAACGATGTATTCTTTTCCTTCTACATTCATTTTACCGGCTTCCTTCACAGCAGCTTCCGAACCCAATGTTATAAAATCATTGTATTTTATAACCTCGGCACGAATAAATCCTTTTTCAAAGTCGGTATGTATAACGCCTGCACACTGAGGAGCTTTCCATCCTGAAGTGAATGTCCAAGCACGTACTTCCTGAACTCCGGCAGTAAAATATGTTTGTAATCCGAGAAGCTTGTAAGCCGATTTAATCAGCCTTGCTACTCCCGATTCTTTAAGTCCAATTTCTTCAAGAAACATTTGACGCTCTTCGTAAGATTCAAATTCAGCTATTTCAGACTCTATTTTTGCAGCTACAATAAGAATTTCAGCATCTTCATCCTTTACAGATTCACGTATTTGCTCTACATAGTTGTTTCCCGAAACAGCACTGGCTTCATCTACATTGCATACATAAAGCACAGGTTTGTATGTAAGAAGATAAAGCTCTTTCGCTATTTTTTCATCCTCTTTGTTATCAAATTTAACAGTACGAGCCGACTTACCTTGCTCAAGCGCTTCTTTGAACTGAACCAAGATATCATAAGCACGTTTAGCTTCTTTATCCCCTCCTGTTTTCGCTTGTTTCTCTACTTTCTGAATACGGGATTGTACTGTTTCCAAATCTTTGAGTTGGAGCTCTATATCTATAATTTCTTTATCTCTCACAGGATTTATACTTCCATCCACATGAGTGATATTATCATCATCGAAACAACGAAGTACATGAATAATTGCATCTGTTTCACGTATATTGGCAAGGAATTTATTACCAAGCCCCTCCCCTTTGCTAGCTCCTTTAACGAGCCCGGCTATATCTACTATTTCTACTGTTGTAGGCAAAATACGATTGGGTTTAACCAATTCCGCTAATTTATTTAATCTTTCGTCCGGAACGGTTATTACTCCTACATTTGGTTCTATTGTACAAAAAGGAAAATTTGCCGATTGTGCTTTTGCGTTCGATAAACAGTTGAAAAGAGTAGACTTACCCACATTAGGAAGTCCTACAATACCACATTGTAATGCCATTATTTTATATAAATTATTTTTTCAGGGTACAAAGGTAGTGAAAAATCAATGACATACAGTTTTTTGATTTTACGAAGTAAAGATCTCCGTAAATAATTATCTAAATAACATATGATAAGGATCTTTATCCAATATCTTCTTATAATAATTCCTGAGATTATTTATCTGAGTATCATTGGCCGATTCAGTTACATTTATATCCCTAAGTCGGGTTCTATTTTTAAATTTAATAGGTAGATAGTGTGACGAATATTCAGTTTTAGCGTATTTTGTTCCTTTCAGATGTGCCATAACATTCAACCAAACATCATCTGCATAAAAACATAATTCTCTTAATAAATCAATATTAAAGACATCCTTATGCAAAGAATGAGGAGGATAAAGTACTCCTCCTACACCTGTAGGGAATATATCAATAGAAGGTGACTTCGCATCATTTATCATTTTCCATTCATTATACTTTGTCAGATTTCTATCATTAATCTTTACTTCCCATCCCCGGCAACAGCAAATAGTTTGAGGATATTTTTCAGATAATTCGATAAGATGTTGTGTTATATATGAATTATATAAAATATCATCATCAACAGTTATAATAATATCATCAGGAAACTCCTGCATAGTATAATAATATTTTGTATGTGCCTTCAGATTTTCATTACAAAACCTTATTTCAAGTCCTCTGTCCTGTAACCGAAGTAAGTTTTTTGGCAATTCTGATAACGAGGAAAACTGTTCTTTAGATAACCATAATAAAATCTTATCAGGTTTTAATTCCTGTCTCATGATAGATTCTATCACAAGCCATACTCTATTTATGCGTGGAGGAAAAGAAGTCAATGAAACTATAATACGATTACTTGCTTTATCCGATTTTTTCAATTTATATTCATCCTTATTTGCTGTTATCCTGAAATAGATTGGAACAAACAAATTAACGAAATAGAGGGTCGGAATACGTAGAAACGGATATAAGAAATATCTGGATAAAGGATTATGTTTTATATGTATAAATGTATATAAAGTATCAAAGAAATTAATCATTTTTGGTTTTCATTTATTTTAAAAACCAAGTTTATAATAATTGTACTGATCATTAAAACAATATCTACATATAGGCATATATAATCGATAAATACTTCTATACAAACAAAAAAGAGCATCCTTTATAGGGACACTCTCCAAATAATTAAGAATAAAAATATCTTATTTTATTACTTTATCTATTACCTTTTTAGCTGTAGCTTCCATTATCTTATAACCTTCTTCATTAGGATGTACTCCATCAGTACCTAGATAGCTTTTTAAAGCATTATTTTCGTCGCACATCACCGAAAAATAATCTATATATGAAAATCCTTTTTCTTTAGCATAAGCTTTTATTTTCGCATTCAGAGACATTATTTTTTGAGGTACATCTTTTATCTCTTTTCTCCAAGGATATTCGCCCGCAGGTGTTACAGATGATAATATCACTTTTATGCCGTTAGCATCAGCCAGCTCGGCCATCGACATGATATTTCCTAAAGTAAATTCTTCATTATATGGACCTGTATTTTGAGCAACATCATTTGTACCTATATTTATCAATACTGCAACCGGCTTAAGATTAATTACATCCTGACGAAAACGGGACAACAATTGCGGGCTGGTTTGTCCACTTATTCCACGACCTACATAATTATTTGATTTAAAAAAATCAGGGTGTGCATTAGGCCATCCATCGGTAATAGAATTCCCTATAAATACAACTCTCTTTTCACCTTTGGCAGGTGCAGGCAATGCAGCATTCGCTTCGGCATACCTATCGAGATTTATAAGTTTATTAAATTCTTGTGCTTGAGAGAATAATCCAAAAAAGGAAAAAAAGGACATAATTAAAATTACTTTTTTCATGATAAATAAGTATTTATATTTCAAAAATTGAATGAATATCCTATACTATAGAAAAGATTATTACCATAAGGTGAATATTCGTCCTGTACTACATCGTATTGTATCATGGCTATCATATTCATGTACCGCAAACCTCCTCCTATAAGAACAGACGGTACAAATTTATTAGTTTTATATTTATTTCCACTATTTTCTATAGTTTCCCATACACGGCTGGCTTCGGGCTGAAGGCTTATGACAAGAAAATCAACAGGATAAAAACGTCCAAAAACATCAAAACTTACATAATGCCTGCTCCATTTAACATCATAATTTTTCTCTCTGAAATAGTTATATCCTAATCCTACCCCGGCAGTAAAATATTTAGAAAAATTATAACCAACCTGAGGAGAAATACCCACAGCTGTATAATTCCCGAATTGTAAATTCATATTACCTCCGAAAGTAAGTTTAGAAGGATCAAAGCCGGAACCAGCCTTATAACTTCCTCCATATTGCGAATACGCAAGACCGGTACTTAATATTAAAGAAAGAATTAAAATTACTTTTTTCATATCATTCGTTTTTATCATTTTTACTCAGAATATTATCAATAGCCTCTTGTACCAAAGGTTCCATTACTTTTTTATACCCTTCTTCGTTAGGATGCAATCCATCAAGGGAATAACTATTTATCATTCCGTTTTCACTATCACGCATAGGAGTATTCAAATCTAAATAGTAATAACCTTTCTCTGTAGCATAAATTTTTATACATTCATTCAGTTCATCTATTTTCTCTGGTACATCTTTGATTGGTTCCCATCCATGACCTTTGCATGGCAGAAGAGAAACCAATATTACTTTTATGCCATTCATATCAGCTAATTCGGCCATCGATTTTATATTATCCATCGTAAACACAGGATCGTACTCACCTGTTTTCTCGGCTATATCATTTATACCTGCACTTATAACAACAACTTTAGGATGCAATTCTATAACATCTTGCCTAAAACGTAAAAGCATCAATGAACTTGTTTGTCCACCCTTTCCCCTGCATACGTAATTATTATCTACAAAGAATTTGTATCGTAGATGTACCCAATTTTCAGTGATAGAATTCCCTATAAACACGACTCTATTTTCATTAACTTCAGTTATTTTCAGTTGACTGTTAGCCCACGCATAAGCATTTAGCTTAAAAATATCGTTATTCAATCTGTCTTTGTATAACCTATATCCTATGTATGGTATCAATATCAAATTAAGTAATACAGATATAACAAAAATGGTATAAATAAATTTCTTTTTCATATCAATTATAAATGATCTGATTATTTCCCCGATTGCACAAAGTGGAGGTGGTAACAAAACAACATGCTATTATAAAAAGGATATATTTAAAAACTAAAAGGAGTTTATTAAACATTATATATATTATTAATTTTTAATTTAAACTTAACAAAAAATCATTGTGTTTGTAATAGACTGTTAATTGTGTTTATTCTTTTTTTGAAGAATACTTGTAAATATCGATATTAAAAGTTCATTCACTTATAAAAGTGAGTTATTAAACAGAGTAAAATTATACAAATTATTTATATAAAGCGTATTATGAACTTTATTAAAACAATGTTAATAACTATGATTGTTGATAATTTTTCATTTTTTAATCTATTAATAATTGTTGATAAACCTTTCATAGCAGAATGATAAAAGCCTGTGATTTTTAATTGTTATCTGCGACTTATTTCATATATGTTGTTTAGTTTCATAAAACAATTGATTTTGTTTTAAAAATCTATTAACAGTTATCAACAGTTTATCAACAATCTTTTTTGATAATCTAAATATGTAAATGAAGAATAAGAAACAATTGATAAGAAATACTAATTTAAGTAGCATATTCACAGATAAATATATAATTTTGTTATTCATTAATATAATAATGTAAAAGATGAAAGGTTTTCTTAAGAGTTTATTAGCCTCTATAGTAGGCTGTTCCATCGTTATAGGTATTTTTATTTTTATATTTATTCTTATAATAGCCGCTATGTCTTTCGGCTCATCTGATAAATATAATTTGAAAGATAATACTGTATTGACATTGAAACTTGAAGGTACTCTGTCTGAAAGAGTAGAACCAAATTCGTTTTTAGACTTGATAGGTCAAAATACGGATTTAGAAATAGGATTGGATGATATTCTTTCATCTATAAAGAAAGCAAAGGAGAATGATAATATAAAGGGAATTTATATTAATGCCGGTGCATTTGCTGCTTCTAATGCTTCGTTGAAAGAAATACGCGATCAGTTAGCAGACTTTAAAGAAAGTGGAAAATTTATTATTGCTTATGCCGATGTTTATTCACAAGGATGCTATTACTTATCGTCAGTAGCAGATAAAGTAATAATGAATCCTCAGGGTAATCTCGATTTGCATGGACTTTCATCTTCACCTACTTTCTACAAAGGGTTGCTTGATAAAGTAGGTATCGAGATGCAGATCTTTAAAGTAGGTACATTCAAATCTGCGGTTGAGCCTTTTATGCTTGATAAAATGAGTGATGCAAATAGAGAGCAGGTTACAGCATATATAAACGATATATGGTCTACTATTACATCCGAAATATCAGACTCCAGAAAAATATCAGTAGATAAAATAAACCAACTGACAGATTCTTTACAAACATTCAAATTAGCCAATGCTTCAGTTAGTGATGGGCTTGTAGACACATTGATGTATGAGACAGAAGTAAAAGAATATCTGAAAGATTTGCTTAAAGTAGAAAAAGCAAAAGATGTGAGAATGGCATCTATCAAGGATATGACTTCCGTATCCTTTGTAAAAGAAAGTAATTCTAAAGATGTTATTGCTATACTTTATGCCGAAGGATCTATAAATAATGGATCCGGTAAAGACGGTATAACTGATAAGAGATATGTGAAGGAAATTGAAAAATTAAAAGATAACGATAAAATAAAAGCCGTAGTTTTCCGTGTTAATTCGCCCGGAGGAAGTGCTTATGCTTCGGAACAAATATGGAAAGCCATTACCGACCTGAAAGCAAAGAAACCGGTGGTAGTATCTATGGGAGACTATGCGGCATCGGGAGGCTATTATATTGCATGTAATGCATCTAAAATTATTGCTCAACCAAATACATTGACAGGATCAATTGGTATTTTTGGCATGTTCCCAAATTTCGAGGGATTGACTAAAAAAGTAGGATTATCGTTTGATAATGTGAAAACAAATAAATTTGCTGATTTTGGCGATGCTACCCGTCCGATGAGACCTGAAGAAAAAGTAATATTGCAGCAATATATTGAGCATGGCTACGATCTGTTTTTAACTCGTTGTTCAGAAGGACGTAATATTCCAAAAGATTCGTTAGATCATATTGCTCAGGGTAGGGTATGGACAGGTAATCAAGCCTTGAAGATAGGATTGGTAGATGCTCTTGGAAATATAGATACTGCGATACAAGAAGCAGCGAAACTTGCCAAACTTGATGATTATTCTTTGCAGGATTATCCTAAAAAAGTTGACTTTTTAGAAAGTTTATTATCCAACCAGAAAGAAGAATTTGCAACAAAGGCAATGAAAGAATACCTTGGTAAGGATTATGAATTATTCAAGACTATAAAAGAGATAAAGGAACAAGATTTTGTTCAAGCTCGCATGCCTTATGACATAAGCATAAGATAAATATTCTAACTATATAATGATAAAACAACAGCCCGTGCATATCAACAAATGGCTGCTACCATTTTCATGGTTGTACGGGCTGATTGTATTTTTTAGAAATAAGTTTTTCGATTGGGGAATACTCAAACAGGAAGAGTTTGATATCCCTGTTATCTGCATAGGAAATATCACTGTAGGAGGTACGGGAAAAACTCCGCATACTGAGTGCGTTATTCGTTTGTTGAAGGATAAATATAGGGTAGGGGTACTAAGCAGAGGATATAAGCGCAGAACCAAAGGTTTTGTTCTTGCAGACGACAACACGACTAGTAAAGACATTGGTGACGAATCGTTCCAAATAAAAAACAAATTTCCGGATGTTATCGTTGCTGTGGATGGAGACAGGCGTAGAGGTATAAAAAAGCTTTTATCGCTAAAGAACCCACCTCAAATAATCTTATTGGATGATGCCTTTCAGCACCGTTATGTAAAACCTTCTTTTACAATTATCCTGTCAGATTTCAATCGTCCTATATATGCAGATACTTTGCTTCCTGCAGGACGTTTGCGCGAACCTTTTTCAAAGATAGATGATGCAAATATGATAATCGTAACTAAATGTCCTCGGGACTTGCAACCTATCGATTATCGTATTATTTTGCATGATGTGAATCCTTTCCCATATCAAAGTCTCTATTTTACTACTTTCGATTATTTAGAATTAAAACCTGTATTTCCCAATAGCGGAGAAAGCAGGTCGTTAGAATTTTTACGAAACAAGACTGTTTTATTGGCTACAGGTATAGCTTCGCCTAAAGTGATAATAAAAAAACTATCGGAGTATACCCGTAAAATAGAAACAATAACATATCCTGATCATTATAATTTTAAGACAAAGGACATAAAGTATATTTCCGATAAGTTTGGAAATATAAGTTCAGAGAAAAAAATAATTCTGGTTACAGAAAAAGATGCAAGCCGATTAGTTTTGAAAGATATAGATGAAGAAATAAGAAAATATCTGTATTATCTTCCTATCGAAGTTGCATTTATGGACAAAGGAGACGATTTTGAAGATAAAATATTAAAGCACGTAGAAGACAGTAGATTTAAACTTAACTAAACTGTTTTAAGAATAACAAATAGAATATATGCTAGAAAAAATATACGAAACAGCATCGTTTATAAAAAATGTTGTGGGTACTGTACCCAATATAGCTATTATTTTGGGCACAGGTTTGGGAGAATTAGTACACGAAATAAGCGATAAGAAAGAAATACCATACGAAAAAATTCCTGATTTTCCACTTTCTACAGTAGAAGGACATAGCGGAAAACTTATTTTTGGAAAGCTTGGCGGAAAGCCCGTATTGGCTATGCAAGGAAGATTTCACTACTACGAAGGCTATACTATGCAGGAGGTAACATTCCCTATTCGTGTTTTTCAGGCATTGGGTATTCAGTACTTGTTTGTATCAAATGCAGCGGGAGGAATGAATGGAAGCTTCGATATAGGCGATATCATGCTTATCGATGACCATATAAATTTATTTCCCGAACATCCATTAAGGGGTAAGAATTATAAAGAGCTTGGCACTCGCTTTCCGGATATGAGCGAAGCGTATAACAAAGAACTCCGCCTAATGGCTATGAATATTGCCAAAGAAAATAATATTAAGTTGCAGCACGGAGTTTATATAGGTACACAAGGCCCTACTTTCGAAACTCCAGCCGAATATAATTGGTTTAAGATTATCGGTGGCGATGCCGTTGGTATGTCTACAGTTCCTGAAGTAATTGTTGCCAATCACGCAAAAATGAAAGTACTGGCATTTTCTATAATCACTGATATAGGTATCATTGGAAAGATTGTAGAGGTGACGCACGAAGATGTGCAGGAAGCCGCTAAAATAGCACAACCCAAGATGGCCTATATTATGCAGGAGGTGATAAAAAGACTGAATTAACAAATTGAAAATATTAGAAATATAAAGGATGCAGAATTTCTGTATCCTTTTTTATTTATCTTTATAGATAGGTTTTATTCAAATCCATTTCTTATGAAAGCATACATTCTATCTATTATCATCCTATATTTTTGTGTTTGCACTGTATCTTATGCGCAGCAGCAAGTAACAATCAATCAGATAAATGTTGAAATATCGAAGGGAAACTTCGATAAATCGAAAAAAATGATAGACCTGTACATTGCTCAAAACAGCTTATCGTCAGAGGAAATTTATAATCTGAATTTTAAGAAAGATGTGCTTGATAGGATAGCGATAGATTTTTCGAAAAACAAATCTGATGTTGTTGAGTTCATTAAAAAATATTATCCTGATATAAATGATAAGATGCTCTCCGAGTGGGAAAATGAGAAATCTCTCGAATCGATGATTATCAATGGAGAAAAAAAGTATATGAGCAGAGCTGCTCCAAATCTATTCAGAATAAATAAACAAGCGATAAAACGCAAATTGGAAGTAGACGGAAACCAAAAAGATGAATTACAGAATGTACTGAAAACACATTTACCATTTGTTGTAGATGGTTTGAAAAATACAGGAAGCACTCAAATGCCTCCTGTGAAAATGAAAGTAAAATATACTATAACCCTTAAGCCGAATGTTGTTCCAGCCGGAGAAATAGTACGATGTTGGCTGCCTTATCCGCGCGAAGATAGTCGTCGGCAGACAGACGTAAAGTTACTCTCTGTAAATGATAATAACTATGTTATATCCCCATCCGATTATGCTCAGCGAACATTGTATATGCAAAAAATAGCAAAAAAGGATAAGCCGTTAACCTTTTCATTCGAATTTTCTTATGCTTCGGCTGCCGAGTGGTTCAATATAAAACCTGAAAGTATAAGAGATTATGATACGAATTCAGATTTTTATAAAGAATATACTGCGGAGAGGGAGGCTCATATAATTTTTACTGATCAGATAAAACGATTGTCTGACCGAATCATAGGAAATGAAAAGAATCCATACCTGAAGGTCAGGAAGATATTCGACTTCATCAGTGAGAACTATCCTTGGGCAGGTGCTCGTGAATATTCTACGATACCCAATATACCTGAGTATGTGATTGAAAACCATCATGGAGACTGTGGGCAAGTATCCTTACTTTTCATTATGCTTGCTCGTTATAATGGTATTCCGGCAAAATGGCAAAGCGGATTTATGATGCATCCCAATGAGCTCAATTTACATGACTGGGCAGAGGTTTATTTTGAGGGTATAGGCTGGGTGCCTGTCGACCAGTCTTTTGGTAGACGAGACTTAGAAATGAGTAACGATATCAAATATTTCTATGCCAATGGTATCGATGCATATCGTTGGATTGTAAATGATGATTATTCACAGCCTCTTTTCCCTGAAAAAATATATCCTCGAAGCGAAACTGTCGATTTTCAGCGAGGTGAACTAGAATGGCGGGGAGGAAATATTTATTTTAACCAATGGAATTGGGATATTGATGTAGAATATTTGAACTAAGCTTTTTCCTTCTTCGTATTAGGTAAAAACGCTGCTACCAATCCGATTAGTGGCAAATAAGCACAAATATCATATACATGCTGTATACTGGTTTCGTCCGCTATTTTTCCCAGTATGGCAGATGCTATGCCGGCAATTCCAAATGCCAGTCCGAAAAATAAACCGCCAATCAATCCTACTTTTCCGGGAACAAGTTCTTGTGCATATACCAGAATCGCTGAAAAGGCGGAAGAAAGTATAAATCCTATAAAGATGCTCAATACGCATGTCCATACAAGCCCTACATGAGGCATAATGAGAGCGAAAGGAGCTGTACCCAATATCGATGCCCAAATTACATATTTTCGTCCGATACGGTCTCCTATAGGACCTCCTATAATTGTACCAAGTGCCACAGCAAATAAGAATGCAAACAAAAATAGTTGTGCATCTTTTACCGAAACACCAAACTTATCGATCAGATAAAACATATAATAACTGTTCAGGCTCGCCATATATACATATTTTGAAAATATGAGTATAAGCAGAATCGTAATGGCAAAAGCTACTTTACCCGAAGAATATACAGACTGTTTTTCTATGGAGCTATCATCTTTTTTGGTCGGTTTCAGTCTATACAGATTGCTCTTATACCATTTACTTATAACAAGCATAATACCAATACATACAAGAGCTATAAGCGACAGCCACTTTATATTCTGTTGACCATATGGCGTAATTATCCATAAGGCTAATAAAGGGCCTACGGATGATCCGAAATTTCCCCCTACCTGAAAGATAGATTGTGCCAATCCTGTCTTTCCACCCGAAGCCATATAGGCCAAGCGGGATGCTTCAGGATGGAAGATGGATGATCCAAGTCCCGTAAGAAATACGGCGATCAACACATGAATAAAACTTCCTGCAAAAGAAAGCGAAAGGATCCCTATCATCGAAAATGCCATTCCTATCGGCAAAGAATAGGGTTGAGGTCGTTTATCTGTGATAAGCCCCACTACAGGCTGGAATATGGATGAAGATAACTGAAAGACGAGTGTGATAAGCCCTATTTGGGTAAAGTTGAGCAATAGCGAATCTTTCAGTAAGGGATATACCGCCGAAATGATCGATTGCAGCATATCATTCAACATATGGCATACAGCCAACATCGAAAGTATAGCAAAAGCTGTTCCTGTTTGCGTTGTTGTTTTCATCAAAAATGGAGTAAAAGTCTGCAAATGTAGACTTAAATATTGATATATAAAAAAGGGCGGTTTGTTTTACTGCCATTGTAGGATAGAATGACTATTTTTGTATTCAATTAATTTTTAGATAAATGAAAAGAACAGAAATAGCCAGTCTAGGAGAATTTGGTCTAATAGATCATCTGACAAAAAATATAGAACTAAAAAATTCAAGTTCAGAAAAAGGGGTAGGGGACGACGCTGCTGTTTTGTCGTATGGAAATAAGAAGACACTCGTAACAACCGATCTGCTGCTTGAAGGTATTCACTTCGATCTGATGTATGTTCCTCTGAAACACTTGGGATATAAATCGGCGATAGTTAATTTTTCAGACATCTATGCAATGAACGGGCAACCAAAACAGGTGACCGTATCGTTGGGTATTTCAAAGCGATTTTCTGTTGAAGATTTAGAATTATTTTATGATGGTCTTGCCCTTGCTTGTCAGGAATATGGCGTAGATCTTGTTGGTGGCGATACTTCTGCTTCGCTTACCGGCTTGGCTATCAGTATTACTTGCCTCGGCGAAGGAGAAGAAGGGAAAATCGTGTATCGTAACGGAGCAAAAGAAACAGATCTGGTTTGTGTTTCAGGAGATTTGGGTGCTGCATTTATGGGGCTTCAATTATTAGAACGCGAAAAGGCTATATACGACGGCAAAAGCGATTTTCAACCTGATTTTACGGGAAAAGAGTATCTTTTGGAACGCCAATTGAAACCTGAAGCCCGGAAAGATATTGTGAAGTTTCTTGCTGAAGAAGGGATTGTGCCTACTTCGATGATCGATATTTCAGACGGATTATCTTCCGAGCTGAAACATATCTGCAAACAAAGTAATGTAGGATGTCATATCTACGAAGAAAGACTACCTATCGATTATCAGACAGCCATGATGGCCGAACAGTTCAATATGAATGTAACTACTGTGGCAATGAATGGGGGAGAGGATTATGAATTGTTGTTTACTGTTCCTCTGTTTATGCACGACAAAGTATCTAAGATAAAGGGAGTACATGTGATCGGTCATATCACCAAAGAGGGGAATGGCTTTATTCTTGAAACCCGTGATGGGGCAGAAATAGAAATAAAAGCGCAAGGCTGGGATTCGATAGGGGAGAAATAAGCTCATAATTTTTGTAGGACGCAACAAATCATGCATGTTATTCATCTATCTTATTAGATGATTAACTTTAATTACAATATTATGAAAAAGATATTTTTTCTTTCTTCTTTTTTCCTGATATTTTTTGCAGGATGTGATACTTCTGAGCCTATAGAAAGTGATAATAGTTTATTGCCAAAAACAATAAAAACAGAGCAGTCTTATGATGCCGAGCCTCAGTATGATTATACGCATATTACAACTTTTGAATATGATAATTCTGACCGTCCGGTAAATATACTAAAGGAAACTTATCGTAGATTGAATAACGAAAAAGCAGATAAAAATGTATTAGTATACAGCATCTCCCGAAAATTGGAATATTCTGTATATTCTACATCGGAGAAGTCTCTTAGCTCAACAGATCTAGTAGGTATTACGCAAACAGATGTGATAAAAAGCTGGATTAAGGATAATGACTATTCTACACATACCGAAACTCGAGTATATGATCTAAAAAGCGAAAAAAATAATCTTATTGAAATTACCCTGAACGGAAAATTCAAAGAAACTATCGAGTTATCCAAGGGCTTAGCCGTAAAATATAATAAAGTGAGATTTTCTAATCCTACTGAAGAAAATACGATTAATTATACAGAGGAATATAAGTATAATAGTAAAGGCGATGTTTCGCAGTACAACTATATCTCACTATTGGATGATAGGTATGCCAGTGAAGAAAAATATTTATATGATAGCTTTAATGGAGTATATAAGCATATGAATATTCCTCAATGGTTGTTTATCGCTCTTTTCGGAAACGAAGGACGTATTCATAATATAAGAGAAATATATGTTGTGCATGGTGGCAAAGAAACACCTTTCGCAGAAAATATATATAGATACAACTCCGAATACTATGCTAAAGAGTCTGTATATCGTCCCAATTCTGAACTGGTTGGCATATGGGGCAGTAAAACAACTTACGAATATGTAAAAGCAAAAGTATCACAGATTAGACCATATTAATTATAACTTTTCTACATTTACAGTTCGCCTCAGGTATTCATCTTCGAGTATCTGAGGCTTTTTATAAAAAGGAAAATACAAATATATAAGCAACTATTTTGTATTTTTGTATCTCAAAATATATATTAACCACATAATATGGAAATTGCAAGTAAGTATAATCCTGCCGAAGTAGAGGATAAATGGTATAAATACTGGTTAGAGAATAAGTTCTTTCATTCAGAACCTGATAGTCGCGAACCTTATACAATCGTCATTCCTCCACCAAACGTCACAGGTGTCCTTCATATGGGGCATATGCTGAATAATACGATACAGGATATACTTGTACGCCGTGCCCGTATGATGGGTAAAAATGCGTGCTGGGTACCGGGAACAGACCATGCATCTATCGCTACAGAAGCAAAGGTAGTGGGTAAACTTGCTGCCGAAGGTATAAGCAAAAACGACCTGACCCGTGAAGCATTCCTTGAACATGCCTGGGAGTGGACTCACAAGCACGGAGGTATTATCCTCGAACAGTTGAAAAAACTAGGAGCGTCTTGCGACTGGGATCGCACCTGCTTCACGATGGATGAGAAACGCTCCGAAAGCGTATTGAAAGTTTTTGTAGATTTATATAATAAGGGTCTTATCTATCGTGGAATACGAATGGTAAACTGGGATCCGTCAGCTAAAACCGCTGTTTCGGATGAGGAAGTTATACATCACGAAGTAAATGGTAAATTATATTATTTAAGATATAAAGTGGCCCCCCAGACCCCCCAGGAGGGGGATGCTGAGTATATTGTTGTTGCTACCACGCGCCCTGAAACCATTTTTGGAGATATTGCGGTATGTATCAATCCAAATGATCCGAAGACTGCACACATGAAAGGCAAGAAAGTGATCGTGCCGATTGCCAATCGTGTAGTACCTATTATCGAAGACGAATATGTGGATATGGAATTCGGTACAGGATTCTTGAAAGTAACACCTGCCCACGATGTAAATGACTATATGCTGGGCGAAAAATATAATCTTGAGGTTATTGATATCTTCAACGATAATGGAACGTTAAATTCTCATGGACTTCAATACGAAGGGATGGATCGTTTCGATGTACGTAAGAAAATCGAAAAAGATCTTGAAGAATTGGGCTTGATGGAAAAAACAGAGGCTTATACAAATAGTGTGGGTTACTCTGAACGTACAAATGTACCTATCGAACCGAAGCTTTCTATGCAATGGTTTCTCAAGATGGAAGATCTGGCAAAGCCGGCATTGGAAGCTGTGGAAAATGACACAATCAAATTCCACCCTGCGAAGTTTAAGAATACTTACCGTCATTGGATGGAAAATATAAAGGACTGGAATATCAGCCGCCAGTTGTGGTGGGGACATCAGATTCCGGCTTACTATCTGCCCGAAGGTGGATTTGTAGTAGGAGAGACCCCTGAGAAAGCTTTGGCAGAGGCTCAAAAGCAAAATCCAAACCTCAAGATGGAAGACCTCCGCCAGGATGAGGATTGTCTCGACACATGGTTCTCGTCATGGTTGTGGCCTATTTCGGTATTCGATGGTATAAATAATCCGGACAATAAGGATATTAAATACTATTATCCAACGAATGATCTTGTTACCGGCCCGGATATTATTTTCTTCTGGGTGGCACGTATGATCATGTCAGGATACGAGTATCGTGGCGAAGCATGCTTTAATAATGTATACTTTACAGGTATCGTTCGCGACAAATTGGGACGCAAGATGTCTAAACAACTTGGCAACTCACCCGATCCTATCGAACTGATGGAAAAATACGGAGCTGACGGTGTTCGTATGGGCTTGTTACTTACAGCACCTGCGGGTAACGACTTGCCTTTTGACGAAAGTCTTTGCGAACAGGGACGTAATTTCAATAACAAAATATGGAATGCTTTCCGCTTGGTGAAAGGGTGGGAGGTAAGCGACTCTATCGAACAGCCTGAGTCGTCGAGAATAGCAATAGAATGGTTCCAAAATGTGCTGGCTAAGACAGCTTCGGAGCTTGATGATTTGTTTGGAAAATATCGCCTTTCTGAGGCTTTAATGTCTCTCTATAAGCTTTTCTGGGACGAGTTCTCTTCTTGGTATCTTGAGATGGCAAAACCCGCTTATCAACAGCCTATCGATAAGAAGACTTATGAAGCAACGTTGGGTTTCTTTGATTCTCTGCTTCGTTTGCTTCACCCATTTATGCCGTTTATTACAGAGGAGCTATGGCAGGCTCTTGCCGAACGCAAAGCAGGAGAGAGTATCATGGTATCTGAAATGCCGAAAGAGGTTTCTTTCAGCAATGATCTGATTGATACTTTCGAGAAAGTAAAAGAAGTGATTGCAGGTGTGCGTACTATTCGTTTGCAAAAGAACATTCCGAATAAAGAGGAATTATCGTTAGAATTAATAGGACAATATAATACAGATTTCGATACTGTGATTTCTAAGATGGGTAACCTTACTTCGATAAATACTGTTGCCGAAAAAGATCCTACTTCGGTTTCTTTCCTTGTTGGCACTACAGAGTTTTCTGTTCCACTTGGAAATAATATAGATATAGAAGCCGAATTGAAAAGACTGAATGACGAGCTTAAATATCTTGAAGGCTTCCTAAAATCAGTTGCAGCGAAATTAAGCAACGAGAAGTTTGTTGCTAACGCTAAGCCCGAAATCGTAGAAAACGAGCGTAAAAAGCAGGCTGATGCCGAAAGCAAGATAAAGACGATTAAGGAAAGTATTGCAAATCTAAACAAATGATATTAAGTAGGAGAGGAGCTATGTTCAGATAGCTCCTTTTTACACAAAATATAGTTTCAAATAAAATTATTCAAATTTAAACGAATGATAAAGATTCTCTACCTCTTATACCAATGGATCATATTTGTTCCGCTGTTAATATTAGCTACCATTTGGTGTACCCTTACTATTATTATAGGATCGACCTTAGGAAACAATAAGTTTTGGGGATACTATCCAGGAGTGATATGGGGGCGTTTTGTATGTATGGCTGCTCTATTGAACATCAAAGTGAATAGAAATTCAAAATTGGATAAAAACCAATCGTATGTGTTTGTAGCCAATCATCAGGGAGCGTTCGATATATTTCTTATATATGGTTATCTTGATCACAACTTTAAGTGGTTGATGAAACAAGGTCTCAAAAAAATGCCTTTAGTGGGCTTTGCGTCAGCAAAAGCGGGACATGTTTTTGTAGATTCTACTACAAGAAAGGGGATTGTAGATACAATGAGAAATACTAAAAATACACTCAAAGAAGGAATGTCTACCGTAGTTTTCCCCGAAGGGCATCGCTCGCCGGATGGACGGATGGCGGAATTTAAGAAAGGCGCTTTTCAAACGGCAGTGAGCTTGAAATTACCGATTGTCCCTCTTACGATTGATGGGGCATATAAAGTTTTGCCAATACACTCGTGGAAAATGAGTCCGGCAAAGATAAAATTGACATTTCATGACCCTATAGAAACTAAGGATCTTAAAGCGGATGATATTGCAGAATTGATGGATAAAGTGTATTCAACTATTCAATCTGCTTTGCCTGAGGAGAACAAATAAAGGTTTCCCACACTTCTGTATGAGAAAGAGTATCTGTATTTTCTTTATCTTCATTGATGTTTATTAGATACTCTTCTCGTATTTTTCTCATTACTTCAATAGGAACTTGCCTTTCAGAATAGATAATGTTTTCTCCTTCGTCCATGTAAAAGATGATAGAGAAGTTTCCCTCTATATTTTGTAAATCTGTATCTACCTTTATCTCGTAGTCATTATTATTACTATCAAACTCAATTTCAATATTATATGCAATCATCATGGTTGTAAAATAATAAATCTTCCTTTGATTACGAAAAGGTTTGTTTTCTATTATATATTCAAGTTTATCAGGATGCAAAATAAATATCTCTTTACCTTTTCTTTTCCATTTCAAGGTGTAGAAAGTAAAAAGAAGTACTAGGAACATGAATACCAAAAGACAGCATACGAAAAAATAATCTTTTATAGTATAACTATCATTTATGAAAAAAGAGAAAGTGAGACCAATCACAGAAACTATAGCCAAAAAGAAAACTAATATATGCAAGAATATATAAAACTTTCCTCCGGATATCTCTAATTTAATCATTTTATCTTTTTTCTCCAGAGTATATGGATATATAGTTCTTTTCTTCATAGTATCACTGTCGTAAATTGAATTAGTATTTTCAGAACCGAAAGTTATAGAATTATTGACAAATATTAATAAGCGAATATATTTTATTGAAAAAGGTTGCCTCTATCGATAGAAGCAACCTTTACTATATAAGCTATTTGTTGTAGGAATTATCAATCTATATTCGAAGGGCCTTTTGGAGCCTGATCGATAAGTTCCATAAACTGATTCAGTTCCGGAGTGATAATTATCTGAGTTCTGCGGTTGAGAGCTTTTCCCTCGGCAGTGCTGTTTGTTGCTATCGGATTATATTCTCCACGTCCCGCTGCTGTCAGACGTTTAGGATCGACACCATAATTGTTTTGAAGTGCCTGAACCACAGAAGACGCACGCAAAGCACTCAAGTCCCAGTTGTTTCGGATATTAGGACGCGAAATAGGGTCTGTATCGGTATTTCCTTCCACCAATACGCTATAATCCTTATAATCCATAATGATTTTAGCGATCTTGCTAAGAATTTCTCCCGCCTTAGTGCTTATCTCGTAACCTCCTGAACGATACAGCATTCTGTCATCCAAAGAAATATATACAACACCTTTCAATACTTTAATATCCAAATCCTGCATTTCGTCCCGTGTAAGCGAACGTGTGAGGTTATTTATCATTACGATATTCAAAGAGTCGGATCGGTTTTTGGCCTGTACCAGATGCTGGATAAAGCGGTTAGACGAATTGATCTCATCTACCAGCTTCGTGATGTTTACATTGCCTTGCGTGTTTTGCAAAAGGCTCTTGTTCAACAAACCTTGCATCTCGGCATAGGCAGCACGCAAATCTTCATTGTTTTTTCGGGCTTCTGCCAATCGTTCTTCAAGGCTTGCTACCCGGGTACGGCTTTCGGCTAATTGCAATTGGCTCTCTTGATAATTTCTTTGTAAATCTTTCTGTTCTGTTTGCAGGCGATTATAGTCCGTTTCTAAATTCGTAAACTGCTTTTTACTAACGCAACTAGTAAAAATTATGCTCGCAGTTAATACCAGCAAGGAAAAAGAATACTTCATAGCTAGTCTAATTTTAATTATGTTTATAATTCATATTTAAACAATGAGCCTCGCCATTTGGTTGTTAAAAAAAAGATTTATTAAGAGATAAATTGTTAGAGGTTGAATTTTTAGCGTAAAATGATAAGATATCAGGATATTTAAGTATTAACAAAAATACAATGTTGGAGTACCCTTTGATCTTTTAAGGGGTATTTTTTTATGGATATGGTGGGTGTTTTTGTAGGAGGGCGTGTGTTAAATGTAAAAATAATTATCTATTCTTAGACGTTTTCTTTTTGGATTAATTGAGAGCTGAGGGGGTGTATTCCGAAGTCATGAATAGATAATTCTTAATTTATCTTTAAAGAAAAATCATACCTCATTTTTATAAACTTAATCAATGTTAATTCAAAGAATATCTCTATATTTGGCATTAATCTATGAAGTTCTTAACCAAAGACCAATAGTTCATATGTGTCCTATCCCATCTTTTGACCATAATCATGTATTACCACCTCACACAGGAAATCCAATATTGTTAGGTGGTGTTTCTCCATATGAAGCAACAATTTTAGAATTTTGTCAAAGATTTTCGACATCACCTGAAAGGGTACAATTACTAAAAGGTCTTATATCTTTTAGATTAAAAATGATAGACTTTGGTATTACGGATGGCTTTCAATGGGTTGATGGAAGTTTTACTGAGAACATTGAACTTTCAGATGGGAGAGCACCTCGTGATATAGATGTTATAACTTTTTATTGGGGATTATCTATTCCTGCTCAAAATTATATTTTCGATAATTTTGTAGAGTTTTTTGACCCTAATCTTTCAAAGAGTGGTTATAAATTAGACCATTATTCTGTTGATTGCGAGAGTGACCCTTCTAATTCTAAAGATACTTTGCGAATAGTTGAACTAACAAAATATTGGGTTCAATTGTTTTGTCATAATAGGAAAGGTGTTTGGAAAGGTATGATAAAGTTACCTTTATTAACTGATAAGTCATCTGACGAAACTGCATTAAGTTTCTTAAATTCTTTATGAATATGAGCATACATGATACTATACTGAATCTAAAAGCTCAAATTATAGAAGCTGAGCGTCTTTTATCCATTGTAGGGGAGCATCCTATGATGACATATTCTCTTGGGAAGAGATTAGAAATACTGAGAGAGGAACTTAGCGAAATTGAGAAGAATAATGTAGAAGAAGCTAAATTGAGGTTATTGTTTAGTGGAAAAGCCGTTTTAGGTTCAATAGGAATTAAAGCTGATTTTGTTAGTAAGACAATAAAACCAATACAAGAACTAATCAAAACTCAAACCGCTATTATAAAAAGTGGCAATGATATTGGTAAGAGAGGAAAAGTAAAGAAAGGTTCTATAGCTGAGTTATATTTAACCGCACTTCCTACAGGGTCTTTCGGTTATGAACTGAGCATGCTTGAAGGAAAAGAGTTATTTGATGAAGAAGATGTTTCAAATTCAATAAGAGAAATTATTGATATGATTGAAGCTGCATCTGAAAGTGATGACGCTTTTCAAAAAGTTATTGAAAATTCACCCAAAAGAACGCTTATTCATTTAAATACATTCTTCAAAGAATTAGCAAATGAAGACTCTATTCTAAAAATGGAATCAGGGGATAAGTATGTAGAACTTTCAGAAGATAAAGTTAAATTAGGGTATCAGAGGGTTTCCTCTGCTCAGTATCAAGAAACTCCTATAGAAATTGCAGGAGTCTTTAAAGGTATTCTTCTTGATTCAGGTAAATTTGAAATAGCAGATGAAGATGGTAAAAAGTATTCGGGATACCTATCTGAGGATTTGTCTGAGGATGAGGCTATAAACTATAATAAAGAATATACAAATGAAAAATGTTCTATAATGGTTCAAGAGAATGTTACAACATTTAGTAGTGGTTACAGAAAAATTAGTTATGAATTAATCAAAATCAAGAGTTTATGAAAATTTTATTTTTAAGTGTGCGAAAATTACACGTAATCAATATAAAACTAAAATAAAGATATTATAATTGAAGCGCACTATTGTGCGCTTCTTTCATCTTACATTCCATTTTAAAACCTTATATACCCTGTGTGATATAAAACGCAAGCGAATATTGAAAATAAGAAACGAAGTAGAGCGCTATAAGATAATATATTACCTTTGTGGGATGAATACAGAAAATCAACATATAGCCATATTATCCAATCTGGGGATTGACAATCTGAATAAAATGCAGTTTGCAGCTCAAAAGGCGATAATCGATAGTCAAAATACATTGCTATTATCTCCTACAGGTTCGGGTAAAACACTCGCTTTCTTACTGCCTATCTTCCGATTGCTGAAAGAGGATATAAAGAAAGTACAATGCCTTGTAATTGTTCCATCAAGGGAGTTGGCTCTTCAGATAGAGCAGGTTTGGAAAAAGATGGGTACACAATTCAAAGTAAATGTTTGTTATGGCGGGCACTCTATTGATACCGAGTTGAAAAACCTAAGCAATCCTCCCGCTTTACTTATCGGAACTCCGGGCAGGTTGACCGACCATCTGGAACGGAAATCTTTTGATACAGATTCCATTCGTATTCTGGTTCTTGATGAATTTGATAAATCGTTACAATTAGGTTTTCAGGAGGAAATGGATACAATCATTAGCCAACTGCCCAACTTGCAAAAAAGGGTTCTCCTCTCGGCTACTTCCGATGTGGAAATTCCTGAATTTGTAGAAATGCAAAAGAGTGTGGTTCTTGATTATATACAAGAAGAAAAAAGCGATAACCTTTCAATTAAACTCGTTTTATCTCCCGAAAAAGACAAGATAGAATCTTTATTCCACTTAATATGTTCATTTAATTCCGAGCCCGCACTTATTTTCTGCAATCACAGAGAAGTTACGGAGCGTATCAGTGATTTATTGAACAAGAAAGGCATACAGGCAGGGTATTATCATGGGGGTATGGATCAGGATGACAGGGAAAGAATCTTAATCCAATTTAGAAATGGCAGTCTGAATTATTTAATTACAACCGATCTGGCAGCCAGAGGATTGGATATTCCCGAAATGAAGCATGTGATACATTATCATCTTCCGGCTAAAGAGAGTGAATTTGTTCATCGTAACGGGCGTACAGCTCGTATGCATGCTTCAGGAACCTCGTATATCATACAATTCAAAGACGAAAAAATGCCCGATTATATCTCCGATACTTTGGATATTCTGAAAGTTGCGCCAGGGAAGAAATTACCAAACCGTCCTGATTATCAGACTGTATATATTAGTGGAGGTAAGAAGAATAAACTAAATAAAAGCGATATTGTCGGCTTCTTTTTGCAAAAAGGGAAGTTGGATAAATCAGACTTGGGATTGATTGACGTTAAGGATTTTATCTCTTTTGTGGCAGTGCGAACATCTGCCGTAAAAACTCTTTTGGGTAATATCAGAGATGAGAAGATGAAGGGTAAGAAATATAAGATAGAAGTGGCAAGAAACGTTATCAAGAAGGCAGATTGATTTTCGGCCATTAGGAAACAATAAATAAAAAAGCGACAAATTGAAGATTTCTTTGGTTTGTCGCTTTTTGTGTGATATGGTGTCGGGGAATTGGATTATTTGAGAAGTACAGGAATAAGACGGAATATATTTTTCCTGTTCCGACCTGAAAACGACTCAGATATATGCCATATTCCTTAATTTAGAGTCCTTTGTTTCGATCTTTGAAAGAAATATGATTATGCAATTATTAAATCAGAAATATCTCTCTTGTGCCGCCCTGAATTTCCATGCCATAAAATCGACCAATGATTGAGGAGATAAAATTTTTATGGTATCTACATATCCGAAGAACTTTCTCTGTAACTCCTGATTGATAACAACCTTTATCTCAAACACCATAGAATCGTCTTCCTGTTCTTCAATCAGCTGTTGGCTTTTATGAAAAGGTTTAGTCTGAACATAGGGTGCATTTTCTTTATTTACCCAAAAGCGGACAGTTTCAGCTTTCATGCCTACGTTCTTCGTAACTCCCACTAAATCGTCAAAGAATGTCTGAGGATCGAATAAATCATTTGTAATGAATCTTTCTTTTTCGGCTATTTCGATATGGTGGATTCTATCCAATGCTAAGTTGATAAGATTTCCTTTTCTTTGACCGAAAACAAACCATCGGTTACGGTATTCCTTTAACAAGTATGGGTGAAACATGAATGTGTTGGCAGAACGGGCTTTGAAGGATTGGTATTTCATACTCAGTACCTGCTTATTCACAATTGCATGATAGATAATATCAAGATAGTCTAATCCTTTCAAGCTTTCATTTTTCTCAAAATCAATAACGGGTATGGTTTTCTGTTTTGCAGATGTCACATGGTCTTCAAGGCGACTGACAATATCTCCCATTCCTGAAAAATAAGAAAAGCCTTTGAACTGGCGAAGCACCTCTACTGCTTCCGACATTGTTTTTAAGTCCTGTTCTGATAAAGGGGTATTGGTTATGCTGTAATCCTCATCTTCGTATTTGTAGTACTTATTATCATATACAACAATAGGCGCGTTATAACCTAGTTTCTCGCTGCGCATCATTTGGATATCCATTTGCACAGTACGTTTACTGATACCTTTGTCTATACCTTCATATTCATACAAGGCATCCGAACAGGCATCTATTAAATCTTCGAGTGTCCATTGCCTGTATTTATTTCGCAGACAAGTGTCTATTGTTTTATAGCGGATGAGGGCATTGCGGTTAACTGGCATGGTCTTGAAAATTAATCTAAAATCCTATGTATGTTATTTTCTTCGTGATTCTACCTTCCTTTAAAATCCATAGAAGGCAATATGATCCGGCTCCATCACCATTATTCATTGAAATATAGATAGTTCCATTATTACTAACAGAAACAAATGTATTCTGTAAAGATGGAAATAAGTAACCTGCAATATCTTTTAAATTAAATTGAGAAAATGCTCCATTTGTAGAATATTTTATGGATTTAATCTCGGTGTTTCGATAAAAATCATCTAATGAAACACAATCGCTTCCAAAAACATCACACCCACTTATTTTTATTGGATACCCGTATTCCGGATGTAAAACCACTCTTTTATTGGTGAGGTCTAGAGTCCCTATGCTAATTTCCACCTTTACACTTTCACCCTCAAAAGTTGCTAAATTATTCGAGATTGTCCTTTTTAAGAGAGGCAATTGATATAAGAATTTAATCCGAGATTTATGTATATAGCCACTTCTTTCCAGATTAGAACCAATCCCCCATACGATAGGTATATAGTCACCTATAGCTTCTTCGATTTCTGATCGGACAAACACTTCATCATTATGCAGTGTTCCTATTATTTTTTTATTCTCATCTCGGATATTGGTATACCCGTCTTTATCATTTATAATGGCAAATTGAGAAAAATATTTAAAATCATCTTTTGTTTGTGCAAATAAACCAAATGTGCCATATACCAATATGTATGAAAGAAGTAGTAAATATCGATTCATATTTTTGTTTTCTCAAAAGTAGTAAAAATATTTCTTGTTACGCAAAAATACTGCGCAGTAGTGTCGAAATCTTTGTAATGTCAGACAAACAAAGAGTGTCGTAAAAGACCTTACCAATTAAAAATTACAGAGATGAAATTTAATTTTACAACAAAAGGAAAAAACAAGGTGACAAATTATGAAGGCGGACAAGCATACCGCCTGTCACCGGAGTGGCAATTGTATACTGCTGCCGTTACCTCTTCGTTGAGTGACAAGTTTTACGAAAAGGCAGATACAAGAATAGAAACATTGCGTAAACTGATCGCTCAATGTGATCCCGTATTCGTGGCACAATTGGCAGTATATGCCCGTCAGAAGATGAATATGCGTTCCATCCCTTTGGTATTGGCAGTAGAGCTGGCAAAAGTACACCGTGGAGACTCTACCGTTAACAAAATGGTATCGGGTATCGTACAGCGTGCCGATGAGATAACCGAATTGTTGTCATATTACCAGTTGGCTAATCAGCGTCAGGATACAAAAAAACTGAACTGCTTGTCAAAACAGCTTCAAGCCGGTTTGCAGGATGCTTTCAATAAATTTGATGAATATCAGTTTGCAAAATATAGCCGCGAAACCGAAGTGAAGCTGCGCGATGCATTGTTCCTTGTACACCCAAAAGCCAAGGATGAGACCCAACAAGCCTTGTTCAACAAAATAGTGAACAATGAATTGGAGACACCATACACTTGGGAAACCGAACTTTCAGCATTGGGACAAACGAAGTTTGCTTCCGATAAAGAAAAAGAAATGGCTTTCCGTATGAAGTGGGAAGAATTGATAGATAGCCGTAAGGTCGGTTATATGGCATTGATGCGTAACCTGCGTAATATATTGGAGGCAGAGGTATCGCAGCAGCATATAATGAAAGTATGCGAAACTCTGTCGAATGCCGAAGCCGTGCGTCGTTCAAAACAGTTGCCATTCCGTTTCCTTGCCGCATACCGTGAAATATCGAAAGTGAAATCGGCTTATGCCGGTCGTGTTCTGGATGCGTTGGAAATGGCGGTTGCTGTATCTGCCGAAAACATAGCAGGATTCGGTGAAGATACAAAAGTGCTGATAGCAGCCGATGTATCAGGCTCCATGCAAAGGGCTATATCGCCAAAGAGCAAGATATTGTCTTACGATATAGGACTTATGCTTGCCATGTTGCTAAAATCGCGTTGCAAGAATGCCATAACAGGTATGTTCGGTGATAAATGGAAAGTGATAAATGTTCCAACCAAAGGCATATTGTCCAATGTAGATGCTTTCTACCGTCGCGAAGGTGAAGTAGGTTATGCAACCAACGGTTATCTGGTAGTAGAAGATTTGCTGAAAAGCAAACGGCAGGTAGATAAAGTGATGATGTTTACTGACTGCCAGTTGTGGAACAACCATAACGATGAGAAAATAGCTGACCTGTGGAATGATTACAAAGAAGTGTCGCCAAACAGTAAGCTGTATTTGTTCGACCTGTCGGGATACGGAACCACACCTTTGGATATTACCCGCGAGGATGTATATCTGATAGCAGGCTGGTCTGATAAAGTATTCGACATCATAGCAGCCATAGACCGTGGTGGCAACGCTTTGGACGAGATACGGAAAATAGAATTGTAGCTAAGCGTAAATCAACTTTAGCTAATTGTCGAGAATAAGGTTAAATAATAGATAGTTAGAGGGTGGCATTATTGCTGCCCTTTTTCGTTATGCGGTAATTACTTTTTTATTCTCCGCAAAATATACGGTGATAAATTTGCCGTGCGGGAAATAATTTTTATATTTACCGCAAAATATACGGTGATTATGCGAAAGGTTTATATTTGGCAGCAAGACGATTGGGCAAACTTCAAGTGGGATGATAAGGAAATATCTTATTATTTAGGTAAAGTAAGAGCTATACAAGGCAGGCTTATAGGTAAGATGAGCCTGTTAGGATTCGATTTAAAGAGTTCAGCCGAGTTGGACACTTTGACTATGGAAGTCACCAAATCGTCAGAAATAGAGGGTGAAATATTGGACAGCGAACAAGTTCGTTCATCCATCGCCCGACATCTGGGAATAGATAATTCGGGATTACCTCAAGCCGACAGATATATTGATGGTGTTGTAGAAGTAATGATAGATGCAACACAAAACTATTTACAGCCATTGACACAAGAACGGCTTTTTAGTTGGCATGTCGCATTGTTTCCGACAGGAAGAAGCGGAATGCACAGAATAACGGTTGGTGATTGGCGCAAAGACGAGGGTGGAGCAATGCAAGTTGTGTCGGGTGCTATGGGTAAAGAGAAAGTTCATTATCAAGCCCCGGATGCTAACGATGTCCCCCAAGAAATGGAAAACTTTCTATCATGGCTCAACCGTGAAGATAGAACCGACCCCGCTTTGAGGGCGGCAATAGCGCATCTATGGTTTGTTACCATCCACCCTTTTGATGATGGTAACGGCAGGTTGGCACGTACAATAGCCGATATGCTGCTCACTCGTGCCGATGGCATACCGCAACGCTTTTACAGCATGTCAGCTCAAATAAGGAAAGAGAGGAAACAATATTATGAAGCGTTGGAGAAAACACAAAAGAGTAATCTTGATATTACTGCTTGGCTTATATGGTTTTTAGACTGCTTAGAAGCTGCGTTGTTGGATTCTGAAAACTCATTGAGCAGGGTTCTACAAAAATCAAAATTTTGGGAAAGAAATCGTAAAATTAGCATGAACGACAGACAGACCAAAATAATAAATATGCTTTGGGACGGTTTCGATGGTAAACTGACAACTTCTAAATGGGCGAAGATAACAAAGACTTCCCCTGATACGGCTTTGCGTGATATCCAAGACTTGGTAAATAAAGGAGTATTAAGAAAGACTGATGAGGGCGGACGAAGTACCAATTATGAAATTGTAGAGGGATAAACAAAACACACTTGTAATCAGATTAATATAATTAGACAACAAGTTGTTGTAACTTTCTATATAAGGTTTGTCGGAATAAAGCAAGTCGATTTTAATGTGTACTTTTCACGAGTCGTATCATAAGATTGTAAAAAAACAGGACAAAAAAATTAAAATAAATTTATTTGCGCAAAAAGACTGCGCATCGCTATTCTAACTTTGTATCATCAAAGAAAGAGATCATTGATATAACAAGATAAACAAGTGCCGTAGAAGAGAGTTACTTCGCACTTTTAATGCCCGGGTCGTGGGTTCGATTCTCACCACTCCCACAAGCAAGTAATAATATAAAAGGGGAGTGTAGCTCAGAAGGTAGAGCAGGAATACAGTCTCTTTTCGCCTGTTGCCTTGTTTTTATTGAAGAAATAGCAAGTGTCGTAAGTAAGGGTTACTTCGACGGTAGAGCAGATACTCGAAAGAGTATTGTGGCATGAGTTCGATTCTCATCATCTTTCGGGATGTAGCTCAGTAAAATATAAGTCCTTTATTGCTTGTTACCTTGCTTTTTAATAAAAGAATAAAAACAGAATGTCGTAGAGAAGAGTTACTTCAGCTCAATTTAGGGGAGGAATAGTGAGGCCGTAAAATCGGCGAGACTATCCGGTTCGACTCCGGCAATGCTATGTCCCGTTTCTCTTTTCGCTTGTTACTTCTGTTTCTCATATAAACGAATGCCGTAGGAGAGAGTTACTTCGTTCAAGTGGCCACCGCAGGTTCGAATCCTGCACGAGCTTTTTCCGTTTGTTGCTTCGTTATAAAATTAATATTTAGTCAGGTGTCGTAGAAAAGGAGTTCTTCGTTGGGCACCGGCGACGCCGGTGCAATTCCTGCCATGCGAAGCTGGTAGTTTAGAGTAAAACACCGGTATGTAAGGCCTTTTCGATTTATTACCCTGACTTTTATAAAAAAAGAAAAAATTATGATAGAATTAAAAGGAAAATATAATCAAGACTGTAAAATATTCTTGGAAGAAGTAGAGGATGGAGCGATAGAATTGATAAAGAACATCTTGAACCATGAGGTGTCAGAAGGCGTACAGGTACGTATCATGCCAGATACCCATGTAGGTAAGGGTATTGTTATCGGATTTACTATGCCTATGACAAAGATGGTTAATCCTAACTATATAGGGGTGGATATCGGTTGCTCGGTTACTACGCATAAACTGAATAAGCGTATCGAAGCTGATTACTTGCCAACGCTCGACCGTGCCATCAGACGTTCGGTTCCAATGGGAATGAATATCCGAAAAGAAAAGAACTACGATGACTGGTGGGTAGAATCTTATTTTGAAGCTGTAAATACAAATCTTCAGGCATTCCAAAAAGAATGGGCAAACCGCTTCGGAGAAGAGAAAAGTTCAATTATAATAGATAAAGAATATATTATAACTCTCTGCAAAAAAGTGGGGATTAAAGAAGAAAACTTCTATTATTCAATCGGAACTTTAGGTGGCGGAAACCATTTTATTGAAGTGGGAGAGTCGGCAAACGATGGTTCACATTACCTGACCATCCATTCCGGGTCACGTAATTTCGGACTGAAAGTATGTAACTATCATGCTAAAAAAATGCTTGCCGAAAGAGGGTTGACTCAAGAATATTTTGATGAGTTTAAACAAATCACAAAAAATACTCAGCCAACCTCCGATATTCCAATGAAACTGGCAGAACTGGCAAAAAGATATAAAATCGATAAAAAAGAATACATGCTCGAAGGGGATGATATGTACGAATATCTAATAGATATGGTAATTGCGCAGACTTATGCACAATTCAATCATAAGGCCATGTCTAAGGCTATTTTCAAGGATTTGGGAGAAGACTGTTATGCCGTTGATTCCGTTTACTCGATGCATAACTTTATAGATACCACCGACTGGATTATCCGAAAAGGAGCAATCCGATCTTATAAAGGAGAAAGAATGGTAATTCCATTTAATATGCGTGACGGAATATTGATTTGTGAAGGAAAAAGCAATCCGGACTGGAACTGCTCAGCTCCTCACGGAGCCGGACGTGTATTGGCTCGTAACCAAGCATTAAAAACACTGGATATGGAAGAGTTTTCGAAAGAAATGGAGGGTATTTATTCTACTTCGATTTGTAAATCTACCCTTGATGAGTCACCGATGGCTTATAAGGATAAGAATATAATTATGGAAACGATAAAAGATACGGCTACAGTTATAGATTCTATTAAGCCGATAATGAATATAAAAGCGAACTAGAAAAGTGTTTTTAATACAAAAGAATATATATTGTTGATTTTCATATTATCTTTTTATTCTAAAAATTTGTTAATATGAAAATCCTTTATATATTTGCATCCGTAAATAGAATACTAACCCTTAAAATTTTAGAGAAAGGGTACAATTATGTTGGTCAAAAAATAACATACAGATACAAGGAAACTAATTTGGTTTATCGGGATGATGAACCTTACAATATTTGAACACATCTATCACAATTAACGGCTGCAAAGTTGATAGACATTGGTTAGTTTCAAACTCATCATTAAATTTTATTATTAATTGCTGATGCATCAGCTTGAGGGATTATTATATCCGTTCGGCTGCACTGTATCACAAATCAAAGGATATCTGGTCTTGGATAAAGATTAGTCCGATACCTGTATACCAATCAAACAATCATGGGCATACAACCAAAAGAATTAAGTAAACTGGGATATACCAACAATATAGCTCGCAGTCTGGCAATAAATACAATCAGCAAGTACTGCAAACACAATACAAAAGAAGAGATTAAACTAATTTTAGTCGACTTATTGAACAATCCCGAAAAATATAAAAACAACGAAGTATGGTGCAAATTAGCTGAACACTTTTCACCGGTTATGGAAGAAAAACAGTTTTCAGCTTACAACCTACTTGATGAACCTTTATCATTCAAAACTTACGGTAGTAAGTTTATAGAAAGCATTGCCAAACAACAAATGGAACTTGCTATGCGACTACCGATTACTGTTGCAGGAGCGTTAATGCCGGACGCACATGCCGGATACGGATTACCTATTGGAGGTGTATTAGCTGTAGAAAATGCCGTTATACCTTATGCCGTAGGCGTAGATATCGGTTGCAGGATGAGCCTTACGGTATTTGACGCAAAAGCTGATTATCTGAAACGCTATTCGCACCAGATTAAAGAGGCTTTGAAAGAATACACCCACTTCGGAATGGATGGATGCCTAGATTTTCCGCAGGAACATGAGATACTGGACAGAAGTGAATTTCAATTAACCTCTTTGCTGAAGCAATTACATGGCAAAGTAGTTCGCCAATTAGGTTCATCCGGAGGCGGAAATCATTTCGTAGAATTCGGAGAGATTGAATTAGTTGAAAACAATGTTTTGAATCTTCCGCAAGGAAACTATCTGGCATTACTCTCACATTCAGGGTCAAGGGGAATGGGTGCAGCTATTGCAAGGCACTACAGCGATATTGCCCGCGAAGTGTGTAAGTTGCCGAGAGAGGCGCAGCATTTTGCATGGCTTGGACTGGATACGGAAGCGGGACAGGAGTATTGGATGAGTATGAATTTGGCAGGTGATTTTGCACGAGCATGCCACGAACGGATACATATCAATCTGTCAAAGGCTTTAGGCTTGAAAGCCATAGCCAATGTGAACAATCATCACAATTTTGCATGGCGAGAAGAGATTGCTCCAAACAGGTACGCAATCGTACATCGCAAAGGGGCTACTCCTGCAGGAGAAGGTGTTGCAGGATTTATTCCGGGAAGTATGGCAACAGCAGGCTATCTGGTTTGTGGAAAAGGCGAAATTCAATCGCTCAACTCGGCATCACATGGAGCAGGACGAGCCATGTCACGCCAGAAAGCAAAAAGCCAGTTTACACAATCGGCATTAAAAAAACTGCTTTCTCAGAATGAAGTGACCCTTATCGGTGGTAGTGTAGAGGAGATGCCTCTAGCTTATAAAGACATCGACCGTATAATGCCGGCACAGGAGTCATTAGTAGAAATTCATGGTAAATTTATGCCACGGATAGTAAGAATGAATAAAGAATAGGGTCGCAGACCCTTTTATTAAACAAACTAGATGAATAATAATAAAATATACTTACAAATAACTTCCGGACGTGGTCCTGCCGAATGTTGCCGTGTAGTAGCATTGGTATTGGAGAAGATCCTGATACAAGCCCGAAAGGTGGGATTGATAGCTGAGGTTATTGAACGGGAGGAAGTAGATATGAATCGCACGCTGTTTTCAGCAATTGTATTTCTTGAAGGCAGTAAGGTAGATGAAATAGTGGATGAATGGGAAGGAACTATTCAATGGATAGCACAAAGCCCTTACCGTATCTATCATAAACGGAAAAACTGGTTTGTTGGAGTAAATTCCTTTACTTCGACAGAACTGAGTGAAATAGATACAAAATATATCACCTATCAAACATTACGATCTTCCGGTCCCGGCGGTCAGCATGTCAATAAAACAGAATCGGCTGTACGAGCTACTCATGCTCCGTCGGGAATGAGTGTAACAGCATCTGATCAGCGGTCGCAATTACAAAACAAGAAGTTGGCAACTGAGCGGCTATTAATTAAACTTTCGGCATGGAATATAGAACAGACTATGCAAAAAGCACAGGATAATTGGGATAACCATAATAACCTCGAAAGAGGGAATCCGGTGAAAGTGATACAAGAACCATTAACAAAGTAAATTATGTTTGCAAGACGAACAGCAACTAAAATAAGGAATGGCAGAGTAAGCAATAAAAACCGAAATGAAAAAACTCCTAATTATTGGAACACTCGCCAGAGTGAGATTCAAATAGATATCCAAAAGCCAGGAAAAGGATATAAGCATTTCCTTAAGAAAAGGGATTTAATTCAATTCTGGAATATTCTTCCTGATAAGGAAAAGATAGGAATTGAGTTAGATGCTATAATATTAGCGGAAGGCAATAATATGTGCGATGGGTGGTATCAAAATGGAGTTATCTGCATATGTGCTTGGGAAAAAGAAATGAGCAGGGAAATGAATTATAAATATTTTGAAGATCATAAAGACTTATTCGAGCGATTGGAGGTAAAATATATTCTCAAGAAAGACTCTGTTGTCTGCGATTTTAATGAGAATCAAATAAAAGCGTTTCAACTACTCAGAGTAATGACCCATGAAATAGGACATCATATTGACCGAATAAGAACCCGAAAAAGAAGAACGTGTCCACAAGGAGAGGTTTTCGCTTTTAAGTTTGAAAAAGTATATGAAAAGAAAATATGGAATAAGTATTTTGAGTACTTTCCGTTTTAATAAAAGAGTAGAACAATGACAGAACAAGATAAAAAACGGATCGGTAAATTTCTGAGTCTCGTACTTAGACACGATCCCGACAAAATAGGGTTGGAGCTTGACGAGCAAGGTTGGGCGAATGTGAAAGATATGATTGATAAATGCAAGAAGTATCGTTATCACTTTTCAATGGAAGACCTGATTGAAATTGTGGAAACGAATGATAAGCAACGCTACTCGTTCAATGAAAAGCGAAATAAAATCAGAGCTAATCAAGGGCACTCCATTAATATTGACCTTGCCTTATCTCCGGTAGAGCCACCTGAATTTCTCTATCATGGTACAGCTACCCGATTTCTTTCGTCCATTATGGAACAAGGCATAATAAAAGGTAGTCGCCAGCATGTGCATCTGAGCAAGGATAAGGAAACAGCAACAAAGGTCGGTTCACGGCATGGAAAAGTTATTGTCTTAACCATTATGACAGGTAAAATGCATAAGGATGGCATTCTTTTTTATCAATCGGACAATGGAGTTTGGCTGACAGATTATGTAGATGTGAAATATATATCGAAGTAAATAACAGTATAAAAAATTAGAAATCATGTAATTGTTAGTTTCATAAGGGATATGCTCCCTATTTTATCTGTCTGATAAACCTGAAAATTTATCAGATAAGAAATTTATATATTTATAAACGAAACAATTACAATTATGTTATCACAAAAATATGGTCGTACCTACCACTTTCCCTTTTCACCGGGAACAACAAGTGATGACCGATTCAATCATACTTACTGGGAAGATATCCAACGGATGGAAACCCTTGTACATACAGAGAAGCTGGATGGAGAGAATAATTGTTTCAATCAGTTTGGAGTATTTGCCAGATCACACGTTGCCCCCACGACATCACCTTGGACAAGCCAATTGAGAGAACGTTGGGAGCTGATGAAAAATGACTTGGGAAATATAGAACTCTTTGGCGAAAATCTTTATGCAGTTCATTCGATTGAATATAAGCACATCGAGGAATATTATTTTGTTTTCGCTGTACGGCAGCTGGATAAATGGCTGTCGTGGGAAGAGGTGAAATTTTATGCTGCAATGTTCGATTTTCCTACTGTCCCTGAATTGGCTATCGAACCTATAATAGAATTTAAGAAAGAATCTTTCCAGATTGAAATAGAAAATTGGGCACAGGAAGAAAGTGTTTTCGGCTCCTTCAATCCTTTTACAGGCGAAGACTGTACGCGTGAGGGTGTCGTAACACGGAATATAGAAGAATATCCTGTTAAGGAATTTATGCATAATGTTTTCAAGTATGTCCGTAAAGGTCATGTAAAAACCGATGAGCATTGGACTCGTAACTGGAAACGTGCAAAACTGTATTGGGAAACAGAATATAGAAAGGAGGACGAACTATGATTTGGCAATTGACAAAGAATAAAGACTGGGCATCCCTTGAAAGGCAATTTTCGTGGGTTGCTGAAATGAAGCATGTGGAACAACACAAGCTCCATCATGCCGAAGGAAATGTGGTCATTCATACTCAGATGGTATTAAATGAGCTACTAAAATTATCATCCTTTCAGAATTTAGACGAACAGGATAAAGAAATCCTTTGGGCTGCAGCATTGATGCACGATATAGAAAAACGATCTTCATCTGTAATAAAACGCTGGCCGTTCAATAAAGGCTTCTGGTTGGCTCGTAAATCTTCGAGCAGCAGGGTTATACGATCTATGGTGTTAAAGAAGTACGAGACTCTGGCATCTGATTCTGTTATCTTTTTCATAATCATGATAAATTCTTTCAGATATTTCAGGGAAGTATTAAACTTATAAATAGTTGATTGTGAATATTCGATATTTAATAATTGTCTGCATCTTTCATTGATTTTTTAATTCTTGGCTACGAATTGGCTATGGAATAATGCTCAAAAATGCATTATTTTGGCTCTTTCCTAAAAGTTGTGGAGATATAATTTTTCCTAACTTTGTTTAATGGAAAGTGGCTATGAATTATTATTACCCGAAGGTTTGTTGGACTACTTTGAAGTAGTTGAAGTTGAGACATTCGAA